>Ga0308161_1005804_pt1 | contig 10673 bp, 12 predicted proteins | sample PhyFR2_FD_201034 | JGI IMG/M metagenome (GOLD analysis project Ga0308161, IMG submission 201034) | Phyllosphere microbial communities from UC Gill Tract Community Farm, Albany, California, United States - DLSLF.R2 | ecosystem: Host-associated > Plants > Phyllosphere > Unclassified | place: USA...
AGGCATTGGGGGCCTGAGGATCGATGCGCACTTTGTCGAAAACCAGCAGCCGGGTGCCAAGATTGAAGCCTTCGGCAAGGTCGTGAGTGACCATAAACACCGTCATGCGGGTTTCGCTCCAGAGCTGAAGCAGCAGCGCATGCATATCTTTGCGGATGCCGGGGTCCAGCGCGCCGAAGGGCTCATCCAGCAGCAGCACGCGCGGCTGCATCACAAAAGCCTGCGCAATCGCCAGCCGCTGCTGCATTCCGCCCGAAAGCTGCGCCGGATATTTATCGAGAGAATGGCCCAACCCGACTTTCTCCAGCATCTGTTTTGCCTGCTCACGGGCATGGCGTTTTCGGGTGCCAAACAGGCGGCCAGTAAACGATGAAGCCGGAAGTTCGAGGCCAATGGCGACGTTATCCAGCACGTTGAGATGGGGAAAAACCGAATAACGCTGAAACACCACGCCACGGCTGCGATCGGGTTCCGTGCGCAGCTGTTCGCCATCCAGGGTGATCGATCCCCGTGTCGGCTTTTCCTGACCGAGTAACAGGCGTAAAAATGTCGACTTACCACAGCCGGACGCCCCCACCAGCGAGCAGAACTCGCCCTCTTTCACCTGCAGATTGATGCGTTCCAGCACCACGTGGTCGCCATACTCCTGCCAGATATTTTTGATATTGATAAAACTCATTCCCGGCCTCCTTCCGCCCAGGGGAAACAGGCTTTGTGCAATTGACGCAGCGCGAGATCCATCAGCCACGCCAGCAGCGTTATCCAGATGACATAAGGAATAATCACATCCATCGCCATATAGCGACGAACCAGGAAAATGCGATAGCCCAGTCCGGCGGTTGCTGAAATCGCCTCGGCAGAGATCAGAAAGAGCCATGCGGATCCCAGCAACAGGCGCAGCGAGGTGATCAGCCGCGACAAGAGCTGCGGAAGCACAACCCGTAGCACCACCGTCCAGCTGTTCGCCCCCAGGGTTTGTGCTTTGATAAACAGCTCTGCAGGGATTTCCCGCGCCCGATGTTCCAGATCGCGCGCCAGCATCGGCGTAATACCGATAACAATCAGCATCACTTTTGATAGCTCATCCAACCCGAAGACGATAAACAGCATCGGCAGGAGCGCCAGCGGCGGGATCATCGACACCACGGTCATAAAGGGTGACAGCGCCGCGCGACTCATCGGGAAGACGCCCGCAGCAACACCGATGCAGAGACCAATCAGTGAAGAGATCGCCAGGCCAGTCAGCAGACGGCTTAAGCTAATCCACGTATCCGCCCACAGCAGATATTCGCCGCTGCGCTTGTCCGGCGTGAAGGCCATCCGATCAATGGCGGCGATCATCTGTGACAGGCCGGGCAGAAGTTTGTCGTGTGGGTTGGCTTCAAGACGCACCGCCGAACTGATAAACCAGACGGCGATCAGCAATACAAAAGGTAATAGCATCAGCGTCAGGCGCATTCCCTGCCGGGGATAGCGGTTGATGTGGCGCATGGCAAATACTCCTGAGATCGGTGATTACAGCTTGCCCGCAGCGGCCATCTTCAGATAGCTGTCGTCAAAGCGCAGTTTGATGTTCGCTGTATCACCGACGGTGATGTTGCCAGGGAAGCTCATGCCGATGAAATCAGCGCTTTGTGCGCCCTCGCCCAGCAATCCTTTATCAAAGGAGAACGCGGCGACGCGCTGCATGGTTTTCGCCAGATCGGGGGAAGAAACAAACGTCTGGGTTTCGGCTGGGGTCCAGAACAGGTGGGTGGTTTTCAACTGCGCCTTGTATCCGGCGAGATCAGTACCGGAATCGGCAGCCATCGCGCTCAGCGCCTGCGCATCACCAGCCTGCATTTTCGCCATCATCTCAAACCAGGCCCCGGTCAGCGCCTTGCCCAGCGCAGGGTTATCTTTCAGGGTCTCTGTATTCACCACCATCATGTCAATCAGTTCGCCCTGCACGGCCGAAGAGCTGAACACTTCTGTGGTTTGTGGAGTTTTCTTGATCACTGAAAGCTGCGGATTCCAGGCAACCGCCGCCTGCACGCCGCTGGTACCAAAGGCGGAGACAATATCGGCATCGGAGGTGTTCACAACCTTAACGTCTTTTTCCTGTAAACCGGCCTTCTCCAGACCGCGAACCAGCAGGTAGTGCGAAACCGACAGCGCAGGAAGATAGACAGACATCCCTTTCAGGTCGCTGAGTTTTTTATTTACGCCTTTCAGCACCACACCGTCATTGCCATCAGAAAAGCTGCCGGTGATCAGCGCTGTGGAATCAATGCCGCCCGCCGCAGGTATGGTCAGCGCATCCATGTTGGTCATGGTGCAGCCGTCGAACTGGCCCGCGGTGTACTGGTTGATCGACTCGATATAGTCATTGAGCTGGGTGATATGAATTTTAATGCCGTATTTGCTGGCCCATTTATCAATGATTTTCTCGTTGCTGATGGTGCCCCAAGGCATCCAGCCCGCATAGATAGTCCAGCAGATATTGAACTCTTTTTTGACCGCGGCGAAAGATGGCGCGCTGACCAGCAGCGTCAGCGACAGAATAAGCGACAGGAGGGGTGATTTCTTCATGGTTGACCTCTGGTTGGCACAAAAAAACGGGAGCAGCGCAAGACACCATTTGGTGCCGCTGTCTCCCGGGCTTTTGTCCCGCCGTGTAACCTCGCAGAGGTCGCCAGCTCTCGGACCAGACATTCACCTGCGTGAACCGGAACCCTAGCCAGCTATTTGCTATCAATTGTGTCGAACGCTGCTTACTGTTCAGACTTCAGCAAATGGCGTGCCAGAAATTAAATCACGGTAAATCAGATAAATAGGGGGAGAAAAACCAGGGAGGCACCGTGATGGTGAGTCAGTAACGGGCGTTGCACATAATCAGTGCCGGGCAGGCAAGAAATATCAGAACCCTCAGTCAGTCTCTTTTCGTACTCACATCTATTCAGGAAGGCAGACCCGGGACGTGACGCCTGTCACTTATCGCTATATAATTTACTGCATAACGAATTTTGAGGATAGTTAATGAAGCGCTTCTGGCAGGCATGCACACTCGGTTTACTGATACTCCTTCCGCTCTCTTCCCAGGCATCGCGCCAGATAACCGATCAGATAGGCCGCCAGGTCACGATTCCTGATCATGTTGATCGTATTGTGGTGCTTCAGCATCAGACGCTGAACCTGCTGGTGCAGATGAACGCGACCGATAAAATCGTCGGTGTGATGGCGAACTGGAAACAGCAACTTGGCGACAGCTATGCCCGCCTGGCTCCCGAGCTGAACCAGAAAGCCACGCTAGGGGATCTGACACATGTTGATCCCGAAAAACTGGTGGCGCTGCATCCCCAGGTGGTGTTTGTGACCAACTATGCGCCGCATGAGATGATCGACAGCATTACCGCGCTGGGCATTCCGGTGGTGGCTATCTCACTGCGTCATGACGAGCCGGGTGAAAAGGCAAAAATGAACCCGTCTATCCGCGACGAGGAAATGGCCTATGACAAAGGACTGCGTGAAGGGATTACGCTTATCGGCGAGATCGTCAATAAACCGGCAGAAGCAAAAGCCCTGATTATGGCCACCGATCAGAGCCGCAAAATCGTCAGGGATCGCCTGAAGGATGTTCCGGCGGATAAACGCATTCGCGCCTATATGGCGAACCCGGAACTGACAACCTACGGCTCAGGGAAATATACCGGCCTGATGATGCTGCATGCGGGCGCGGTCAATGTCGCCGCAGCGACCGTAAAGGGATTTAAAACCGTGTCGATGGAGCAGGTAATCGCCTGGGATCCACAGGTGATTTTTGTGCAGGACCGTTATCCCTCCGTCGTGAATGAAATTAACCGTTCACCACAGTGGCAGGCTATCGACGCGGTAAAAAATCATCGTGTCTGGCTGATGCCGGACTACGCCAAAGCATGGGGTTATCCAATGCCGGAAGCGATGGGGATTGGCGAATTGTGGATGGCGAAAAAACTCTATCCGCAGAAATTCCAGGATCTGGACATGAATAAGCTGGCCAATAAGTGGTATCAGCGCTTCTATCGCACCGCTTATCCGGGAACAGAGTGATGCGCGTACTGGCGGCGGGTAGCCTGAAAGCGGTCTGGACCGCGCTGATTGCGTACTTTCCTGAGCCAGATGGCCGGGCTGACAGTTATTGATACTCCTGCGGCTTTCAATTCTGTCGCGCGCTACGCTTGTGCGATCTTTACACCAGAAGCGCGTCGGCTGGCGGCTTTTTTAGGATCGGAGCAGGCAACAGCGATGCTGCGGAAAACGGGATTTGGCAGGGATTGAATGCCTTTTCTGTCGCTGATGACTTTGCGCCCTGCCAGCATCTCGCTTTAAGGGCGCGAAACACCGATCAACAAAGCTTAGCGAAATCCACCTTAAGCTTGTAACTGAGATGTTTAGCCTGCTCGGTGGCAATACCGTGGTGCGTTATGAAGTCAGTGTGTTTAAAACTCTTCCGGCTCGCCCGGCAATGGCTCGGTCAGTTCCTGCCCTTTTACACCGGCATAAGTAATCACCAGTTCGGCTGGCTCATCCAGGGTATAACCCCGATGCGCGCTGTTGACCGTCTCATTGAGGGCTTCACCCGCATGGAAAGAGTGCTGTTCGCCGCTCTCTTTATCTTCAACAATCAGGGTACCGGAAAGAATAAACGCCGCATTCGGCATTGGATGGGTGTGCCAGGGCAATGACGTATGGGCAGGCAGCGAGAGCCGCATAACGGTCAGCTCAGGTTCACCGGTGGGATAGGCCTTAATAACATCACCGTTCCAGGCCTGGCTGCTGCGCATCACTTCAACCGCGTTAATTTCATTATCTTGCTTCGACATGGTTAATCCCTGTTAATAATCAATAGAATGCCAGTAGTGACTGATAAGTAAGCTTAGAAGAAAACTGCGTTGATGCCCGCCTGCGTTTTAATAAGCCTGTTAACAGGAATTATCCGCCAGCCGAATACAGGGATGAAAACCGGACATTCGCGGACTGGCTGAATTTATGATTAATTAATGTTCAATATTTGCGTTATGGTTATAAGATATATTCCTCAGTCAGTACGCAACCTGTGAGTTCTGTATTATCTTTGAAGCCATCAACCACCTGAAGGATTTCTGATAATGAAAGGTCTGTTTACGGCATTACTCGCCAGTTCTGTTCTACTATTATCCGCCTGCTCAAAAGATGACGATAACAAAGTCAAAGTAGCGATTAATACCGGGCCTGATGAAGCAATCTGGCAGGTGGTGAAGCAGGTGGCGAAGGATAAATACAAGCTGGATGTTGAGGTGCTTAATTTCAATGATTATGTGCTGCCAAATGAAGCGCTGAATAACAAAGAGGTTGATGCTAACGCCTTCCAGAGTCTGCCTTATCTGGAATCCCAGTCTAAAGAGCGCGGCTATAAGTTTGCGGTAGTGGGTAAAACGTTCGTCTTCCCGATTGCTGCCTATTCGCACAAAATCAAGAACATCAGTGAGCTGCAGAATGGTGCCACTATCACCATCTCTAACGAAGCCACCACGCTGGGACGCAGCCTGCTGCTGCTGCAGGCGCAGGGTCTGATTAAACTCAAACCGGATGTGGGTTATTTACCGACCTCACTGGATATCATCGAAAATCCAAAAAATCTGAAGCTGGTTGAAGTGGACACGCCACAGCTGACCCGCACGTTAGACGATCCAAATGTCACTCTGTCGATCATCAATACCAACTTCTCGGCCCAGGCTGGATTATCAGCACACCGCGATGGCTTATTTATGGAAAGTGCCTCATCGCCTTACGTCAATGCGCTGGTTTCACGTGAAGATAATAAAGACAGCGATAAAATTCAGAAGCTGAAGTCTGCGCTGCAGTCACCGGAAGTGGCGGCCAAAGCCGAAGAAGTTTACAAAGGTGATGCGATTAAAGGCTGGTAATTCACCCGATAATCGATCATTAACGATCCAAAAAGGCCGCACTCTGTTGCGGCCTTTTTTATATCTGCACTTTTATCTGCACAACTGCCAGCACTTAGACATCCGCGCCTGCCCGCAAGCCTACAGAAAAAACGGTTACGCGGCTGCACCTTTTGGCTGAGCAGAGAGGTGCCCTGCCCACAGACTGGCGACCCATTTCACTCCTTTAGACGTAAAACGTGCCTGAGAGAAAGCATGCTGATTTTCGCCCGTGCCGGTATGCAGCGTAAAGTAGCCAGCCTGCATATGGTAGTGCTGCGGCGTCAGGGTGCCTTTTGCGCGATACATGATGTTGCGCTCCAGCAGAAACTGGCGGAACTCCGTTTCTTTCACTTTCAGCATTTTGCAGAGCTGCCGAAAACCCAGCGAGTCATCAACCTCAACAAAGTTATCAAAGAACGCCGCCTTCGGTGCCGAGAGAGCCAGCTGCTGCTCCGCCGCCTGACGCTGTTCAAACTGCTCAGCCCAGGCGCGAGCGGCTTCAGCCGGATTGGTAAAGTCAGGCAGATGGGTCGTCTTCTCGCGGTCCTGCCAGCGATCCAGCACTTCTGCAGTGAAGCCTGGCGACAGGCGTGCCACGGCCAGCAGGGAGTCACGCTTGCACAGACGGTACTCCTGACGCACTTCACCTTCCCGCTCATACTCATTCACGCTGAGCGGCTGGGAGAGACGCTGAGCCGTCTCCAGACTTTTGATTAACCGCTTCACTTCTCCGTGTGTAATGCCGGTCATCTGAGCCAGTTCACGACTGCTCATTGTGACCGATTGTTCCAGAGATTTGAGGCTTTCAGTTGAAATCATCATGGGTTCACCCCTCGCTAACGCTACCAATACCCGGTGGGCAGTCGATTAATTATACAAACACCTGTTCAAATATCCAGTATTTTATTTAAGCAATAACGTCACTGGAAGCTGTTACGCAAAAAGCGGGGTTTAAGGCGGTTTTGCGGGCTGAAGAGTGCGCGTTAAATGCCTTGCAGGATGCGTTGCCGGCTTTTGCTGCAGCATAAGCGGGTAATCAACTCGTCAGTTATTTACATATAATCACAATGGTGGACACAGACTCTTTACATTACAGTATAGTGAAGGCTGTCAGCAGGTTACTGGCCTGCCGGGCTCACTATTTTTGATTCGGGGTGCAGGGGCGCAATCTGGCCCGTTATCACTGAATGTCACCTTTTACTGGAGTAAGTCATGCAGCCGTTGAAAGTCGCCTTTATTAAAGCTAACTGGCACAGCGAAATCGTTTCTCAGGTTCTGACAGGATTTGAACAGGAACTGGAAAGCCGCGGTACCTCATATGAGATTAAGACATGGGATGTTCCGGGCGCTTTTGAAATGCCGCTGCTGGCGCAACGCCTGGCGCAAACCGGCAACTACGATGCGATTGTCTGTGCAGCACTGGTGGTGGATGGCGGCATCTATCGTCATGATTTCGTCGCACAGGCTGTGGTAAGTGGTCTGATGCAGGCACAACTGGCAACCAATGTGCCCGTCTTCTCAGTGTCACTTACGCCGCATAATTTCCAGCCATCGGCCGAGTTTATCGACTTCTATACTCAGCATTTCGTGAAAAAAGGTCAGGAAGCGGCGCGTGCCGTCTGCCAGATTCACGCTCTGGAACTCTGATACGACTCTAACGAATGCTGACAATGCGTTTGCCTGCGCTGTTAAGGAGAGAAAGTTGGAAAATTCACGTCCGCCTTTACCGCCATTTACCCTGGCTGCACAGGCGATAGAAAAAGTCCGGCTGGCTGAAGATGGCTGGAACAGCCGGGATGCGGAGCGGGTCGCTCTGGCCTATTCAGCGGACAGCAAATGGCGCAATCGCGATACCTTTCTGACCGGGCGGGCAGAAATCATCGCCTTCCTGCAGCAAAAATGGCAGCGGGAGCAGCAGTATCGGTTGATTAAAGAGTTGTGGAGTTTTGACCAGAACCGGATTGCGGTGCGGTTCGCCTATGAATGGCATGACGAGCAGCTGCAGTGGTATCGCTCATATGGCAACGAGAACTGGGCCTTTGATGAGCAGGGTTTAATGCAGCAGCGTTATGCCAGCATCAATGATCTGAAGATTAATGAAGAACAGCGGCTGTTTCACTGGCCGCAGGGCCGTCGCCCTGACGACCATCCTTCACTGAGCGAACTGGGCTTATAGCGCCAGCCCTTCCAGCGGAGAGCGCAGCTCTCCGCCGTCATCCACTCAGCCCTGCTCGTCCTTGTTCTCAACAAAGGTCGCTTTGTTGCGTGTGACCGTATAAGCCACTTTTTTGACATCTTCCGGTGACGTGGTCACTTCTACCGGTGCAATGGTCACCCGACCCATACCAAACAGAGTGGGTACATAGCCACCGACCTGGTGTTTTCCGGCCGGAACATGCAGCAGCATGCTTTCGCCGTTAGGCAATCTGCCGGCGTCTTTACCATCTACAGTCAGGAATACACTGGAGCCATCATCTGCGCGGGTCTTGATGTGTGAGACATCAATCTGCGTCGGGCCAGCAGCAAATTCATCTGGCGCATCGCTGGCGGCATGTTTTGCACAGCCAGTCAGTACAGCAGCAACCGTTACAACGGCGAGACTAAAACGATAACGCATTGGGCACTCTTTCTCCTGATCATCAGAACCCGCTATTTTAGCGATTTAGCGGGAGGATGTAAGGGGGATAAGAGTCGGCATGCTCTTAAAAGAGGCTTAAAAGTACCGATTTCCCGGTATATTTGCGTAAAGAATATTTACTGAATAAATACACAGTATTTTTATTGCCTGATCGCAGCGCTTTTAACCTGCTGATCAGCATAAATTTAATCGGAGAATAACAACGAATAAGCGTAGCGTCACAGGCACATAGCGCCGATTTGCCTTAACTCTGCCTCTGTTAATTGGCTGTTATAAGGTTCATAGTGGTGGTTCATCCCCGGTTAATCCCGGCGGCCTTCCCCTCTACAGAGGGCACGATATGCATTCTTATACCACCGATACTGTTTGCGCCATAACCGGCACCCATCCCGCTAACCTGAAGAGCTGGATGAAGCAGGGATTACTGACGCCGCAGCAGTATCAGGAACGCTGGAGTGATCATCACCTCAGTGAAATCCAGACCCTGGTTGGCTTAACAGCCACTGGCGCGACGCTCGACGAAATCTGGCAAGGTCAGCAGGCTGCTTCGACGGTCACCACCTATGGCTGGGCGGCGCGCAAAGGCGACCTGCTCTGGCAACTGGAATTTGGCACACCGCTGTCGCTTTCACGCCAGATGCACACGATGTCCAGCCATTATAGCGGTGATGATTTCGTCATTAATCTGCTGCGGCCGCTGAGCGCCTGGCTTTACGCCGATCTCCGTCGGGGAGCGTCACGTCGCCTCAACCGTTTTGAGCAAACCGTGCAGCAACAGGCGGATAAAGTCATGCGCGCCTCATCGCGCAACGAATCTTCTATTCCTCTGTTTCTGGAAGCGGTGAGCGTACTTGATAAAACCGAAATCTGGCTTGAAGCCATTCGTCTTACTGCGATGGGCTTTAATGTCGAGGTTGACTCGCGTGCAACCGGGCAGCCAGCCGTTAAAACTGACCTCCATCAGCATCATGTGATGTGGTGTGGTGCCGGCATCAGCCAGCAGATGCAGGACTATTTTGAACAGCAGAGTCATGATGGTCATCCGGTAATGCTCAGTGGGCCTGATTGTAATCTGCAATTTTCCCAACCCAACGCCTCCAGCGCTGCCTGACAGCAGGCAGCGCCTTCTATACCCCCGCTTTTCCGCACCAGTAAATATTTTTTTTCGTTAAGAATCTCTTAAGGTGGTTCCGTATACTGGTGCCACAACCCTGACTCATTGACGAGACTAAGATGAAAAAGACCTTACTGACCTTCAGCCTTCTCCTGTTACCCCTCACTTTTACTGCTGCTCACGCGGCCTCTGACCTGACTGGTTGTGCAGCCAAAAAGCAGGAGATTGAGACCCAGCTCTCTTTTGCCCGCCAGCACAATAATACCCATCAGGTTGCCGGCCTCGAAAAAGCGCTGAGCGAAGTGAATCAGAACTGCACCGAAAGCAGTCTGCTAAAGCAGCGTCAGGAAAAAGTGGCAGAGAAAAAGTTGAAAGTACAGGAACGCGAACAGGAACTGGCGAAAGCGAAAGCAGAAGGCCGCAGCACCAGCAAGATCCAGAAGCGCGAAGATAAACTGGCTGACGCTCGCCAGGAACTGAAAGAAGCCGAGCAGGCTCTGCAGCAGTAAAACTCATTCTGGCCAGCCACTGCGCTGGCCCGTGATTCTCCCTTTTCCAGCCCTGAGCCTTTCTCCTGTCTAAATCCCTGATTAGCCTGCGCTATTAACGTTCAACCCATTACTTTATGTAATCCTTTGATTACTTATTCTCATGCACTTAATTGGTGCAGCAAAGTCAACATAGTTACGATCAATTATTTAACTTTTTGAACGCCCTCAAAGATTTGAAAGATAGCAATATTTCTTGTCCTATGCAGATAATACGCACTTCACGCGCATCTTTATTCGTCTGCACGGGGTCAGCAATACTAATCTATTCACTCACCCTGCCCCAAAACAGGGCATTGCTGCGTTGTGGCATGGCTGATGCCACATCTTATTTGTTTCAGGAGTGTTAGATTATGTCGGCGCAATGCAATGCGCTCTCCATCCACGGCTCCACACAATAAATAACTTCATTAAGAAAGGTTTTTTAT
>Ga0308161_1005806_pt1 | contig 10670 bp, 16 predicted proteins | sample PhyFR2_FD_201034 | JGI IMG/M metagenome (GOLD analysis project Ga0308161, IMG submission 201034) | Phyllosphere microbial communities from UC Gill Tract Community Farm, Albany, California, United States - DLSLF.R2 | ecosystem: Host-associated > Plants > Phyllosphere > Unclassified | place: USA...
CACCCTCGATATCGTCAAGCCTCTTATGGAAGGATGTGAAGCGGAGGGAATCAAGATGGTAGAGAAGACCTTATAATTTGACCCTCTTCTGTTCCTTTCTTTACGTTCCTTTGGGTAGATTGTCATTCGTTTCATACTAAAATTGTACATTGGTATCATCTTGAGACTCGTAGGTGCGAAGCGAGAGTTACTCGTCCACTGTGCCAAGTTGCGAACGAAGAAATCGACTGTTTTGTTCCCTCAGTTTCTTCGCTTCTGCTGCTCCATCTCCAGATACCAGAGACTGGTCCAGCTCTACTTTCCTACACATCGACATCCTGCGCCATCGAATCAACCCCAAGATCAAGGTTTCTTCTTGATCTCGACATCTTGCTTGCTCTCCATCTCTCCACTCCCTCTTCTTGATCTAGACATCTTGCTCTCTCTAGCACATGGCTGCTCTGCTCACGAAACGGTCTCAATTACCAATCGCTATCTCGCGTGTCACTGCTGAGGATTTGCCCGAGTGCGTACGTCTTCTCGCCTGAAGCCGAATCATCCTCGACAGCTGATTACCATTCTCGACTACAGGCAGAAGGACAGCTGACAGCATTCGGAGAACGAATGTACGATGTTTTGGAGCCGCCAGAAGTACGAAGTCACCCAGAGATTCGTTACAAACGTTTCACGGCTCGACATCTTCCTCTCCTCAAATTTCCCTCTGAACGTCCGATGAAAGCTGTGGTTACTGAGAAGGATGGGAGGAGAGTAATAGCTGGAGTCGCTTGGTGGCATGTACCCGTAAGCCTTCGAACGATCAAAACGCTTCTAACTGTATTTGACGAGTTCTCGAGACAGGGGTCGGCGATAGATAACCGACAGAAGAGGAACGTTGCGAGAATGTCGGAAGAAGCTGAAGAGGAGAAAGACAGTTGGAAGGAGTTCAACTGGGAGAAGTGGAACGAAATGTTGGGAGGGTGAGTATTCTGACTAGTCCTCGTTACTCGGTAGAACTGACCTTGCGCTTTGAACAGCTACGATAAGAAGCGGAAAGAGATCATGGGAGATGAACCTCATTGGTATGAACGATTCCAAGGATCTTTCAAGCTCAAAAGCACTCGCTAACGATCCTACCCTCTATAATAGGTACGTTGGACCTGTTTGGACGCGACCTGAATATCAAGGACAAGGTATAGCTTCAGCACTCCTCGACGAAGTGATCCAAATTGCCGACGCGACAACTCCTCCGACTCCTATGTATCTCGAAGCTTCGCCGAAAGGTCAGCCGGTCTATGCCAAGCTCGGTTGGGTTCGAATCGATGGTACCGAGACAGCTATGCTGCGACGAGGTCCAGCTGAGCGAACGTAGTTCTTCGTTGTTTTTTCACGCTGTAAAATAACGTCGACCGTTTTCATTCTCGACGACGCTATGCGAGATGTCTCTCATTCCATTACGTCTGCTGACGTCGACCTCACCATTGTTTCACTCATTACATTAACCATCCTGCGCGAACGACTTAAAACCAGACGAACTTCATCCGGTCCGCTTTGACGAAACTGAACGACCCCTGCCGAGCAGCTTTCCGTGTAGCCTAATTCCCGAGCGAGAGTCCTGCTTCATTCATTCCGCTATGCCACAGCTCGCTTGCATGTTTCGTCCGACTTTGCTACTCCCTTGGAAAAGAACTCCTGATTTTCATGCGTTCACCTTCTTTTAGAAAGTTCATTGTAGATCATCTACACCTGCAATAGTCAAGCATGAAGTCCAGTGGCGTTCGTCGATCAGTCAAACTCGGTACATAGTAGTCTTGCTTTCCGACTCAGCGCAGGATGATGAAAGCGAGCTTTCGCTTGCGGAGTTCAGTTCCCAAGTCGAAAGTTCGAATCGATGGCAGTACACAGTTACAGTACATGATACATGCTGTACCTCGACGGAAAACAACGCTCGGTACTGTATCGAGAAGACTTTATCGCTCCACCAATTTTTGTAGCGAGTGATCGTGACCCAGCTGTACTCTCAGAAAAAACAAGGGCTCTCTCGCTTTCAAGCGCTACATACAGTAGACGGGGATTGGACGAATTGAGCTTCGAGACAAGGTTCACACGTTGTTGGAAGAGTGATCTTTTGTGAACAAATGAAAAGAGGCATCGCAGCGATTTCATCGAAAAGCTTCGACCTTCCTTTCTCCCTCGTTTCCCCTCTCCCCCATTACCGCTTTTACTCATCGCATACAAGGTCGATCAGAAGAGGCAGCTACCATCACCCCCCCGCTACATACGCGACATCGTCTTAGTTCCGACAACACTTTTTGAGATACGAGGCGAAGCTATACTGTTACCGCTAGTGATCCGTCGTATCAATGGCGATTTGTACTGTAGATCTTTGTGATGATAAGGTGGAGAATTCGGCACTTGTATTGAATTGATATCAAAGGTTTGACAACGGGATTTTGTGCGAAACCAGCGAAAACGATCCAGAGTTCAGTTCACTGCGACCCTGATCGGCGTTATTTGCCACACGACGACGGTCTATGGCGGCATTCACCCTCTCGCTTCTCTTTCTCGAGCCGAAGTATCAACCGCATCTTCTCGCGAGAGAAGGAAAGAAGCTCAAACCGCGCAGGATTTTTGGTTTTCGACCGGCGCCGGCATAAAGCTGTTCAATCTACTTGATGCCAATGCCAGTGCAAGGAGGATACTGGCAGGAGTGAATATCTTAGGCAGAGTATAGCAAAGCAAAGCAAGTAGAGAATGAGATTGGTCGAGTGCAGAAGATAAATGCGAAAGTGATGAGGCACGACTGAGACGAGTGTTTTTCGAAACCCTCGAGGGGAGAAAAAATCAATCCGATTAGCGGCCCGCGACCGACAGGAACACCTTCTTCGGACACTCAGGAGGAGAAAACTTCTTCTGCACTTTTCCAAACCCATTGATCTGCAACACGAAACTTCTCCTCTTTCCTTCCCACTCTCCTGCTCCTACTCTACTGCTCTACTCTCTACTCTACACACTACTCACTCGACTAAACTCGATATCAATCTTCACGATCCATCCTTCCAAAATCGACTCTTCAACTCGACTACCACTTTCACTAAGGCGACCTTTCTCGCGTATTCTACCCTCACTAGCTCTTCAAGTCACTCTCATTACTCTCTTAAATGTATGTTCTACTTTCTGCTATACGCTCGAGGTCGCACGAGCTGACTTTGGTTTCTTTCGCGACTTCCTCAGAACTTCTTTCCATTCAACCCGACGCGAATATGTCTGCCTCCCTCTTTACCCTTCCCTTCCAAGCACCCACCAAGTCATCGGTTCCCGACTCCTCCGAATTCGTTCTTCAAGGCGTCTTCGTTCACCCTGATCACCTCTCTGGATTCGCCGACGAAATCTCTTCCTCTTCCGATTCTTCCAGTATCATCTCCTACGGTACCGACGATGACGAATGTGACTACGAGATGAGTAACGATCAAGATCTCGGTGCGCTCTACCGCGACGGTCGCTCTTCAATCCAGGATTCGACCGACGACTACTTCGCTGCTCGACCCAAATCTTCGACTTCCTCATTCTACACTGGATCGACCGACTCGACCGACTATTCTGACGGCGCTAGCTACTCTCCCATCGACGAAGAGGAGGAGGAATCCGCTACTACCCCAACTCCCGATTCCTGCTATCAAGCTCCTTCCTTCTCTCGTCGCTCCTCTTCTTACGGCGAACTCTACCCTGATCTCACCTCTCCCGCTTTCCCTGCTTCCTTTGCGTTCAACACCTTCGCACCTTCCGCATCTCGTCCCTCTTCGCGTCCTTCATCCCCTTCGCATCGATCTCACCCTTACCTCAAGAGTTCTTCAGCCATGTCGCGTTCCGTCTCCTCCCCTGTCGAGACGAACCGACAGGTCGAACAACGCAAGAACGCCATGCTAGCCTTCACTGCCTCGATGGATGAACGCGCCAACATGGTCCGAAGCAAATCCACTCCCAACGCTATCCCTACTCCTGGAGGAGTCGTCATGTCTCGATCTGCCGCTGTCAGTCGTGCCGCCACTCCAGTCTCATCCCCCTTCCTCACTCCCTTCGAAGAGGGTTGGGGAGCTGAACTTCCTCCTCGTTCGCCTCAAGCTTCGACGATGCTCCCTTTCCCTTACAACCTCGCTAGCCCTCCTTCTCGATTCCGCTTCAACCGTGCCAACTCGTACGCAGGACAAGAGAACCACTTCGAGGCTCCCAAGGTCGAACATCGCAACTCGGTTCCCACCATCGCCGTTTCTGCTCCTCCCATGGCTTCTTCCTCTTCCACCTCGAGTGGAATGAAGCGATCCTCCTCTCGTCGATCTTCCAACCTTCGTCCTCTCACCCCCATCATCGCACAATCTTCCGAACCTCAAGAAGGAGTTTGCGCCGCTCTCGAATCCTTCACCTTCTCTCCTTCTCCTTCTTCGCCTCCTCAAATGGTTCGAGCCAGACTCAACCGTGGCCTCAGCTTCTAAACCACCCAGCATACCTCGTTCCATCATTCTCTCGCACCTCGTTCATCATCCCGCAACCTCATCTTCGTTAACTTCCGATTACCCTCATCTTTCTCCTTCGTTCTATTTGTTCATATTCCCCCCCGCTCAACCTCATCACTGCACCTCGTTCGACATGCCATCTGTTCATTGGTCTCTGTTCATAGCATCTCATCTGTCCATACCTCGTTGTTTCTCTCCATCAGTAGGAATTTTGTTGATTCTCTATTTCTAGGTTGTATCTTCATCATCCATCATTAAAAAGTAGCAGTAGTTACCACAATCAATTGTATACATACTCATGAATCATTAAACAGTCGTTTCATCATATCACTTTCTCTCTCATCGTCGTCGTCAACTTGCGAAAAGGTTTTCTCTTCTCTTCTTCTTCGCATTCTCCCACTTTCGCTTGTTTGAGCCGTTCTTCTAACCTCGGGAGCCAGCGAATCACACATCAGAGTTCTACGATAGCGGGTATTGTAGACAATAGGAAAAGCGAGACACCGCCTTCCTTTCGCCGCAACTTGAGCCTTTGACACAAAAAAGCATGCGAGGTTCGGAAATCTGCCTCTATCACACAGCTAGGTGATTTGTCGCTAACGCTACAGTACATACACTGCGTCTCTCTAGTTGAGCGCCTTTCGAGAGGTACGAAGGGTTTTTATCGATTTTCTTCACTTTTTCGCGAAACGGGCAGACTCCCTGAGTAGACGAAGGGGTGTACGCCTCTTTCGCCGATAGATAAACGGCGATTAATGTATAGAATGTATGTCGTCGCCGTTCGAAGTGGAACTCTGGAATTCTTGTGAATTCTTTAAGGGTCGACACTTTTGATTTTGCGAAGCGGGTGTGATAAAAAAGTCTTTGTCGATCTTGTTGATCTCTCCCTCCCAACCTCGAGGCTTCCAGATGTCGTCGATCCTCGAAGCTGCGAGTGGGAGAAGAAAGAGTGGAAGCTGTGGAGAATAACAAAAACTGCTTCGTGATCAAGGAACTCTTCTTTCGTACTGGGATGTGATACACAGCTTCGAAGCGTCCACTCTTCTTCGAGGAGAATCACTTGGGTAACGATTGATTAGATCGGACTCGGAGAAGGGGGACGTTGGGTTTACGCGAAGAATGCGATGAATAGAGATTGAGCTATGAAAAATTGAAAATGGGCTCAAAAAGGGGGACGGCGGCGAGCAGACGGGCTCTCCTCTTTTTCACTTGCAGCTGAAAGCGGCGACGTCTTGATCTGTGGGGAAGAGCGGAGAGGAAAGCAAGTACTCAAAGATCCGTCGGAAGGAAATCTCTTCGAGCATTTTCGATATCAATCTCTCGTCTACTCTACAGATTACGCCGCTTCTAGATTCAGCGGAAGTCAGTCCGAGTAGCGATTTGTATAGTTCCAACGGTAGCTTCAATCTGAGCCTTCGAGCAGACGCCGTTCGAAGACGAGTGACCAGTCGCAAACGAGCTTGTTAGCGGACGTGAGCGCTCTTGAGCGACACCCACAACTAGGCTCAACCAATGTAATCCATTCGATCTATAGAGGTGAGTCAGACAAGCGTAGGCATTCTTGTCCCTCAAACATCAGTCAAAGATCACGTTGCGAAGGTTCCGAATCTCATCTTGACATCTTTCCCTCTCGTCTCTCGTTGTCTTCTCTCCTCATAGCAGGCACGCGAGACAATCATGCGACAATGGAAAGAGCACATCTAATGTAGGTTGTATTTTTGAGAGTAAAAGCAACAAAAAGTTTTCGTATCAAGCAAGCAAAGCGATGTCGTTCTTCTTCCTTCCTACTCCTCCTCCAGTAACAAGCTCAAGCCTTCTTCCTTTTCCCTCTTTCCGAGTATCTTTCTAGTCCTCATCAGAAGCTGCAACGACCCTCCTTCTCTGCTGTTTCTTCTCCTCGATAGCAACTTCTACATCCGAAGTCTTTTCCGTCTCTGATCCTGAGGAAACTTTCTTCTTCTCCTTGACCTTTTCCTTCTCCTTCTTGACGACAGGACGGGGCTTGATCGAAGTCGAGGTAGAGGTAGAGTTGGGTTTCGATTTCGAGGCGGGTTTTGATTTTGAATCGGGTTTCTGTCCATTCTTGTCCTTCTCAGTCATCGGAGCTGGACGAGGGAGTTCTTTGGGAGGTCCGGGTCGAGTGACGAGCTTGGTGATAGTCTTGATCCTCTTGTTGACGGAACTCGAGGAGGGGCGGTTCGCGTGATCGATCGCTCTCATCTCCTCTGCGACAGTGAGCTTCTTCTTGGGAGGTTCGGATTTCGATTTGCTTTTGTCGAGAGAACGAGGGTTGGGGAGATCCGAGTCGGAAGATTCGGAGGAAGAGGAAGTTGAGGATCGTTTCGTTCCCTTCTCCTTGCCTTTCCCTTTACCCTTCGACTTGGACTTGGACTTGGACTTGGAGATGACTACTGAAGAGTCGCTGTCGTCGGAGGTATCGGCTTTTGGTGAACTAGACTCGAGGGTCTTCTTTTTCGAGGGTTTAGTCGAGTAAGCGGAGAGATCGTCGTCTGAGGAGTCGGAGAGCTGGAACGTTTTGGACTTGTGTTTCGTAGAGGCAGTGGTAGAGGATTTCGAAGATGCTTTCTTCTTGGAGGGTTTGGGAAGAGGAGGTGAGTCGTTGTCGGAATCGGAAGAATCGCTTCGAGCTTTGCCTGTGAGCCACGCTCATCAGCCTCGTTCGACGAGTCGATAGAAGAGTGGAAGACGCACCCTTTCCCGTTCCCTTCGACTTGGATCCCTTCCCTTTCTCATACTCGACTCCAAAGTTCTTCAACGATTTCTGTTTCGTTCCCTTCTCCTTCTTGCTTTCCGGTACATCGCTACTATCGATATCCATCGACCCAGTCCCACTATCTACATCCATCGCAGCGCTCCCACTTCCATCCTCTTTCTTCTTCTTGAGGAAGCCCAATCCAGTGAATCCATCTCCAGTATCGACGTCCATCGCAGCGAGTTTCGATGCTTCAGCTTCTTCCTTCTTGAGCTTCTGTTCCTTCTCGTACTTGACTCGTTCACCTCTCGCAAACTTTGACTTTCCGTTGTTCTTCAAGCGTTCTGCGAAAGAGAGACTCTTCTTCGTAAGCTCGATGTCGTTGAGTCCAAAGAGAGAAAGAGGAAGAGAGTGACACAGGGTGGGAGAGATATAGTGTGAGAGAGAGAGAGCGTGAGGGAGGGAGAGAGTGTTGGTGAGGGAGTGAGAGAGAGAGTAAGAAAGCGTACCTTTGTCTAGCTGAAGTTTCCTTTTCTGTTGCTTGAGACTCTGCTCTCCCTTCTGGCGAAGATCGTAATCATGCTTGCGCTCGCTGACAAGCTCGCCAGCTTGAAGGCTCTTCCATACCCAGTTGACGTCGAGAATCCAGGTGCGCTATTTCAGAATCGAAGTCTCAGTGGTGACTCGCGAGCCGACAAGTCAGTGAGGATGAGCCACAGACGTTGTACTCGTCGTCCGATTCCGTACAATTGGTTTCGTTCCTGCAGGTCGAGCATTCACGAATAGATTAGAACATCTCGAGAACAATCTGAACGGTACACAGCGACTCACGCCTCCAGAATCAACTTGATCATTGGATCGGCTCCCGCTGTACCTTGTTTACTCCCTGTGGACAAACGGAGAACGTCAGCGAATCGTATAGAGAGAGAGAAAGCAAGGTTTTATTCTTGCGAAAGGGAGAGCTTACAGAGACCCCCACTAAGGATTACGTAGCTTACTTCGACGTTCCCTCTAATCTGATCACTGATCTTGCCTCCGTGTTTCTTGATCGTCTTCTTGAGTGCACCAGCCGTGACTCCGTTCAGCGGTCCCAAGATGGAGAAGCAAAGTCCTGAGAAGATATCGCTCTCCGGCAACGCTTCGATGTCTTGACGGTCTTGTAGAGAGATGTCTGCCATCTGTAGGGGTTGAAGTGTAAGAGGAGAGAGGAAGAGAGAAAGTTTGGGAGAGAAGAGGTTGAGTGATGTAAGTGAGGGGAAAGGGAGCGAGCGGAGTCAGTCAGGTGCTACACGAGATCGTAGAGAAAGTACGTACAGCTAGAGACGCGAAGAAGTGTGATGAGAAAGTTGAGAGAGAGAGAAAGAGAGAAAAGAAGAAACTGAAACTCGCTCAACATTGCGCAACGAAAACCTTTTCTCTCTCTCAATCTCGCTTCAGAACCCACTGATACTACACTTATGACGACTAGAACAAATGCGAACAACTGCTAAAGAAAGTGATACAAAAGATGGATACAACAAGAGATTTCACTTCTCAGAACCAGTCGGTATCAGTCTCTTCAACCACTTCTTGACGTCCGCTACTTCATCTTGACACCACGAGTGTCCTATTGACGGATACACTCGAAAGGTCACATCTTGCATACCGAGTGCGGTTTGAGGAGCAGGAGCGTGAGGAAGAGTGAAATTCTGCGGGAGACGTTTGAGAGGAGAGTAGAAATCGACCAGTGATTGATGGCGCAAGAGATTGATCGATATGATTGCGTCCTTGAGGCTGTGAGAGAGGGAGCGAGACGATGAGAGTCAATCAAGTGCACTTTCAGCAGAGAAGAGAGAGAGAAAAGGAGAACTAACGTCAAATATTCATCGTCTGAACCATGACCCCAAAAGATTGGCACTTCCTTCGTTCCGAGACCACTCATGAGCTATGAATCGAGAGTGTGTCAGTAAAGTGGAGAGCGCAGAGAGAGAGAAGAGAGACGAGAGTTTGGCTCACTTTCGACAACTCCCATCTCATCGGCAAGAAACCCGAAAACACCGCTACTCCACCTAACGCATACTCTCCCGTTAATGCCGCAAGTAAAGTAACGACACTCCCTTGCGAGAATCCCGCCAGTACTATCCTTTTACTGGCCCATTTCCTCTCCTCCTCTGTTCCAAACTTGTCCATCTCCCCACTCTCCTCAAACACTTCTTTCTTCTCCCCTCTCCCATCCATATTTGGTCCATGGTTCGACGAATATCCCATCCCAATCTTTGCTCCTTCACTTGACCATCTCTGTCCAGCTAGGAATTCGCGCCGTCGGTGAATGAGGACGGATCGTTCGTATCGAATCACTTTGTTGAGGAGTCGGACAGATGCGAAGAGGTTCGGGAGTTGACCGTTCGAGGAAAGGGGATCGTATGGGAGTTTGAGGTCGAACCAGGAGGGCCAGAGAACTGTATCGTTCTCGAGAGTGATCGTTGTTCGATTGTTACTGCGGAATGTTGGCGAGGAGGTAAGCACTATGGAAGTCAGACGGATAGTGAGGACGACCTACGCTTGAGGTAGTACCCATCTAGTCGATGTGAAAGTAGGATGTAAAGCAGGAGGTAAGAAACTATCTACGGTATTTTGCCTCAGACCCTGTGAGTCGAAAGTGTATCCGGATCAGCTCCAGTCGAACGAGATCTGAGAGACACATAGAACTCACGTGTAGGTAAATGACAGTAGATTCATGAAGTTTCCCTTTGACCGGATTCAAATATTGAACCCAATGTTCCTCCTCCGTATTCCTCCAAAGATAATCCTTCCTGAACTTGTCCGCAGTTTCTCTCGTCACCATCCCCTCCTCAGCTCCCACCTCATCCCTCACTTCAAACGAGACTTGATTCGAAGATTTCTGAACATTCTCCCTTCTCGGATTCGGTCGAGGGATCGATTCTGCTACTTGACGCATTTGTTCCTTGACTATATCTTTGACTGGAGGTGTCGGAGGCTGGTCGAAGAAGGTTCGGACTTGAGGAGAGGCGCGCAGTCGGGGAAGGAGGAAATCGAGGGATTTAGTCATGAGGAAGAGGGCGAGGAGGGCGAGAGTCCACATCTTTGTGATTCGACGCATTCGGCGAGAGGTGGCGAGAGAGAAGAGAGATCGGAGAAAGGAGAGAGGAGAAGTTCGTTTCGAGTTGGCTGCTGCTGTTTGATGAAAGGATTCTCGTCTCAAATCGGATGCTGACATCGACATTAAACCATCCTTCTCGACTGCGCCTCCCGGAGAGCTGGTGACTGAAGGTGATTGACTCTCGTTCGATGAAGCGGTATCTGATTCGTCGTAAATCGGGAGGAAAGTCGGTTGGAGGAAAGGAATCGGAAGAGCGACTGAACTCGATTCTTTGTGATGTCCTTTGTTCGCCTTTCTCAGATCGTGCTGAGGGAGAGGGGAGCGTGGGTCGAAAGTTGAGAGAGGAGCTTGAGCTTGTAGAGAAGTTCCGGAA
>Ga0308161_1005809_pt1 | contig 10667 bp, 15 predicted proteins | sample PhyFR2_FD_201034 | JGI IMG/M metagenome (GOLD analysis project Ga0308161, IMG submission 201034) | Phyllosphere microbial communities from UC Gill Tract Community Farm, Albany, California, United States - DLSLF.R2 | ecosystem: Host-associated > Plants > Phyllosphere > Unclassified | place: USA...
TCGCTCTCGAGAACGTTTGGCGACGAGTATACACTCAAGACGAGTAAGCTTTCCTCCAACCTTCGCAATACCTTTATAGAGCTCTGACAGACAGTTTCACTACAGCTGGGCTGCTCTACGGTCTGCAACCGGACTGAGGGATGAGGAAATGGCTGGAGCTTTACGAAATACTGCTTTCTACGCGACTTTAGCCAACGCTTCGGGATCCAGTAAGCTATGAGTTCCTTCTAATATCTCCCGAACACATTGCTCATCGCTTTTGTCGCTCCTTCAGATCATCCTCCATCTCTCTACCTCGAACCGCTTCAATCGCTTTCAAGCGCGACCCTACCATTGCTCGCTGCGCTTCATCCGTCACTCTCTCAAGCCGACCTCGCACTCTTGCATAACGACTATGAGATCGAGAACCGAAAACTTGAGCAAGCAGTGAGGGAAGCCGGTCTCGAAGGCTATGCGAAGGAGATCGTTCGCTTATTGAGAGCGGATGAGATGGAGAAAGAAGGGAGCCACGAGATTATTATGGTAGATTAGAAGCGACACGAAACGAAAACATGCAACATTTTTACGTGGAGCGAAATCGAGAGTCGAAAGCCAGAGAGTCGAAAGCCAATCTGCGTTCTCAGCCTGATTCCGATCGCGGACGTTCTCCCGAGGGTGTCAAACGAACGAGGAGTCTACAGTTTAGTTACGAATGATAGTAATGCTGCCGGGAGAATAGATAGAGGATCACAATAAAGAACTTCCAGGGAGAAACGAGTCAACGAAAAAGACAAAAACTATCGGTGATCTGAGTATAGGTAGATAGCCAGCCATTACAAGAGATCGACGATGTGAAAGGAAAGTAAAGAATTGTCGCGCAAAGCCAACAACGGTTACTCGAGTTTCATACAGAGTTCGTTGGGTGCGGCGAAGTAAAATGAATAGTGAAGGCGGGGCAGAGGATGAGGGTGAAGCGTGTCGTAAAGGGGTCGTTACAGAGGAAAGGATTGTTGAATGAGTTTGGACGAATCTACTCGATGCGTTCGCAAGTCGAATCCGAGGTTTGGACGTATCCAGTTTGGCAAGAGCCTGAGAACAAGCCAAGACATCAGTGACTGATGCTCCGAAGATAAGAGAAGTATGGAGAGTGGTAGACTTACGGACAGAGCATCCTCCCTTCAAGCAAACGGTCGACGAAGCACCGACAATTTCAAGGCAGTTTTGAGCAGTTCCTTGGGTGTTGCATCCTCCGCACTCTACGACGTCGTCAAGACGGACGCACTAAGGTATAGAGAAGAGGGTGAGCATTGCATGTACAGGAGGAAAGCAAAAAGAGGAAAGAAAGCTCACGGAGAAGTCGCCGAAGCTACCTGAAGGGCAGGTTCGCTCGTCCTGGGCACAGACATCGCTGAAGACATACTCTTGAGCACGACGAACGGCTTGGGAAGCAGAGGGACCTCGAGTAGCTGAGGGTCCAGCGTGGCTTGAAGCTCCCGAAGAGTGCGATCCATTTCCTCCATTTCCTCCTCCAGGAGCGGTGGTAGGGTGAGCTTGCGATCCACCGTTGTGAGTGGTTGAGGGTTGATCGTGCCACGAAGGTCGGGAAGTAGGACGGTGTTGACCCATCGAAGAGTGGTGGAAATTTCCGCCGTGAGATCCTCCGTTTCCGTGTCCTCCATTTCCTCCATTTCCTCCATTTCCTCCGTGCGAGCCTCCGTTCGAGCCTCCGTTCGAGTGGTGACCTCCGTTCGATCCGTGAGATCCGTGGGAAGAGTGTCCTCCCGAAGAGTGGCCTCCAGAGTGAGATCCTCCTCCGTGGGAAGGAGATGAAGAGGGTCCAGCCTTGATAGGACGAGAGGAAGCGTGGTGGACAGCAGACGATGAAGTGCGGTCGTGGAACGAAGGACGGCTCGAAGGTTGGTGATCTCCCGAGTTGACGTGGGAAGGTTGGTGGTGCTTGTAAGAGTAGCTCGTAGTGGTAGCCGACGAAGCAGGTCCTCCAGGTCCGTAAGTAGTAGTGTGAGCGTTGTGAGGGTGGTGGGGAACATGGGTAGGAGTTCCCGAAGGACCAGCCGTTCCGGTGTGCGAAGGACCGTGAGAAGCCGAGTGCGAGTTGTACTCACGCTTGGCGAGCTTGGTGCAAGATCCTCCAGGGGTGAGGAAGTGGTCCTACGAAGGAGAGAGAGCCGAAAAGAGAGTCAGGACAATGCCGGAAAACAACAAATGAAGCGATGACAGAAAAGTCAACTCACATCGTCGCAAGCTACACCGCACTCTACCTTCTCGTTGTGAGAGTATGCCATTCCGAGGAAGTCAGAGTCGACGGAGACGCAAGTAGCACGACCGTTGACGGGCGAAGGGCAAGCAGAGAAGTCTTCGGGGTTCGAGTCCTGCAATTTGTCGCAGGAGGGAGTGAGTTCGAGTACACGCGATTATAGCGCTCACACAGGGACGAGAACATACGGAAGCGCATCCACACTTGGACTCTCCATCGATGGTGACGATACCAATCGATCCCTTCTCCGAGTTGTAGCAATCATCTTGGTCAACGACGACCGAGTTGACGACGGTGATAGGGCAGTCCCTGTTGATCGATCGAGATGCATGAGAACCGGAAAGTCCGTCGAAGAAGGGGTGAATGGGGGAAAACTTACGAGCCAGAGCATGAAACGACACCGCATGAAGCAGCAAAGCTTCCGGTGTCGAGGTCAAGGACTGAGTTGCAGACCGACTCTCCGTGAGCAGAGAGCTCACAAGCAGTGAAGTCGGGGAGGTTGTCCTACAGTAAACACCAAGAAAATAGAGAGTTAGTTGATTCAACCAACATTCTTCAGACGCGACCCTTCAAAAAGGTAGAGAAAGGGAGGATTTACGGAAGGGCAACCACAGTGGGTCTCTACTTGACCGTTGGCGAGAGTGACTCGACCAACACCGACGAGTCCCTTGAGGTTTGAGGAACCAGCACAGGCACTGTTAGGGAAAACAGAGGTCGAAACGACAGAGGCGTAGACCGAGGGGATGGAGAGGAGGGCGATAGCCGATACGAGAGAGAGACGGAACATATTGATCTTGATGAGGGTTTGTTAAACGAGTGTGGGAGGCGTAGAGCCACGGAAGAGTTGGACTTTGAAGTGAAGAGAAGAGGGGAATAAACAATCGACGCCGGCTGCTTGAAGAGACTGGCGAAGGAGAGTTGGTTGGTTGTCGGAGTAAAACTTGAAGAGTGTCGGAAGAGAGAGAGAGAAGCTGTTGGAATGAAGAAGAGGAGGAGAAGGGAAAGAGGGAAAGTTTGGTGAAAAACGGCGGCGAGAGAAAGTTTCGACAAAAACAATCGCGGGGCGCGCCAGGCACAAACAATCGAAAAACAACGTCGCGCCCTATGTGGAGCCGCATCAGCGAGCAGCTCTCTCAGCTTGGGATTTCGAGATGAAAACAAACCCAAGATTCCATCTGTTCTTCGCGTCTCTCTCTCGTCCTCGACCAAAACACTCGAATTAATGATCGTTGCCGAATATTCTTGACTGACTGAGTTTCGTCCTTTGTGATCGGTCACTCTCTCTCGTTTCCGTTCGAATCGCCGTCAATCGTTTTTCTCCCGTCGACGATGAATCGTTCACTCACTTGATCTTGCTCGGATATTACATCTGCTCATAGCTCTGCGTCTGAAAGTCGATGTTTATTAGCAAGAGCTTGCCTCGTAAGTTCAGTGGCTCACTTCGTTTAAGAATCTTCCCTCTTTCTGCTTCATTTCGTTCATTCGCTCGTTCGTTGTTGCTGTGACCCTTCGACATGACTCGCCGAGATCCCGCCGAGATGCTCTGGTGATCGTCAAGCAGCGCTTGTTGTGTTATGAAGATGCTGAGCCAAAACGTTTCGAGCTGAATCCAAATGTCGTAGAGAGTTGCGAGTTTACGATTTTGCGAGTAAAGCGGCTCGACTAGTAGGTCTGGTTGAGCTAGAGGTTGGGATCAAGTGAAAGAGTGAGAAAAGGGAAAGAGAGAAGCGAACAGTGCTACATCTCCAAAAAATTGATCAAAGGGTTTGAGCGTTGATCCTCGCTCGCTGAATTCGCAAAATTTGAACCTCATCTCTGCCTCGCATAGTATTCACCTACACCAAAAGCTGCAAGACCACAAGCGAAACAAATCGATCCGATAATGATGAAAGCACACATCTTCTTGAACCCAGTTTCGTAAGGAATCGGTAACCCTATGCACGCTGCATCGATGCAAGCCTTCTCCAGTGATTCCCCTAGCTTCTCCCGTGAGAAGACATTCTTGACTCGTTCTCGTCCTGCTTGACCGATTGCTGCTCGTTGTGAAGGGGAAAGGGAGAGGAGGGAAGAAATCGCTTCGGTCCACGGAGCTACTTTGGCAGGGCGAAGGAGACCTGTCGTTGTCGTTGTGAGGGACTCGGAGGATAGTGTCGATTCAGAGGGGAAGGATAGACCATTGTCGACGATCGTCTCGGTTGGTCCTCCGCTCGTAGTCGCGATTACTGGAAGTCCAGAAGCCATCGCTTCGAGTGGTACGATGCCAAAGTGTTCGTACATGGGAGTGTAGAGGAGCGCGATATTCGATTCAGCCGAGAGGAGGTAGGATTTTTGGTGAGAAGTCATGTTGAGGAGGAAGAGGATTTGAGGGAAATCTTCGGCGGAAGGAGCTTTGTCGGAGATTGTGGGTCGATTACGAGGAGTGACGCTTGCGGTCATGGAGGAGAGTGGGGAAGAGGAATAGGTGTATTGAGAGAGATTGTGCTTTGCCGCGAGTTTTTGGAGGTTGGCGAGAGTAACGACATTGTCAGGTAATCGAGAATCGAAGCCACCTGTGTATGGAGAACTTCAGCACGCTATCAGCTTTATGAGACAGAGAGGATATCGACCAACCTGCGACGATCAAGCGAAGTTTTGGGTGTTCTGAGCGAACTTTTGCGAATGCTTCGACAGCGAGTCCGATATTCTTCTTTCCTTCAAATCGGTTGATCGATAGGAGTGTAGGAGTGTCGCTGTATAGCAAGCGTAAATCAGCAAGAATCCGTTCAGATTAGTTCGAGCGAGCTTACCTGACGAGCCATTTGTCCTCAACTCTCGCTTCAACCTTGTTCTCGTAAGCTTCCGGATCGACTGCAGGGTAAACGGTTCGAGGAATCCTCCCTAGCTCTCTGAAAGTGTTCTGAAAGACTTGCGAGGTGAAATCGGAATTGACGAGGATCTTGTCTGCTTCTCCCGTCGTGGACTGCTCGATCGCATCAATCGGGATTCGATACAAAGCAGTGATTTCACCCTTGATCGAGAATCCTCGTGGTCCTCTTGGATCTGGAACAAAGTTTGAACCGGGAGCGAGGAGTAAATCGGGGAAGTGACAGTAGAAGACGATTCGATTGAAACCGAACCATCGTAGGAATGGAATCGCAGTCGAGAGTTGGTCGATGACTATCACGTCGAAGGGTTCTAGTTGTCGACGAATTGACCAGTCGGCAGAGGAGATGTAAGGGATATCGAGAGGGAGTATGAACGCTCGGAAGAAATAGGTCGAGGAAAGGTGAAAGAAGAGGCAGGCGAGGAGGAATTGAACTGTTAGGTGCAGTTGACGAGCGATAGCGCAGACAATCGTGAAGCTGCCGAAGAAGGATCGAGGGAAGATGGAGTTGCCTAGAACGTGAACGCTCAGAGATCCTGCGAAAGTGAGAACGGTGCGAAATGGTCAGTTCCGTCAATACGCTGCCCGTTTCTCGCGGCGCATTGCTCTTTATCTCTGCCCGCTTCTTTCTTTGAGGGTCATTTTGTGCTCTCCACCAAGATTACCAATCCCAAGCCGAATTTGGCTGCGAAGCTAAACTTGAGAGTGCAAAAAAGTCGGCCAACAAGCGTGGGCGCTTCTGAGATGGAGGCAGAGGGAGTATAGAATATAATGGAGGCAGAGTGTACGCACCGTTTCTAGTCTCTTCGAAGCTCCTCCCCTTCTTTCCGTCTTCATGGTAACTCGTAAAGATCTCTACCTCGTGTCCACGCTTCTTCAATGCCAATGCAGCATCTACCACTAATCTCTCAGCTCCACCTGTATCCAATCGAGAGAGTCAGTCCACGCGTAGATGGGAGAGAGAGGGAGGATGGAAATGATTTGATGTGGGGACTTGTAAAACTGACCTAATCCTAGATCTGGATGGATGAAAGCTATACGCAGGTTGTCTGGTAGCTCTATAGGTGGATATGCAGCTTCCTGTTGCGCTCTCGTGGGTTGTTGATCAGGAGGGAACATTGTTTCAAGCGAAAGAGAGAATTTCGCAAATCTTGCACAAACGGGCAAAGTCGCAATCTCAAATACTCGTCTATGAAACGGTTGCGAGACTTTGCAAAGGTACTGATATTGTTGACAAGCTACAAATTGGGAACGAGAAAAAGCCAATTCCTGTCCCAAGTCGAATCAATCAATTTCGATGACTTCGACTTTCTTCTTCTTTCCACCTCCTCCAAGCGTGTTGCCTTCTCCCGAAAACGGTTGCGCAGATGCTTCCCTCGTCGTTTGAGGTGGAGCAGCAGCGGCAGGAGTAGCGGTTGATGAAGGACCTGATGGAGCACGAGGGCCTCCTCCTCCTCTCATTCTCCCGCTCAAAGTCGTCCCTGATCCAACAATGTTCGCGAAAGGTACTTGTTCAGCTTGAGCTTTCTCTTCTTTCTCTGCACGTTGAGCGACTTCTGCGGCGGATCCAGGCGGAGGAAGAGTATTCGAGAGATCGTAGCCGAAGAAAAGGGTACCGAAGGGAAGATTGAGTGCTGCTGGAACATGTCGAGTACCGAGTTGCGTATCGGCAGTAACGATACGAGGTTGACTGCAGCGAGAAATTGAGATCAACGAAACTATGCGAGGTATGAAAGAGAGAAACGAAACTCACTCGGTACGAATAATTCGACTACCCTCATCGACTCCCTCGATCGCCTTCGCTTTGACACCTTTGCCCTTGACCCTCTTTCCTCCCAAGCTGTTCCCACTCCCCCTGAACGCCTCGAATGATTTCGCCGCTTCTTCCTCCGTTTCTTTTCCCTTTCCTTTCCCTCCAACTGGTGTACTCGTTCCACTTCCTTTCCCATCTACCTCTTGCATCCCTTTCGTATCGATCCCTAGCTTCTGTGCCATCGTAGGTAAGTCGGCACCTCGAGGTTTGTATTCTGGTTCGACGTAACCGACTGGAGGAGCGAAATCGACTTCGAGATCGGTATCGATACAAGAGATGGCGGGACCTGGAGGAGTAATCTCCATGATGAGAAGTCGGAAGGTGAGGGATTGATAAGCGATTTCGATAATGTCTCCAGCAGAAAGACATGAATAGTTTCCGATAGCTTTTTCGAGGCTGCAACAACAAGGTACCTTACCAATCAGACGAGCCGACAGATTGAGCTAGGACTATGCTTACGCTGCTTTGGGATCGCTAATCTCGAGGAAATCGACACTTTGAGGTTGAAGTTTGACCAATTTTCCTTTCGGGTAACGACCTCCGACAATTCTGATCGGATCTCCTTCGTTCAAGCGCAATTGATCCATAACCTGCGATAAGAACTACTATGAGGGCCTTGGTAGCTCAATGAACGATGAAGTAGACTCACCCATTGAGGTAGATTGACGCAACCTTCATCAGCGATGAATTCGAGAACTCCGACATGAGTGTTCAATTCGGTGTTTGCTGGATTCGTCAGCTCAAAGTTGATTGGTAGCTCGATATCGAGTTGAGCTATAAGGTCAATGATGATGAGCGGGATGAGCGTTGAGCGAGGAATGAAAGTGAGAACATACTGAGTTCGTCAAGTGCGGAAGGAGGCATGACAACTATTTTCCGATTCGAGTCAGCTCACCGCATTCTTGTATAGTCAAGAAATTGACGTACTCTTTCCACCAAACATCAAGTTCTGCCTTCCACCTCCATAACTCCTCCCTTGTTGAACTTCGAGAATCGCAGTCGAGTAAGCCCTATATTGCCTCCTGAACGCGCTCGCTGGCGGTCTCGCGAATGCATGACCTCCGAATCCAGCTTGGAATGCGTTGGGATTGAGGAACCTCCTAACTCCCGCTGGACCAGCAGCAGCGGCGTAAGGATCGACTTCATCATCTGAATCTTGTGCTATCGGTTGAGGTGGAGGTTGGTAGCGTCTGATAGGTGCAGGTTCAGCAGGTCTAGGTTGAGCAGCTTGAGCTCTAGGTTGATCCTCGTCGATGAAGAGATCAGAGTCGTATGCGTCTTCATCATAATCCTGAAATTCCTCATCAGAAGACTGTTGCTAGAGCTCTTTAGCTTCCTATATGATACTCTAGCTAGTCTGTACTCACCATGATAGCGTTTCTTGGTGTGTAGAGAAAGTGGGTGAATGGAAGGAAGTTGAACAAGAGCACTCTCAGGGAATGACGACAAGGGACGTCTCTTCTGTCTTTTCGCGTCGGATGTAGCTATCGCTCTTGATGTTCTCAGGCAGCTTCTTGACAAAGAGGCGGATGTGGGGAGGAAGCGAAAAAGATGAGATGGAATTGGGAACGGAAACGATGCTAAACGAAAACTATCAACAAAAAGCTATTCCACGCTAACCACGAATGAAAGGGTGCGAGAGTAGATCCTGTGAGTCGAATTGGCTTACTCAATCAGCGCCGAGTTCGTCGATGAGTGGATGAAGCAGAGAAAACTCACCTTTGGTAAAGGTCTCTTCTGCGGTTCCAAACTCAACATCTTCTCCAACAAGTCGACAAAATTGCCGAGTAGTCTGACCTCATCATCTTTGAGTTTGCGTGTAGTACCCGCCGGCATCAAGCGAGTTCGAATGTCGGAAGGAGGTTTCGAAGGGATTTGTCGAGGAGTAATCGTGTCCTACGAGTGTCGTCGAGGCACTTCAGCAACGACGAGAGCCAAGAGAAGAGGAGAGGTGAACGTACATTCTTCTCGTGAGAAAGGAAATTCTGATTCTCGTCGAAATGTTGATCTCCAAACCTAGCTTTCTTGATGATCTTGTTCTGAAACTTTCCTTTCGTTTCCATCATGAGCAGCAACATGTGGTTGTTGGTTCGACCGGGAAAGAGAATCCTAGAAGGGAGAGATGAAGGTCAGTCGATGAATGAGAGAGGGGAGAGGAAGTTTAGCTGCTCACTTTCCGGTGTATAGTTCGTACAGCGTGCAACCGATCGACCAGACATCGAGGGAACAGTCATAAGGTAGACCGAGGACTGCAAGGGGAAAGCGCAACATGAGCGGAAGGCAAGGAAGCAGGCGTGAGAGGAAGAGCTCACTGATTTCGGGAGCGCGATAGAAACGAGACACGAGGTAAGGCGCAATGTCGTTCTCGCTGACATCGGATGCAGATCCTAGATCGCAAACTTTGAGTGTCGACTTTGATTCGTTGACCTGCAAGACGGTGAAGACACCAGAATCAGTCCGAGACTAAGCGGGAATTCGAGATTATTCTCAACTTACGAGAATGTTATCCGGTTTGAGGTCAGCGTGCATCAACTCGCACTTCTTCATAAGAGCCAACGCCATGAACATCTGACTAGCATAAGCCCTGACAGCTCGCAGGTTCAAACCAACATCCTTTCCATAACGCTTGACGACTTCTCGCAAGTTCATGCTGAGCGATTCAAATACCATACACAGATGGCCTCGGTGTTCGAAGGTTCGGAGTAAGCGGATGAGATGCTTCTTGTCGTCCGGATCGGCATCCATCAATCGACGAAGGATTTGAGCCTCTTTCAATCCAGCTTTGAACCTGCGAGTCGAATTATTCAGCTCAGCGCCTGACACAGGACTGAACGAGGAGTTCTGACTTACATGCTCTCTTGACTCCTGACCATCTTAATCGCAACTTCCTTCCTCTCTCCCTCCTTGATCCCTTTCCCTTCCTCTCCCAAATCCTTCGCTTTCACAACACTCGAGAACATGCCCTTTCCTAGGTTCGCTTGTACGAGGTATCGACCACCATCTAGTACCTCACCGAGGATGACCTTGTAGTAACCTGCGGCATCGTCGAAATTGTCGGCGAGGAGAGAAGGGTTCGCCAGTGTAGAAGCATCGGCATTTCGATTGACGACCTGCGGGCGCACCAGCATGTTCAGTCGAAAGCACGTCGGGGAATGGGTGTAGAACAGAGCTTACTGGTACAGTTCCGCTGTTCTTCTTCTTCTTCGTCTTCTTCTTTTCCTTCTTCTCATCCGTTCCAATCGCAAACATATCGTCCTCATCATCATCCTCATCATCATCCTCGTCTTCCTCTTCCTCCTCTATAACCGTAATAGCCTCCTGTTCCTTCCTCGTTTTCCCTTCCAACCTTTCCATTCTCCTCTCATCCTCCCTCCGATCGAAATCTGGATTATAATCCGCCGCGCTCACCTCGACCTCGTCTTCTCCAGTCACTTCACTCTTGTGTACTTCAGGTTTCTGGTCTCGTGATTGCTCTTCGTCGGAATCTTTCAACAGGGTGAAATTGGTCGATTGTCCGAGTTCGACAGAAGTCGCTCTTGAGGGATCATTTGTGGTAACAGCGGAAACAGCGGGAGAATCTACGAGAGTTCGACTCGTCAAGACTTGAGAGAAGAAGAGTGCGAAAGAGCTAGAGACTCACCTGTACCCAATTTCAATCTTTTCGCAGCTCTCTCCACCTCACTTCTTCCCGGAGTTCCAGCATCATCGTTCGTCTCTTCCTGTTTGATGGATTCTAC
>Ga0308161_1005811_pt1 | contig 10665 bp, 10 predicted proteins | sample PhyFR2_FD_201034 | JGI IMG/M metagenome (GOLD analysis project Ga0308161, IMG submission 201034) | Phyllosphere microbial communities from UC Gill Tract Community Farm, Albany, California, United States - DLSLF.R2 | ecosystem: Host-associated > Plants > Phyllosphere > Unclassified | place: USA...
ACGGCGTGCTCGACGGCAGCTACCGCCTGCAGCGCATCGGCACCACGGACTGAACCCAGGAGACACCATGACCCAGCGCAAGGGCATCATCCTCGCCGGTGGCTCCGGCACCCGCCTATATCCAATCACCAAGGGTGTCAGCAAGCAGCTGCTGCCGGTGTACGACAAGCCGATGATCTACTACCCGCTCAGCGTACTGATGCTGGCGGGCATCCGCGAAGTGCTGATCATCAACACCCCGCACGAGCAGGCGCTGTTCCAGCAGCTGCTGGGCGACGGTTCGCAGTGGGGAATGGACATCCAGTACGCGGTGCAGCCGAGTCCGGATGGCCTGGCCCAGGCCTACCTGATCGGCCGCGACTTCGTGGCTGGCAAGCCGAGCTGCCTGGTGCTGGGCGACAACATCTTCCACGGCCACGGCCTGCGCGAGGTGCTCAAGCGTGCTGACGAGCGCGTGCACGGCTCGACCGTGTTCGGGTATTGGGTCAATGACCCGGAACGGTATGGCGTGGCCGAGTTCGACCAGGGCGGCAAGGTGATCGATCTGGTGGAGAAGCCGGAAAAGCCGCGCTCCAACTATGCGGTGACCGGCCTGTACTTCTATGACGGCAAGGCCTGCGATTACGCGGCCGAATTGAAGCCGTCACCGCGTGGCGAACTGGAGATCACCGATCTCAACAAGCGTTACCTGGCCGAAGGCGACCTGCACCTGGAGGCGCTCGGCCGTGGCTATGCGTGGCTGGATACCGGTACCCACCAGTCGCTGCTGGAAGCATCCAACTTCATCGAGACGATCCAGACCCGTCAGGGCCTGCAGGTCTGCTGTCCCGAGGAAATCGCGTTCGGCAAGGGCTGGATCAACGCTGGACAATTGGAAGCGCTGGCCGCGCCGTTGATCAAGAACAGCTACGGTGAATACCTGCATAAGCTCGCCGTGCGTGGAGTCGTTCCATGAAAGTGATTGAAACCCGGTTGCCCGGCTGCGTGGTGATCGAGCCGGCGGTGTTCGGCGATGCCCGCGGTTATTTCTTCGAAACCTGGAATGCCGAGCGCTTCGCCGCGCTGGGCCTGCCGGACCGTTTCGTGCAGAGCAACGTGTCGACGTCCGCACAGGGCGTGCTGCGCGGCCTGCATTACCAGTGGCCGCGGCCGCAGGGCAAGCTGGTCAGCGTGCTGGAAGGCGAGGTCTACGACGTGGCCGTGGATATCCGCCGCGGTTCGCCGACCTTCGGCCAGTGGGAAGCGGTGGTGCTGAGCGCGGAGAACAAGAAGCAGTTCTGGATTCCAGAGGGCTTCGCGCACGGTTTCGCCGTACTGTCCGAGCGTGCGGTGTTCAGTTACCTGTGCACCGAGGTCTACCTCAAGGACTTCGATGCCGGCGTACGCTGGAATGACGCCGGCATCGCCGTGGACTGGCCGGTCAGCGCACCGACCCTGTCGGCCAAGGACGAGAACGCACCGTTCCTCAAGGACATTGCTGAAGATCGCCTGCCGGTCTACGTGCCATGACCGTGCTGGTGTTCGGTGGCAACGGGCAGGTGGGCCAGGAGTTGCTGCGCGCGCTGGCGCCGCTGGGGAAGGTGATTGCAACCACGCGCAGCGGCCAACTGCCCGACGGAAGTACCTGTGAAACGGCCGATTTCGGCCAGCCCGACAGCCTGCCGGCATTGCTGGACCGCGTGCAGCCATTGGTAGTGGTCAATGCGGCGGCTTACACCGCTGTTGATCACGCCGAACAGGACGTCGATGCGGCCTTCGCCGCCAACGCGCAGGCACCAGGCGTGATCGCGCGCTGGTGTGCGGCGCATGGCGTGCCGTTCGTGCATTACTCCACCGACTACGTGTTCGACGGCCAGGGCAGCGCGCCCTACCGCGAGGACCAGCCGACCGCACCGCTCGGCGTGTATGGCACGAGCAAGCGCGATGGCGAGGACGCGGTGCGTGCGGCCGGTGGCCGCCATCTGATCTTTCGCACGGCGTGGGTGTATGCCTCGCACGGCGCGAACTTCCTGCGCACCATGCTGCGCGTGGGCGCCGAGCGCGATGCGTTGCGGGTGGTGGCCGACCAGATCGGTACACCGACGCCGGCCGCGTTGATCGCCGATGTCACCGCGCAGGCACTGCAGCATCCTGGGCAGTTGTCGGGTACCTGGCACCTGACCGCCAGCGGCCAGACCAGCTGGCATGGCTTTGCCGAGGCCATATTTGCCGAGGCGTTGGCCAGCGGCGTGTTGGCCAAGGTGCCGACGGTCGAGGCGATTCCCAGTTCCGAGTATCCGACCCCGGCCAGGCGCCCGGCCTGGTCGGTGCTGGACAACCGCAAGCTGCAGCAGGATTTCGGCGTCGTGCTGCCGAGCTGGCAGGATGGCCTGAAGCGGGTGATGGCGGAGCTGGCCTGACGGCCGTAGCGCCGGGCCAAGCCCGGCGACGCAGCGCTGCCGGGCCGATCAGGAACGGGTCAGAGCCCGTTGCGCAGCAACGGGATCCGACCCCGGGCAAACCTCAGCTGCGCCCGTAGGTATCCTCGAACCGCACGATGTCATCCTCGCCCAGGTAGCTGCCGGACTGCACTTCGATCAGTTCCAGCGGCAGCTTGCCCGGGTTGCGCAGGCGGTGGGTCACGCCCAGCGGAATATAGGTGCTCTGGTTCTCGCTGAGCAGGATCACCTCGTCACCACGGGTCACTTCAGCGGTGCCGCTGACCACGATCCAGTGTTCGGCGCGATGGTGATGCATCTGCAGGCTCAGCGTGCCGCCGGGCTTGACCGTGATCCGCTTGACCTGGAAGCGCTCGCCGTTGTCGATCGAATCGTAGGCACCCCACGGGCGATAGACCTTGCGGTGCCAGGTGGCCTCGCTGCGGCCTTCGGCCTTCAGCTGCGCCACTACGGTCTTGACCTCCTGCATGCGGTCCGCCTTGCCGACCAGCACCGCGTCGTCGGTTTCCACCACCACCACGTCATCCAGCCCCACCAGCGCCACCAGGCGCTGTGCGTAGGCATAGGTGTTGCGGCAGTCGATGGCGATCACGTCGCCCTGGTGGGCGTTGCCATCGCCGTCCTGCTGCGAGACATCGCGCAGCGCGGTCCACGAGCCGACATCGTTCCAGCCGGCATCCAGTGGAATCACCACGGCATCGGCGGTCTTCTCCATCACCGCATAGTCGATCGAATCGGACGGAACGGCAGTGAAGGCCTCCTTGTCCAGGCGGGTGAAATCGGCATCGCGACGCGCCTGCTGCCAGGCCTGGCGGCTGCCGGCGAGCATGGCGGGCTGGAAGCGTTCCAGCTCCTGCAGGTAGCGCGAGGCCTTGAACAGGAACATGCCGCTGTTCCAGTAGTACTGGCCGCTGCTGACGTAGCGGGTGGCGGTGCCCAGGTCGGGCTTCTCGACGAAGCGCTCGACCGCGCGCAGGCCCTGGCCATCGGCGGCCTTGATATAGCCGTAGCCGGTTTCCGGGCCGGTCGGCACGATGCCGAAGGTCACCAGCTTTCCGGCTTCGGCAGCAGCGGCGGCGGCCTGGACGGCGCTGCGGAATGCAGTCTCGTTGTTGATCACATGATCGGAGGGCAGCACCAGCAGCAGCGCGTCGCCGCCGTCGCGGGTGGCTTCCAGCGCGGCCACCGCGATCGCCGGTGCCGTGTTGCGGCCGACCGGCTCAAGGATGATCGCGGCTGGCTCGGCGCCAACCTGCTGCAGCTGCTCGGCGGCAACAAAGCGGTGTTCCTCGTTGGCAATCACCAACGGGCCGCGCGCGGCAATCGGCGCCACCCGCTGCCAGGTGGCCTGCAGCATCGTCTGTTCGCTGGCCAGCGGAAGGAACTGCTTGGGATAGGCTTCGCGCGAAAGCGGCCACAGACGGGTACCGGAGCCACCGGACAGGATGACAGGCTGGATAGTGCTCATGGCCTTCCTTTGATTATTTCTGCAGCAGGGAGGAAATCTCGTCGGTACGCGCCTGCATCAATGCAGCGTCTCCCCGCGATTCCACATTCAGGCGCAGCAGCGGTTCAGTGTTGGAGCTGCGCAGGTTGAAGCGCCAGTCGCCGAAATCGGCGCTGACGCCATCGGTGTAGTCCAGCGCGGGCGACTGCGCGGCGAAGTGTTCCATCACGCGTGTGACCGCAGCCTTGGCATCGGCAACCTTGAAGTTGATCTCACCGCTGCAAGGGTAGGCGGCCATGCGGTCTTCAACCCAGTCGGCCAGCGAGCGGCCGCTTTCGGAGACCAGCTGGGCGATCAGCAGCCACGGAATCATGCCCGAGTCGGCATACGCGAACTCGCGGAAGTAGTGGTGGGCGCTCATCTCGCCGCCGTACACGGCATCCTCCGCGCGCATCTTTTCCTTGATGAAGGCGTGGCCACTCTTGCACAGCACTGGCACGCCACCGGCCTGTTCGACCATCTCCACGGTGTTCCAGACCAGGCGGGGGTCATGCACGACCTTGCCACCCGGATGGTGGGCGAGGATTGCCTTGGCCAGCAGGCCGACCAGGTAGTAGCCCTCGATGAAGCGGCCGTTGTGGTCGAAGAAGAAACAGCGGTCGAAATCGCCATCCCACGCAATGCCGAAGTCCGCGCCATGTTCGCGCACGGCGTCGGCGGTGGCGGCGCGGTTTTCCGGCAACAGTGGATTGGGAATGCCGTTGGGGAAGCTGCCGTCCGGTTCGTGGCAGATGCGGATGAACTCGAACGGCAGGTGCGGTGCCAGCAGGTCGACGATGGCACCGGCGCCGCCGTTGCCGGCGTTGACAACGATCTGCAGTGGCTTGAGCTTGCTGGTGTCAACGTAGCTCAGCAGGTGCTGGATGTAGGCGCTCTTGTCATGCTGGGCGATCTGGCCGGCGCAAGGCGGCTGTGCCGCGGATGAATCGGCGGCGACCGCATCGGAGATCGCGAACAGGCCGGTATCGGAGCTGATTGGCCGGGCGTTCTCCTTGACCAGCTTCATGCCGTTGTAATCCATTGGATTGTGGCTGGCAGTGACCATCACCCCGCCGGCAGCCCCCAGGTGATCGGTCTGGAAATAGACCTCCTCGGTGCCACACAGGCCGATGTCGATGACTTCGCGGCCGGCACCGCGCAGGCCGGCCGCCAGCGCGTCCTGCAGCGCGGGGCTGGTCAGGCGGACGTCGTGGCCCAGCACCACCGGGCCCGGAGCGAGCTGTGCATTCAGGGCCGTGCCGATCCGGCGTGCCAGGTCTTCGTTCAGTTCTTCCGGCACGCGGCCGCGGATGTCATAGGCCTTGAAGGCGGGCAGGGGCATCGGTCAGATCCAATGTGAGCTTAGCCACTGATTGTAGCCTTTGTCCTGTATGGGAATCGTTTCCATTCCGCAACTCCCGGTGATTGGCTGAAGGTATCGGGTACGCGGGGGCGCCCGTACCGCTTGGCAAGCGGGTAAACGGCCGCTGGCTGGGCGATCACGGCCAGGCCAGCCTCCGTCAAGTGGCCGGGAGCCAGCAGCAGCCCCAGGAGTTCCTGCCACTGGCAGCCAAACGCGATCACGCCGTTGCTGGCGTACTTGACGTGGCGGAGCAGGACCGGCGGGCGATGGCCGGACGCGGACAGCTGCAGGGATGACGCAGGCTTGTGGCGCGGTTGCTTCCCCCCGCCAGGAACTTCTGGCCGAGCATTTCACCCTGGCGACGCGCCTGTCGCCGCATGGCTGCGTGCCGCGACATCTGACAGGCAGCGTTCACCCTTTTCCAGCGGCCACGCGTCCGTCCCGCGAAGCAGGCCCTCTTCGTTGCAGGTCCGGGCCATCAGTGCGGGCGAGCCGGGCGCCGCGCCCACCACCGGCAGGAGAAACCCCCATGCAACGCAGCCCTTGGCGATGCCTCGGCAATGCTGCGGCGCATCCAGCTCTTTCGTTGCCTCCGGCTAGAATGCGGTCATCCTCAACGTGCAGGGCAGTAGAGCAATGCAGCAATCGACTTCCGGCGGAAAGCGCGGCAAGCGCTTCGCCAGTGCGACGGAGGCCCTGCAGGGGGTGGTCGCGGATGGACAGACCCTGGCCGTGGGCGGCTTTGGCCTGTGTGGCATTCCCGAGGCGCTGATCGCTGCGCTGCGCGACAGTGGCGTCAAGGGCCTGACCGTGATCTCCAACAATGCCGGTGTCGATGGCTTCGGACTGGGCCAGCTGCTGGAAACCCGGCAGATCAAGAAAATGATTTCGTCCTACGTGGGCGAGAACAAGGAATTCGAACGGCAGTTTCTGGCTGGTGAGCTGGAGCTGGAGTTCAACCCGCAGGGCACACTGGCCGAGCGCCTGCGTGCCGGTGGTGCGGGTATTCCGGCATTCTTCACTGCCACTGGCTATGGCACGGTGGTTGCCGAGGGCAAGGAAACCCGCGAGTTCGACGGCAAGCACTACGTGATGGAGACGGCGCTGCGCGCCGATGTGGCACTGGTCAAGGCCTGGAAGGCCGACGAGGCCGGCAACCTGGTGTTCCGCAAGACCGCACGCAACTTCAACCCGGCCTGTGCGATGGCCGGCAAGGTCTGCATCGTGGAAGTGGAGGAGGTGGTGCCGGTCGGTGCCATCGACCCGGACCAGGTGCACCTGCCAGGCATCTATGTGCACCGCATCGTGCACAACGCGCATCCTGAGAAGCGAATCGAACAGCGCACCATCCGCGCGGAGGGCAACTGACATGGCGTGGACCCGTGACGAGATGGCGGCACGCGCCGCCCAGGAGCTGACCGATGGCGCCTACGTCAACCTGGGCATCGGCCTGCCGACGCTGGTTGCCAATCACATTCCCGAAGGCGTGGATGTGTGGCTGCAGTCGGAGAACGGCCTGCTCGGCATCGGCCCGTTCCCGACCGACGCTGAAGTCGATGCGGACCTGATCAATGCCGGCAAGCAGACGGTTACGGCGCGTGCCGGTGCCAGCTACTTCGGCAGCCACGACAGCTTCGCGATGATCCGCGGTGGCCATGTGAACCTGGCCATCCTTGGCGCCATGCAGGTCACCGACAAGGGTGACCTGGCCAACTGGATGGTGCCCGGCAAGATGGTCAAGGGCATGGGCGGGGCAATGGACCTGGTCGCCGGCGTGCAGCGCGTTGTGGTGCTGATGGAGCACACTGCCAAGAACGGCGAGCACAAGATCCTGGCCGAATGCACGCTGCCGTTGACCGGCGTGGGCGTGGTCGACCGCATCATCACCGATCTGGCGGTGTTCGACGTGACTGAAAAGGGCCTGTTGCTGGTGGAGGCCGCGCCGGGTGTCAGCGATGAAGAGCTGAAGGAAAAGACCGGCGTCGCGTTCCGGCGTTGAGGACAACGATGTTGCCGCGCAGCGCCAGCCTCAGGGTTGGCGTTGTGGGCCTCCGACGACGTAGCCGGCGTTGGCAACAAGGTCCGGCAGCAACTGCATGACCGGATCAAGTGCATCGTCGTTGTCCAGCTCACTGGGATAGCAGTGCGCATCCAGCAGTGACCGCAACGCCGACGCCCGCAGCCACATCGTGCCTGCTGTCTGCGGCGTAGGGGTGTCGGCCATCCCCAGCCGCGCCGCCCAGCGGAGATGACGGCGTGTAACGGCGACGGCCTCCGGAGTGGATGCCGCGAACATGCCCAGCGCAGGTTGCTCATCGAACTGTTGAAGCACAGCGTCGAGATCCGCCGTTCCTGGTAGCTGCGGTCTTGCCTCGCCGCTTCCGCGGAGGTCCAGCCAGCAGGCCAGCAACGATGGATCCGGGCCAAAAGCCTCCAGGACCTGCACGATGCTGGACAGGGCATTGCCCGCATGGCCGATGATATCGACCGCAGCGTCATGAGGGCGCTGCGCCATTGGAATGAAAACACGGTAGCTCACGCCCAGGCCGCTGGCGGCCTCGCAAGCTGTAGCGATCAGCCCGGGATCATCAATGAGAATCAGCAGGCAGGCCCGCAGGGGGCCGGCGGGCGAAGCCGGGGACAGCGCTTGGCGCGTCGCGTCAAGCCAGGCATGCCCAAGCCGGGCATCCGGTTCCAGCACCGCGCCTTCGGCCCATTCGTTCCAGGCATTGATGAAGACCATGCGTTGGCGCGCAGGCGCCAGGGCCAGGCGTTCATGGATCGTGGTGCGCAACCAGTCGCGGTAGCCACGGGGTGAGGCGTGCAGGTACACGCGGCCGCGGCCGGAACGACGCGCCTCGTTGTCCCAGCCCGGGTTCACGCCAGGATAGAGCGGATAATCCGGCAGTGGCCGCGCTGCGATTTCTGCAGCCAGTTCGCGCCAGTCGCGTACATCGCCATTGAAGGCAGGATTGAGCAGCCACTGCTGTGCCGACAACGAGCGCGGGTTACTCATGTTCGGCGGGAATTCGACGGCGGCATCAAAGCCGATATCGCGCGGATCCGGTCGCTCGAAGCCTTGGACGTAGGCCAGGTGGATCTCGCCCACGCCGTTGTCGCGGCACCAGCGGCGCCAGCGCTCGGCAGTCGCCCGGGCGTCGGGCAGCAGGTTCGGGCGATAGACCAGCAGCATCGGCCGACCCTCGACCTTCAATGCACGGCGGTCGCGCAGGTAGGGCGCGACATGTGCGATGAAGGCCAGATCGTCCTCTGCGCTGTGCTGCTGGCCGATCAGGATGTCGTCGTCGCGGCCGTCCCAGCGTCGTGCCCAGTTCTCGTTGGCCCAGCACAGGCAGAACGGCAGGTCGATGCTGTCATCGGCCAGCCATTGACGCAGCGGGTCCTCCATCAGGGTGCGGCCGCTGAACCAATAGTAGTAGAAGCAGAATGCGCCGATGCCGTACTCCGCAGCCAAGCGTGCCTGGTCACGCATCACCTGCGGGTTGCGCAGGTCATAAAAGCCGAGGTCGGCCGGCAGGCGGGGTTGGATGTGACCCTCGAACTGCGGCAGGGCGCGGGTGACGTTGCGCCACTCGGTAAAGCCCTTGCCCCACCAGGCGTCGTTCTCCGGGAAGGTATGGAACTGCGGCAGGTAGAAAGCGACCAGCGTCGCCGGCATGGGTGACGGCAATGCTCCCTCACGCCATGGCACGTGGCCGATCGCCGGTTCATCGGCACGCCAGCGCAGCTGGGCACTGGCGCGCGCGCCCCCCTCATCCTGCTGCCCCTTGGGGGGCGGCGGCACCCAGTCGCTATGCCGTGCCAACAGCCGGGTGCGCAACCGGTCGCGCTGCGCCTGCGGCAACGGCAAGGCCCGGAACACGGCGCGCAGCAACGGGAACAGCGACTGGCGCAGGCTCATCGGGCGAGGCCTCGCGACAGCGGGCGGTAGGACGGAATCAGCATCTGGGCAACGGTCATGGCGCCATTTTCGGTGCTGGCGGCCATGACGGCAAACGGCGGCGTGCTAGCGTGTGACCATGCTGTTCCCCCACGACCTGCCCGATGCCGATGTCCTGCACCTGCCTGGATGGCTGGCTGCGGCCGAGGCCGACCAGCTCCTGTATTCGCTGCAGGCCGAAGTGCCCTGGGAAACCCATCGCATCCGCATGTTCGGCAACTGGGTGGACTCGCCGCGGCTGAGCTGCTGGATCGGCGACCCGCAGGCCCGCTATCGCTATTCCGGTGCCGAGTTCGTGCCGCGCCCCTGGCCACCGGTGTTGCAGGCCATGCGCGGGCGCCTGGAAGCCGAAGGCCACGGCCGCTTCAACAGCGTGCTGCTGAACCGCTACCGCGGTGGCGGTGACTACATGGGCTGGCACAGCGATGACGAGCCGGAGCTGGGTCCGGCCCCGGTGATCGCTTCGCTGAGCCTGGGCGCGGCGCGCCGATTCCTGCTGCGACGCCGCGACGACCCGGCACGCAAGGCTGAATTCGTGCTGGGCCACGGCGACCTGCTGCTGATGGCCGGACAGACCCAGCGCTTCTACCAGCACGCGCTGCCGAAGATGGCGCGGGTGCACGGCGAGCGGATCAACCTGACCTTCCGTTGGATTTCGCCGCGTTGACGAAGAAGGGGTCAGATCCCTTTCCGGCCGGAAAGGGACCTGACCCCGTAACCACATGCCCGGCGAATGCTGCGATCAGCGCGCAACGGTCGGCTGGTCGGCCTGCCCGCTCTGCAGCGTCCAGCCCACCACGTCCTGCGCCAGCTGCTGCAGGCCACGCTCGAACGCGGCGGTCACCGCCGGTACGTCGGTGCTGCCGACCGGCTGCGCCTGGCGGAAGGTGCGGTCAGCGACCACACGCTGGTCGGCGACATGGATCAGCTTGGCGTTGACCTCAATCACCACGGTGGGCGTGGCCTGGCCCTGGTAATCCGATTCGAAGCGGCGCACATCGGTGGACAGCTTGTAGTCGGCGCGGATGCCGGCGGTGCTGCGGGCCACGCCGCGGATGCGGCCGGAATCCTCGAAGCCACGCAGCAGGGTGTCTTCGATCATGTCGGTGGCCGGTTGCGCCCAGCTGGCGCCTTTGTAGATCTCAAGCTGCGACGGTGTCGGCCGCACATTGATGCGCGGGCTGTCGACCATGCGCGCGGCGCTGGGCTTGGCCAGTACCAGCTGCCAGCTGGCCTGCGGCCACGCCGGGTCCGCCTTGACCTGCACGGACGGCGAGTACAGCGTCACCGCGGTTTTCTCGCTGCTGCCGAGGATGGAGCAGCCCCCCAGCAGGGTGACCATCGAAGCGGCCAGCAGCAGGCGCGGAAGGGTGGTCGGGCTCATTTGGGTTCGAACTCCTTCGGTGCGTCGCGGCCC
>Ga0308161_1005813_pt1 | contig 10662 bp, 12 predicted proteins | sample PhyFR2_FD_201034 | JGI IMG/M metagenome (GOLD analysis project Ga0308161, IMG submission 201034) | Phyllosphere microbial communities from UC Gill Tract Community Farm, Albany, California, United States - DLSLF.R2 | ecosystem: Host-associated > Plants > Phyllosphere > Unclassified | place: USA...
GTCCTCCATGGTCATCGACACCATGCGGTTCTCGATGTTCTGCTTCACGCGGCGCTCGAAGCCGGCGTACGAGTGGATGACGTACCACTTGCCGGGCTTGCCCCGCAGCTCGTAACGGAAGGCCTCGTAGGGATCGACCTCGGCGGGCTCGTCGTCCTCGACCTCGGTGGCGGACACGTCGACGTCGACGTCGTCGTGCGCGATCTCGGCGTCGGCGTCCTGGACGGACTGCTCGGCCTCGGCGATGACGGCGTTCGCGGCGGGGGCGTCGCCCTCGTCGGCCGCCTGCTCGGCCTCGGAGTCGGCCTCGTCGTCGGTGGCCTCGACCGCGGCCTCGGCCTCGAACTCGTCGTCGATGTCGAGGGCGTCGTCGACGATCGCGTCGGCCTCGGGGTCGCGTGCCTCGGCCAGCGTGTCGAGCAGGCCGTCGAGGTCGCTCGTGTCGGTCGAACCGGAGTCGCCTTCGTCGACGACCGAGAGGGCCTCGGACTCGGCGGGCTCGACGGCGTCCTCGTCGGCGGCCAGCGTGCCGCCCTCTTGGGCCTCTTCGACCTCGGAGGACTGCTCGGCAGCGGTGGCGAGGTCGATGTCGTCGCGCTCGTTGTCAGGCAAGGGTTCTTCTTTCGATCGGGGTTGTCGGGTGCTCGTGCTCGGTGGCACGGGACCCGCTCACGTGGTGCTCGGGGAGTCGGCCGGTGGGTGACGCGTCAGCTGCCGGTCGGGCCGTTGCCGAAGACGTAGCCGACGCCGGTGCCGAACACCAGGTCGAGCAGGGAGACGAGGGCCATCATGATGACCACGAAGACCAGGACGACGCCGGTGTAGCTGAGCAGCTCTTTGCGGGTCGGCGTGACGACCTTCTTGAGCTCGGCGATCACCTGGCGGATGAACAACGCGATGCGGGCGAAGGGACTGCGGCGCGTCGCACCGTCGCTCTTCGCCTTCTCGACGACGTCTTCACTGGGGACGTCAACGTCTTTTCTCGCCACTGTTCCGACCTTCCGAGCTCGGCCCGTGGGCCTGTGTCCGTATCTGTGTGTGATCACCGTGTCATGAAGAACACAGCCGGGCTGCAGGGCGGACAGGACTCGAACCTGCAACCTGCGGTTTTGGAGACCGCTGCTCTACCAATTGAGCCACCGCCCTATGGGATCGACGCCCTTCAGATGACCTCTCGGTCGGACCCGGAGGCCCTGCCTCTCTCAGTCGGCTGTTGGTGAACCGGACTGCAGAGGCGCGCTGAAGCTTGGCGCATTCGATCGCCTCGTCAAGTGTAGGCGAAGCGGCGGGCGCGTGCAAAGCCGGGCGTCACGGGGTCCGACGGACCGCCGGCGGGCGCACCCGTCCGGGCCGGTCACACCCCCGCTAGGCTGACCCGCGTGACCCCGACCGCGCGCCGTCTCTCGTCCCGTATCTCGTCGATCGCCGAATCGGCCACGCTGGCCGTCGACGCGAAGGCCAAGGCCCTGCTGGCACAGGGCCGACCGATCATCAGCTACGGCCCGGGCGAGCCCAACTTCCCCACGCCCGACCACATCGTCGACGCGGCCGTCGTCGCCGCCCGCGACCCGCGCAACCACCGCTACTCGGCCGCGGCCGGCCTGCTCGAACTGCGCGAGGCGATCGTCGAGAAGACCCTGCGCGACAGCGGCACCACGGTGTCGACGTCGCAGGTGATCGTCACGAACGGTGGCAAGCAGGCCGTCTACCAGGCCTTCCAGGCGCTGCTCGACGACGGCGACGAAGCCCTCCTGCCGTCGCCCTACTGGACGACCTACCCCGAGGCCATCGCCCTCGCCGGCGGAGTCACCGTCGAGGTCTTCGCCGGTGCCGACCAGGGCTACAAGGTCACGGTCGACCAGCTCGAGGCCGCCCGCACCGAGCGCACGAAGGTGTTGCTGTTCTGCTCGCCGTCGAACCCGACGGGCGCGGTCTACTCACCCGACGAGGTCGAGGCGATCGGTCGTTGGGCCCTCGAGGCCGGCGTCTGGGTGATCACCGACGAGATCTACCAGAACCTCACCTACGACGGGGTGACGGCCGTCTCGATCACCGAGGCCGTGCCCGAGCTGGCCGACCAGGCGATCCTGGTCAACGGCGTGGCCAAGACCTACGCGATGACCGGGTGGCGGGTCGGCTGGATGATCGGCCCGACCGACGTGGTCAAGGGTGCCGCGAACCTCCAGTCGCACCTCACGTCGAACGTCTCGAACGTGTCGCAGCGGGCGGCCCTGGCGGCCCTCACCGGACCGCAGGACGAGGTCGAGGCCATGCGGGTCGCCTTCGACGCCCGACGCAGCACCATCGTCCGCGAGCTCAACCGGATCGACGGCGTCGTCACCCCCACCCCCGAGGGAGCCTTCTACGTCTACCCCGACGTGCAGGGCCTGCTCGGTCGCGAGTGGGGAGGCGTCACGCCCACCACGTCGCTCGAACTCGCCGACCTCATCCTCGAACAGGCCGACGTCGCCACCGTGCCCGGTGAGGCCTTCGGGCCCAGCGGGTACCTCCGGCTGTCCTACGCCCTCGGCGACGACGAGTTGCTCGAGGGCGTCCGCCGCCTCCAGCGCCTGTTCGCCTGAGGCCGCGACCCCCGTCCCGAGGCCGGGTCCACCGATCGGTGGACCCGGCCTCGACCGGTCGGGCCTGGTGCGCGGAGCCGCCACGGCGCACGCTGGAGCCATGACCCCCGAACCCGTCGTGCGAGTGCACGACCTCACCAAGACCTACGGCACCGCCACGGCTCTGCACGGCCTCTCGTTCGAGGTGGCCGCGGGCGAGACCCTCGGCCTTCTCGGCCCCAACGGCGCCGGCAAGTCGACCACCATCGAGATCCTCGAGGGCTACCGCGACCGGTCGGGCGGCGACGTGTCGGTGCTCGGCGCCGACCCGCAGCACGCCGGTCTCGACTGGAAGGCGCGCCTCGGCATCGTCCTGCAGACCTCCGGCGAACAGGGGACGGCCACGGTGCGCGAGCAGATCGCCCACTTCGCCGGCTTCTACCCGAACCCGCGCGACGTCGACGAGGTGATCGCCGCGGTCGGCCTCGAGGCGAAGGCCGGGGCACGCATCCGGTCGCTGTCCGGGGGGCAGCGACGACGCGTCGACGTCGCGCTCGGTGTGGTCGGCGGCCCCGAGCTGTTGTTCCTCGACGAACCGACCACGGGCTTCGACCCCGAGGCCCGCCGACAGTTCTGGCAGTTGATCCGGTCGCTGTCGGACGACGGGACGAGCATCGTCCTCACCACCCACTACCTCGACGAGGCGGCGCAGCTGAGCGACCGCGTCGCGGTGATCGCGCAGGGCCGGCTCGTCGCCCAGGGGCGACCCGACGAGCTCGGGGACGAGGAGGCGCGCACCCCTCGCGTGACCTGGCTCGACGAACACGGACGGCACGACGTCCGCACCTCCGCACCGGGCGCCCTGGTCGCCGACCTGCACGCCCGCGGAGGCGAACCGCGCTCGCTCGAGGTGATCCGGCCGTCGCTGGAGGACGTGTACCTCGGGTTGGTCGCGACCGCCGAGACCGTCGCGGACGGGGAACGGATCGCGACCGACGCCGGGGACGCGCCGCGCGCCTCCTCGTCCGGGGTGACCTCGTGAGGACGCTCTCGCTCGGCCTGAGCCGCACCCGGTACGAGGTGCGGGGGTACTTCCGGGCCGGCGACACCGTCTTCTTCACGTTCTTGTTCCCGGTCGTGATGCTCGCGATCTTCTCCACGGCGTTCAGCGCCTCGGGCTCGTTCGGCACGCGGCCGGACGGTTCCGAGGTGGGGGCCGCCGCGTTCTACCTGCCGGGCATGATCGCGGCCGGCATCCTGCTCTCGGGCGTGCAGAACCTCGCCGTCGACATCGCCCTCGAGCGTGGCGACGGCACCCTCAAGCGACTTTCGGGGACGCCCCTGCCGGTCGGGTCGTACTTCGTCGGCAAGTTCGGCCAGGTGCTCGTCACGAGCCTGCTGCAGGTGGCGCTGCTCGTGCTGGTGGCCCGGGTGCTCTTCGGCGTGCCCTTGCCGACCGACGCCGGGTCGTGGCTGACGCTCGCCTGGGTCTACCTGCTCGGCATCGCGACGTCGGCGCTGGTCGGCATCGCCCTCTCGCGCGTGCCCCGCAGCGGGAAGAGCGCCACGGCCGTGATCGTCCCGATCACGCTCGTGCTGCAGTTCATCTCGGGGGTCTACCTGCCGTTCACCCAGCTGCCCGACTGGCTGCAGTCGGTGGCCTCGGTGTTCCCGTTGAAGTGGCTGGCGCAGGGCATGCGCAGCGTGTTCCTGCCCGACACGTTCTCGGCCGCCGAGGCCGGCGGATCGTGGGACCTGCCCGGCGTCGCCCTCTGGCTGGCGGTCTGGCTCGTCGCCGGCGCCGTCGCCTCGCTGCTGACCTTCCGGTGGATCAGGAAGGACACCTGACCCGTGGACGGCCACCGTCCTCCGCCCGATCGGCGACGACCACGACGGCCTCGCCGGCCCGCGGCTGCCACTAGCGTGATCGACATGGACGACACCGGCGACCGGGCGGAGGCCGCGGCCCCCGCCCGGTCGGGAACCGCCATCTCGATGCGCTGGTGGGACGCCGGCCTCGCGATCACGGTCGTGGTGATGGTCGTCCTGGCCACGACCTCGTCGAGCGGCCGGGTCACGGCCTCGTTCGTCGCCGTCGGGCTGCTGGTGCTCACGTGGTTCGCCCTCGCGCGGCCCGTGGTGCGTCGCGCCGTCGCGCTGCTGTCGCTCCCGACCGTGACGGCCGTCGCCGCGCTCGTGGTGGTGGGCGGCGTCACGGTGGCCGCCACCCCCGAACTCGCGGTCGTGCAGGCCTTCCTCATGCCGCTGATCTGGACGCTGCTCCCCGGCACCCGGTCCGCGATCGTCGCCAACGTCTGCTTGTGCGTCGCCATCTCGATCGGGTTCGTCGTCAGCCTGGGGTGGTCGGCCGAGGCCCTCGCGACGGCCGCCACCAGCGAAGGCCTCTCGCTCGTCTTCAGCATCGCGCTGGGGATGTGGATCACCACGATCGCCGGGGTCGGGGTCGAACGCGGCCGGCTGCTCGACGAGCTGCGCGAGGCCCAGGCCGAACTGGCCGCGCGGCACCGCGACGCGGGCACGAGCACCGAACGCGAGCGCCTGGCCCGGGAGATCCACGACACGATCGCCCAGAGCCTCACCGGAGTCGTCATGCTCGCGCAGCAGACCCGCGGAGCCCTCGCGGCCGGCGACCTGACGACGACCCGTGAACGGCTCGACGTGATCGAGGCCGCCGCCCGCGAGGCCCTCACCGAGGCGCGCACCCTCGTCGCGGCGACCGCGTCCACCGGACCGGCGGGCACCGACGTGGCGGCCGCCCTCCATCGCCTCGGCGAGCGCTTCGAGCGGGAGAGCGGAATCGGGATCACGGTCGACGCCGTCGACGTCGACCTGCCCCGCGACCTGCAGGTCGTGCTGGTGCGGTGCACCCAGGAGGCGCTGGCCAACGTCCGCAAGCACAGTGCGTCGACGTCGGCGCGGGTCACGCTCACGGCGACGGACGGGACGGCCGTGCTCGTCGTGTCCGACGACGGCACCGGGTTCGACACGGCGGTCGCATCGACCGGGTTCGGCCTCGACGGCCTCCGCGAGCGGCTCGAGCTGTCGGGTGGCCGCCTCGACGTCTCGTCGGACCGCGACGGGACGGTCGTCACCGCGCAGGTCCCCCGCGCCGCGGTGGTGACCCCGTGACCGCGGGGCCCGCGCACGAGGGTGCGACGTCGACCGGGCCCGGAGCCTCGCCGGCGGGATCGCCCGTGCACCGCACCGTCGTGGCCGACGACCATCCGATCGTGCGGCAGGGCATCGCCGCCCTGCTCGCGACGACGGACGACTTCGTCGTGGTGGGGCAGGCGAGCGACGGCTCCGAGGCCGTCGCCCTGGCGGACTCGCTCGAGCCCGACCTGATCGTGATGGACCTCCGCATGCCCGGCCTCGACGGTGTCGAGGCGACCGAGGCCGTCCTGGCACGTCACCCGACGACCAAGGTCGTCGTGCTCACCACCTACGAGTCCGACGACAGCATCCTGCGGGCGATCGAGGTGGGGGCGAGCGGCTACCTCCTGAAGGCCTCGCCGGAGGACGAGCTCGTGGCGGGCCTCCGAGCCGTGGTCGCGGGACAGGTGGCCCTCGCCCCCGCGATGGCGGCCCGTCTCGTCGGCCGCGCACGCAGCGGCGCCGAGCCCGTGCCGCGCCCGACCCCGTTGAGTCCCCGCGAGACCGACGTGCTCGCCCTCGTGGCGGAGGGTTGCTCGAACCGCGAGATCGGACGCCGGCTGTTCGTCGGCGAGGCGACGGTCAAGACGCACCTGCTGCACGTCTTCGAGAAACTGGGCGTCAACGACCGGACGCGCGCCGTCACGCTGGCGCTCGAGCTCGGCCACCTGCCGCGCCGCTGAGGATCTCTACGCCGCGACGTCGGACGGGCACCGCCGCGTCGGGCGCGCGGGGCCGTGTCGGACGCACGTGGCCGCGCCGGACGCACGCGGCCGCGTCCCTACAGCGAGAGGCCGAGGAGGACGGGCTCGGGGTGCAGCAGCACGCCGAACTCGGACTGGACCCGCTGCTGGACGTAGCGCGCGAGCTCGGCGACCTCGTCGCCCGTGGCACCGCCACGGTTGGTCAGGGCCAGGGTGTGCTTGGACGAGACGGCGGCCTGCGAGCCCGGCAGGCGGAAACCCCTCGCGATGCCGGCGTGCTCGATCAGCCAGGCGGCGCTGAGCTTGACCTCGGCGGGCGCACGGGGCGCCGGGGCGGCCGGCTCCTCACCGAGTGGCACGACCTGGCGCTCGGGCTCGGGCCCGGTCGGCCACCGTGGCGCGTCGGCCGGCAGGGTCGACGCGTCGGCCCGCGACACGATCGGGTTGGTGAAGAACGATCCGCTCGACGCCGTGTCGCGGTCGGCCGGGTCGAGCACCATGCCCTTCGCGGCCCGCAGGGCGAGCACGCTGGAGCGCACGTCGGCGACCGAGACCCGGGCCCCGAGCTCGACGCCGAGGGCCTTCGCGAGCTGCGGGTACGCGACCTGCTCGCTCGCGCCTCCGTGGTCCGTGAGGGCGAACTCCACGGCCGTGACGACGCCCCGACGGCCCTGCTTGAAGACGCTCGTGCGGTACCCGAGGTCGAGGTTGGCCGCGGGGATGCGGACGAACTCGCCCGAGTCGTCGTCCAGGAAGTCGACGGCCACGAGCGTCGAGGCGACCTCCTGGCCGTAGGCACCGATGTTCTGGATCGGCGACGCGCCCGTCGAGCCGGGGATGCCGCTGAGCGCCTCGAGCCCCGACCAGCCCTGCTCGACCGTGGAGGCGACGAGGTCGTCCCAGGGCTCACCGGCGGCGACGCGGAGGTGGACGCGGTGGTCGTCGGAGTCGACGCGCTCGACACCCCGCGTGGCCACGTGGACGACCGTGCCGTCGAACGGCTCGTTGGAGGCGACCGTGTTCGACCCGCCGCCCAGGACGTACCAGGGGTCGTCACCGACCGACGCCTCACGGACCGCGGCCAGCAGCTCGTCGGTCGTCGTCGCCTCGACCAGACGGGCGGGCTCGCCGCCCACCTGCATCGTCGTGAGCTCGGCGAAGGTCGTCACGCCAGCGTCACCACGACCTGGGCCTTGCCCAGCACGGTCTGGCCGCCGGCGGTCACGGTCAGGTCGATGCGCGCCGTGCCGGCCTCGGCGTCGAGCTTGCCCACCTTCGCGACGACGGCGATCTCGGCCCCGGCGGTGGGGTCGACCACGACGGGACGCGTGAAGCGCACCTGGTAGTCCGACACCCGACCGAGCACGCCGGCGTCGTCGCCCGCCCCCTCGAGCCATTCGACGACCGGCTGGACGGCGGTGCCCATCGTGAGCATGCCGTGGGCCAGGACACCGGGGAGACCGACCGCGGCCGCCACGTCGTCGCGGTAGTGGATGGGGTTGAAGTCGCCCGAGGCGCCGGCGTAGCGCACCAACGAGTCGCGTGTCAGGGGGTAGGTCTTCTCGGCCACGACCTGGCCGACCTCGAGGGCGCTCACGCGGCGGCCTCGTCGTCGGCGCGGACGACGAGCGTCGACACGGCGGTGACCACGTGCCGCCCGTCGACGTCGCGCATGTCGGAGGACGCCGTGACCATGGCGTTGCCGCCCAGCGTCTTGACGCTGGTCACGGTCAGGGTGGCCGTGAGCTCGTCGCCCGCGACGATCGGACGCGAGAGCGAGAAGCGCTGCTCGCCGTGGACCACGCGCGAGAAGTCGATGCCCGCGTCGGGTTCGGCGAGCAGCTGGGCGAGGGTGGCCTCTTGGACGACGACGGCGAAGGTCGGCGGGGCGACGAGGTCGCCGTGCCCGGCCGCGTGGGCCGCCTCGACGTCGAACGAGAGCGGGCTCGTCGAGCCGGTCGCGCGGGCGAACTCGCGCACCTTCTCGCGGCCCACGAGGTAGGGCGGGGCCGGCGGGAAGACCCGCCCTTGCAGATCAGGGTTCACGGACACGCGGTCGAGTCTAACCAGCGGGGTACGTCGCCCGGCCCGGTGTCGGGGGCACGGCGTACGTTCACGTCATGAGCGACGCGAACATCGACCCCGACATCACCCCCGTCGACCCGGCAGCGGCCGAGTCCGACGAGACGACGACCACCGACACGACGACCACCGACGAGACCGACCAGGCCGCCACGGCCCGCGAAGAGAACGCGGCGCCCGCACACGGCGAGACGCTCGGCGGCGCCCGCCCCGACGGCGGCAGCACGGCGTCGAAGGACCCCGACGACTGGGTCACCGGCGACGAGCCCATCACCGGCCCGCAGAAGAGCTACCTCGACACCCTCGCCCGCGAGGCCGGCGAAGAGCTGCCCGCCGACATGACGAAGGCCGAGGCGAGCGAGCACATCGACCGCCTCCAGCAGAAGACCGGCCGCGGGGCCTGACCCCTCGTCGTCCCCCGGGGCCCGGGCCGATCCGCGAAAGACGGCCCGGTGCCCCTTCCCATCCACCCGTGGCGGTCGTACACTCCAGTCACGTCTGGGATGGTAACTCGACGTGGGCACCCTCCTCTGGCGCGTGCCGGTACTGATCCACCTGCACCTCGAGCGCCGAGGGTGCGACGGGGTGCATCCGAGTCCTCCCCCGACTCGGGTGCACCTCTTCACGTCGCCCACCGCATCGCGTCCCGCCGTCCGGGGCCGACCCACCCGGGGCCGTGCGGCTCCGTCCGTCTAGGGTGAACGGATGACCTCCCCCGAGCCCCCGGTCTCCACCGCCGGCTCCGGTCGCCGCGACGGCCCCGCCTCGTGGACCGTCGCCCTGCTGGGTTCGACGCACCCGGGGCCGACGGTGGTGGTGACCGTCCTCGCCGTCGTGCTGGGCGCCTCCTCGGGGTTGCCCCTCGGCCGACTCGTGCTGCTCGCCCTCGCGGTGCTGCTCGGACAGGCCTCGATCGGGTTCGCCAACGACTGGCTCGACGCCGGGCGCGACCGCGCCGTGGGTCGGACCGACAAGCCGGTGGCCCAGGGCCTCGTGAGCGTGTCGGCCGTCCGCCGTGCCGCGGTGGTCTGCGGCGTGCTGATGCTCGTGCCGTCCTACGCGCTCGGGCCCGCAGCCGGCACGGCCCACCTCGTGCTCGTGGCCTCGGGGTGGGCGTACGACCTCGGGCTCAAGCGGACCCCGGTCTCGGTGGTGCCCTTCGTCGTGAGCTTCGGCCTGCTGCCGGCCGTCGCCACCCTCGCGGCGGCACCACCGTCGCCTCCCGCCGGCTGGGCCGTGGCGGTCGGAGCCGTGTTCGGCATCGCGATCCACTTCACGAACGTCTTGCCCGACCTCGACGACGACGCGCGCACCGGCATCGTCGGGCTCCCCCACCGCCTCGGGCGGACCGTCTCGGGAGTCGTCGCGTTCGCGGCCCTGGCCGTCGCGGCCGTCCTGCTGCTCTCGGGCCGGCTGGGCGGCGACTCGTCGACTTCGGGCCTCGTCGCTGCCGCCGTCGGCACCGCCGTGACCCTCGGCATCGCCGTCGTCGGCGTCCGCCTCGTGCTCGCGGGACGCGTCGACCGGACCCTCTTCCGGTTGATCATGGTGGCGGCCGTGCTGCTCGTCGTGCAGCTCGCCCTCAGCGGCGGCACCGTCGTCGCCTGAGCACGCGGGTCGACGGAGGAGGGCCGAGCCGGCGCGGCCGCAGGGGCCGGACCGCTCAGGCCCAGCGCATGGCGTAGACCGACGCGAGCAGGTGCCGGCTCGGAGCCCTCAGCACGGCTCCGAGCGCCAGGTCCCGGGCCCGAGCCGCTCCCCCGCCGACGGGCCGACCGAGGGCGGTGTTCCACTCGGCCTGCCGGGCGGCGCGGAGGGCGGCGCGGGCACGATCGGCGTCGAAACGGCCGAACGTCGTCGGATCGAGCACCCGGCCACCCCTCCGCTTCACCGCCGCGGCGATGACGGCCTCGAGAGCGTGTCCGTCGAGCCAGCCGAGGTTCATGCCCTGGCCGCCGATGGGACTGATCTCGTGGGCGGCGTCGCCGATCAGCGTGACCCGGCCGACGACCGTCCGGACGGCCAGCCGGCGCCGGACGCCGAAGCCGCTCGTCATGGTCGAGGTCGTCGGGTCGACGGGCGACCCGGTGCGGTCCGACACGAGCCGCGCGACGTCGTCCGGTGCGACCGACGCGGTCGCT
>Ga0308161_1005814_pt1 | contig 10659 bp, 7 predicted proteins | sample PhyFR2_FD_201034 | JGI IMG/M metagenome (GOLD analysis project Ga0308161, IMG submission 201034) | Phyllosphere microbial communities from UC Gill Tract Community Farm, Albany, California, United States - DLSLF.R2 | ecosystem: Host-associated > Plants > Phyllosphere > Unclassified | place: USA...
GGGTGATTTCCTCGGCACCAAGCTTGGTGTCGCGGGCATCGATCTCGTGCTCCTCGATGTGGATCGAGGACAGGACGTCCTCGGCCACGATCCGCTGCGAGAGGATGATGGCGTCCTCGAAGTTGTGGCCTTCCCAGGACATGAATGCCACGAGGAGGTTCTTACCGAGGGCGAGTTCACCCTGGTCCGTTGCCGGGCCGTCGGCGATGATGCCGCCGACCTCGAGGCGCTGGCCTTCGTTGACCAGGACACGGTGGTTGTAGCAGTTGCCCTGGTTGGACCGGGCGAACTTGTTGATCCGGTAGTTCGTCTCGGTGCCGTCGTCGTTGAGCATGATAACGAGCTCGGCGGAGACCTCGGTGACAACACCGGCCTTCTTCGCGATGACAACGTCACCGGCGTCGACGGCGGCGGCGCGCTCCATGCCGGTGCCGACGAACGGCGCCTCGGACCGGACCAGCGGCACAGCCTGGCGCTGCATGTTGGCACCCATGAGTGCACGGTTGGCATCGTCATGCTCGAGGAACGGAATCAGGGCGGTAGCCACGGACACCATCTGGCGCGGGGAAACGTCCATGAACTCGACGTCGGCGGCGGGAACCAGCACGGGCTCGCCTCCACCACCACGGGCACGGACCAGGACGGTGTCCTCGGCGAACTTCTTGTTCTCGTCCAGCGGCGCGTTGGCCTGGGCGATGAGCACCTCGGCCTCGTCATCGGCGGTCAGGTACTGGACGTCGTCGGACACGACGCCGTCCTTGACCAGGCGGTACGGGGTCTCGATGAAACCGAACGGGTTGATGCGGCCGTAGGACGCCAGCGAACCGATCAGACCAATGTTCGGGCCTTCAGGGGTTTCGATGGGGCACATACGTCCGTAGTGGGACGGGTGCACGTCTCGGACTTCCATGCCGGCACGGTCACGGGACAGGCCGCCGGGGCCAAGCGCGGACAGGCGGCGCTTGTGGGTCAGGCCCGAGAGCGGGTTGTTCTGGTCCATGAACTGCGAGAGCTGGGAGGTTCCGAAGAACTCCTTGATCGCGGCAACGACCGGACGGATGTTGATCAGGGTCTGCGGCGTGATCGCCTCGACGTCCTGGGTGGTCATCCGCTCGCGGACAACGCGCTCCATGCGGGACAGGCCGGTGCGGACCTGGTTCTCGATGAGCTCGCCGACGGCGCGGATGCGGCGGTTGCCGAAGTGGTCGATGTCGTCGATCTCGACTCGCAGCTCGTGGTCCTGGCCATCGCGCTTGCCCATGATGGTCTTCTCGCCGGCGTGCAGCGCGACGAGGAACTTGATCATGGCGACGATGTCTTCAACGTGCAGGACCGAGGCTTCCTTGTCGCCAAGGGAGCGGTCGATGCCCAGCTTGCGGTTGATCTTGTAACGGCCAACCTTGGCCAGATCGTAGCGCTTGGAGTTGAAGTACAGGTTGTCCAGCAGCGACTGGGCAGCCTCGACGGTGGGCGGCTCGCCCGGGCGCAGCTTCCGGTAGATGTCCAGCAACGCGTCTTCGCGGGTTTCGGTGGCGTCCTTCTCCAGCGTGGCACGCATGGAGTCGTACTGGCCGAACTCCTCGAGGATCTGGCCTTCGGTCCAGCCGAGGGCCTTCAGCAGCACGGTGACGGACTGCTTGCGCTTGCGGTCGAGGCGGACGCCGACCTGGTCGCGCTTGTCGATCTCGAGTTCGAACCAGGCGCCGCGGGACGGGATGATCTTCGCGGTGAAGATGTCCTTGTCGCTGGTCTTGTCGGCGGTGCGCTCGAAGTAGGCGCCCGGCGAGCGGACCAGCTGGGAGACGACGACACGTTCGGTGCCGTTGACGACGAAGGTGCCCTTCTCGGTCATAAGCGGGAAGTCACCCATGAACACGGTCTGCTGCTTGATTTCGCCCGTGTTGTTGTTCATGAACTCGGCCTTGACGTACAGCGGAGCCGAGTACGTAGCGTCCCGGTCCTTGCACTCGGCCATGGTGTACTTGGGGTCAGCGAACTCCGGCTCGGAGAAGCTCAGGGACATGGTGCCCTGGAAGTCCTCGATCGGGGAGATCTCTTCAAAGATGTCGGACAGACCGGACGTCGTTGCGACGCTCAGGTCACCTTCTTCGACTGCCTTCGCTACGCGTGCCTGCCAGCGTTCGTTGCCGACCAGCCAGTCAAAGCTGTCGGTTTGCAGGGCAAGCAGATTCGGAACATCCAGCGGTTCGTGAATCTTAGCGAAGGAGAGCCGGCGGGTGGCACCATCGGTGCTGTCGGCATTAATAGCGGCGTTGTTTTCATTAGAGGTGCTCGAGGCGACCAAGAGGGATCCTTCCACAGACCTTCAGGCGTTTTCAGATCTCCCCCGTCATGCAGTCTGCGAAGTGACTCCGCAGTGCTACCAATCCGGTTCCGCTATATGACCCGGGACCCATACTGCCCATGCTGGTGCACGTTGTAGACGGCACATTGATGGAACAGCTGTCAGGCTAAGCCCACCGCTATATGAAGGCTGAAGGTAAACAGGGAAGACGCAAATATCTACGATACGGCAAAGCAACCTACTTGTCTACCCCACTTGCGTCGTGATTGCAAACACCGGCTCCTCCCTCGGGCGGCGGGGTTGGCGGTGGAATGGGACTGGGGTGGGCAGCCGGGCGGGCGGCGGGGTGAGCAGCCGGGCAGGTTCCCGGATAGCCCCGTGATGGGGCTCACGATAACCTTGGGCTATCCCCAGAGATCGGAAAAGACCATCATGAACAACTCGCCGGACAACAACGATGTTGTCATCCTCGCCGCCGCCCGCACCCCGCAGGGCCGGCTGAACGGACAGCTGTCCAGCTTCACCGCCGTCGAGCTCGGCACCCACGCCATCCGCGCGGCCCTCGCCGCCAGCGGGGTGGCCACCGACCAGGTGGACGCCGTGATCATGGGCCAGGTCCTGCAGGCCGGAGCCGGGCAGAACCCCGCCCGCCAGAGCGCCATCGGCGCCGGTGTGGGTTGGAACGTCCCCACGGTGACCATCAACAAGGTCTGCCTCTCCGGCCTGACGGCCGTGATCGACGCCGCCCGGATGATCCGCAGCGGCGACGCCACGGTGGTGGTGGCCGGCGGCCAGGAGTCGATGAGCCGCGCGCCGCACCTGCTCCCGGGCTCCCGCCAGGGCTGGACCTACGGCTCCATCCAGGCCCTCGACGCTGCCGCACACGACGGCCTGACGGATGCGTTCGACGGCCAGTCCATGGGCCTCTCCACCGAGAGCAAAAACGTCACCTTGGGCATCGACCGAACCGCGCAGGACGAGGTGGCCGCCGCGTCGCACCAGCGGGCCGCCGCCGCCGGCAAGGACGGCGTGTTCGACGGCGAGATCGCGCCGATCAGCGTGAAGCAGCGCAAGGGTGAACCGGTGACGGTCAGCACGGACGAGGGGGTCCGGCCGGACACCTCCGTGGCGTCCCTCTCCGGGCTCCGCGCCGCCTTCGCCACCGACGGCACGATCACCGCCGGCAACTCCTCCCCGCTCTCCGACGGCGCGGCCGCCTTGGTGCTGACGTCCCGGGCTTATGCCGAGGAGCACGGCCTGGAATACCTTGCGGTCGTGGGCGCGCCGGGCCAGGTGGCCGGGCCGGACAACTCGCTGCACTCCCAGCCCTCCAACGCCATCAAGAAAGCCCTGCAGCGGGCCGGGTGGACGGCGGCGGACCTGGACTTCATCGAGATCAACGAGGCGTTCGGCTCCGTGGCGGTGCAGTCCCTCAAGGATCTGGACTACCCGCTGGAGCAGTGCAACATCCACGGCGGCGCCATCGCGCTCGGCCACCCGATCGGTGCCTCCGGCGCACGGCTGGCCCTGCACGCGGCGCACGAACTGAAGCGGCGCGGCTCCGGCAAGGCGGCGGTGTCCCTCTGCGGCGGCGGCGGACAGGGCGAGGCCCTGCTGCTGTACCGCGACTAATGACCGGTCCGGAGGAGGTCCCGCCGCCCGGCCTGGGCGCCGGGAACGGCCCCGTCGGCGGCGCCGGGCGCCGGCGGTTCCTGGCCGACGCCGCGGCCCGGGGCCTCAGTGTGGAACTGGTGGAGCGGCAGGCGGTGCGCAGCCTCGAGGAGGCGGCCGCCATCCTGGGGATCACCCCCGCTGACATCGTCAAGTCGCTGGTGGTCAAGCACAAGGACGGCACGTTCCTCTTTGCACTGGTCCCGGGCGACCGGCAGATCTCCTGGCCCAAGCTCCGCCAGGCAGTCGGGGTCAACAAACTCTCGCTGCCCAGTGCCGACGTCGCCCTCGACGCCACCGGCTACGAACGCGGCACCATCACTCCCCTGGGCAGCACCACGGCGTGGCCGGTCTACGCGGACAGCACGGTCGCCGGCCGGCGGATCTCGATGGGGGCCGGGGAGCACGGCTATAGCGCCTTCGTCGACGCCGACGCGCTGCTGGCCGCCCTCGGCGCCGTCGTCACGGACATCACCGACCCGATGTCCTAGCAGTACCGGGCGAAGTAGCTCGCTCGGGTTAAGACAGCAAAGGGGCCCCGGCGGCCCGCCCCAGGTGGGGGCGGGAAGCCGGGGCCCCGCGCTGTCCGACGTCCATAAGCTGCCGGGCGTACCGCCGCGGCAGCCGTCAGGCGGTGACCGTCAGGGGCTGGCCGTTGACGGTCAGGCGCCAGTTCGACTGGCTGAAGACCGCGGCGTCCAGGGTTCCCTGCGCCACCACGTAGTCGATGATCCGCTGCCGGATCTCCTGCTGGCTGTTCGAGAGCACCGGAGCTGTCTTGACCGCCGGGAAGTTGCCGCCGCCGCTCTGCCGGTAATTGTTGATCGCCATGGCGAACTCCTTGCCCGCAGGCAACGGCGCGCCGTCGTAGGTTAGGTTGCGGATCCGGTCCCCTGCCGGCCGGGCGAGGTCGATCTCGTAGTTCAACGGAGCGTCCAGGCCGTAGACGACGTCGTAGTTGTAGTCCGGGGTGCCGTTGGGGGCCAGTGCGGTGGCCGCGTTGGTGATCTGGTCCGCCCGCACGCTGGTTCCGCTGGCCGGTTTGAAGTACTGGGCCGACCACTCCAGGTAGTCCTTGACCTGCGCGCCGGTGACCTTGATGGAGAGCAGGGTGTTGTCGAAGATGTACAGCCCGGCCACGTCCCGGATGGTCAGCGGACCGGCCTTGACGTCCACCGACCGGGAGAATGCCGCGGCGATGGAGAGCACCGGGAGGCCGGCGGAGGGGCCGTTGGCGAGCTCGGCCTTGATGGTGCTGGCCTGGACGTAGTTGATGGCGTCGATCGCCGCGGAGTCGGACCAGCAGGCCGTCGCGGTGCTCAGCGGCGCGGTGCTCGTGCCGATCACCTGGTTGACGTATTTGACGGTGGCGTCGTGGCCGGCCTGGACGGCGCCGACGACGGCGGGGTCGGCGTCGACGGTCTTGGCGTCCAGGAGGTGCGCGTGCGCAGCGGCGACGCTCCACCGGCCCTGCTCCTTGCTCAGCTGCAGGTCGATCACGGCGACGCGCATGCCCCATTTGAGCGGCTCGGTCAGCAGTACCTGGCGGCCGGTGGCCTTGTTGGTGACGAAGCGCTCCGGGATCTCCAGGTGGGCGTGGCCGACCAGGATCGCGTCGATGCCCGGGACCTCCTCGGCCAGCTGGGTGGAGGCGTTCTCCGGGAAGGGGAGGGCGTCACCGTAAGAGGAGCCCGGGGTGGCGCCCGAGTGGCTGGAGACGATGACGACGTCGGCGCCCGCGGCCTTCATCTCGGGGATGACGGTCTTTGCTTCCTCGACGATGCCGTTGAAGTCGAGCTTGCCGTGGACGTTGTCGCGGTCCCAGAGCGCACAGCCGGGCGTGACGAAGCCGACCAGGCCCACGGTGACCCAGCCGCTCTCGGTTTTGACGCGCTTGAGGACGTACGGCGTGAACGCGCGGCCTCCGCTGACGGCGTCGTGGACGTTGGCACCCAGGAGCGGGAAGTCCAGTTGCTTCTCCCAGGTCCGCAGGAGGGGTATGCCGTAGTTGAATTCGTGGTTGCCGAGGGCGACGGCGTCGTAGCCGACGGCGTTCATGGCCAGCGCCATGGGGTGCTTGACCTCGGTGGAGATCGGGTTGACCTTGGCGAAGTAGTAGGCCAGCGGGGTGCCCTGGATGGTGTCGCCCGAGTCGATGGTCAGCGTGTTGGCGGCGCCCCGCTCGGCGCGTACTGCCTTGATGAGGGTGGCCGCCTGGGCGATGCCGATCTTGTTCCCGGCGTTGTCCGCGTAGGGGGCGTTCCTGAAGTAGTCCCAGTTGAACACGTTGTTGTGCAGGTCGGTGGTGCCCAGGACGGTCAGGGTGAACTGCTTCTTCGCAGCCCCCTGGCCGCCGGCGTCTGCCTGCGCGGCGGGGGCTCCGGCGACGGCGGCCGCCGCGGCACTGCCTCCGACGAAGGCTGCCGCGAGCATCGCGCGGCGGGACACGTGGGGGTTCGGATCGGTCATGGATGGACTCCTCGGGGTTGGCGGCCGATTGGCACAATGCCACAGTCTAGGCCGCCGGCACACGGCTGAAAAGGAGAGCAGGCGATCATTTTCTGAGCGTTTACCGGATGTTTTCTGCCCCGGAACGCAGGAAACCCCGCCCACCGGAGTGGACGGGGTTTCCCGGAGCTGAAAGGCGTAATGCCTTCCGAAGAGCCGGTCGTTACTTGACGGTAACGGTGGCGCCGGCAGCCTCGAGCTGCTCCTTGGCCTTCTCGGCAGCTTCCTTGTTGGCGCCTTCGAGGACGGCCTTCGGGGCGCTGTCAACCAGGTCCTTGGCTTCCTTGAGGCCCAGGGAGGTGATGGCGCGAACTTCCTTGATCACTGCGATCTTCTTGTCGCCAGCAGCCTCGAGGATGACGTCGAAGTCAGTCTTCTCTTCGGCTTCCTCAGCGGCACCGCCACCGGCGGGGCCGGCGACAGCAACAGCAGCTGCGGTAACTTCGAAGGTCTCTTCGAAGAGCTTGACGAACTCGGAGAGCTCGATGATGGTCAGTTCCTTGAAAGCTTCAATGAGCTCTTCGTTGCTGAGCTTCGCCATGGTTTGGCGTCCTTCCTATAGTGGTGCTTGGCGGGCTTGGCCGTGCCGTCACACCGGAGTCTTGGGTGAGAGAGAGTTAGTTCTCTTCGGCGGCTGCGGCTTCGGCCGGAGCCTCGGCTTCTGCTGCGGGGGCTTCTTCAGCGGCGGGTGCTTCGGCTGCTGCCGGGGCACCGTTCTCTTCTTCAAGCTTGAGGCGCAGAGCGTCGATGATACGAGCGGCTGCGGCAGCAGGGGCCTTGAGGACGCCTGCGACCTTGGCGAGCTGGAGCTCGCGGGACTCGAGTGCTGCCAGGGCAGCAACTTCGGTGGCGTTCAGTGCCTTGCCCTCGAAGTAACCGGTCTTGATGACCAGCTGCTTGTTGGCCTTGGCAAAATCCGTCAGGCTCTTTGCAGCGGCAACTGCGTCACCCTTGATGAACGCGATTGCAGTGGGGCCGGCAAGCTGGCCGTCGAATGCTTCGACACCGGCTTCCTTGGCTGCAATGGCGGTCAGGGTGTTCTTGACGACCGAGAACTTGGTTTCCTGGCCGAGAGAAACACGCAGCTGCTTGAGCTGTGCAACGGTGAGCCCACGGTATTCGGTCAGGACAGCGGCGGTCGATTCCTTGAAATCGTTAGTGATCTCAGCTACTGCTGAAACCTTGCTAGGCGTTGCCATAACCCTCCTTCCGGGGATAAATGCCGGTGTGTCCGGGTCCCCTCAGGATCGCTAAAACTAAAAACGCCCCGCGCAGATGCACGGGGCTTGTCTCGACGCGGCGTGCCGCGGAGCTTTGCTTCGTTCACCTGCGCCGGCCGCCCTGCGTTGAGGGGCCTTCGTCCGGAAACCAACTTGAATCCCCCGCACACAACTGCAGAAGTGAGCGATGCTCAGGAGAGTGGATTTCCAACAACCGACGGTCTTTGGTTCTTCAAGGGTACGGGATAGGAGCGGGCCCCACCAAATCGGGTCAGCTGGTGCTGGGCCGCAGGTCCGGGAGCTCCTTCTGCCACAACCCGGTGACACCGGCCGTGGTGAAACCGAGCTTCTGGTTGACCGTGAGGAGATAGCGGTTTTCCGGGGCGTTCCAGGTGTAGAGCACCCGAGCGTCCGGGAACTGTTCCGAGAGCCGTTCCATGTTGGCCAGTTTGATCAGCAGGCCGAGTTTGTTGCCGCGGTGTTCGGCCAGGACCACGGTATCGTCCTGGAAGACGACGTCGGGGCGCAGTCCCAGGACGCTGATCGTGGTCAGCCCCACCAACGCGCCGCTGTCAATCTCCTCGACGGCGGTGACCACGGTCCGGCGGCCCTGCGCGATGGCGACGTCCTCGGTCTCGCGCAGGAGTTCGCCGTCGAACACCAGCGCGTCCTCATCTTCCTCCGGCAGGCCGCCCTCGCCCGCCCGGTTCTCCAGCAGTGCGACGGCCTCCAGCCAGCGGTCGGGGCACCGATCCGTCCAGTGGTGCAGCCGGTAGCGCCCGGCGTTGGCCTCCTCCGCCTCGGCCTGCAGGTCCGCCACCAACTGGCTGTCCAGCGGCAGGGTGCAGGAGCTGAACTGTTCGATGTGCTGGAGCGTGTAGCCGGTGAGCCGGGCGAACTCCACCTCGCGGCTGTTCAGCGGAACGTACCCCAGGCCCGCCCCGGGGATCAGCTGGCCGGCCGACTGGTCGGCGAGGGTGACGCCGGGGTGGTTGGTGTCGATCAGGATGATCCGCCGGCCCTCATCGCGGGCCAGGTGCTCGGCGGCTTCGAGCAGCTGGCGCCCCACCCCTCGGCCCTGGAAGTCAGGGAGAATATCCAGGGTTAACTCGGCCAGTTCCAGATTGTCTGCGAGCGGCAGGGCGATGTCCACGGTCCCCACGATCCGTCCGTCGACCTTGGCCACCAGGATGATCTGGCGTTCGTACGGGTCCGCCATCTCCAGCAGTTTCTCCTGCGGTGCATAGGCCAGGTCATCGGTGCCCCAGGTCGCCATCCGGACCTTGCGTCCCACCTCGACGGCGGCGATGAAGTCCGCCGCGTCCTCCCCCTCCAACGAATCCGGGATCCAGAGTTGCTCGATCCGTACATCGTCTGCCTGAGCGGTCATGTTCCCAGCCATTCTGCCGCCTTCGCCTGGCCCCGCTGGTGCCAAGCTTTGAGCGTCAGCATATGCCCGATACCCCTTGCGTTCCATGCCCCGCCACGGGGTTTTCTGGCAGCGCGCCGCACCGCGGGCGTCGCGGGCTACTCCCCCGCCAGGTCCGGCCCGGTGACGCGTTGCCACTCGCCATCCCAGCCCGCGGGACGGAAGCCCAGGGCCTCGTTGATGGCGAGCATGTAGGCGTTTTCGGCCGCGTTGAAGGTGGTGACGCGTTCGACGGCGGGGGCTGCCAAGGCGAGCCGGCGGAGGTTCGCGATCTTCACGAGCATGCCCAGGCGGTGTCCGCGGTGCGGGGCGGCGACGAGGGTGTCGTCCTGCTCTGCGAGCCAGGGTTTCCCGGCCGGGAGTTCCAGCACCGAGTAGGCGGCGAGCTCCCCGGTGTCCCGGTGGCGTGCGGCGGCCACGAGCGAGGTGTTTCCGGCTTCCTGCCAGGTGGTTTCCACGTGGCGGACCCGCGCCGCGTCCCAGTGTTCCTCTTCGTAGCTGATGCCGCCGCTGGGGGCGTCGGAGCTCATCCTGGACATCAGGACGGCCAGCTGCGGCAGCAGCGCCTCCGGGCATTGGTCCGTCCAGGTGAAGATGTCGTAGCCGCCGGCCTTCGCCAGCGCGTCGGATTCCAGCCTGTCCAACTCCGGGGCCGATGCCGCGACGTCGAGGCTGCTGTACCGCTCCACCTGTTCGAGCCGGTAGCCGGCGGCGGTGGCGAAACGGACGCTGCGCGCCCCCGCCGGGAGCGCCCCGGTCCCGGTGGCGGGGCGGACCACGGCGCCGCCGTCGATGTCGAAATCCGCATGGTGCTGGGTGGAGCCGAGGAACACGGTCCGGTTCTCGGCGGCCGCGGCGGCTTCGGCGTGGGCCAGCAGGGCCCGTCCGATGCCGCGCCCGGTGTGGGCCTGCAGCACCGCGACCTGGATCCCGGCGCGGTCGAGGTTTTCGGTCAGGCCCAGCCGGACGCTGGCGCGGGCCACCATCCGGCCTTCGGACCGGACGACGAAGAGCCGGGTCCGGCCGTACCCACTCTCCTGCCAGAAGCGCAGGCGGGACGGGGCCGCCGTCGTCCGGTCGTGGTTGCCCCACGATTCGAGCGCCAGCGCGTCGCAGAGTCCATTGAACTCCCGGAACTCCGCGGCGCCGTCGACGGCGTCGTCGAGCGAGGCGGGCAGTCGCAGTTCGTCGATGCGGTGGGGTGCTGGATTCACCCGCACAGCCTAGCCGGGGTGCCAACAGCAGAAAAAGACCGCCCCGCGGGTGCGGGACGGTCTTCGCTGGCGCCTGCCGCCGAGGGCGGCGCGGGCGCGGGGGTCCGGAAGCTTACGCCTCGGTCAGGACCTTGGTGACGTTCGGGTCAACCGAGATGCCGGGACCGAAGGTGGTGGCCACGGTTGCCTTCTGGATGTACCGGCCCTTGGAAGCGGACGGCTTGAGGCGCAGGACCTCTTCCAGTGCGGCGGCGTAGTTCTCGGCCAGCTTGACGGCGTCGAAGGAAACCTTGCCGATGATGAAGTGCAGGT
>Ga0308161_1005824_pt1 | contig 10645 bp, 6 predicted proteins | sample PhyFR2_FD_201034 | JGI IMG/M metagenome (GOLD analysis project Ga0308161, IMG submission 201034) | Phyllosphere microbial communities from UC Gill Tract Community Farm, Albany, California, United States - DLSLF.R2 | ecosystem: Host-associated > Plants > Phyllosphere > Unclassified | place: USA...
TTCAAAAGACGGAAAAGTAGAATGGGAAAAGAATTTCGGAGGAAAGGGAGATGACCATTTGAGAACTTTAGCTTTAACCTCTACAGGTTATTTAATCGGAGGAGAATCAAGATCGGAAAGATCGGGAAATAAAACCGTAGGCATTGAAGAAGGAACCGATTTGTGGCTGATTTCTTTAAACGAAAGGGGTGAAGAGATCTGGCAGAAATCCTACAATTTCAAGAACCGGGATGTATTGATGGGAATGAGTGTAATAGCCGGGAAGCAGGAAGATGGAAGTGGGTCTAAAGGCGTTTTATTGGGAGGTTATACCCAGGCTGAAGGAAGGATAGAAACTGATGATGAAACATTCTGGATGCTGTATCTGGATCAGAATGGTAATGAGCAGTGGCGAAAACATGTGAAGGGAGAATCCCGGAAAAGGGAAGAAAGGCTTTCGGATATAAAGCTGAACAGAGACGGCTCGATTGTTTTGGCCGGAACCAGCGCAGAGGAATTGGGAAAAGAGAACTGGAAAATTGTGAAGTTGGGAGATAAGCAGATCGACCAGCTGATCGAGAAGCAGGATATTAAGATCTACCCGAATCCGGTGAGTGAGTATGCATACGTAGAAATCGGGTTCGATTTTAAGGAAGCGGATATTGTGTTGTACGATATGGGCGGAAGACAATTGCAGAGCCTGAAAACAAAAAATAAAGTAACCAAGATCAATACACAGAATCTGGTTCAGGGAGCGTATCTGGTAACGGTGAAAACAAATGATAACAAAACGGCTAATACTAAATTGATTAAAAAATAAAGATGAAAAAAAATACAATATTGGTTTCTTTACTGGCAGCTTCTTTCTTTACTGCACAGGGTATACAGAACTATCAAAATTTTGGTGGAAATTTCTTTCCACAAAGTCCCAATGCAACACCATTTGCACTTGCTGGAAAGTATCCGGTGGACATGTACAAGGGTGTTCCCAACATAGGCATATCTTTATTTAACGATGACAAGAGCAGCACAAGTGTATCACTTTCCTATAATGTAAGATCTGTAAAACCGTCAACAATACCAACATGGGTAGGGTTGGGCTGGAATTTAAATGTCGGTGGTTCCGTTACAAGAATTGTAAATGGTGGGGTAGACGAGGTGTACGTCAGTGGTGTTGTGCCCAACAATCGATTTTCCTACTTAGATAATTATTCTTTATTGGATAATCCTAATTGGAGCAGTTCTTCAACATTACAAAATTATTATAGTGCTAATTTGCAGTTCATTGTACAGTCCGAACCTAATGTAGTTCCTGATCCTGATGAATTTATAATTAATGTAAATGGGTTGACGGGCAGTTTTTATCTGAATGAAAAAGGCAAATGGATCGGTCGAACACGGGATGGACGTAGCCTGAAAATCGAATATCAGTACAAAAATGATTATGTTTTACCAGAAAAAACAATACTTGGCGGCAGTTACATTGGTACCACCACATTCAATTTGAAAAGAATGCTATACGGCTTTACCGTTACTGCAGATGATGGCACAAAATACATTTTTGGATTGGATGATAAAGCCATTGAGTTTTCTTCCAATCCTGAAACGGCCGACCTAAGTTACAATCCGCATATTGTTCCATCGGCATGGAATATCAAAGAAATAATTTATACAAATGGGAGAAGTACAAAGTTTACTTACGAGAGGGATGAAAGAGCAATGCTTGTGGTCAATAGAAGTGGAAACAGATCTTATTATTCTCAAGGATCAAGTTCAGGTTCTATAGGAAATTCAGCTTCTTCGGGTAACTTATTGGCGCTGCATTCTAACAGATTGAATAATGTATTTCTAAAGAAAGTAGAAAGTGAAGATTTTATTATAAATTTTAACCGCTCACTAGCCAATCAAAAGGAATATGAGCAGTTTGATGTGCCTACGAACCAATGGGTTCCACCTTACACCCATCATATTTCCTCTTACTATAACTTTAAGCATTGGCATAAGCTGGATAATATTTCGGTAACGGATAAAGCAGGCAGGGTTATTAAGAATGTAGTTTTTAACTATAACAATGATCCTGCGGACAGGTTAATGCTGAACAGTGTTTTAATAAACGGAATCGAACAATATAGTTTCCAATATAATTCGCTAAAACTACCAAAATATATTTCAGATGCTACCGATCACTGGGGCTATTACAACGGTACCAGTTTTTATGAGTCCAATGTAAATCTGAATGTTCCTCAGGATCAGATGAAAAATATTTTTCAGAATGTATATCCGACCTATAGGATTCCAACCCTAAGTATGAGCAGGGCTCAAACCCTTGAGCAGATAACCTATCCTACTGGAGGAACAACGACATTTGAATATGAACTCAATCAATATTCTAAATATGGAGACAAGGACATTAATGACACCTACCTTAAGATTATACCTACACCTACCAATGAAGTTGCGGGAGGGTTACGAATCAAAAAGATCAAATCCTGCAATGAAAATAACAATTGTATCAATAAAACGTATTCTTATCTAAATGACGATGGTGTAACGTCCAGTGGGGTGCTGCCTTACAAACCAGTCTATTTATTGGATGGATATGAACCATCTGTCAATTTAAATTATTGGGAATTTAATTATAACTCTTATCAGAATCTAAAAAATGAGGATAATTCGATTCTTTACAGCAAAGTGACTGAATTAGATGATAACGGAGGAAGAAAAGAAACATATTTTACCAATCTGGAACAACAGGATTATAAAGATAAATCAGGAAATGCGTATTTTGGCTGGTTGGCACCAATACTTTTTAAACAGCTGCCTTACCTGTCGTTCTCGTTAATGCGAGGTAAACCTTTGAAAGAAACCCTTTATTCCAGTACAGGTAAAATAAGTGAGACCACGTATACATATACTCAACAAACCGATTATCTTAGGGCTTATGCATTTACATCAAAACAATTTGGACAGGTCCAATCTTGGGGTCCTTGGAGTTTGGTCGGAGGTGTTTCTTATGGTGCATTATTGGACGCACACAACATTAACTTCAACACCAGTTTTTTATCACAAAAGAAGACGGTTTTTGAAAATGTAGAGTCTACAGAACAATACTTCTATGATTATACTTATAATAACCCAACTTCAGTATGGAAAACAGAAAGTGATGGGAACCTTTATGTCACGAATTACAAATATGCTTCTGATATAAATAACCAAGCAATGGTTAATGCTTATATGGTAGGGATCCCCGTTGGAGAGGAGACGAAGTTAAATAGCAAGATCATCTCAAAGACAGAAACGCTATATCCTACTTCACTGCCTACAGGAAGCTTGCTTCTTCCAGCTTCAGAATTGTCTTATGATATTTTAAATAATACCCCTAGTACGGAACTCACCTACAATAAATATGATGAGAAAGGCAATGTATTACAGTATACAACCAAGGAAGGTATCCCGGTATCCATTGTTTGGGGGTATGGAAAGACAAGGCCAATTGCAAAAGTAGTAGGGATCAATTATGATCAGTTGAACAACTCAGGTCTGATATCTCCTGTTGTTTCAGCTGCTGACGCAGATGGAGCTAATCCCAATAATGAGGACGCTTTATTAACAGCATTGAATACTTTCAGAACTTCATCCTTATTGGTGGGAAAGCAAATCAGTACCTATACATACGACCCGTTGATTGGTGTTACAAGTATTACTCCTCCTACAGGAATAAAAGAAGTTTATGGGTATGATAGTGCTAACCGGTTAATAGAGATCAAGCAGCAGGAGAAAGATACCAGTGGCAATTTAATTCTGAAAACAATTAAAGAGTTCAAATACAATTATAAAAACTAATACATGAGAAAAATATTAATTCCCGCAGGCGCTTTACTGTTATCTGGTTTTGCTTCCGGTCAGTTGAGTTCGACAGAAAATTATATTTATACAAAAACATATTTGGATTATCCTTCGGGGCAAGCAACGAGAGTGGCTGAAACTGTTGAATATTTTGACGGTTTGGGAAGGGCTAAGCAGGTAATCAATGTTAAAGCTACACCGTTAGGCAATGACCTGGTGACTCCAGTCACGTATGACGGTTTTGGAAGAAGAGTCAAGGATATACTACCTACTCCTGTAAATACATTGAACCTGGCCATACATTCAGGAATCAGCGACGAATCGGCTGCTAACTCTTATTATGGGGTATCAAATGCTTATTCGGAAAAACAGGTTGAAAATTCACCATTGGACCGCTTGTTACAACAGGCACACCCGGGCGAGGCTTGGAAATTAAGTACAGGTCATACTGAAAAAAGGATCTATGGCAGTAATGCAACAGGGGAAGTAAAGAAATTTAAAGCGACAACATCCATTACTACGGTGAATGGGGTCAGCAATATGGAATCTGAGCTATCCGTTTCTACAGAAAACAGTAGTACTGCATCTAATGGATTTTACAAAGCGCAGACCTTATACAAAACAACAGTTACGGATGAAGATGGCAACCCTGTCACGGAATTTAAAAATAGCGCGGGGCAGCTAATCCTTGTGAGAAGGACAGATGGAACTCAGAATATTGATACGTATTATGTTTATAATGAATACGGTCAGCAGGCATTTATTATTCCCCCAAAGGCTGTAAAGGAAATTCAGGAGGGAGGAAATATAATCACCCCGTTTATATTGAATGAACTGTGTTATCAATATAATTATGACGGTAGAAACAGGGTTGTTGACAAGAAGCTTCCTGGAAAAGGTCGTGAATATATGGTATATGACAGGCAGGACCGGCTTGTGCTTACACGTGACGCTAATCTTGAAGCACAGGGAAAATGGTTATTTACAAAGTACGATGAGCTTTCCAGACCCATCTATAGTGGCTTGGTAGATAGTCCCCCGGGCAGGGTTCAGCAGGTGGTTGCGGTTGAAGGTTCGGGTGCAAATAATGAAATACGATCATCTGCAGGTTTTAATAATGCGGGAATGGATATTTACTATTCTACCAATTTAGCTTATCCCCAGTCCAATTACACATTATTGTCTGTAAATTATTATGATATATATCCGCCATTACCTCCTAACGTTTCTGTGCCTGCATCTATTATTGTTCCCGATCAGGTTGTATTACAAGACACTCCGGGTTCAGCGATCAATACAACGGGATTACTGCTAGCCTCTTATTTTAAAAATGTTGAAGACAATAATTGGACAAAGACTTATAATTATTATGATAGCAAAGGTAGGATTGTAGGTACTCACTCGGTTAATCATTTAGGGGGATATACCCGAAAAGAGCTTAAGCTTGATTTTATAGGAATAACTACTCAAAGCCACACCTATCACAAGAGGACAAATACAAATACTGAAGTTTTTGTGAAGGAAAGGTTTATTTACGATAACCAAAATAGGCTTAAAAAGCATTATCATCAGGTAAACAATCTACAGGAGGAATTATTAGCAGAAAACAACTATGATGAAATAGGGCAGCTGATTACAAAGAAAACAGGAAATACAACGGGAATACCATTGCAGTCTGTTGATTATACTTATAACATCAGAGGTTGGCTAACGTCTATTAACAATCCTAATAATCCTGTAAGTTTTGCTGGTAAATTATTTGGTTTGGAGCTCAAGTATAACAATCCATCAAATGCAGCAGGTACATTGATGAAGTATAACGGTAATATCTCGCAATCGGACTGGAAGACTTCGACTGACGGAATTCTGAGAAGATATACCTATGAGTATGATAAGCTGGATCGAATGTTCAGTGCTGTATATTCCAAACCCAACGCTACTGTGGTTGATACCAATGCCTTTAATGAATGGCTTATGTATGATGTTAACGGCAATATTATTCGTATTGACAGATATGGAGGATCAGATGGTAATCAGGCACAGATGATTGATGAATTGGATCTTTTCTATGAGGGGAATAAGTTGACTGGTGTTTCTGACTACAGCGGTAATTCTACTGGTTATCCTGTTTATAATACTCCAAATCTTATGACATACGATCTGAATGGAAACATGACCAACTATAAAGATAAACGTGTTAAGACGATCACCTATAACCATCTTAATCTCCCTGTAAAATTAGACAGAGCCCAAGAGGGAATGACTACAGGCCCCTATGTTAATTTTAAGTATAGGTCAGATGGTGTTAAGGTTGAGGAGCTGTCAGATAATTCCAATTCTTTTGCTGTTAATACAAAGGAAAAAAATTATCTGGACGATTTTCATTACGAAAGAATCTTCTCACAGGGCAATGGCGGTTCGGCATATGATACAGGCTATCAACTAAAATTTTTCCCTACTTCGGAAGGATATTATAATTTTGAGAAAAATCTTTATATTTACAATTACAATGATCAGGTTGGAAATGTCCGGGTAAGCTACTACAAGGATAATCTTGGACAACTGATTTTGGATAGAGAAACCAACTATTATCCTTTCGGTTTGGAACATCAGGGCTACAACTTTAATGAAAATGCATCGCAGATGGAAAGCTACCAATATGGTTTCCAGGGACAGGAAAGACAGTTTGAAACAGGTTGGAACTCATTTAAATGGAGAAACAGTATTCCGGAATTAGGACGATTCTTTAATGTCGATCCTCTAAGTGAAAAGTATCATTCATGGACGCCTTATGCTTTTAGTGGAAACCGATTAATTGATGCGAGAGAATTGGAGGGGCTTGAACCCTATCGATTATTTACTGATAAAAAAGATGCAGTACAAAATTATGGTCAACAATATGGAGGAAGGTCTATCATAAAAGGTGTTGAGTATGGAGCGAATGTCTATTCGATAGTTAGTAATGGTAAGAAGCAATATGCATATGATAAACCTGCCGTAGGAGATGAAGATGGTGTTAAAATTCCTACACTTACTGTTGAAGGGGCAACGAGAGAAGCAACAATTCATTCTCATGGTGAATATCTGGAAGGGTATGCAAACAATGAGTTTTCGCCAAGAGATAAAACAAACGCCGAAAAAAGAGGTGTTGACAATTATGTAACAACACCAGATGGCAGTCTTTTACGTTATGACGTAAAGACAGATAAGGTAACTGTTGAATCAACCAAAATGCCAAGCGATCCTAAAGATCCTGATCGAAAAAATACTGTATCTCCAACAAAATATATTAAGAAGGACTATTTTCCTGAAAATAAAGAGAAAATTAAAACAGAACAGGCAAAACCTAAAATGGATGGAGGAATAAAAGCCGCCAGTGAAAATTTAAGAAGTGGCATTTTTTAATTAAAAATACGTTTATGAAAATAATAGTAACTCTGACAATGTTTTTGTGTATTGTAAATTGTCAAAAGATTTCCAAGTCTGATAAAAAAGCCACTCTCAAGGGTTGTGATGACCGAAGCACAATTATTTCATTAGCAGAAAAGGAATGGTTAAAAGTTTATGGCAGAAGGATATATAATAAAAGACCATTTACTGTAAGAACAAAAAATGATAGTATACGCATAGTCGAAGGAACTTTACCGGAAGATTATGATGGGGGTGTACCTTATGCTGAAGTAGATATAAAAAAATGCAAAGTGGTTAAAATTTCGCATGGAAAATAATGGTAAAACTGGCAGGAGTTTATAATTCATATCAGATGATATTATACTACTAATTCGTTTTTAACGAAATAATGATTGCTCCTTAAGGTTAATTTTAGTGAATACGGAGCGCTATAATTTATAAATCCGTTATAGCAATCACTAAGTTTGAGGTAAGACTTATCATATATCATTCGTATTAAGCAAATACTTATATGAACTTAGAAAAGTAAATCTCATTATAAAAATTAGAGTGCTCAGCTTATATCTTTAAGCTGGGCTTTTTTGTCTATGTCATAAATCAATGCTAAAGATTTATAAAAATCAATCTATCCCATTTAGAAGATCCTTTTAAACTAGTATAGGCAGGATCCTATTAATTATTAAAATGGGACAGATGGACATACTGATATTCATCAAAAATAAAATTGGCTTAAATTATTAAAGTTGCATGGGTACCTAAAAACACCTTCTCAACAAAAAACACACCAGCGTGCTCTTTTATAAATTTATATTTGACCCGCCGCTTTTAGAGAGTGTAGCGACCGCTTTTTGAAGTATTACGGTCTGCCTTTGTTTCATTGCTATTAATTACAGATTTTGACATTGTTTTAATTAATTGTAATTTAGTTGAATCTAAGAATGATGAATTTCTTCGCAACAATCTCCTATTGTTGCTCCTTAAAATAAGATTTTAACGTAATTACAGATGAATTTGCCGAACGGCGGTGAAAGTAAAGTGTTTCACCCAGCGTTAAGTGCCTGTATGTTTCATAATATGATAGTTGAATGCCAAATGCAGCAAATGAGTATCTTGGTTTATATTCGGAACAGTCACTTAATACTTTTATTTCAAAAGTATCAGCATGGAGAAGAAAATTAAGAACATAAGTATCGAGGAAATTATCAAAATTTTTAAGGAAGAGGAAGGTATTGATTTAAGCGTCGAGGAGGCAAAAGATATTTTAAGCTTTCTTACTTTGCTTTTAAAAATTACCATAAATAACTATTTACAGCAATAATATATCTATGATTTTAATATGAAAAAAGCCGATTTATATATCCGCGTGTCAACTGACGAGCAAGCAGATAAAGGATATTCGCAAAGAGATCAGGAAGAACGACTAAAACGGTACTGTGAAAATAATAACATTAACGTAGGTCAGATCGTTTATGAAGATTATTCAGCAAAAACGTTTAACAGACCAGAATGGATTAAATTACTGGATACACTTAAGAGAAAAAGTTCAAGAACAAATCTATTGCTATTCACAAAATGGGATCGTTTTAGCAGAAATGCAGGCGATGCTTATCAGATGATCAATATTCTTAAAAAAATTAACGTTGAACCACAGGCCATTGAGCAGCCATTGGATCTCTCCATTCCCGAAAACAAGATGATGCTCGCGATATATCTAGCTGCACCGGAGGTTGAAAACGATAGACGTGCTTTAAATACCTACTACGGCATGCGTCGTGCTAAGAAAGAAGGAAGATTGATGGGCAGGGCACCCTACGGATATGTAAACAAGATCGCGGAGAATGGTCGCAAATATGTCGCTCAAAAAGAACCTGAGGCTTCAAATATGAAATGGGCGTTCAATGAAATGGCAAGTGGAGTATTCTCTGCCAGCCAGATCATGGAAATGATGAATAAAAAAGGAGGAAAAACTATAAAAGTAAGTGCCTTTTTAGCAGGCCTAAGAAATCCTGCATATTGTGGAAAAATTTTTGTTGAACAATATAATGAAGAGGAAGCACACTTTGTACCGAGTATTCACGAACCTCTTATCAGTGAAGAATTATTTGAACGAGTTCAAAATATCATGGATGGTAATGCAAACCTTGCTAGACCCAATGTTAAAATATTATGTGATGATAATCTTCCACTTAGAGGTTTTCTTATTTGTCCGGATTGCGGTCATATAGTAACTGGTAGTGCATCAAGTGGACGATCAGGACACAAATATTTCTATTATCATTGTCAATCACCTTGTAGGTATCGTTATAAGTCAGAAGTAGTTAATAACAAATTTTTGGAAGTACTTCAAGCTCTCGAAATGAGGGATTCAATAAAGAAATACTTGAAGAAGGTACTGAAGCAAAATTTTGAAAAGTTTATCAGTAATCCGGCTCGCGAAAGAAAAGCGGTCCTGTTAGAAATTGATCGTTTAAACAACAGAGTGAAAATTGCGAGAAGTAAGATGTTGGAAGATATAATTGATAACGAAGAATACTTTGAAGTAAAAACAGAATGCAAAGATCAAATTGACAAGTTAGAAAGAAAATTGACCAAAGTAGAAGATAGGAAAAATATAGATTTTCCCAAACTGCTAGACCGCGCATTATCGAACCTCATAAATCTTGATAAAGTCTTTATTAATGGGGATATTGAAGTAAAACGTAAGATCATTGGTTCGATATTTCCTGAAAAACTGCAATTTTCAAAAAATCATTATCGAACCACCCGACCCAATGTTTTACTCTGTTATATATATCAGATAAACAATGACTTAGGGACAGAAAAAAACCGGAAAGAAAGTGAATTATCACCTCTTTCCGGTCTTGTACCCAGGACCGGGATCGAACCGGTACTCCTAAGAACTGGTGTTTGAGACCAGCGCGTCTACCAATTCCGCCACCTGGGCTACTGTTTTTCCGTGTTTGAATCGGTGTGCAAATATAGAAACTTTTTATGAATACCGAAAAAAAATTAAGCAAAAAAATTAAAAATTTATCTCAAGACCATCGTAGGCAAGATGTATTCCGGATGGAAGTTGTTTGTCTTCAACATCATGCAGACCCAAATGATGACTGATGTGTGTTAAAAATAATTGCTTAGGTTTCAGTTCTTCAAATAGTTTAAGGATGTCCGGAAGGATAAAGTGTGCCGGATGCGGATCAAACTTCCTGATGCAATTTAAAATCAATACATCCAGATTCTTTAATTTTTCTTTTTCCGTGTCGGAAATAAAACCTGCGTCAGTAATATACGCGAGATTTTTAAACTTATAGCCAAAAACGGTAATTTTATAATGAATTACTTCAACCGGAGTAATTTCTGTATCTAAAACGGTAAAGGGACTGTTCTCAATTTCATGAAGCTCAAAAGC
>Ga0308161_1005825_pt1 | contig 10645 bp, 7 predicted proteins | sample PhyFR2_FD_201034 | JGI IMG/M metagenome (GOLD analysis project Ga0308161, IMG submission 201034) | Phyllosphere microbial communities from UC Gill Tract Community Farm, Albany, California, United States - DLSLF.R2 | ecosystem: Host-associated > Plants > Phyllosphere > Unclassified | place: USA...
CTGCTGCTGGGCCTGGGCTTTTCGCTGGCGCAGATGCAGCAGCCGGTCGCCAGCTTCTCGGGTGGCTGGCGCATGCGCCTGAACCTGGCGCAGGCGCTGATGTGCCCGTCCGACCTGCTGCTGCTGGACGAACCGACGAACCACCTGGACCTGGACGCCATCATCTGGCTCGAGGACTGGCTCAAGCGCTACCAGGGCACCCTGATCATCATCTCGCACGACCGCGACTTCCTCGACGAGATCGTGAACGTGGTCGTGCACATCGACGAGCGCAAGCTGAAGCGCTACTCGGGCAACTACTCGGCGTTCGAGCGCCAGCGTGCCGCCCACCTCGTGCTGGCCGCGGCCGCGTACGACAAGCAGCAGCGCACGCGTGCCCACCTGCAGTCGTTCGTCGACCGCTTCAAGGCCAAGGCCACCAAGGCCCGCCAGGCCCAGAGCCGCATGAAGGCGCTGGCGAAAATGGAAGAACTGGCGCCGCTGCGCGCCGCCGCCGAGTTCTCGTTCGAGTTCCGCGACCCGGTCTCGGCGCCGAACCCGCTCCTGGTGATGGAAGACGTCGACGCCGGCTATCCGCTCCTGGACGCCCACGGCGACCAGGTCGGCGGCAAGACGGTCGTGCACAAGGTGACGTTCTCGCTGCAGACGGGCCAGCGCATCGGCCTGCTGGGCGTGAACGGCGCCGGCAAGTCCACGCTGATCAAGACCGTCGCGGGCGACCTGGCGCCGCTGGCCGGCACGGCCACGCTGGGCAAGGGCCTCGTGATCGGCTATTTCGCCCAGCACCAGGTCGAGATGCTGCGCCATGACGAGTCGCCGCTGTGGCACCTGCAGAAGATCGCGCCGACCACGCGCGAGCAGGAGCTGCGCAACTTCCTCGGCGGCTTCAACTTCCCGGGCGACATGGTGACGAGTTCCATCGCGCCGTTCTCGGGCGGCGAGAAGGCGCGCCTGGCGCTGGCGCTGATCGTGTGGCAGCGCCCCAACCTGCTGCTGCTGGACGAGCCGACCAACCACCTGGACCTGGAAACGCGCGAGGCGCTGACCCTGGCGCTGGCGCAGTTCGAAGGCACGCTCGTCGTCGTCTCGCACGACCGCCACCTGCTGCGCGCGACGACCGACCAGTTCATCATCGTGGCCGATGGCCGCCTGCAGCCGTTCGACGGCGACCTGGACGACTACAAGGACTGGCTGTTCCAGACCAAGCTGAAGGCCGACGCCGGCGCGAGCGCCCCGCTGCCCTCGTCCGGCGCGAACGGCGCGGCGGGCACGCCGGCACCGGCGCCCGCGGTCGACCGCAGGGAGCAGAAGCGCCTGGAAGCGGAAGAACGCCAGCGCCTGGCCGCGCTGAAGAAGCCGATCGAGAACCGCATCAAGCGGCTGGAAGAGCAGATGGCCAAGCTGAACGCGAAGAAGGCCGAGGTCGACGCGCGGCTGCTGGAGCCGGGCATCTACGAAGCCGACAAGAAGGACGAGCTGAAGAACCTCGTGGCCGACCAGGCGTTCCTGACGCGCGATCTCGGCAACCTGGAGAACGAGTGGCTGGAGTTGCAGGAGAAGCTGGAAGCGCTGGTGGCCTGAGCGGCGGCACCGCAGGTTACCGTCGTCCCCGGACTGGCCGTCCGCCTTGGCTGGGCCCCAAGCGCAAGCCTGGCGACCGCGCTGGATCGGGGCCCTGCCTGCGCAGGGACGACGGTGGTTCGGTTGCCGGGCGGGTGCTTGCCGCTCACGCCACCTGCCGCGCGCCCTCGTTCTCCGGTTTGCGCACCGACATCAGGCGGTCGATATCCACGAGGATCAGCCGCCGCGTCCCGACCTGCCCGAGTCCGAGCAGGTAATCGGCGCCGGCCCCGGCGGTGCCCGGCACCGGCCGCACCTGTTCCGGCGCGAGCGACACGACGCCGGTCACGCCGTCCACCACCATCCCCATCGTGCACGTCGACAGCTTGAGGATGACGACGTCCGTCAGCGGATCCGGCGCGTCCGGCGCCTTGCCGCAGGCGGCGCGCATGTCGACGAGCGGCATGATCACGCCGCGCGACACGGCCACGCCGCCGACGATCGCGCCGTCCGCCGTGAACCGCTCGAGGGCCTTGAGGACGCACAGCTCCTGCACCTTGGCGACGTCGAGCCCGTATTCCAGCCCGCCCAGGGTAAAGCTCAGGAATTGCGTGAGGGTGGTCGTGTGCATGGCGGTTCCTTTATCGAGACCGTCCATGCTAAGTCGATGACGTCTGGAAATTTTTGCGCCGAGTCAAAGGTCGGGAATCTTCTTCCCGCCTTGCGTTCACACTCTGCGCACGTACAATGTTCGGATTCGACTGAAGGAGAATAACGATGTTCCGGTGGCTGCATAGCTTGTTTTCCGGTCCGGGGCCGGCGCCCGCAGGCGTTGCCGCGCCCGTCGCCGCGCCCGTCGCCGCGCCCGCCGCGCCGCCGCCGCAGCCCGCCACCGCACTCCCCCTTCCCGCCGCCCCGGTCTCGTTCGAGCAGCTGGAACACATCAACGGCCTGTGGAACGCCTGGCTGTTCGACCGCGCCGAGGTCAGCCTCGACCTGAACGATGCCGAAAAACGCGTGCTGGACGCGCTGGCCGCGATCGTGGCGTCGCAGCAGTCCGGCGAGGCGCTCGTGCGGCGCATGCCGGGCCTGATTCCGCAATTGCTGCAGAGCCTGCGCAGCGACAATTTTTCGGGCGCCGCGCTGGCGCGCACGATCGCGTCGGACCCGGTGCTCGTCGCCGCCGTCGTGCGCCTCGCCAACAGCTGCTACAAGGGCACGGGCAGCGCGATCGCGAGCGTCGAGCAGGCCGTGATCCTGATCGGCCAGGAAGGCCTGCGCCAGCTGATCACGACGGTGGCGTTCCGCCCGATCGTCGACCTGCACTCGGGGGCGTACACGCGCCGCATGGCGCCGCACCTGTGGGCGCATTCGGAACGCTGCGCGCTGGCCGCGCGCCAGGCCGCCGCCGCGGACGCCGGCATCGCGCCGTTCGACGCCTTTCTCGCCGCGCTGCTGCAGAACGTCGGCGTGACGGTCAGCCTGCGCTTCATGGATGGCGCGCAGGCGGCGCAGGACGCCCGGCCGCTGGGCTCGGACGTGTTCCAGGCCCGCCTCGCGCGCCATGCGCGCGCGCTGGGCGCGAGCATCGCGCGCGAGTGGCATTTCCCGGACACGGTGGCGCAGGCGCTGCTGGAACAGGGGCAGTTGCGCAAGGGCGAACCGCTGTCCCCGCTGGGACGGCTGCTCAGGCTGACGGATTATCTGGGCAAGGTGCGCATGCTCGCCGAGCATGGCCTGGTGGACGCGGACGACGCCTCGCTGTTCGCGGGATTGCCGCCGGAAGCGGCGCAGTGCTACGCGGCGCTCGCGCCGGACGACGCGTCCTGACGGCGCAGGACGCCGGGTTGCCGGCTCCGGACGCCCGCATGCAAAGGCGCCCGGTCCGGCGGGTCGATCAAGCGATCAACGCTTCAGCTTCGCGTCCTCGACGGCCAGCTGCTTGTTCTGCTCGTCCAGCCAGGTCTTCAGCGGGGCGAAGTATTCCAGCATCGCCGTCGCATCCATCTTGTCCGAACCCGTGACGACCTGCAGCGCCTGCGGCCACGGCTTGCTCGTGCCCATCGCCAGCATCTGCTGGAACTTGGCGCCGGCCTTCTGGTTGCCGTAGATCGAGCAGCGGTACAGCGGTCCCGTGTCGCCCGCTTCCTTGCACAGCGCGCGGTGGAACTGGAACTGCAGCACGTGCGCGAGGAAGTAGCGCGCGTACGGCGTGTCGCTGGCGACGTGGAACTTGGCGCCGGCGTCGAAGCCGCCGTTCTGGATCGGTGCCGGACGCGCGACCCCCTGGTACTGCTCCGTCAGCGCCCACCAGGCCTTGTCGTAGTCGGCCGGCTTGACCTGGCCGCCGTACACCTGCCAGCGCCATTTGTCGACCTTGTACGCGAACGGCATGAAGGCGATCTTCTGCAGTGCCGTGTACAGCAGCGGGCCGATTTCCTGCTTCGGATCCGGATCCGTCTTCATCAGGCCGACCTTCTTCAGGTACGACGGCGTGATCGACAGCGCGATGGTGTCGCCGATGGCTTCGTGGAAGCCGTCGTTGGCGCCGTTCTTGAACATCGGCGTCTGCACGCTGTACGCGAGGTCGTAGTACAGGTGGCCCAGCTCGTGGTGGATGGTGCGGAAGTCCTCGGCCGTCGGCGTGATGCACATCTTCACGCGCACGTCGTCCTTGCCGTCCAGGTCCCAGGCGGACGCGTGGCACACGACGTCGCGGTCGCGCGGCTTGGTCAGCAGCGAGCGCTCCCAGAACGTCTCCGGCAGCTTGCGCATGCCCAGCGACGTGTAGAAGCCTTCGGCGTAGCGCGTCATCTCGACGGCGCTCGTCTTGCGCTCTTCCAGCAGCGCCGTCAGGTCTTCGCTCTTCTCCAGGCCGGCGGGCTTGAGGATCGGGTACAGGTTGTCCCAGCTCTGCGCCCACATGTTGCCCAGCAGGTGCGCGGGGATCGGGCCGTCGGCCGGCACGACGTCGGGACCATACGCCTGGCGCAGCTTGTAGCGCGTGTAGGTGTGCAGCGAATCGTACAGCGGCTTGACCTGCTGCCACAGGCGTTCCATCTCGCCCGAGAACGCGTCCGGCGCCATGTCGTAGCGCGAGCGCCACAGCGCGCCGGTGTCGGCATAGCCCATCGCGCGGGCGCCCTTGTTCGACAGCTCGACGTACTTCGCGTAGTCCTGCTTGTAGGCCGGCGACTGGGCGTGCCAGCCGGTCCAGACTTCCTTCAGGCGCGCCGGATCGTGGCTCGTGGCCAGCACTTTTTCCAGCTCGCCGAGCGGCATGCAATCAGGCTTGGCGGCGCCGGCGGCCGCCGCCGGGCAGTACTTGGCCTTGCCGTACGCGCCCGTCATGCTGGCGGCCAGGCGCGCGTAGGCGGCGCGGTCGTCGGCGTTTTCCAGCATCAGGGACTGCTGCATCAGCATCAGCTTGCGCGCACTCGCCTCCGAGACCTTCAGGCCGTTGTAGCGGCGCGCCCTGAGGGCGATGTCGCCGCTCACGGTCAGGTACTGCTCGTTGGCCTGCGCGGTCAGCGTCTCGGTGTCGAGCGTGATGAAGTTCTCGGCCACCCACTCGGCGCGGCCGGCGTCGAGGCCCAGCCGGTCGAGCTTCTGTTCGGAGTCGGCGACGAAGCGCTCGGCTTCCGCCACGGTCGGTTTGCCGGCGGCGGCGGTGGCTTTCTTCGTGGCGGCATGGGCCGGAGCGGCGCATAGCGCGCCGGCGCACATGGCGGCGACCAGCGCGCCGATCGGGCGGCGCTGGAGGATGGGACGCATGGTGTTCAAGGTTTCCCCTCTATCTGTGGAATCGTTGTGGATGGCCTCGCGGCCACGCGCAAGTATATGCGCTCGCGCGCCGCCTTCCCAGCTTTACGCGGCGGGCGCCGGGGATGCGTCCGGCGCCGCCTCGGGAACCGCGTCGCTGCGCCAGTCGACGCTGCCCGTCGCGCCCAGGAACAGCAGTGCGCCGTACTGCACGCCGCGCAGCCGCGTGCGGATGTCGCGCGGCGTCCAGTGGTGCGGCTTGCCGCCGGCCGGGGCGTAGACGAGGATACGCACCTGCGTCTCGCCCTGCACGGACGCGATGGCGACGCTGCTGATGCTGGCCGCGTCGTGGCGCCGCGTTTCCAGTTCGGCCAGCACGCGTTCGCCGTTCTTCTGCTCGGCCTCGGCGGCCTTGACCTTCGCCGAGACGTCGGCGGCCGCCTTCAGCGCCGGACCCACGTCTTCCGCCATCTGCTGGAACTGGCGCTGCTGCTCCGGCGACAGCACGACTTCGCCGCGGCGCACGCGCGCCGCCACCATCAGGTAGCGCCGCACGTCCGACTTGCCCGTCATGGCTTCCATGTCCGCACGCAGGCGATCCGCCGCGGCGCCGAACTGCGCGATGCGGTGCGCGACCGCCGCGATCGTGTCCTCGAGCCGGTGGTCGTCCGCGCACAGCACGGCGACCATCATCTCGCTCTGCCGGCGCGGGCAGGTCGCCTCGAGCGTCACGCGCCGCCCCGCCAGCGCGCACCCCTCGGCGATGCCGACGGCGACTTCGTCGCCGACGATCTCGCAGTTGACCGCATGCCCGACCTGGACCCGCGTGCCGGCGATGACGCAGTTCTGCGCATGCTCCATCACGACGGCGCCGTCGAGCGCCTGCACCAGCGCGTTCGACGCCATGCCGCGCACGTGGATGTCGCCGCGCGCGTTGCGGGCGGTACCGCCGACGAGGTTCGCGTGCACGACGATGGCGCCGCCGCGCGACTGCAGGCTGCCGTAGACGTCGCCGTGCACGGTGATGCTGTCGGCCTCGATGACGCGTTTTTCCTGGACGCCGCCGAACTCCTCGTAGTCGCCCTTCAGGGACAGGTTGCCCGTGGTCTTGGCGCTGACGCCGTCGTGGCTGACGACTTTCGCGTCGATCGAGATCTGGCTCGTCTTCGGATCGACGAGCAGGAAGCCGGCCTGGCGCGACACGAGGAATTCGCCCTGCCCGAGCTTTTCGACGGCCGTGCCGGCGCCCGCGTACGACGCGAGATCGGCCTCGCGTCCGGGCGTGGGCGGCAGCGCCGCGCCGGACATCTCGAAGCCGGTGCTGCCCTGCGTGGCCGGCAGCTTCTTCAGCAGGCGCACGCCGGGCTGGATCTGCGGGAAGCGGTTCTGGAAGCTGTGCAGGTCGAGCCGGCCGTTGGCCAGCTGGCGCGGCGCGTCGTTGCGGTGGATGTCGTCCGACACCTCGACGATGCGCGCATCCGTGCCCGGCACCGGATCGAGCCGGCGCGCGATCGTGATGCGCTCGGCCTTGTTCGACGCCATCGCGGCGCGGATCGCCGGCAGGTCGAGGCCGAAGCGGATGCCCTTGACCCACATGTCGGCGATGAATTCGTCGACGTCCAGGCGGGTCTGGAAGCCTTCCGCTTCCGGATTCTCCGGGTCGGGCAGCCACACCGGCTCGACATAGTATTCCGCGTAGCCGCGCCCGATCTTGACGGCGCGGTACAGCGCGCGCCGCGCCGGATCGAACGCGCGCAGGCCGGCGGCGATGCGCACGACCGGCGTGCCGTCCGGGTCGCGCCGGAATTCGGGACCGTGGCCGAACAGGGCCTTGATGAACACGGGGTAGTCGACGCCGGTGAAGACACTGCCGGCGCGGAAGATGTCGTCGACCGCCGCGATCAGGGTCGTGCCCAGCACGGCTGGATCGGCGTAGATGCCGTCGTCGCGCTGCGCGATGCAATGTTCGGGACCGCTGGCGGCGAACCGGGTCGCCGGGGCCTGCGCGGGGGCGGCAGGAAAATCTGTGGTCACGATACGCTCCGTGCGGTTGATGCCGCGGCGTGGTCCAGGCCGGGCGGAATCCGGCTAGCGTATCACGACGTCGCCCTGAAATAAACTACAGGCAACAATGTTGTTTTTGGAGAACTATTGATGAAATCGGTATCGCGCGGGAATCGTCCCGCGCGCGGCAACGCTCAGCGGCGCTGCGGATACAGGTCCATGCCCGCCTCGTTGATCTGGCGGCGCAGGTCGCGCCGCTCGTCCGGCGTCATGCGGCTGCCGCCGCGGCGGTTGTCGTGCTGCTCGCGCTGCTCCTGCATCTGCTGCTGGTACTGCTGCTGCGCGCGGCGCTGCTCCTCGTAGGCGCGCATGTCGTCGCGCCCGTCGCGGTCCTGCGGCGGCAGGCGGAAACGCTGCGACTGCTGGTCGTCGCGGCGGTCGCCGCGGTCGCCATGCTGCTGGGCATACGCGCTGCCGGCCCCCAGCACCAGGGCGCACGCCAGCGCAGCAAAGCGGGCCAGACGGCCTGCCTTTCCTGCTGCCTGGTGATGTGTGAACGCACTGTTCATGGTGTTCCTCTTGACGATGCCGGGTTGGAGTAAGCTGTCGTATATGTTGCGATTCGATGGAGGCCAGTGTATGAGGAATCGTCTCCAGGCATAAGGCGAAATGGGTAAAGTTTGTAACACAATGTAATGGCTCGACCATACCCCCTTGGCGTCGAGCCATAAGACGTTACCATAGCGACATTAAACTGACAAATCCGACAGAAATGAATGCAACGAGCACGAATGCCGGAACGCCCGGCGCGAACGGCGGCCACTCGGCCCGGATCATGGTCGTCGACGACGACGTCCGCCTGCGCGACCTGCTGCGCCGCTACCTGACCGAACAGGGTTTCCAGGTCGTCACGGCGGAGAGCGCACCGGCGATGAACAAGCTGTGGCTGCGCGAGCGCTACGACCTCTTGGTGCTCGACCTCATGCTGCCGGGCGAGGACGGCCTGTCGATCTGCCGCCGCCTGCGCGGCGCCGGCGACCAGACGCCGATCATCATGCTGACCGCGAAGGGCGAGGACGTCGACCGCATCGTGGGCCTGGAGATGGGCGCGGACGACTACCTGCCGAAACCCTTCAACCCGCGCGAACTCGTGGCACGCATCAACGCCGTGCTGCGCCGCAAGGGCCCGGACGAGATCCCGGGCGCGCCGAGCGAGACGCCGCAGACGTTCGAATTCGGCGACTTCGTGCTCGACCTGGGCACCCGCACCCTCAAGAAAAACGGCGAGACCGTGCCGCTGACGACGGGCGAATTCTCGGTGCTGAAGGTGTTCGCGCGCCATGCGCGCCAGCCGCTGTCGCGCGAAAAGCTCATGGAACTGGCGCGCGGCCGCGAATACGAGGTGTTCGACCGCTCGCTCGACGTGCAGATCTCGCGCCTGCGCAAGCTGATCGAGCCCGATCCGTCGAGCCCGCTGTACATCCAGACCGTGTGGGGCCTGGGCTACGTGTTCATTCCTGAAGGCCAGCCACGCTAGTGTTCGCTTCAACCCCGAAGGCCCAGGCCCTGCCGCGCCTGCTCGGCAGGATGAAGAGCGGCCTGTTCTGGCGCACCTTCTTTCTGCTGTCCATGCTCACGGGCCTGTCGATGGCCTCGTGGATCGGCATGCTCAACGTGTTCCAGCGCGGCCCGCAGGTCGAGCAGACGGCCGAGCTGCTCGTCTCCGTCGTCACCATCACGAAGGCCGCGCTGACGCACTCCGCGCCCGACCTGCGGCGCGAGCTGCTGTTCGAACTGGTGTCGAACGAAGGCATCCGCATCTACGACCTGAAGCCGACCGACGCCGTCGAGCCGCCGCCGCCGAATTCGCTGATGCCGGAAGTGGCCTCCATGGTGCGCGACAAGCTGGGACCGGACACGCGTTTTTCGCGCATGGTCAACGAGATACCGGGCTTCTGGGTCAGCTTCGACATCGACGGCGACAAGTACTGGCTCATGCTCGAACGCGACAAGCTGCCGGGCCTGACGCGCGTGCAGTGGCTCGGCTGGGCGACCGTCGTCGGCGTGCTGTCGCTGCTGGGCGCCGCGCTGATCTCGGGCCTCGTCAACCTGCCGCTGGCGCGCCTGACGGCGGCCGCGCGCGCGATCGCCCAGGGCAAGCGCCCCGCTCCGCTGCCGGAAAAGGGTTCGCAGGAGATCATCGAGGCGAACCGCAGCTTCAACCAGATGGTGGAAGACCTGCAGCAACTGGAAAAGGACCGCGCCATCATCCTGGCCGGCATCTCGCACGACCTGCGCACGCCGCTCGCGCGCATGCAGCTGGAAGTGGAGATGGCGCCGCTGTCCGACGACGCCCGCATCGGGATGCAGTCCGACATCGCCCAGATGGACGCCATCATCGGCCAGTTCCTCGACTTCGCGCGGCCGACGGAAAGCGCCACGTTCGTGCCGCTCAACCTGTCCGAGCTGCTGGAAGACTGCGCCCACGCGGCCGCCCGCCTGCCCGACGTGCGCACCGCCACCGACATCGAGCCGGACATCCTCGTGATGGGCAACACGACGGACCTGCGCCGCGTCATCAACAACGTCATCGAGAACGCGCGCCGCTACGGCAAGACGCCGGGCGCGGACGTGACCGAGATCGACCTGGCGCTGCACGTCAGGATGACGGGCCACGGCCGCCGCGCCGTCGTCGAGATCAACGACCACGGCAGCGGCGTGCCGGACGACCAGATCCAGCAGCTGCTGCGGCCGTTCACCCGGCTGGACAGCGCGCGCGGACAGGCCAACGGCGCCGGCCTGGGCCTGGCCATCGTCGAGCGCGTCATCACCCGTCACAACGCCGAACTGACCGTGCGCAACCGCGACGGCGGCGGCCTCGTGCTGCAGTTCGCGTTGCCGCTGGCGCCCTGACCGTTCCCTCACGCCAACCCGAGTTGCTCGATTAAGCGCGCCGCCGCACGGTAGCGGTAAGGACGCGGCAGTACATTCGGCCGACAACCTTACAAGGAGGCCAAGATGAAAAAACTGCTGCTTGCCGCCCTCGTGGCCGGCTCCCTCGGCGGCGCGACCCTGCCGGCCAGCGCCGACGTCGTCGTCCGCACCGCACCGCCGCCACCGCGCGACGAACGCATCCCGGAAGCGCGCCGCGGCTACGTGTGGGCGCCGGGCCACTGGGAATGGCGCCACGGCCGCTACGCCTGGACGAATGGCAAATGGCTGCGCGAACGCCACGGCTACGCCTACCGCACGCCGACGTGGGTCGAGCGCGACGGCCGCTGGGTGATGGAACGCGGCGGCTGGCGCCGCGGCGACCGCG
>Ga0308161_1005832_pt1 | contig 10639 bp, 7 predicted proteins | sample PhyFR2_FD_201034 | JGI IMG/M metagenome (GOLD analysis project Ga0308161, IMG submission 201034) | Phyllosphere microbial communities from UC Gill Tract Community Farm, Albany, California, United States - DLSLF.R2 | ecosystem: Host-associated > Plants > Phyllosphere > Unclassified | place: USA...
GCCGCACCTTTTCCCGCTCCGGGCACCGCTGACACGGCGCGCTCAACGGGATTTAAAAGCAACGGCAACTTCAAAAGCCACTGCAACTGCAACTGCAACTGCAACTGCAACTGCAACTGCAACTGCAACTGCAACTGCAACTGCAACTGCAACTGCAACTGCAACTGCAACTGCAATTACGACCCGACATCGCCATGTCGACCATACTCCATGATTCACATTCGGTGAATGTCCCTTCGGGATATTCACACTACGGCTGAGGCAGGAGGGCCGCCCGTGACCAACCCTGGTCAGGCCGCTGCCAGGCTATGCGCCGGCGCCTCCTCCAGGCAGTTGCGCAGGAAGGCCTCGAACATCATCACGGTATAGATCGGCGCGGTGTAATCACGCCGGCCCGACTGGTGCTGCTCCACCATGTCCTGCAGGAAGCGCATGTTGAAGATGCCCGTGCCGGCCAGCGTGGGCCCCAGCAAGGCCTGCTTCACGCGCTCGCGCAGCGGGCCGCGGAACCAGCTTGCCAGCGGAATCGAAAAGCCCATCTTGTCCCGGTACAGCACATCATGCGACAGATGCGGCTCCAGCGACTTCTTCAGCAAATACTTGCCTTCCTGACCGCGCAGCTTCAGCGACGATGGCACGCCGGAAGCCCATTCCACGAACTCATGGTCCAGCAGAGGCACCCGCACTTCCAGCGCATGGGCCATGCTGGCGCGGTCGACCTTGGTCAGGATGTCGCCCGGCAGCCAGGTCTTCATGTCCACATACTGGATCAGCGACAGCGGATCGTCGGTCGGGCTGTTGGCCGCATGGCCGCGCATGACCTCGATGGCGCTGTAGCCCTGCAACGAGCGCTTGAAGCCGTCGGAGAACAGCTGCGCCCTGACCCGGTCCGGCATCACCGACACGCCATGGAAATAGCCTTCCACCAGGTCGCGCGCCAATGCCTCGAACGTGGTCTTGGCGCGGAACATGCGCGGCGCCCAGTCCGCCTTCGGATAGACATTGCCGAGGAAGCCGAACACGGGCTTCCTGAGCGAGGAAGGCAGCACCGAGCGCACCCGCTGCTCCGCCATCGCATACCGGTAACGCCGGTAGCCCGCGAAATTCTCGTCGCCGCCATCGCCGGACAGGGCCACGGTGACGCGCTTCCTGGCCAGTTCGCATACGCGGTAAGTCGGAATGGCGGAGCTGTCGGCGTAGGGTTCATCGTAGAGCCGGGCCAGCGTGTCGATCAGGCCATAGTCATCCTTGTCTACGACTTCGCGGTAATGCGTGGTCTTGTACTGCCGCGCCACTTCGGCTGCATATTCCGATTCATCGTAGGCCTGGTCGTCGAAACCGATCGAGCAGGTGCTGACCGGCTCGTCGCTCATGCCGGCCATCATCGCCACCACTGCGCTGGAGTCGACGCCGCCGGACAGGAAAGCGCCCAGCGGCACGTCGGCCACCGTGTGGCTCTGCACCGCGTCGCGCAGCTTGACGATCAGTTCCTGCTCGGCTTCCTCGGCCGACATCGGCGCATGCGGCTTGAACGGCACGTCCCAGTATTGCTTCTGGGCCGGCAGCGTGGCCGCGCCGGCCTTTAGCGTCAGCATGTAGCCCGGCTGCAGCTTGAAGGCGCCCTTGAAGATGGTGCGCGGCTCGGGCACATAGCCATAGGCGAAATAGTCTTCCACCGCATGCGGGTCGAGTTCGCGCGACAGCCCCGGTATCGACATCAGCGCCTTCAGCTCCGAACCGAACAGGAACATGCCGTCGTCCAGCAGCGCGCAGTACATCGGCTTGATGCCGAGCCGGTCGCGCGCCAGGAACATGGTCTGCTTGTTGCGGTCCCACAGCGCGAACGCGAACATGCCGCGGAAGCGCTGCACGCAGGCCTCGCCCCACTCTTCCCAGGCATGCACGATCACCTCGGTGTCGCAGCGGGTGCGGAAGGTATGGCCCAGGCCGGTCAGCTCATCCATCAGCGCGACGAAGTTATAGATCTCGCCGTTGAACACCAGCACCACGCTGTGGTCCTCGTTGAACAGCGGTTGCTGCCCCGACGACAGGTCGATGATGGACAGGCGACGATGGCCGAAGCCGATGCCCGCCTCGCGATGCACCCCGCCCTCGGTCGGGCCGCGGTGGTGCTGGGTTTCATTCATTCGCGTCAGCTGTTGCAGGTCGATGTCGCGCATCTGGCGCATATCGAAGATTCCGACGATTCCACACATAGTCAGGCCTTGCTGGTTCTGGTTTTCATTGCGCGCAGGGTGTCGTACAAGCCGGCATAACCGGCCACCATGGCGGCGATACTGTTGCTCTTCTCTACCCGTTCGCGGCCGGCGGCGCCGTGGCGCGCGGCGAGCTGCGGGTCTTCCACGTACACTGCAAGCGCTCTCGCGAGCGCCTCGGCGTCCGACGGCGGCGGCATCAGGCCGGTGACGCCCTCCTGCACCACTTCGGGTATGCCGCCCACCCGGGATGCCACCACAGGCAAGCCGCATGCCATGGCTTCGAGGATGGTGACCGGCGTGCCTTCGGCAATCGACGGCAGCGCGAACACGTCGAAGTCGGCCATCAGTTCGGCGATGTCGGTGCGCGAGCCGGGCAGCCACACCACGTCCTGCAAGCCGGCCGCATCGACCTTTTCGCGGATGCGCGGCAGCAAGGGCCCGTCGCCGATGATGGCCAGGCGCAGCCGGCCGGCATCCTCCGGCAGGATTTCGCGCAGCCGGAGGAAGGCATCGATCAGGCCGCTGTGGTTTTTCACATCCTGGATGCGGCCCACCGTGCCGATCACGAATTCGCGGCGCGGATAGTCACGCTGGCGCGGCGCGAAGCGCTCGGTATCGACACCGTTGGCGATCAGCAGGGTCTTCGCATCCGGCACGCCGACCACCTGGCGCAGCCAGCGCTGCAGGTCGTCCGACACCGGGATGTAGCGGTCGATGAACGGGGTCACGCCGCGCCGCAGCAGGTTGTGCTTGCGGTTCAGTCCATGCGGGTCAGCCGCATCGCGGCCATGCTCGGCATGCACCCGCACCGGCACGCCGGCAAGCGCGGCGGTGCAGGCATATTCGACGGCGGCCAGGTTGTAGCTGTGCAGCACGGCTGGCTTCAACTGACGCAGCAACTTCCACAGTTTCAGGTGCGTGCCCAGCCCCAGCCCGGGCGGCTTGTCCAGCGCGATGATCTGCACGTCGTCGCGGCTGATCTTCCTGGCAAATTCGGTGTAGCCGGTCAGGCAGACGATCGCATGCCGGTACTGGCGTGCCGGCATGCGGTTGATGCATTCGGCCACCAGGGTTTCCAGCCCGCCGAAGTCGAAGCGGTAGATCAGATGGACGACCAGAGGCGCGGCACTCATCGCTTCGACACCATCAGTGCGCCCGGTTTGCATTCAGCGTCGCCTCCAGCGAAGGCAGTTGCGCGGCAATGAAGCTGCGCAGCGCGGCGCGTGCGGCGTCCGGATTTTCGTCATAGCGGGCATAGACCAGGATGCCGGCGCCATCGTCGCCGCGCATCAGCAGGCGCTCCTTGGCCTGCAGCAGCTTGCCCAGGTAATCGTTGGCGGTGAAGCCGCCATCGATCCAGTACCACTGCCAGGCCACCAGCGCGCCGTCCGGTCCGCGCAGCCGGGTTTCCCGCACCTGCAACTGCCGCCCATTGATGTCCTCGATGCGCGCCGAAGAGCCGGTACGGCGCCATGGATCGGTCTCGACATCGCCTACCAGCTGATTGGTCGAGCTGATCAATCCGGCGCCCTGCGGCTGGTTGCGGTAATAACGCACCATCAGCCCGACCTGCTGGCCGTCCTGCGCTTGCACCTGGTTCAGCGTCGCGGCTGCCTTGTTCAGGCGCGGTGTCCAGACAGTGAACGGCTGGCCGGCCGCCCAGGCTGGCTGCAGGCCGGAGAGACTGGGCGCGGCAGCCGATTCGTTAGCGCGCAGGGTGAAACCAGCGTACAGGGGCCAGAATGCCAGGCAGGCAACCACTGCTGCCGCAGCCGCCGCCACCTGCACCGAACTGGCGGCGCTGGCGCCATCGCGGCGCACCGTCTCGGCATCGGCCTCATCGGCGGCGCTGATGTCCTCGCGCCAGCGGCTGCCCAGCCAGAACATGATGAACATCACCAGCCCGAAGAACAGCCAGCCGTAGATGATGTGATCCACGCCCGTGGCCAGCTCCATGCCGGACAGATGCCCGATCATCACGATCATGTAGGCGCGCAGGCCATTGGCGACGATGGGAACCAGGATGGAGATCAGCACGAACAGCAGTTGCCGCTTGCGCGAGCGATAGGTCAGGTAGGCATACAGGCAGCCCAGCGTCAGGGAGGCAATCAGGTAGCGCACGCCGCTGCAGGCTTCCACCACCGACCAGTTGCCGGTGGGGATGGAAAAATTGGTGCCGTCGCGCAGCACCGGAATGCCGGTCATCTGCAGAGCCCAGACGGTGAAGTCGGCGGTGACGTTGATCAGCGGATCGATGAACACCTCGCCGAACGGCACGGCCAGCAGCACATAGGCCAGCGGAAAGGCAATGGCCCAGGAGATGCGCAGGCCGCATACCACCACGACGGTGAGCGGCAGCATCGCGGCGAACGCATACTGCCGCACCACCTGCACGTCGCCCATCTCGGCCAGCAGCCAGCCGAAGCCGCACACCGCCAGCGATAGCAGGGCCGGCCAGTAAGGCTGCGGCGACATCTGCATCAGCGTCGTGCGCCGCTTCCAGATCAGCCACAGGCTGATCGGCAGGATCACGTAGCCGTGGGCAAAGGTTTCCGAGCTGTTCCAGATCGCGACGATGGAACGCGCCGTTGCCGCGTAGATCAGGAACGGCGCCAGCACCGCCACGGCGATGGCAATGGTCTTGAGCATGTCGCGGGGCGCGGCGCGGGTTTCGGTCAGGAGCATGTGGACGCAGTTCTCGATTGATGGGAGGGGATGTCCAGCAGCGCGTCGACCCGCGACATGTTGACGTCCCAGTTATAGCTGGCTTCCACCTGCGCGCGTGCCGCGCGTCCGAGGTCGGCCGGCAGTTCATCGAGCGCGTCGCAGGCCAGGCCGACGAATTCGGTGGCGTCGCTGGCCAGCAGCAGATCGCGGCCGGCCTGTGCGCTGATGCCTTCCAGCGCCTGCGGCGACACGATCACCGGCTTGGCCATGGCCATGGCTTCCAGCACCTTGTTCTGTATGCCGCGCGCGATGCGCAGCGGCGCCACCGATATCTGCGCGTGGGCCAGATAGGGGCGCACGTCGGGCACGGTGCCGGTGACATGGATGCCGGGCCGCTGCCCCAGCGCCTGCACCTGCGGCGCCGGCCGGGAGCCGACGATATAGAAGCGCGCCTGTGGATGCCGCTGCAGGACGCCAGGCAGCACCTCGTCGGCAAACCATTGCACCGCATCGACATTGGGCCAGTAATCCATGGCGCCGGTGAAGACCATGACCGGGCCGCCTTCCGGATACGGATTGTCGAAGTCATGCATCGGCGAGAAATAGCTGCTGTCCACGCCATTGCTGAACCAGCCGATGCGGGCCTGGCTTTCCGGCGCCAGGCCGGAAAACAGCGCCGCTTCCTGCGCCGAGACGAATAGCGACGCATCGAAATCCCGCGCCACGCGGCGCTCGTAGCGCAGCAGCTGCCTGCCCTCGCGGGCATACACCCGGTTCATCGGCCAGGACTTCTGCACCGCATACTGGCTCCACTTGGCGGAATCGACATCGACGAAGTCGATCACCTTGCGCGCATAGCGCTGCGGCTCGACGAATTGCGCCATTACCGACGAGAACACCAGCACCCGCGACACCGGCAGCTTGCGATGCAGCCGCGCCACCCATTCCGACAGCGAGCGGCTGCGGTAGTAGTCCAGGCTCAGCGGCCGGTTCGCCAGCAATGCGGTCGCGCTCATCACGCGCGCGCGGCGGCTGTCCAGTTTCACGAAATGGGTTTCGCCACACAGCTTCTTGACCGCGTCGACGTACTGCCAGTCAGCCGGATCGTCGATGAAGGTGCCCAGATGGACCTGATAGCGCTCGGACAGGTGCCGCAGCAGATGATAGGAACGGATCTTGTCGCCCTTGTTGGGCGGGTAAGGAATCCTGTGCGCCAGGTAAAGGAGATGCTCCACGGTTCAGCCCAGGTTCTTGACGATATGCGGACCGATGAGGTTGGCAAGCGCGATCGGCATTTTCTGCCAGGTGCGTATCATCAGCTGGTACTTGGGATTGAGCGGATTGGTGTCCGGCACCTCGGTGGCACGCACCAGCTTGTACTCGTAGTGCAGCGGCGTCGGCTCGAAGCCCCAGTTCTTCTTGAAGTCGTGCGAGCCGGTGCCCTTCTTGCTGCGCCCGAAATCGAAGATGCGGTAGCCGCGGGTGCAGGTGCGGCGCATCAGTTCCCAGTACATGAAATCGTTGCCGGCGACTTCCCGCGCTTCCGGCATGCCGCCGCCGTAATAAGGCAGCACTTCGTCGCGGAAATAGAAGCTCATCACGCTGCTGATCAGGCCGCCATCCTTGGTGATGGTCATCACCTCGCAGTCGTCGCCGAAGGTCTCCTTGAGCAGCCGGAAATACTTCTTCGAAAAGACCGGCGTGCCGAGCCGGTGCACGCTGGTGGAATAGGCGGTGAAGAAACGGTCCACATTGGCGTCGATCTCGCTGGCCAGGCCGGCCTTGATGCCCTTGCGCACCATCGCGCGCTGCTTGCGCGGGATGGCGTTCATGTTCTTTTCCGGGTCCGGGTCCATCTCCTTGCGGAAGGTCACGTACAGGTCCTTGGCATGCCAGTCGGCATGGCGCGGCGCGACGTTGTGATATTCCAGATGGCCCACCTGCAGCTTCGCTGCCAGTGCCTGGGCTTCGCGGTCGAGCGCATCGGCCACGGCATCGGACGTGGCGGCCGGGCCGCCATAGACGCAGAACGGCAGCGAGCCCAGGGAATGCCCGAACAGGCGGCTATTGATTTCGGCCAGCGGCAGCACGCCCTCGATGCGGCCATCCACCTCGGCCAGGTAGAAATAGGTCTTGTGGCCGAAGGCCTGTTCGATCACCTTCTGCCAGCCGGCGCGGTGAAAGAAGCTGGCTTCTGGGCAGTTCAGCACGAACTCATCCCAGCGCGCCGCATCCTGCGGCTGCATCAGGCGGATCTGTGGCGCGGCGTGCGCCGCGTTGGCCCGTGCGCGGTCCTGCGATGCTTCGATAATGGCGCTCATGATTTATGCAAGAAAATGTTGTCCATGCGATCCCACTGGAAGTCGCGGGTCAGTGCCCGCAGACGGGTTTCCATGCGGTCCAGATTGACGTAATGGCGGAAGCGGGTCTTGAAGCCCACGCCATGCTGGCGCGGCTGTCCCGGATCGATTTCCCAGGGATGAAAGTAAAAGATGCCCGCCTGCCTGTCGTCGCGGTTGACCTTGTCGATGAACCAGCGCGACAGCGCATACGGAAAGAAGCGGAAGTAGCCGCCGCCACCCGCCGGGAAGTTGCGGTCCATCACCCGCACCGTGGTGATCGGCACTTCCAGCAGGCCGTCCTCGCCGTTGGGATAAAACGCAAAGCGCGGCGCATCGGGCATGCCGTAATGGTCATGCTGGATAGGATAGATGCTGGAGCTGTAGCGGTAGCCGGCGTTGCGCAGCGTATCCAGCGCCCACAGGTTACGGGTGCCGATCGAGAAGCTGGGCGCGCGGTAGCCCAGCACCTGCTGGCCCGAAATATCTTCCAGCAGCGCCTTGCTGCGGCTGATGTCGTCGCGGAATTCCTCGGCGCTCTGGTCGGATGCGCGCAGATGCGCATAGCCGTGGCTGGCCAGCTCGTGGCCGCCATCGACAATGGCGCGCACCACCTGCGGATAACGCTCGGCGATCCATCCCAGCGTGAAGAAGGTGGCCTTGACGTCGCGTTCCTTAAGCAAGGCGAGGATGCGCTCCACATTGCGCTCGACGCGGCAATCCATGCTGTTCCAGTTTTCACGCGGGATATGGGGCGCAAAAGCCGAGACCTGGAAGTAGTCCTCGACGTCGATCGTCATTGCATTGCGAATCGGGCCTGATGCCGCCTGCCCTTGCGCGCCTGAATGTGTAGTGCCTGTCTGCATGGTGTACTCCTGTTCCCCGCCACAGGCGCTGGCGCCGGACAGGGAGCTTTTTAATCAGGTATCAGATTTTCGACGTCGAGATCAGCCGCTTCAGCACATCCAGCACCGAGGTGACCGAACGCTCGATCTTGGACAGTCTCTCGTCGAGGTGCTCCATGCTCTCGGCCGTGGTGTCGGCAAAGCCGCGCGGCATGCCGCCGGCGTAGGCCGGCAATGCGCTCATTTCCGGCGGCGGCGGCGTGAACTCTTCCTGGATGTCCTTGATGACTTCGCCCACCTCTTCCGCATTGAACTGATGCAGTTCTTCGAGATAGCCCATCAGGAACAGCCTGTCGCACAGGGTGTTGATCTTGCGCGGTATGCCGCCCGAGTAGTCGAAGATGGCCGCATAGGCTTCCGGCGTGATCACCGGATCGCCCTTCCAGCCTGCCGTTTGCAGGCGATGCTCGATATAGGCCTGGGTCTCGGCGGCATCCATCGGCCCGAGATGATAGGTGGCGATCACGCGCTGGCGCAGCTGCTGCATGTCTTCGCTGTGCAGCGTGCGACGGAATTCCGGCTGCCCGAGGAGGAAGGTCTGCAGCAGCGACTTCTCGTTGGTCTGGAAATTCGACAGCATGCGCAGCTCTTCCACCGTCTGCGGCGTCAGGTTCTGCGCCTCGTCCACCACCAGCAGCACCCGCTTGCCCTGCTTGTCGCTATAGCGCAGGAACTGCTCGAACCGCGCCAAGAGGCCGGTCTTGCTCGGGTCGTCGAAAGGCAGGCCGAAGGCGGCCACGACCGAGCGCAGCGTGTCGTCGGAGTTCAGGTGGGTGTTGACGATCTGGGCCGCAATGATGCGGTTCGACTCGAGCTTGCGAAACAGGTTGCGCACCAGCGTGGTCTTGCCGGCGCCGACTTCACCGGTGATGACGATGAAGCCCTCGCCTTGCGACAGTCCGTACTCCAGGTAGGACATGGCGCGCTTGTGGCCCTTGCTGCCGAAGAAAAAATTCGGGTCCGGCCGCAACTGGAAGGGCTTGGCATGCAGCCCGTAAAAAGATTCATACATCGATGTAGTTTCTCCGCTATAACCGCATGGTCAAGTAAGCCGAAATCGCGTTCTCGCGGAAATCGGTTCCTGTCTGGCTGTAGGAGCCCTGGTAGCGGCGCAACTCGACCGTGCCGGTGGTTTTTGGCGACAGCTGATGCGACAGGCCCAGCGTGACGAGCGTGTTGTCGTCGGTGCGGTTGCTCAGCAGCGAGGTGGTGCGGTAATAACGCGCATTCAGGTTCATCGAGGTCGATGGCGTCAGCCGCAGATTCCACAGGCCGCTCACGCCGCGCTGGCGCGATTCGTCGATGAATAGCTGGTTGCTGGCGGTAAGCAGGCCGACGTTGTCGGACACGCCCGTCTGCGGACGGCGCAGGGTGTTATACACCGACACCAGCACCGTGGACTTGCCGGTGTTGAGCGCCACCGAGCCCTGCAACCGCTTCTGCAAGAAGAAGCGGTTGGACAAGCCGGCATTTGGGTTGGCCAGGGTTGCAGGCAGATTGGTGGCGCGGATGAATGCCTCTACCGCCTGCGCGCGCGCCGTCGGGTCGGCGATGGTCGCAGAAAACACCTGGTCAAGGAAAGCGGTGGTGCTGATCGATCCGGAATCGACCAGCTGCTGCTGGGTGGTGGTGATGTCTTCGTTGTAGCTGACGTTCCAGGTCGTATAGCGGCTGCGGTGAATGCCGTTCAGGCTGTACGTATCGCCAAAGAAGCGGCGGCCGGCGGTGGCGGCCAGGCTGGTGCGTGACGACGGCCTCCAGTCGAAGCCGACACTCCACGATGCACCCCTGGGACCGTCGTTGATGCTCTGGTAGGTATAGCGCTCATAGCCCGCCGAGCCAGTCAGGCTGAGCTGATCGGTCAGCTTGTAGCGCAATACGCCATTGAGATAATCGTTGTCGACCGAATTGAGCGAACTGTAGCTGCTATGGCGGCGCGATGCCGTCACATCCCAGCTCACAAGGCGGAATGCCTCGCCGCTGTTGACGAAAAGATTGAGAAGGTCGCTGTTGTAGTTGGAAAAGCCGGGGGTGTCGCTGCTCAGACCCTGGTGGGTATAGCGCGCTTCCGCCTGCGCCACGGAACCATAGCGTTGGCGGACATAGGGACTGATCGAATAGGTGCGCACTTCGCTGCGGTTGTTGATCGCATAGCTGCTGTTGATTGCCTGCGGTCCGTACGGCGAGGTGCTGAGATTGGTGATGTTGGCCGTGCCATCGATGAACAGCAGGTCGTCGACCAGTTGCGCGGTGCCTCGGGCATTCAGATAGTTCTGCAGATTGCTGCTGCCGACATCGTTGCTGTAGGTAACGCCACGCGCCTGATAGGTGGCCTGAAACTGGGAACGGCGGCCAAGGCCGTTCACGGCAAAGCCCGGCATGACTTCGGTCACGAATGACGATTGCTCATTGCCCGTCGGCGCCAACCGGATGTTGTCGCTATAGGTTTCGCGCAGCGTCAGCGTCGGGGTAAAACGCCAGTCAGCAGCCAGCGCGGGCGCTGCCTGCA
>Ga0308161_1005837_pt1 | contig 10632 bp, 10 predicted proteins | sample PhyFR2_FD_201034 | JGI IMG/M metagenome (GOLD analysis project Ga0308161, IMG submission 201034) | Phyllosphere microbial communities from UC Gill Tract Community Farm, Albany, California, United States - DLSLF.R2 | ecosystem: Host-associated > Plants > Phyllosphere > Unclassified | place: USA...
TAGAATGCTGCGGGCGCACTCAGTGCGTAGGGGAAGAACCGGTCTCTTTTGATGGAACTGCGTTTGATCGCTCGTGCTGCTGAGCGGGACGGGATCGGTTCGCGGGTTCGCGGCGGTGTCTGGGCTGGCGCCGACATGTGAGCTCCTTTCGTCTCAAGGAAGATGGGTGTTGCCCTGGCCGGGCGGGCTGGAAGGAGTAGTGCCCCCCCGGCCAGGACAACGTGTCGGTACGCTAGCTGGCAGGCATCTGCTTTTGTGCGTCTTCCAGGGCCTTGCGGACGTCATCTTCCGAAACCTCCTCGCCCTGGGCGATGCGTGCGAAGAGCTTGCCGATGGCGTCACCGACCAGCGACTCCATCTGCCCTTCGGACGGGAACAGCGGCATCGGGGCGGCATAGTCGTTCAGGATTTCCTTCTTGGCCCGGGATTCCGGAGTATCGAAGGCCGGATCGTCGAAGGCCTCGGTCACCGATGGCAGGGAGGTATACGCGGCGTTGAGCTTCTTCTGCTCGTCGACGCTGACCAGGTGGTTCACGAACTTGATGGCTGCGTCCTTGTTGTCCGAATTCTCGAAGACGCTGACGTTGATGCCGGCGACCAGCGACTTGGTCGCTTCGGCGCCGGAGGCATCGGCGTTCTTCAGCGGGATCGGAGCCATGGCATAGTCTTCGAAGTCAGCGGACTCGAAGGACTTGCCCGGTGCCTGGTCGAAGAACATGGCCGCATTGCCATCCACCAATTCGCCCGGAAGAACCGAGCCGTCGTTGATCTCGGCATTGGACTTGGAGACCACGCCTTCTTCGCCCATCAGCTGCACCCAGTCATTCACGCCGCTGACCACTCCGTCGTTGGTGAAGTCCGGCTTGCCGTCCTCGGTGTAGAGCTCGCCGCCGTTCTGCATGCCCAGGATGAAGGCCGCGTGGGCATTGTTGGCCACGCGCTGTCCGGCCAGGGTGAAGCCGTACTGGTCGATCTTCTTGTCCCCGTCGGTGTCCTTGGTCAGCTTCTTGGCATCGGACAGGAACTCATCCCAGGTGGCAGGGGGTTCTTTGATCCCGGCTTCTTCGAACATCTTGGTGTTGTAGTACAAGCCATAGGCCATGGAGTACAGCGGCAGCGAGGTGGGAGCCTCGCCGGCGGTGCCACCGGTAGCCAAGGCTGCCGGGACGAACCTGTCCGCGCCGCCCACCGCGTCCATGGCTTCGCCTTCCCAGGGCACAAATGCGCCGCTGGCTTGCAGGGTGGAAGCCCAGGTGTTGCCGATGTTCAAGACGTCGGGTCCTTCACCGCTGGAGACCGCGGTGAGGATGCGGTTGTAGAGGTCGGCCCAGGGAACCACTTCCAGTTCCACTTTGATGCCGGTTTCCTCGGTGAATCGCTTGATGGATTCGCCCAAGACCTTTTCGTCCTGGGAGATGGAGCTTCCCTGGTTCGAAGCCCAGTAGGTGATGGTGCCGCCAGCTTCTTCGGAGCCGGAGTCCCCGGAAGAACAGGCAGCCAGGCTGGTCAGGGACAGGGCGGCAATGGAGGTGATGGCGGCGAAGCGTCCTAGCTTGCCTTTGAAGGGTAGTGCAGACATTATCGGTCCTTTACAGGTGCGACGGTGAAACTGATGAGGAATGAGTCAGGCGGGGATGCTGGGGGCTGATGGGTCCCAGGCAGGATCCAGCAGCTCGATGGGTTCCACTGTGGAGGCCACATCAACGAAGTTCCCGGATTCGGCGGCTTCGGCGGTGGAGACCATGACGTCCAGGACGTGGAATGCCAGTTCTCCCGGGACGCGTTCCTTGCGCCCTTCGCGAATGGCTTGCGCCAGTTCTGCAACACCGGTGCCGCGCCCGTATTCGGAGCCTTGCGCAGGAATGACGACGGGGTCCTGCTCATCGAAGTGCAAGGTGGTGTCACCGGTGAATTCGTTGGGGTCCGAGAATTGGGCGGTGCCTTCGGTTCCTGCGATCTCGACAAAACCTGCACGCTTGAGCTTGGAGTCGAAGCTGAAGATGCACTGGGCGCTGGCCCCGGATTCGAAAGACAGCAACGCGCTGACGTGGGTGGGGACTTCCACAGGGAAGTTCGTCCCCGCCTTGGGACCTGAACCGATGGTTCGTTCGGCGCGGGCCTGGGAGGCGACGGCTGCCACCTTGGCTACCGGCCCAAAGACACGGACCAGGGTGGTCAAGTAGTAGGGTCCGAGGTCAAAGAGCGGGCCGGCGCCCTTGGCAAAGAGGAATTCCGGGCTCGGGTGCCAAGATTCCGGGCCTGGGCCCTGGAAGATCGCCAGGCCGGTGAGCGGGGTGCCGATGGCGCCCTCGACTACCTGGCGTAGCCCGGTCTGGATGCCAGCTCCCAAGATGGTGTCGGGGGCAACGGCTACACGCACGCTGGCAGCCTTGGCGGCCTCAACCAGCAGGCGACCGGATTCGCGGTCCAGCGCGTAGGGCTTTTCGCCCCAGACGTGCTTGCCGGCGGCAACCGCCTGGAGCGCCACCTCGACATGCACTGCGGGGATCGTCAGGTTGACCACGATCTGGATGTCGTCACGGGCCAGCAGCTGTTCATAGGTGCCTGAGGCTTCGACATTCCATTTTGCCGCCTGGCTGGCTGCCCTTTCGGTGTCCAGATCCGCGATGAAACGCATTGCCAAATCAGGGAATACGGTGAGGTTTTCCAGGTACTGGTCGCTGATGGTGCCTGCTCCGACCAGTCCCACTCCGGTGGGCTGATTTTCAGTTCCCATGTGCCCTACTTCCCTTCTGCCACGAGGTAGTCGTGGCTTTGTGCGACCGCGTCAAAGATCTCGCCATCGAAGTCGTCGAGTTCCACCACATGCAGCATGCCTTGGCTGGCGTTGATGATTTCCTCGATGGGCATGCTTCCGCTGCCGACGGCGACCTGTTCCTTGTGGTTTTTCGACTGCGGTCCATCCTTGATGTGCAGGGCCACAACGCGTGGTGCCAGAGCCTGGAGCAGCTCGATGACATCTGCGCCTCCCACAGCCACCCAGTAGGCGTCTACTTCGAGGACGACTTCAGGGTCGAGCAGACTGGCCAGGTATTCCAAGGCGGTCTTGGAGTTGATCTTGTTCGAGATTTCCCAGTCGTGATTGTGGTATCCGACCTTGATCCCGTATTCGGCTCCGCGGCGGGCTGCTTCGTTGAGCTTTTGTGCGGTGGCTTTGATGGATTGCTCGTCCTGCCAGTCCTCTGCGGGAATGAAGGGGTCGATCACGGTGGTGATGCCCAGCTTGCTGGCTGCGGTGAAGACCTCGTCGTAGTCCGAAGCGAGCAGCGGTGCGTGCGCGGTCGGTGCGCTCAGCTGGTTGTTTGCCAGCGCTTGGGCGTATTCGTCGGCGCGGGCTACGAAGTTGTAGGGCTCTACCTGGGTGTAGCCGATGTCAGCTACACGTTCGAGGGTGGTTGCCAGATCTTCGGCAATGTTTTCGCGCAGCGTGTAGAGCTGGATTGACAGGTTGTGGGCAGGCAATGGCGTCTCCTGAATGAGTGATGGAAGCGAACCGAAAGTTTATGACTCAGGTCACAACGAAGAGACTAGTTAGACTTATGTCGATAGTCAATAGAAGTATGTCGACGATCCATGTAAGTCTTTCGGAATCTTGCGCATTGCTGTGTTTTACTGGGTTCATGGCCAACATTTCGAGCCCCAACAGCCTGCAACTGACCCGTGGCGCCAGCGGCGCAGGCGAAGTCTTGCAGCTTTTCCTCGACGGCACCGCACATAGCCGCACGGATCTGGCTGCCCTCACCGGCATGGCTCGTTCCACCCTGCAAGAACGCCTCGACGTGCTCACTCAGCTGGGTCTGCTTGGGACCGTCCAGGAAGGCGCGTCCACCGGAGGACGCCCAGCTCAACGCATTGCACTGTTACCCGAAGCCCGTCTGGTGCTGGCCATCGACTTGGGGGCAAGCCATCTTCGAGTAGCCCTTGCGAACCTGGCATCCACACCGCTTCTCCGGGCCCAGTCCCCCATCGTCTTGACCGACGGCCCGCAGGCAATATTGCAAACCGCCTTGGACCTGGCCGAAGGGCTATTGCAAGAGCTAGGCCGCAGTCGCGAAGACATCATCGCGGTGGGCATGGGAGTCCCTGGGCCGGTGAACTTCGATACCGGGCGACCGGCAAATCCGCCGATTATGCCCGGATGGGATGACTTCGACATCCCATCTTGGTTCCACCGGCATCTAGATGCACTGGTTGTCGTGGACAACGACGTAAACCTGATGGCCATAGGCGAGAAGAACCAGCTGGGTGAGGGAAATGATGATTTCCTGTTCGTCAAGCTGGCCACCGGCATCGGTTCGGGCATCATTTCCGGCGGTCTACTGCAGCGTGGCGCCCAGGGCACCGCCGGGGATATCGGCCATGTGCGCATTCGCCGCGGAGACGGAATCTTCTGCCATTGCGGCAATGAAGGATGCTTGGAAGCCGTGGCTTCGGGCCCCAAAATCGCCCAGACCCTGCGTGAACAAGGCGTCGAAGCGCAAAGCAACAACGATGTGGTGGATCTGGTGAGTGCCGGAAATATCCAAGCCATCCACGCCGTGCGCCAAGCGGGCCGCGATCTGGGTGAGGTCCTTGCGGCAGCAGTCAGCCTGCTTAATCCCTCGCAAATCGTCATCGGCGGAAGGATCTCGGCCGCCGGAGAACACCTACTGGCCGGCATTCGCGAGGTGGTTTACCAGCGTGGCGCTCCGCTTTCCACACAGCATTTGCAGATCCGCACTTCCCGCAGCTGGGAGGACGGAGCATTGCGCGGCGCCAGCACGATTGCCATCCACCAGGCGCTCAGCCCTCAGGCAATTGAAGCTCGCGCCTTGGAGCTTTTCGCCTCTAACTAACTCGACGGATTCGTACAACAGGCCCCAATCTGAAATACCGGACAGGACTGCTGATAGCAAGGTATCCAGGCTCCGGCACATGGCCAATGATGTAAATAGTTAGCTACGTTACATCGTTAGGAAAGATCATGAGCCACGAAGCCCGCGTTGTTCGCGCCCCACGAGGCACCACCTTGAATGCCAAGTCGTGGGCTACCGAAGCCCCCTTGCGCATGCTGATGAATAATCTCGATCCCGAGGTGGCTGAGCGTCCCGAGGACCTCGTGGTTTACGGCGGAACTGGCAAAGCCGCCCGCTCATGGGAAGCTTTTGATGCCATCGTCGAAACGCTCAAGGATCTGGAAGACAACGAAACGCTATTGGTCCAGTCCGGCAAACCGGTAGGCGTGTTCACCACGAACAAATGGGCGCCCCGAGTGCTGATCGCGAACTCCAACCTGGTCGGCGACTGGGCCAACTGGGAGCATTTCCGGAAGCTGGAAGCCGAAGGGCTGATGATGTACGGGCAGATGACAGCTGGCTCGTGGATCTACATTGGCACGCAAGGCATCCTGCAAGGCACCTACGAAACCTTCGCCGCCATCGCAGCCAAGCGATTCAACGGCTCCCTGGCCGGAACTCTCACCCTCACCGGAGGATGCGGAGGCATGGGCGGCGCCCAGCCGCTAGCCGTCACGCTCAACGGAGGCGCCATGCTGATTGTTGACGTCGATGAGTCGCGGCTGCGCCGCCGTGCGTCCAAGCGTTACCTGGACGAAGTTGAGTTGGATCTCGATGCGGCACTGCAGAAGGTTCTTGCCGCCAAAGCCGAGAACCGGCCTCTCTCCGTTGGCTACGTTGGCAATGCAGCCGAGATTTTCCCGGCCTTGCTCAAGCGCCATGAGGCCGGAGAATTCTCCATCGATATCGTCACCGACCAAACCAGCGCTCATGATCCGTTGAGCTACCTGCCACCTGAATACTCTGTGGAGCAATGGCAGGCCGAAGCCGCTGCGGATCCGGTGGGCTTCACCAAGAAGGCACAGTCCGCCATGGCCGCCCATGTTGAGGCGATGGTCGGCTTCCAGGATGCTGGCGCCGAAGTCTTCGATTACGGAAACTCGATTCGCGATGAAGCACGCAAGGGTGGCTTCACCCGCGCCTTTGAATTCCCCGGATTTGTTCCCGCATATATCCGCCCGCTGTTCTGCGAGGGCCTCGGTCCGTTCCGCTGGGTTGCGCTTTCTGGCGACCCCGAGGACATCAAGGTCACCGACCAAGCGCTCAAGGAGCTCTTCCCGGAGAACGAACACTTGCACCGTTGGCTCGATGCAGCCGAAGAACATGTTGAGTTCGAAGGGCTGCCTGCGCGAATTTGCTGGCTGGGCTACGGCGAGCGCCACAAGGCCGGCTTGCTCTTCAACCAACTGGTCGCCGAAGGCAAGGTATCAGCGCCGATTGTCATCGGACGCGATCACCTGGATTCCGGATCTGTCGCTTCGCCGTACCGGGAGACTGAAGCCATGAAAGACGGCAGTGACGCTGTCGCTGACTGGCCGTTGCTCAACGCGCTGACTGCGGCAAGCTCGGGTGCTTCATGGGTTTCAATCCACCACGGTGGTGGAGTCGGAATGGGCCGCTCTATCCATGCGGGTCAGGTATCTCTGGCGGACGGCAGCGAGCTGGCCGCGGCCAAGCTTGAAGCCCTGCTGACTAACGATCCCGGCATGGGAGTTATCCGGCACGTAGATGCCGGCTACGAACGCGCTGAAGAAGTGGCCGCGGAGCGATCCGTGCGCATTCCGATGAAAGGCAAGTAGCCATTTCTTGTGGTTCGCGTGTAATTCCTGTTCATCAGCTAGCAATGCACGCGAACCCCTTGATTTGATGCACGAACGGGCGAAGATGGCCACTGACTTGGGTGTCGTAAACGCAATCTTAACGTGACATGGCGACTACCTCGGAGCTTCTGATTAAGCCTCGTAGGTCATTTTCTGCCTGCATAGCGTGGGTCAAGTCAGGAACGACCGACCCACGGAGGACATCATGTCTGAGCAGGATTCAAACGAGCAGTTCGGAAATTTCGAGAACAGCCAGTCGGAAGAAAACAGCGGCTACGGCTCGTCAAATGACCAGCAGAACAATGAAGGCCAGTCTTACGGCGGTGGCAACGAAGAACAGTCGTACGGTGGCGACAACGAAGAGCAGGTCTTCGGCGGTCAGGGACAGAACGAAGGCTTCTAGTCTTCAACGCAAAGACTTATCAATGCTCGTAGCATCGGTCCAAAATTCAGCGGCTCAATCTGCTGCAGAATGAAGTCCATACAGAGAAATCGCTGTTCCCCTTCTCAGGAAGGGGAACAGCGATTTCTCTGCTTTCCGAGTTAGTCATGCAGGATCAGCGCAATCAATGCCCATTTATGGTCGACGCGTTTCAGCACTGATGAACCAAGCCTGTTGTTCCAAGTCGGCAATGTACTGGTGCAAGATATCAGCAGTCGTGGGATCTTCTTCGTCGACAGGATCGTGCACGTCGCGGATAACACCGACAGTGCTCTGAATCGCCTTGACTACCATGTCAACGGCGTCCGTCGTCAAAATCTCGGTAGTGACCGGCTGTTCCAGTTTTGTAAACTCGCTGATCGTCGAAGCTAGTCCGTCAGGTGTGGCGTGCAACGCCCGCATGCGCTCGGCAATTTCATCCGATCCCTTACGAGCAATGCCAACGATTTCGTCCAGGTTCTGATGCAGGTCCCGGAAATTTGGGCCAACAACGTTCCAATGGATCTGTTTGCCGACAAGCTGCAGATCCAGCAGCTGGACGAGCACTGATTGCAGAGCATCCCTAAGAGTCTGCGATGCGATGAACCCGCGCTCTGCATTTTCTTTCGTCGTTTTCTTCGCGGTGGTCTTTTTGATGTCCGTCATGGCATCCCCCTTGCATTGAAGTTGACGTGGCTGGCATCTGTTGATTTCCGATGCCACTTCTACGCACGATACGTCCGTGCTCATCCCATGGCGAATCAACTTCTTCAACTGGCAGGTAGTGGTCAGGCCGCGGACATTCGATGCAAAGGTTACGCAACACTGGCGAGTACATCTGTACTCGCCAGCGTTTTTTATGCACCTGCGTCGGTGCCACCATGTGGGTGGTCCAACGAAGACGGGCCGACTATCAATCTGAATGCTCCCCAGCACATAGCTAGGCCGCCCCAAATGATACCGAGCCACATTGGAGTCACACCTTGTACATCATTGCCAGGCGTGACAAGAATGAACAGTAGAAACAAGGCGACGATGAGTCCGCCGCCAACAACGAGACCTAGTCCGAGAGATTTCTTTGGCATCTTTCACTCCAGCGATTCTTCAACCATGAATGAACCGGCAAGACTGCAGCGAGTGGCATCTTCGTCTATCGCTTGCTTGCGAGTCCTCTGACGTTTGGGCCCACACTGCCTCCTCAGTGTGCGCGCTAGCGCACGGTATATCCGTTAGCAACAGGGTTGGCCTGTTTCGGGCGCAACTCCAGAGCAACCTGACTAGACAATATGCGTCTGGAAGCGGCTACCTCGGCCAGTATTTTCAGCCCGCCGTGCATTTGGCTTCGCTCCGCAGGAGAATGGTAGGTAGGCTCACACGAGCCTGAGGACAATTTGCCGACACGACAGGATGAACATGTATTCTCGCCTCGCCAAAAGCTGTGGGCTAGCACTCTCGACCGGCCTGATGGTCCTCGCTCTTGCAGGGTGCGTGAGCATCGAGTCCTCCAACGATGAGCAGAGCTCTTCCTCCGCGCCTGCCCAAAGCGCTACCCCTATCGAAGGCACTGTCACACCTAGGGCCAAGAACCCTGACGGCGAAGCCACCGGTACCGGGACCGTCCCGAAGGAAACCGCCGGAAATTCCTACGATCAGACCTTCCGGACCATTGAATCCAAAGCCACTGAGAAAAAGTGCTCCGGCAAGATGAATGTCAGCGGCGATGGAGAGATTCTCAAACTCATCGGCAATTGCCAGCAGGTGGTGATTACCGGAACTGGAAACATGATCATCGGCGGGCGCATCAAAGATCTTTCGATCTCCGGTGCCGGGAATATCGTGGCCGTTAACAACATCGAGAACGTCAGCGTCAGCGGAGTGGGCAACTCAGTGGCTTGGCGCAACGATAACGCCTCGACAGAAGACGCCGGACAGTCGAACCGCCTCGGTTCCGATGCTTTGGACGGCGTGGAGTTGGGCTACTAATTAGATGATCTGCAGTGTCCGGTATTTCGGACATTACACTTTGTTATCTGCCGTCAGACCATCCCCGCTGCCGAACAATAGAAGTTAGATACTTCTTTGTTCCGTAGTGATTGGATTTGATTGCCATGGCTTCTGCCCCTCAAGTAACCCTCGGCCTTAGCGGCGCCAGCGCGGACGACGTTATCGCTGTTGCCCGCCATGAAGCCCAGATCAGCATTTCAACGCAAGTACTTGAGGAGCTCGCTTCAGTCCGTGCCCACATTGACGCCCTGGCCTCGGCGGATACTCCGGTTTATGGAATTTCGACTGGCTTTGGTGCCCTGGCCACCCGCCATATCGCTCCTGAAGACCGCGCCAAGCTCCAGCGTTCACTCATCCGATCGCACGCTGCCGGAATGGGCGAACCAGTGGAACGAGAAGTCGTTCGCGCATTGATGTTCTTGCGGGCCAAGACCCTGGCATCAGGCCGCACCGGCGTACGCCCCGTAGTGTTGGAAACCATGATTGCGCTGTTGAACGCAGGCATCACCCCGGTCGTTCGTGAATACGGGTCGCTGGGATGTTCCGGTGATCTCGCCCCGCTCTCGCACTGCGCGCTGGTGCTGATGGGCGAAGGCGAAGCCACCGACCGCCAGGGTGTCCAGCGCCCAGTACCCGAACTTCTCGCAGAAGCCGGCATCACCCCGGTGGAATTGGCGGAAAAGGAAGGACTGGCACTGGTCAACGGCACCGACGGAATGCTCGGGCAGTTGCTGATGGCATTGGCCGATCTGGAAGAGCTCGCCGATATTGCTGACGCCACCGCAGCCATGAGCGTCGAAGCCCAGATGGGCACCGCCCAGGTATTCCGGCCAGAACTCCACGAGCCTTTGCGCCCACACCCAGGCCAAGGCCGCAGCGCAGCAAATATGTATGCATTCCTGGCTGAATCCCCCATTGTGAATTCCCACCGCGAGGGTGATGGACGAGTACAGGATGCCTACTCACTGCGCTGCTCGCCACAGGTCACAGGCGCCGTGCGCGACACCATCGCCCACGCTCGCCTGGTCGCTACCCGCGAGCTGGCCGCGGCCATCGATAATCCTGTCGTTCTGCCCAGTGGCGAAGTCACCTCGAACGGAAACTTCCACGGCGCCCCCGTGGCCTATGTTTTGGACTTCTTGGCCATTGCCGTAGCCGATTTGGGCTCCATCGCCGAACGACGCACGGACCGGATGCTTGATCCTGCACGCTCGCGCGACCTTCCGGCTTTCCTCGCTGATGATCCCGGAGTGGATTCGGGCATGATGATTGCCCAGTACACCCAGGCCGGGCTGGTTGCGGAGAACAAGCGCCTCGCCGTGCCAGCCAGTGTCGATTCCATTCCGTCATCGGCGATGCAGGAAGACCACGTCTCCCTTGGCTGGCACGCGGCACGCAAGTTGCGGACTTCGGTGGCCAACCTGCGCCGCATCCTCGCGATTGAAATGCTGATCGCCTCTCGCGCGCTTGATCTCCGTGCTCCGCTTCAGCCTGGTGCAGCCACCGGTGCCGTCCTCGAATTGCTGCGCAC
>Ga0308161_1005839_pt1 | contig 10631 bp, 9 predicted proteins | sample PhyFR2_FD_201034 | JGI IMG/M metagenome (GOLD analysis project Ga0308161, IMG submission 201034) | Phyllosphere microbial communities from UC Gill Tract Community Farm, Albany, California, United States - DLSLF.R2 | ecosystem: Host-associated > Plants > Phyllosphere > Unclassified | place: USA...
CCGGGGACTGGCGCCGGTACGTGGTGGAGAAGTTCGGCGTCGATGCTCCCGCGCTCATGGGGGACGATGTGGAACTGTGGTGGCGGTCGTGGGAGGTGGGTTTCGACCCCAATGACGCCGTGGACCGCACTGTCATGGCGACGCGCAAGGCCGTGTTCCCGCTGCACGGGCTGGACCCCTGGTTCGATTAGCGGCCCGCCCGCGGGAAGCGCGGACGGCCGAAATAGTTGATGCCTTTCGGCGTATATGTCGCTAGGGTGGGAGGCATGGTGACAGACGACGTATTTGCCGTCATAGCGGAATCCACCCGGCGGGACATCCTGGTGGCCCTCCGGACGGGGGACAAAGCCGTGGGGGAGTTGGTGGAGGAACTGGCGGCGAGCCAGCCCACCATTTCCAAGCACCTGAAAGTCCTGCGTGAAGCACAACTGGTCAGCATGCGCGCCCAGGGCCAGAAGCGGTACTACGCCCTGAACCGGGGGCCATTGGAAGGCATTGCCAGCTGGCTGGAAACGTTCGACGTCGGCTCGGGCGCCAGGGCGGCCGCCTCAGCTGCGGCCACGGAAGCACCCGGGAAGGCGGCCGCCGGACCGGACCAGGCAGTCCCGGCCCACCTCCGGGAGGGGGTTGCGGCGGCGGCAGCGCCGCTGCCGGCCGCGCGGCCCCAGGAACCGGCGCCCGCGCCACCGGCGGCAACCAAAGACGAAGTCCCGGCGGCCGTATTAGTGCGCGAAGGAGCGGAACTGAGTCCCGCCGTCGTGATTCCCGGCGGCACCGCCGCCCCGTTGAGCGATGACACCGTTCCGCAGCAGATCGGCCGCACCGTTGGCCGCGCCGCCACCAAGGCCGCGGACCTGCTGGCCAACCTGCCCAACCTGCCTAAGTTTGGGCGCAAGAAGTAGGCCGTAGTTCTGTGGTTGGGCTTGTCGAAACCCAGGCTTCGACAAGCCCAACCACGGGTCCGCGCCTAGTTTCCCCGCAGCCGAACGTGGTCCGGGGTCAGCTCTGATATCCGGCTGGCGCCCAGCAGGGCCATGGTGCGGGCCATATCCTTTTCCAGGATCTGCAGGGTCCGGTCCACGCCCGCGCGCCCACCGGCCATCAGGCCGTAAAGGTAGGCGCGGCCGATCAGGGTGAAGTCCGCGCCCATGGCCAGGGCCGCCACGATGTCCGCGCCGCTCATGATGCCGGTGTCCAGGATGATGGCGGCATCGCTGTTGTCTGCGGTGAAAGCCTGTTTGACCTCGGGGAGCAGGTGGAACGGGATGGGTGCCCTGTCGAGCTGGCGGCCGCCGTGGTTGGACAGCACTACGCCGTCCGCGCCGTGGTCCACCACGCGGCGGGCGTCCTCCACGGTCTGGATGCCCTTGACCACCAGCTTGCCCTTCCAGGTTTCGCGCAGCCAGTCGAGGTCCTCGAAGGTCAGTGTGGGATCGAACATCGAGTTAATCAGGTCTGCAACGGTGCCGGTGTAGCGGGACAGCGAAGCGAAGGTCAGTGGCTCGTGGGTGAGGAAGTTGAACCACCAGGCGGGCCGGTAGGAGGCATCAAGCACGGTTTTGAGCGTCAGCGCCGGCGGGATGGTCATGCCGTTGCGGACGTCCCGGAGCCGGGCGCCGGCCACTGCGGTGTCCACGGTGACCATGAGTGTGTCGTTTCCGGCCTTGGCGGCGCGTTCGACCAGTTCCAGGGAGCGGTCCCGGTCCGTCCACAGGTACAGCTGGAACCAGTTGCGCCCGTGGGGAGCAGCGGCGGCCACATCCTCGATGGAGGCGGTGCCCATGGTGGACAGCGTGTAGGGGATCCCGGCGGCCTCGGCCGCCTGCGATCCGGCGTACTCGCCCTCGGACTGCATCATGCGCGTGAAACCGGTGGGGGCGATGCCGACGGGCAGCCGTGAGGGTTTGCCCAGGATCTCGGTGCTGAGGTCGATGGCGGAGACATTGCGCAGGATGCCCGGACGGAACTCGATGTCCAGGAACGCCTGCCGCGCACGGCGGAGGGTGATCTCGTCTTCCGCGGCGCCGTCGGTGTAGTCAAAGGGGGCCTTCGGCGTGCGGCGCTTGGCCATGTCGCGGAGCTCCCAGATGGTGCTGGCCCGCTTCAGCCGCGCTTCCTTGCTGAACTCCGGCTTCTTGAACTGCATCAGGGGAGCGAGGTCCGAGTACTTCGGAACGCGGCGCCTGAGTGCGTCTGGCACGGCTGACGACGACGGAGCCCTGGCAGGTGCCGGGGCTGCGGGCACGTCCGTGGCGCCCGGGGCCGGGGTAGCCTCGGGATTGTTGGGCTGAATGGTGTGCGTCATTGCTCCTCCTATGGTCCAACCACACTCTAGGTCATATGGTCCAACCACATCAACTACTATTTGGATATGCGAACCCACCAGCTGGTCCTGCACTGGATCGAGGATCAACTGTCGGCCGGCAACCTTGCCGTAGGGGGCAGGCTCCCGGCCGAGCGCGCCCTGGCGGAACAGCTCAAAGTCTCCAGGACCTCCGTCCGCGAGGCCATCCGGATTCTGGAAGCCATGGGCGCGGTCCGCTCCGGTGTTGGTTCCGGGCCCGACGCCGGGACGGTGGTGATCTCGGATCCCACGGCGGCGCTCGGCTCGGCCCTTCGGCTGCACGTGGCCACCCAGCACCTTCCCGTGGCGGACATCGTGCAGACCCGCGTCCTGCTGGAGTCCTGGGCCGCCGCGCAGGCCCGCCGGGATGCGCCCGAACTTGAGGAGGCCGCCGCACTCCTGGCCGCCATGGATGTGCCGGAAGGCATCCCCGTGGGCGAATTCCTGGCCCTCGATGTCCGGTTCCATCTGGCCCTGGCCAACGCCGCTGGGAACGCGGTGGTCAGCGCCATGATGGGATCGCTGCGGGAATCAATCCAGGGATACGCCGCCGAGCTGACATCCCACCTGCCGGACTGGGGCGCCACGGCGTCGCGTTTGCGCACTGAGCACCACGCCATCCTTGCTGCGGTCAGGAACGGTGATGGGGCCAGGGCCGCGGAGCTGGTGGCTGCCCACATCGAGGGGTTCTACAAAGAGGCCGGGCTGGGCGGCGATAATCCTGCCCAGCCCGGCCGCGGAAACTAACGGACCTCGATTTCCAGAACCTGGAAGTCGTCCTCGGCGTGCCGGAAGCCCGCCCAGCCCGTATCAGCCGTGGACTGTGGTCCGCGGCGCTTTCGCCGGTCCTGTGCTGGCCCGGACTTCCAGGCGCGGCTGGTACCAGCCGCCGGGAGGCTCGTCACCGTCCTTGCGGATCAGGGCCCGGAGCTGGTGCCATGCCTGCTCGCCCAGTTCGGTAATGGGCACCGCCCCGGTGGTGAGGGCCGGCGTCGTATACCTGGCAAAGGGGATGTCATCGAAGCCGGTCACGGAGATGTCGCCGGGAACCTCCAGCCCGCGCTCGTGCAGGCCGCTCATCAGGCCCATGGCCACCAGGTCGTTGAAGGCCAGGATTCCGGTGGCCCCGCTGGCCAGGACGGCATCGACGGCTTCATGGCCGGTGTCGAAATCCGAGCCGCCTTCCAGCATGGTTACGTCAACGTGCGGGTGGGCGGCCATGAACGCCTCCAGCCCCTTGAGCCGCATGTCGTTGGAGGCGCTCCCGTGTGGGCCCGCCAGGAAGGCCAGCCGCGTATGGCCCAGTTCCACCAGGTGCTCCGCAATGTCCCGGACGCCCTGGCCGTAGTCAACCACCAGGCTGGGCACGCCCGGCGCCGCGGTGGTCCGGTTGATCAGGACCAGGGGATGCAGCGACGGTGCGATCTCCTCCAGTTCGGCATCTGACATTCGCGGGGCGCACAGGACCAGCCCGTCGCACCGCCGGCGTGCCTCGCCGGCAAGGATGGACTCCTCGCTGGAAACTTCGAACGAGTCCGCGATGAGAACGCGGTAACCGTCCTGGGCTGCTGCCCGGCTCAGGCCGCGAAGAATGGCCTGGAACGTGGGGTTGGCCAGGTCCGGCACCACGATGCCAATGGTGTCCGTTTTGCCAAGGGCCAGGCTGCGTCCCACCGGATTGGGCTGGTACTTCAGCTCCGCCGCAGCCGCACGTACCCTGGCAGCGATTTCAGGATCCACGGTGAAATTCCCGTTCATGACCCGCGAAACGGTGGCATGGGAAACTCCAGCCTTCACGGCGACATCCGCAATGCCGATCCGGCCGCTTGCCGATTTCCTGGCCATGGGAACCCTTCCTTGAGCGTGAAACCACAGCATATAACGGAGTACGAAAGCGATTTCTCCCGCTTTCCCGTCCTTCCCGCGCGGCGTCGACGGGACCGCCGGCTCACCTGCATGGGAAACCGGTTTCCCTTAGTGGCGAGAACGGTTGACGGACCGCCTCTGGGGTTGGTACAACTTTATAACCAGATCGAGAAACCGCTTTCTCGGGCATTGGCGCCGAGAAACGCCAACGAAACACCAACGGCCCTCCCGCGGCCGGCACTGAGCTTTCGAAAGGGACCCCCATGGTCAACACAGCGCAAACGACGCCGGCCCCAGCTGCTTCCCGGCGCGGCACGGCTTCGGGCAGGGCGCGCATCGCGCTCATCGGGACCGGCGGCCGTTCCGAGATGTACATCCGCGCCATCTTCGGAAAACACGCAGACACCGCCGAACTGGTCGCCTTCTCCGACGTCAACCCGGGCCGCGTGGAGTTCTACCAGAAGCTCATCCAGGAACTGGGCTCGCCGGGGCCGGTTGCGTCGCTTGAGCCTGCAGACCTCACCGCCTTCGTCCAGGCAAACAACATCGACCGCATCATCGTCACCACCCCGGACTACACCCATGCCGACTACATCGTGGAGGGCCTGCGCGCGGGAGCCGATGTCGTCGTCGAAAAGCCCCTGACCATCGACGCGGAAAGCTGCCGACGCATCGTCCAGGCTGTCCACGAAACCGGCCGCAATGTGGTGGTCACGTTCAATTACCGCTACTCCCCGCGGAACAGCGCCCTCAAGGAAATCATCCAGAGCGGCGTGATCGGCAAGGTCACCTCCATCGACTTCAGCTGGGTCCTGGACACCGTCCACGGTGCGGACTACTTCCGCCGCTGGCACCGTGAGAAGAAGAATTCCGGCGGCCTGCTCATCCACAAGGCATCGCATCACTTCGACCTGGTCAACTGGTGGATCGACGACGTTCCGGAACGCGTCTTCGCCTCTGGCGGCCTGAAGTTTTACGGCGACAAGAACGCCGCCGAGCGCGGCCTGGGTCCACGCCCCGAGCGCGGAACGCCCGACGCCGGCGCCCCCGCCGGTGAAAAGGATCCCTTTGCGCTTGACCTGAGGGAGGACGAGCGGCTCAAGGCCCTCTTCCTGGACAACGAGCACTATGACGGCTACCGCCGCGACCAGGACGTGTTCACCGGCGGTATCACCATCGAGGACAACCTGGCCCTGGTGGTGGAGTACCAGGGCGGGCCCCGGCTGAGCTACTCCCTCAACGCCCACAGCCCCTGGGAGGGCTACCGGGTGGCCGTCAACGGTACCGAGGGCCGGGCAGAGCTTGAAGTGGTGGAGCGTGCCGCCGTCCTGCACAGCGCGGACCGGAAGACCGTCGTTGACCCCAGTGCCACCCCCATCGAGGAAGAGGACGCGGTGCGCCGCAACGGCGAACGACTGGTGGTCCAGCGCCACTGGGAGGCCGCGTACGAGGTGCCCATCATCAACGGCGAAGGCGGCCATGGCGGCGGCGACGAGCTCCTGCTCTCGGACCTTTTCAACGGGCCGGGCGAGGATCCGCTGGGCCGTCCCTCCGGCTACCTGGACGGGCTGCGCTCGGTGTCCGTGGGCATCGCCGGCAACCGCTCCCTGGAAACGTCCCTGCCCGTCAGGGTCGAGGACCTGGATCTTGGCGCCGACCTCCGCCGCGGCAAGTAAGGGACAAACCATGAGCAGGATACTTGTCACCGGCGGCTCCGGCCGCCTGGGCCGCAGCGTGGTGGCCGGCTTGGCACAGGCGGGCCATCAGGTGGTCTCCGTAGACCGGGACGGCGTGCCCGCCGGACTGCTTCCGGACGGCGTCGTGCAGGAAACCGCGGACCTGCTCGCGCCGGGGGAGGCCCTGCGGCTGATCGGGGCAACAAAGCCCGACGCCGTCATTCACCTCGCGGCGATCGCGGTACCGTTCAGCGCGCCGGAGGACGTCATCTTCACCACCAACACCCGGCTCGCCTTCGCCGTGATCAGCGCGGCGACGCAGGCGGGGGTGCCGAAGATCGTCACTGCCAGCAGCCCCACTGTCCTTGGCTACGGCTGCCCGGCGGGCTGGCTGCCGCCGTCGCTCCCGCTGGATGAACGGACCCCGCCCAAGCCCTGGAACGCCTACGCCCTATCCAAGCTCATCGCAGAGCAGACCATGCAGATGTTCGCCGCAGCCCAGGGGGAGAAGATCCGCTACGCGGCGTTCCGGCCGTGCTTCGTCATATCCCCCGAGGAGTGGGAGGGCGCCCCCACCCAGCAGGGCCACACCCTGGCCGAACGGCTGGCAGACCCGGCCCTCTCCGCGCCGGCACTGTTCAACTATGTCGATGCGCGGGACGTGGCCGACTTCCTGGACCTGCTGCTGCAGAAGATGCCGGACATCCCGAACGGGGAAACCTTCTTCGTAGGGGCAGCGGATGCGCTGGCAACGAGTCCGCTGGCGGAGCTGCTGCCCACCTTCCTGCCAGGATGCGAAGCCCTCAGCGCCGGCCTTAGCGGCACCAGCCCGGCCTTCTCCATCGCCAAGGCGCAGGAACTGCTCGGCTGGCAGCCCAAGCGCACCTGGCGCACTGAACTCAAGTCCATCCTCAACGACGACGCCTCCACACTGGTCACCGCCGGCAACCGGGGCAAGGAGGCATCATGAAATTCGACGGCGTACTCTTCTTCCCCGTCACCCCGTTCACGGCCGAAGGGGCTGTGGACGTGGAACTGCTCAAGGAACACATCAGCTCCCGGCTGCCGTTCGGACCCGGCGGCGTTTTCCCTGCCTGCGGGACCGGAGAATTCCACGCCCTGAGCATCGATGAGGTCCGCACGGTGGTGGCGGCGGCCGTCGACGTTGTTGCGGGCAAGGTTCCGGTGGTGGCAGGTGCGGGCGGACCGCTGGGCCATGCGCTCGCGGCCGCGCGCGCCGCCGAGGAAGCAGGCGCCGATGCCCTCCTGGTGCTGCCGCCGTACCTGGTGACCGGCCCCACCGACGGTTTGGTGGCCTACATCGAGGCCGTGGCGAACAACAGCAGTTTGCCGGTCATCGTCTACCACCGCGGCAACGCAAAGTTCACTGCCGCGGCCATGGCCAAGCTTGCCGCCAACCCCAAGGTCATCGGCTTCAAGGACGGCCTGGGCGACGTTGGCCTGGCCCAGGAGATCGTGACCGCCGTCAAGACCACCGGGCGGACTGACTTTGCCTTCTTCAACGGCCTGCTTACCGCGGAACTGACCCAGGGCGCCTACCGCGGCCTGGGCATCCCGCTCTACTCTTCGGCGGCGTTCGCCATGGCCCCCGGGATCGCCAAGGCTTACTACGACGCCTACGTCTCCGGCGACGAGGACCGCCGCAACGCGCTCCTGGAGGGCTTCTATGCGCCGCTGGTCCGGCTTCGCGACCAGACGCCCGGCTTCGGTGTTTCCCTGATCAAAGCCGGTCTGCGGCTGGGCGGCCTCCCGGTCGGTTCCGTGCGGCCGCCGCTGGTGGACCCCACGGAGGAGCAGTTGGTGGAACTGAAGGCCATCCTGGCCAAGGGCTACGAGCTGGCCGGCCGCTGATGAGCGCGCCCGCGGCCGAAACCGTCCGCACCATTCCCCGCATCACCGGCCTGTCCAGCCGGCTCCTCACCGTTCCGCTCCGCCGGCACTGGGGTGCGGAGGCGCCCGAAAACCACGTGATCGCCACCGAGCTTCACACGGACGACGGCGGCACGGGCTTTGGCTTTTCATGGACACCCACCATCGGCCCCCAGGCGGTCAAGGCCTTGCTGGATTACGACGTGGCGCCCTTCGTCACTGGGCTTCCGGCCAGCCCGGAAGCCGTGTGGGACATGCTCTGGAAGCGCCTGCACGAGGCCGGCGGCGGGGGACTGACCACCATCGCCATGGCTGGGGTGGACCTTGCGCTCTGGGACCTGGAGGCCCGCCGCGCCGGAACGTCTGTTACCGGCTTCATCGGGCAGCGGCAGGAGTCCGCCGAGGTCTACGGCTCCGGCGTGAACCTGCATTACACGCTCGAGGAGCTGGTGGCCCAGGCTGAACGCTGGGTCGCTGACGGCCACCAGGCGGTCAAGATCAAGGTGGGCAAACCGGACATCCGCGAGGATGCCGAGCGGGTCGCAGCTGTCCGCTCCGTGTTGGGCCCCCACCGCCGGCTGATGATCGACGCGAACCAGCGGTGGGACCTGCCCACAACCTTCCGCGCACTCGATGTGCTGGCCGAATTCGGGCTGGAGTGGCTGGAGGAGCCAGTCCGGGCCGACGACCTGTGGGCTTACCGCAGGCTCCGGAAGCACTCGCCCGTGCCCATCGCCCTGGGCGAAAACCTCCACACCATCTACCGGTTCCGCGATTTCATTGAGGCGGAGGCGGTGGACATCATCCAGCCCAACATCATCCGGGTGGGCGGTATTACCCCGTTCCGGCGGATCGTGGAACTGGCCCGGACCCACAGCATCAAGGTGATGCCGCACCTGCTGCCGGAGCTGTCCGGGCAGTTGGCGCTCACCATGGCAGAACCCACCATGGTGGAGGACGTGGAGGAGGCCTCCTTCGAACAGCTGGGCGTCCTGGCCGGGCCCTCTCCGGTCCGGTTCAGGAACAGCCGGGTCACCCTGGCGGGCCGGCCGGGCCTGGGATTCCGCTTCCGGGAGGCACTGTGACCATGAATCTCTACACGACGACGAACAGGTAACTGACGTGACAACTGCAACGCTTTCCCTGACAGGGATCACTTCCGCCGCCACTGCAGCAGCCCGCATCTCCGCTGCTGCCTCCGATGCCGAGCGCGCGGGCTGGCTGAACGCGGTGGCTGACGCCCTGGATGCCAACGCCGCCGAACTCGTGGAGATCGCGGACGCCGAAACCAGCCTGGGTGCCGCGCGCCTGACCGGCGAGGTGGCCCGCACTACCGGCCAGCTGCGCCTGTTCGCCCGCGTGATCACCGAGGGCTCCTACCTGGAAGCCATCATCGACCACGCAGACCCGGCCGCAACCCCGCTCCGTCCGGACCTCCGCAGGATCCTCAAGCCCATCGGTCCGGTCGCCGTCTTCTCCGCCTCCAACTTCCCGTTCGCCTTCTCCGTGGCCGGCGGCGACACCGCCTCAGCCCTCGCCGTCGGCTGCTCCGTGATCGTCAAGGCCCACTCCGGCCATTTGCGGCTTTCCGAGCGCACGGCGGAGATCGTGGCGGAAGCACTCCGCGGCGCGGGTGCGCCGGAGGGCCTGTTCGCCCTGGTCAGCGGCCGCGAAGTGGGAACTGCCTTGGTCCAGGACCCCGCCATCAAGGCTGTGGGTTTTACCGGCTCCATTCCGGGCGGCCGTGCCCTCTTCGACCTCGCCACCTCGCGGCCCGACCCCATCCCGTTCTACGGGGAACTGGGCAGCCTCAACCCGGTGGTCATTACGGCGGCAGCCCTGCAGGCCCGCTCCGCTGAACTCGCTGCCGGGCTTGCCGGGTCCTTCACCCTCGGCGCCGGCCAGTTCTGCACCAAGCCGGGCCTGGTGTTCATCCCTGCAGGGACGCAGTTTGCCCAGGAAGTAGCCCAGGCCGGCAAGGACAAGCCGGCCCTTGGGATGCTGACCACCCGCATCGCGGAGGCCTATCCGGACGGGTTGCGCAGTTTCGCGTCCGTGGACGGCGTGGTCGTGGTGGGCGGCAGCGTAGACCAGGACGCCGTGGCCCATGGCGCCGCTCCGGTGGTGTTCGCCACGAGTGCCGCCACGGTCATGGCACAGCCGGACAAGCTGCTGGAGGAATGCTTCGGACCCACCACCATCCTCATCGAGTACGCGGACCGGGACGAGCTGTCCGCCGTCCTGGCCAAGGTACCGGGCAGCCTGACCGCCACCCTCCACGCCGGGCCCGGAGAGGACATTGACGCCCTGGTGGAGCAGCTGTCCGGGCTCGCTGGACGCGTCCTGTTCGCTGGCTGGCCAACCGGCGTGGCCGTGAACTGGGCACAGCAGCACGGCGGCCCGTACCCTGCCACCACCTCGCTGTTCACCTCGGTTGGAGCGACGGCGGTCCGCAGGTTCCAGCGCCCCGTTGCCTACCAGGACGCCCCGGAAGCAGTGCTGCACCCGGCGCTGCGCCAGGACAATCCGCTGGGCATCCCGCGCCGCGTGGACGGGGAACTGCAGCTTCCGTAGGCCGCGGTTTCGACAAGCCCAACCACCGACAAGTAATCCCCCGGGCATCTCGGCTCCGGGGGATTACTTTGTTCCTCCTACAGCTGCAGCGTCGCGGGCCGCTCCAGCCCGTTCACGGTGGTCACGGGCCAGCGCGGGTCCACGGTGAGGACGCGAAGCCCGGACTCCGAGAGCTGGACCGTGTCCTCGATCTTGACGCCGGGACCGGACGGGTTCCAGGTGAACGCCTGGCCCAGCACCACCGTATCGGTGGCATCCGCTGTGACCCGGGGGTCCCGGCC
>Ga0308161_1005840_pt1 | contig 10629 bp, 8 predicted proteins | sample PhyFR2_FD_201034 | JGI IMG/M metagenome (GOLD analysis project Ga0308161, IMG submission 201034) | Phyllosphere microbial communities from UC Gill Tract Community Farm, Albany, California, United States - DLSLF.R2 | ecosystem: Host-associated > Plants > Phyllosphere > Unclassified | place: USA...
ATGTCCTCGCCGAGCAACAGGACCCGGTCGTCGTCGGCGAGGGCGTGGTGCAGTCCGGTGTTGATCGCCTTGCTGAGGGTGAGCGTGGTCATCGGGCACCACCGTCGAACATCGCGAGGTACGAGCGGTACTCCTCGCGTTGCCGTTCGAGCCCGGGGTGGGCGGTGGCGTAGACCTCGTCGAAGAGCGAGAGCGGGTCAGGGGCAGGCAAGGCGAGGCACCCCGCACGGACCCGGGCGGCCGCGGCGTCGGCGACGGACGCGACGTGCGCTCGGGCCGTCTCGTCGAGGACCCCCTCGGACTCCAGCAGACGCTCGAGACGGGCGATCGGATCCTTCGCACGCCACGACGCGACCTCGCTCTCGTCCCGGTACCGCGTCGGATCGTCCGAGGTGGTGTGCGGCCCCATGCGGTAGGTGACGGCCTCGATGAAGGTCGGCCCACCACCGGAACGTGCGCGGTCGACGGCGATCCGCATCGCCGCCGTCACGGCGAGCACGTCGTTGCCGTCGACCCGCATGCTCGGCACCCCGAAGCCCGGTGCCCGGTCCGCGATGGGGCGCTGGGCCTGCAGCCCGACGGGCTCGGAGATCGCGTACTGGTTGTTCTGGCAGAAGAAGACCACGGGTGCCTGGAAGCTCGCGGCCAGCACCAGCGCCTCGTTCACGTCGCCCTGACTCGTCGCCCCGTCGCCGAAGTAGGCCACGGCCACCGCGTCGGACCCGTCGCGCTGACAGCCCATCGCATAGCCCGTCGCATGGAGCGTCTGGGCACCGATGATGACCGCCGGCGTCGCCATGCCGACCGCGAACGGATCCCAGCCCGACAGCGCGGTCCCCCGCCACATCGCCATCAGTTGGTCGAGTTCGACGCCCCGGCAGTAGGCGACGGCCTGTTCGCGGTAGCTCGTGAAGACGAAGTCCCCGCGCCGCAGGACCCGCGCCGACCCCACCTGGGCGGCCTCCTGCCCGAGCGACGGTGGCCACAGACCGATCTCGCCCTGCCGTTGCAGAGCGGTCGCCTCCGTGTCGATGCGACGCGTGACGACCATGTCCTCGTAGAGCGCGAGCAGCTCGGTGTGACCGAGGTCGGCGACGAAGAGGTCGTAGAGGGCGTCCTCCTGACGGACGCCGTCCGGATCGAGGAGCTGGACGCACCCGTGGTCGACCGGGACCGGTTCGCGTGCATCACCGCCCCGCTCGTCGGAATCCTGCGGGAATTGGGTGTGAGTCTCCATCGACACGATGCACGCCGCCTTGAGTTCGGTGACCTCACGGCGGTGCCTCGTGAGCGATGCCGTGCCCTCGCGTCATCGCGAGGTGGTCCGAGGCTACGCCGGATCACCCTGGCGCTCAACCGTCGACACTCCGCGCAACGGCGAACGCCCGCCCCGCAGAGGCGGGACGGGCGTTCGGGTGCAGCTTGAGGCTTAGCCTTCGGCCGGGGCCTGCTCTGGAGTCGCCTCCCGAGCAAACGACCGTTCGACCGAGATTTAGCCTTCGGCCGGGGCCTCAGGGCCCTCGCTGGCAGCGTCGCTGCCGTGCGTGTCGGCCTCATCGGCGACGACCGGAGCGAGCGAGAGCTTGCCGCGGTCGTCGATCTTCGTGATCTCGACGAGGATCTTCTGGCCGACGCCGAGCACGTCTTCGACGTTCTCCACACGCTTGCCACCGGCGAGCTTGCGGACCTCGGAGATGTGCAGCAGGCCGTCCTTGCCCGGGAGCAGCGAGACGAACGCGCCGAACGCGGCGATCTTGACGACGGTTCCGAGGAACTGCTCGCCGACCTCCGGGTTGGTGGGGTTCGCGATCGCGTTGACCTGGGCACGAGCGGCCTCGGCCGACGGACCGTCGACGGCGCCGATGTAGACGGTGCCGTCCTCCTCGATGGAGATGTCGGCGCCGGTCTCGTCCTGGATCGAGTTGATCGTCTTGCCCTTCGGGCCGATCAGCTCGCCGATCTTGTCGACGGGGATCTGGACGCTGATGACGCGAGGTGCGGTCGGCGCCATCTCGTCAGGAGCGTCGATCGCCGCGTTCAGCACGGAGAGGATCGTCGTGCGGGCGTCCTTGGCCTGCTGGAGCGCACCGGTCAGGACCGAGGTCGGGATGCCGTCGAGCTTCGTGTCGAGCTGGATGGCCGTGACGAACTCGGAGGTACCGGCGACCTTGAAGTCCATGTCGCCCAGGGCGTCTTCGGCGCCGAGGATGTCGGTGAGCGCCGCGTAGCGGGTCTCACCGTCGACGACGTCGGAGATGAGGCCCATGGCGATACCGGCGACGGGTGCGCGGAGCGGCACACCGGCGTTCAGCAGCGACAGGGTCGAGGCGCAGACGGAACCCATCGAGGTCGAACCGTTGGACCCGAGGGCCTCGGAGACCTGACGGATCGCGTAGGGGAACTCCTCGCGGCTCGGCAGCACCGGCACGAGTGCGCGCTCGGCGAGGAAGCCGTGCCCGATCTCGCGACGCTTCGGCGAACCGACCCGGCCGGTCTCACCGGTCGAGTAGGGCGGGAAGTTGTAGTGGTGCAGGTAGCGCTTCTTCGTGACGGGCGACAGCGAGTCGATCTGCTGCTCCATCTTGAGCATGTTCAGCGTGGTGACACCCAGGATCTGGGTCTCGCCGCGCTGGAAGATCGCGGAACCGTGGACGCGCGGGATGACCTGCACCTCGGCGTCGAGCGGACGGATGTCGGTCAGGCCACGGCCGTCGATGCGGATGCCCTCGCGGAGGACACGACCGCGCATGACGACCTTCGAGACGGACTTGTAGGCCGCCGAGAACTGGGTGAGCACTTCGGCGTCGAGCGAACCGGCCTCGACGCGCTCGGTGATCTCAGCCTTGACGCGGTCCTTGAGGGCGTCGTCGGCGTTCTGGCGCTCGATCTTGTCGGCGATCTGGTAGACGTTCACCAGTTCGTCGTGTGCGAGACCGGCGACGGCGTCGTAGCTCTCCTGCGTGTACGGGAGGAACACGGGGTAGGCCGCGATCTCCTTGGCCGCCTGAGCGGCGAGTTCGCTCTGTGCCTTGACGAGCTGCTTGAGGAACGGCTTGGAGGCCTCGAGACCGGCAGCCACGACCGCCTCGTCGGGCTTCGTGGCGCCGCCCTTGATGAGGTTCCAGCTGTTCTCGGTGGCTTCCGCCTCGACCATCATGATCGCGACGTCTTCGTTGCCGTTGGCGTCGGTCACGATGCGACCGGCGACGATGATGTCGAAGACGGCCTCCTCGAGCTGGTCGACCTTCGGGAAGGCGACCCACTGGTCGGCCTCGCCGGCCTGGCCGGGGATCAGCGCGAGACGGACGGCGCCGATCGGACCGGAGAACGGCAGACCCGAGATCTGGGTGGACATCGACGCCGCGTTGATCGCGAGGGCGTCGTAGAACTCACCCGGAGCGATCGAGAGGACGGTGATGACGATCTGGACCTCGTTGCGGAGGCCGGTGACGAACGACGGGCGCAGCGGCCGGTCGATGAGGCGGCAGACGAGGATCGCCTCGGTCGAGGGGCGGCCCTCACGACGGAAGAACGAACCGGGGATCTTGCCGGCGGCGTAGGAGCGCTCCTCGACGTCCACCGTGAGGGGGAAGAAGTCGAAGTTGTCCTTGGGGTGCTTTCCGGCCGAGGTGGCCGAGAGGAGCATGGTCTCCTCGTCGAGGTACGCGGCGATCGCGCCCTGTGCCTGCTGCGCGAGGCGGCCGGCTTCGAACCGGACCGTGCGCTTGCCGAACTTGCCGTTGTCGAGAACGGCCTCGGCGAACTTGATTTCTGGACCTTCCACAGGTCTCTCCTTCGTACGTGTGCGCTCCCGTCGAGTGACGGGCCGCGCGTCCCGAATGGACGCGCCGTCGAGCGCGGTCGTGCATGATGCAGCGCGCAACACAGCCGCAGTACTTGCTCAAGCCGCCCGGTCTTCCGGGACTTGGCTGGCCACCAGTAGAACACCACCCGCGGATCGCGAGGGATACACCACCGAGGACAAGCTTCCTGTCGGCTGGCTGTGCGCGGAGCGGACCATCACGGTCCGCCGTCGGTCAGCCTAGCAGAGGGGGGTTCGGCGATCCCCGGAACGACACGGATCCTCAGGTGATGGGCGGGGTGCCAGGAGCGTCCGGAGACGCCGCGCGCCGACGGTCGCGTCCCCACGACACGAGCAGGAGGAGCATCGCGACGGCCGCTCCGAGGAGGGTGTCGAGCACGCGCTCCCCCACGATCGCGAGCACCGGTTGCGTCGACGAGGACGTGCTGATGATGAGCACGAGCGGCGTGATGAAGACGAGCGCCAACGCGTAGTGCCGGATGACGACGAGCTCGATCGTGAACTGCAGGGCGGCCAGCACGAGCGCGAGGACGTAGCCGTGCGGCTGGAGCGAGGCCACGGCGAGGAAGATCCCGGCGCCGACGACCGTCCCGAGCACGCGGTGCACGCCGCGTGTCGCGCTCAGGGTGCGCGAGTGCCCCACGCTGAGGATCGCGACGGCGGACCCGGCGATCCAGTACCCGTGACCGAGGCCGAGGACCGCTCCGAGGACCGCACTGATCGCGAGCGCGACCGTGAGGCGTGCCGCGATCCGGCGGTCGGTCGCGCTCAGCCGGTACTCGGGGAACAGCACCCGCATCGGCGTCGGCTTCCCCGCGCCGCGGCGGACGGCCGGCACGAGCAACGGCGCGACGACCACCAGCGAGGCGAAGGCGGAACCGGCCGCCACGAGCAGGATCACCAGTCCGCCGTCGAGCCCGGCGCCGCCGATCGGGATGGGCGCGGTCAGGTGGCCGGCGATGCCGAACACGAGGATGAAGAACAGCGCGCCCGGAGGGCCGAGGACGATGCCCTGCACCAGCCAGATCACCACCGACCCGACGACGATGAGGCCGATCGCGGTCAGCGGCCGAGAACCCGACATCGCGACACCCAGCGCCGCGGCCGTGACGAGTCCTGCTCCGATGAGCGGCAGCACCCGCAGACGGTCCCGGCGGCTGAGCGGCGCGCAGTAGAGCGCGGTGAACGCCCCGAGGCCGGTGAGCAGGCCGAGCGGCGTGAGTCCGAAGAACGTCGCGACCGCGACCGGCACGGCCATCGCGATCGCAGCCGTGAGGGCTGCCGGCCAGCGCTTGGGCGATGGCGCGAAGCTGATCAGCGAGGTCTTCAGACCGCGTTCAGCCATCCGGTCCTCCGCTCTCGTGCAACCATCCAACGCTACGCCATCCTGAGCCCGGCGCCCGGGCCCCGTCGTCGCGCGGGCCGCCCCGGGCTACGCTGGTGCGGACCCCAGGAGGTGACGTTGACGCATCCCGCGCCGGCAGCCGCTCGCCCGAAGCAGCGCGTCCCGTTCTGGGACAACGCCCGTTTCGCGTGCATCACGCTCGTCGTCATGGGCCACGCGATCCAGCGCCTGACCTCCGAGTCCGACCCTGCGCTCGTGGTGTACCTGTTCCTCTACGCCTTCCACATGCCGGCGTTCGCGATCATCAGCGGGTACTTCTCGAAGTCGGCCCCTCCCGGACGACGACAGATGCGTCGGGTGATCACGGACATCCTCCTGCCATACCTGATCATGGAGGGGATCTGGTCTCTCGTGCAGTTCCTCGTCGAAGGCAAACGCGCGTTCAACCCGACCCAACCGTCGTGGACCCTCTGGTTCCTCCTCGCGCTCGGCATCTTCCGCCTCGTCCTGCCCTACCTTGCGCTCCTGCGCTGGCCACTGCTCTGGAGCGTGGTGATCTCGATCGGCGTCGGCTACCTCGACAACGTCGACAGCACGTTCTCGCTCTCGCGCGCACTCGGGATCCTCCCGTTCTTCGTGCTCGGATGGCAGATCAACCGGTGGCGGCTCGTGGACCGCTGGCGTCTCGTCCGCACGAGGGCCTGGTGGATCCGGATCGCCGCCGCCGCCGTCCTCATCGCGTGGGCGGTCGTCCTCGTCGTCGGGATCGACCTGTGGCGGCGCATCGACCTGCGCTACTGGTTCTTCTACGACCGGGGGTACACCGCGCTCGGCAACGAGGACGGGACGGGCGGCCTGGTGCGACTCGCGGCGATCCTGCTGGCCGTCGTCCTCACCGCGGCGTTCTTCGTGCTCGTCCCCCGCGGCCAGTCGTGGATCACCCGGTACGGACAATCGACGATGTACGTCTACCTGCTGCACTCCTTCGTGCTCTACCCACTGCGTGAGTCGGGCGTCCTCACCGACACGGGCAGCCCCGAGCTCGTCCTCATCGGCCTGCTGGTGCTGTCGGTCCTGATCGTCATCGTGCTCTCCAGCGGACCGGTGCGCCGCATCACGAGACCGCTCATCGAACCCCGCGCGGCGTTCATCTTCAGTCGCAAGCGGGCCTTCGACCCGGAGCCCCCTCGGAGCGACCCGACCGGGTCCCGCCGCGACGTCACGAGGTGACGAGGACGACCTTCCCGCGGACGTGACCGTCGATGAGGTGGCGGTAGGCGTCGACGACCCGCTCGATGGGCCACACGCTGTCGATGGGGAGGACGATCTCACCACGCGCGATCGACTCGCCGAGCGCGGCCAGCTCGTCGAGTGTCGCGTCCTGTCCGCCGACGCCGCGGAACCCGTGCTCGGCGGCGAAGGGTCGGTCCGCGATCGTGTTGACCCGCTCCGGCGCGACGCCGAGGTCGCGCGCCAGCTCGAGGGTGGGCCGGCCGTGGGTGTCGATGACGGCCGTGATCCCGCCAGGGGCCGCCTCGAGGACACGCTCGCGCAGCCCGTCGCCGTACTGGACGGGGATGATGCCGAGACCGCGGAGGAACTCCTGATTGGCCGCGCCGGCGGTGCCGAGAACGACCGCGCCCGTCCGCCTGGCGAGCTGCGCCGCGAGCACGCCGACCCCGCCGGCAGCAGCACTCACGAGCACCGTGTCCGGCTGCTGGACGCCGACGGCGGCGACCGATGCGATCGCCGCGCGTCCCGCGATGTCGAGGGCGCCGGCCTGCTCGATGGTGAGCCCGTCCGGCACATGATGGAGGATGCCGGCCGGAGCGATGAGGAAGTCCGCCTGCGCGTGGAACCGGTGTCCGCCGTACACGTGGTCGCCCGTCGCGAATCCCTGGACACCGCTCCCCACGCCGTCCACCACCCCGGCGAAGTCGTTGCCGTTCCCGCTCGGGACGTCCCGTCCGAAGGAGGCGAGCGCTTCGGGTGATGACGCGAGCTTGTGGTCGACGGGGTTGAGCCCTGCGACGAGGACACGGACTCGGACCTCGTCGTGGCCAGGCACCGGGATGTCGCCCTCGACGAGGTGGAACACCTCGGGACCGCCGAACCGGTCGAACCGCACGAACCTCGCCATGATGCCTCCTCCGCCGGCTTCCGCCGACCTCAATGCTCACACGCTTCCCAGGCGAGGACCACCCCGGCCGCAGGGGACGTCACGCGCCGTTCACCCGGCCGAGCGAGAATCACGGGCATGGCATGGGTCGATGAGCTGCAGACGGCGATCACGGCGTGGTTGCTCGAGATCGCCGCGTCCGGCTGGGTGTTCCCGGCGCTGTACCTGCTGACGGTCGCCGACGCCTTCCTGGTCGTCCTGCCGAGCGAGACCGCGGTGACGGCGCTCGGAGCGATCTCGGCGTCGAGCGGCTCGCCGGGCCTCGCCCTCCTCATCGGCGTGGCCTGGGCGGGCGCCGTGACCGGCGACGTGTCCTGCTACCTCCTCGGACGACGGATCGGGACCACACGGTTCGCCTGGATGCGGCGCCCGCGGGTCGCGGGCGCGATCGGACGTGCGGGCGTCGCGCTCGAGCGCCGCGCCGCTGCAGCCATCCTCACCGCGCGCTACATCCCGTTCGCGCGCATCGCGGTCAACCTCGTCGCCGGGGCGAGTGGTCTCCGCCCCCGTCGGTACCTTCCGATCACCGTCCTCGCAGGGTTCGCCTGGGCACTGTGGAACGTGGGCGTCGGAGCCGTCGTCGGCCGGTTCCTCCCGGATCAGCCGGTACTCGCGACCGCCGTCTCGATCGTCGTCGCCGTCGGCCTGGGCGTGGCCGTCGACCGGATCAGCGCAGCCCTGGCCGCACGACGGCGACGACCACTGGCCTCACTCGACGAGCTCGCCCCGCGCCTTCTTGCCGACGATGGAGTGCCGGCGGCTGTAGGCGAAGTAGATGATGAAGCCGAGCGCCAGCCAGACGAGGAACCGCACCCAGGTCAGCGTCGTCAGGTTGAGCATGAGCCAGACGCAGAGCACCGCTGAGAGGATCGGAAGGAACGGCGACCACGGGACGCGGAACGCACGCGGCAGCTTCGGGTACTTCTTCCGCAGCACGATCACGGCGATGCTGACGAGCACGAACGCGGAGAGCGTTCCGATGTTGATCATCTCCTCGAGGATGCCCACGTCGGTCAGGCCGGCGATCAGCGCGACGAGCGCGCCGACGATGAGCTGCACCCGCACGGGTGTCTTCCGCTTCTCGGAGGTGACGCTGAGTGAGCGCGGGAGCAGGCCGTCGCGGCTCATGGCGAAGACCACGCGGGCGAGGCCGAGCAGGAGCACCATGATGACGGTCGTCAGGCCGGCGAGGATGCCGATCGAGATCACCTGCGCCGCCCAGTCCGCGCCCACCGCGATGAACGCCGTCGCGAGTGAGGGGTCCTCAGCCTCGGCGAGGGTCGTGTACGGCACCATGCCGGTGAGGACGAGACTCACGCCGACGTAGAGGACGGTCACGATGGCGAGGCCACCGAAGATGCCGCGCGGCAGGTTGCGCTGCGGGTTCTTGACCTCTTCCGCGCTCGTGGCGACGACGTCGAACCCGATGAAGGCGAAGAAGACGAGTGAGGCACCGGCGAGCAGACCGAAGACGCCGTACTGCGCGGGCGCTGCCCCCGTCATGAAGGAGAACAGCGACTGCGACCAGGCGTCGGACGCCCCGCCCTTCGTCGGGACCTCGTCGGGGATGAACGGCGTGTAGTTCGCGGCCTTGACGAAGAAGGCGCCGACGACGATGACGAAGATGACGATCGCGACCTTGATGATCGTGAAGACGCTCGCGACACGCGAGGACAGCTTCGTCCCGAGGACGAGCAGGGTGGTGAAGATCGCGACGATGACGAACGCGCCCCAGCTGACCTTGAGCCCGAAGACGTCGAGCTCGCTCGGCACGTCCCAGCCCCAGAGCAGGAAGACGTTGCTGAGGTAGATGCCCCAGTACTTGGCGATGACGGCGGCCGCCGTGAGCATCTCCAGGATGAGGTCCCATCCGATGATCCACGCGAGGAGCTCACCGAGGGTGGCGTAGGTGAAGGTGTAGGCGGAGCCGGCGACGGGCACCGTGGAGGCGAACTCCGCGTAGCACATGATGGCGAGGGCACAGGTGACGGCCGCGAGGATGAACGCGAGCGACACGGACGGGCCCGCGTAGTTGCCCGCGGCCTTGGCTCCGACGGAGAAGATGCCGGCGCCGACCGCGACCGCGACACCCATGATCATGAGGTCCCAGGTGCCGAGGGTGCGCTTCAGACTGCGCCCTTCGACGCTGGAATCCGCGAGGGAGTCCTCGATGCTCTTCGTCCGCCAGATGCTCATGGTGCTCCTTGCCGTGGTGCGGTACCTCGTGGCCTCGCTCGAAGCCGACTCTCGACCTTGCCAGATGAGCAGGCCGAGGTCGAGTCGCAGACGGGATGTTCTGCAGCTGCAGCGTTCCTGATCGAACACGAACGGGCCGCCATCCCGGAGGATGACGGCCCGTCACGAAGAAGCTCGCGGTGTCAGCGCCCTTCGACAGGCTCAGGGACCGTGGGTCTCGTGAGCTGGCGGAGGGTTCAGAGTGCTGCCTAGCGGCGGAGTCCGAGGCGCTCGATCAGCGAGCGGTAGCGCTCGATGTCGACGGCCTGGAGGTAGCCGAGGAGGCGGCGACGCTGTCCGACCAGGAGCAGCAGGCCACGACGCGAGTGGTGGTCGTGCTTGTGCTCCTTGAGGTGCTCGGTGAGGTCCTTGATGCGGCGGGTCATGACCGCCACCTGGACCTCGGGGGATCCGGTGTCACCTGGGTGGGTTGCGTACTCTTCGATGATCGCCTTCTTACGGTCTCCTTCAAGCGCCATAGTGGTGATCCCCTCTCTGTTCGTTGCGCGGTGCCCGTCGCCTGATGCGTGGGCTCTCTTGATCCGCGGCCGTTGGACGGCAACCTTGTGATTCTAGCAGGTTCAGAGCGTGGGAGGTTCGCGGTGCGTCGAGCGCCGCTTCGCATTGGCCCGGTCCTCCGCTTCGCTGGCTGCAACCCGGCGTCGGCGACGCAGCACGAGGATGAGGGCGAGCGCGATGAGGTCCAGGATCAGGAAGGCGAGGAGCAGCCAGACCCAGAGCGGCGGTCCGGCACCGGCGTTCGGCGCAGGCTCAGCGGCTGCCTCCGCCGCCTCGGCGGTCGTCGTGGAATCGTAGACGAGCCGGACCGGGTCGCCGAGCGTGGCCCCGCCGTCGGCGTTCGTCGACACGAGGGCGAGGGTGATGTCGTACTCCCCCGCGTCCGCTCCGCGAAGCCACTGAGTCATGTTGATCCTGGTGGACCATCCGCCGTCGCTCCCGATCTCGATCGGCTGCCCGTCGAAGCGGAACTCGGTCGCCCCCGTCCCGCCGGTGGACTGCAGGTCGCACGACGCATCATCGGCCGTG
>Ga0308161_1005841_pt1 | contig 10628 bp, 7 predicted proteins | sample PhyFR2_FD_201034 | JGI IMG/M metagenome (GOLD analysis project Ga0308161, IMG submission 201034) | Phyllosphere microbial communities from UC Gill Tract Community Farm, Albany, California, United States - DLSLF.R2 | ecosystem: Host-associated > Plants > Phyllosphere > Unclassified | place: USA...
CGAACTGGGCGAGCATGCGGGCGGCAATGTCGAACTGCCCGCCCGCGGAAAAGGGCACTACCAGCTTCACCGGCCTGTCCGGGTATTTTCCGGCGGCGCCGGCAAGCGCGGCGCATGACAGCATGGCGCCGGCGGCGAGCATGCGGTTGAGTCGTTTGAATCCGATCATCTTCAGTCTCCTTGGAATCGTTATGCCGGGATCAGCAGGTATTTTCCGCCAGGGCTGGCGAAGCATCATTCCGCCATGCCGCCCGGCGATGCCGCCGCGTTATTGCGTCGTGGCAGCGGGCCATTCCGCAGAGTTATGAAAGCCATGCAGGGCATTATCAGCCTGCCGGCATGCCGCTCCTATCATCGTTTCCATCGATGACCAACAGGAGACTTTCATGAATCAAGGGCGCTTCATCACACGCTGTGCGCAGTACTGGCCGGACCGGCCCGCCATCATCTTCAATGATGCAGTCACCACCTTCCGCCAGCTCGACGAGCGTTCCAGCCGCCTGGCCAACGCCCTGCTGGCATTGGGCGCCAGCAGGGGCGACCGCATTGCGGTGCAATCGTGGAACCGGCCGGAACTGATCGAGCTGGAATGCGCGCTGTACAAGGCCGGCCTGGTGAAGGTGGCGCTCAATGCGCGGCTGTCGCGCCCGGAAGTGGTCGATACCGCCGGCAATGCCGAGCCGGTACTGATGCTGGCCGGGCCGGCGCATGCCGCCGCCATCGCCGAGCTGGCGCCGTCGCTGCCCAGCGTACGCAGTTTCATCGTCTTCGGCGCGGCCTGCGACGGCTTTCTGGACTACGAGGCGCTGCTGGCGCAATCCGGCACGACCAGCCCGGATGCCGACATGTCGCCGGACGAACTGGCCGTGCTGCATTACACCTCGGGTTCGACCGGCAAGCTCAAGGCTGCGATGCAGACCGTGGGCAACCGCATGGCCTCGCTGCGCAAGGTGGTGATGAACCGCCTGCGTGCCGAACCCGGCGACGTGCTGGCCCTGGCCGGGCCTATCACCCATGCCAGTGGCATGTTCATCCAGCCCTACCTGTTCCAGGGCGGCGCGATCCTGCTGCATGAGCGCTTCGAGCCCGAGGCTTTCCTGGCGTCTATCCAGCGCTACCGGGTGAGCGCCTGCTTCCTGGTGCCGACCATGATCAACATGCTGGTGGCGCATCCGCGCGTGAAGGACTATGACCTGGGTTCCCTGAAGCAGGTGACCTATGGCTCGGCGCCGATGGCGCCGTCGCGCATCCGCGAGGCCTGGCAGGTATTCGGGCCGGTGCTGTCGCAGGGCTACGGCGCCGGCGAGACCACCGGCGGCCTGGTGGCGCTGAGCACACAGGACCATCGCATCGCGCTGGAGCAAGGACGCGAGGCGCTGCTGTCATCCTGTGGCCGCATCTTCAGCGAATCGGAACTGCGGCTGGTCGATGATGACGGCAAGCCGGTGGCGCAAGGGGAGGTCGGCGAGATCGTGATCCGCGGCCCGGATGTATTCGCGGGCTACTGGCGTGAACCGGAACTGTCCGCCGCGGCGCTGAAGGACGGCTGGCTGCATACCGGCGACCTGGCGCGCATGGACGCCCAGGGTTATCTGTACATCGTCGACCGCAAGAAGGAGATGATCATTTCCGGCGGCTTCAATGTGTATCCGTCGGAGATCGAGCAGGCACTGTACCGCCATGCCGCCGTCTACGAGACCTGCGTGGTCGGCGTGCCCGACCCGGTGTGGGGCGAGGCGGTAAAGGCGGTGGTGGTGCTGCGGCCCGGCCACGTGGCAAGCCAGGCCGACCTGATGGCGCATTGCCGCGACCTGCTGGCCGACTTCAAGAAGCCGCGCTCGATCGATTTTGTCAGCGAGCTGCCGAAGAATGCGAACGGCAAGCTGTCGCGCAAGGAAGTCAGGGAGCGCTACTGGGCCGGGCAGGAGCGGCGCGTCGCGTAGCGACAATGCCCTGTCCCTTCCCGTCCGGCTCAGGCGGGCGGAAGGGGCAAGCCTTCGGCCCGCGCCAGCCTTTCCATGGCGCCCTCAAGGATGGTGAGCGCCTGGCCGGCCGCTACCTGCAGCGCCTGATGCAGCTGCGCATCGGCCTCGTTGCGCGATGCGCATTGCGCGCTGTATCGCTCGAAGCTGCCTATCGTCATCATGATGTCGACGAGATGGCGCGGACATTCGCAGTCCACGCGGCTGGCCGCGGCGGCCATGTCCAGCAGCGCCTCGTCGCTGAACCGGCGCGGACGCGGCGCTTCGGCGGCGGGGCCGCGCTCGCGCAGCGGCGGCCGGGCATTCGCCAGCGCCGCCCGGCACAGCAGCAGCAGCTCGCCCAGTTCGGGCGGCACCCGCGCCACCAGGCAGCCCTGCGCGCGCAGCTGGCGTATCGTCGCGCTGGCGCAGAACCGGTACAGCACCACCACCGCCACGGCGCCGCAGGCACGCCGGGCGGCGACGATCTGCGGCACGGCACTGTCATCGAGTTCGGACAGCTCCACCAGCAGCAGGTCGGCATCCGCACCCTGCAATACCGTGTCAGCTTGCGCCAGCTGGGCGCAACTGGCGCGCACCACTAGCCCCAGGCTGGCGCGGCCGCCGGCGGCGAGCCGCCGGATCAGGCTTTCCCCGAGCAGCGCCACCCGCATCAACTGCTTGGTTGCCGTCGCGGGCAGTGTCTGCGACGCCGTCATTTCCTCCAGTTGCCGCATCGGCAGGCCGGCCAGCACGCCGATCGGGTGGCCCTGGTCCACCAGCTGCTTCAGCAGGCCAAGGCGGCGCACCTGTTCCGTCGAATAAAGCCGCTGCCCATGCACGGAGCGGTCGGTGTCGGAGAGGGCATAGCGGCGCTCCCAGACCCGCAGCGTTTCCACCGGCAAGCCGGCCAGCCGCGCCGCCACGCCCGTTCGATGCATGCCCTTGCGCTCGGATTGATCTTCGGAAACTTCCTTGATTTTAATCGAATCTGCCATGTGTGAACCGATATTGAACCGTTAATGTGCCGATTATAACGGGACAAAGGCTGGACACGTAGGATTTTTCCGCCTAACTTGCAGGCTCAGCGGTTCAGCATCACCAGCACGTCGGTGCAGCAGGAGCAGCGGCGAGCCTGGCAGGCAGTGGCCATACGCCGGTCGGAACCGGCGGGCGCCGGCTGATCCGCATGGTTCCGTTTGCAGCGCTCTTTTGCGCTGTGCTGTCGTCCACATGAAGGAGTAGACAATGAAGAAAATCATCATCGCAGCTGCACTGACTATCGCAACCGGCCTGTCCCATGCAGCCGACATCGTCGACACCGCCAAGTCGGCGGGATCGTTCAACACGCTGGTGACGGCGGTGCAGGCGGCCGGCCTGGTCGATACGCTCAAGGGACCGGGACCATTCACCGTGTTTGCGCCCACCGATGCGGCCTTCGCCAAGATCCCCAAGGACAAGCTCGACGCGCTGCTGAAGGACAAGGCAGCGCTGACCAAGGTGCTGACCTACCACGTGGTGCCGGGCAAGGTGATGGCCAGTGATGTGAAGGCCGGCAAGGTCAAGACCGTTGAAGGCAGCCCGATCACGGTGAGCATGAATGGCGGCAAGGTAGGCATTGACAATGCCACCGTCGTCAAGGCGGACGTTGCCGCCGACAACGGCGTGATCCATGCGATCGATTCGGTGATCATGCCCCAGTAAGCTTGCAGCAAGCCAGTGCGGGTGGGCATCCCGGCCTCAAGGCCTGCCCGCGCTGGTCCCCTTCGCGCTGCTGGCCTGACTGGCTTGGCGATACCGGTCGGATTGACTCTGGCACCGCGCTGCGGCGCTTCGTCGTAACCCGCAACGACGATCGCCGTGCCTGGGCTCGGGTCAATGTGCCCCGGTCTTGTCCAAGCCAGTCAGGCCAGCAGCGCGCCACCGCTCACGCCAGCCTGCAAGAAGCTGCGGATAGCAAAGGCAAAATGCTACTGCCTGCACCCCCAGGGGCGCGGACGAGCGCCAGCATGAAGGCCGGCACGCTACCCAGCAGCATCACCGCCATCCCCACGGGTGAAGCAGAAAGCGCTGAAGGCATACAGCTCGCCCGCTACGCCGCCACGCAGGCGGATTGCATGCGTCGGGCCGGCATGCCGGTGCGAGAACACCGTCGGCACCAGGCTCATTGCCGAATAACCTACCAGGATGCCGCGGACATGCGGTCCGGGCGCCGCGCCAGAAAGGCGACTGCGGCCACCATGGCCGCGCCGGCCAGCATGCGCTGGCGTCATCCGCCGGCGCGCATCGAGCGAGGCAGGCCCAATACCAGGTCGGGAAACGCGTAGATCAGCACCAGTGCGGCAACGATCAGTAGGAACATGGGCACGGTCACCCTGGCGATCCAGGGAATCTGCTTGCTGGTCATGCCTTGCAGCACGAACAGGTTGAAACCCACCGGCGGCGTGATCTGCGCCATCTCCACCACCAGCACGATGAATACGCCGAACCAGATCAGGTCGATGCCGGCCTTTTCCACCGTGGGCAGGATCACGCCCATGGTCAGCACCACCATCGATATCCCATCCAGGAAGCAGCCGAGAACGATGAAGAACACGGTCAGCATGGCGATCAGCATCGCGGTGGACAGGCCCAGCGAGGCAATCCACTCGGCCAGGTGGCGTGGCAGGCCTAGGTAGCCCATTGCCAGCGTGAGGAACTGGGCGCCGGACAGGATCAGCGCAATCATGCAGAACAGGCGGGTTGCGCCCATCAGGCTGTCGATGAAGGTTTGCCGGTTCAGCGACCCTTGCGCGGCTGACAGCGCCAGCGCGCCCAGCACGCCCACGGCTGCCGCCTCGGTCGGCGTGACCCAGGGCGAGTAGACCGCGCCCAGCACCAGAACGATCAGCAGGCCCACCTGCGCCAGGTGGCGCGATGCATGCAGCTTCTGCCGCAAGCTCAGCTTCTCGGTGGCCGGCGGTATCGCGTCCGGATGCCCAAGCGCCCATACCACGATGTAGCCGGAAAACAGCGCCGCCAGCAGCAGCCCGGGCACGATGCCGGCAATGAACAGCTGCGCGATCGAGACATTGGCCGAGACGCCGTAGACGATCATGATGATGGACGGCGGGATCAGCAGGCCCAGCGTGCCCGCGCCGGCCAGCGTGCCGATGATCTTGTCTTCCGGGTAGCCGCGCCGGGTCAGCTCGGGAATGGTCATCTTGCCGATGGTGGCGCAGGTGGCCGCAGACGAGCCGGACACCGCGGCAAAGATGGCGCAGCCGATCACGTTGGTATGCAGCAGCCGGCCCGGCACGTTTTCCAGCCACGGCGCCAGGCCCTTGAACATGTCTTCCGAGAGCCGGGTGCGAAACAGGATCTCGCCCATCCAGACAAACAGCGGCAGCGCGGTCAGGGTCCAGGAAGAGGATGCGCCCCAGATGGTGACGGCCATCGCGTCCCCGGCGGGACGGGCAGAGAACAGCGCCATCGCGATCCAGGCCACGCCCGACAGGGCCAGCCCGATCCAGACGCCGGAAGCGAGTATTGCAAACAGCACTGCGATGAGCAGCGCGGTGATCAGGATATCCATGGAAGCCTTGCCCTTACTTGGTTGCCAGCGTTCATTCGTTACGCAATTGCTCGGCGCTTGCCCGCAGCACCCGCTTGCCACGCAACTCCAGCAGCAGTTCGTCGAGCAGGGCAATCAGCAGCACGACCGCGCCCACCGCCATCGCCACCTGGGGAATCCACAGCGGCGTGGCATCGTTGCCGGTGGAGATGTCCTGGAATTCCCAGGACTGCCAGGTCAGCTTGATGGAGTAAAAGCTCAGGGCGGCGGCCAGCAGGCTGGCCGCGAGCAGCGACCAGATTTCCATGGCCCGCTGCATCCGCGGCGACGCCGCCTGCAGCAGCAGCGATACCCGGATGTGCTCGCCGCGCTTGAAGGTATGCGCCAGCGCCAGAAAGCCGCAGGCGGCCATCGCATAGCCGGCATACATGTCGGTGCCGCGCCAGCCCAGCGCCAGCGCGCGGTCGGCGATGCCGGCAACCACCATCAGCAGCGTGGCCACCATGAAAAAGGCCGCGGCGTAGCCGGCGGCCATATAGAGTCTGTCGAGTAGAGCGCGCATGGTGGTCCGTGATCAGGCCGGTTTTCAGGAAAATAAAAAGCCAGCAAGGGCCATGCCATGCATGCTCCTTGCTGGCCGTCGGCGCCGCTCAGTTCTTGCGATAGGCGTCCATCACGGCCTGGCCTTCCGGCCCTGCCTTCTTCAGCCAGTCTGCCTGCATCACCTGGCCCACCTGCTTCATGTCGGCCTGCAGCTTGGCCGATGGCTTGTGGATCGTCATGCCCTTTTCCTTCAGCGCATTCAGGTACCACTCGTTCTTCTCGGCCGACACCTTCCAGCCACGCGCCTCGGCCGTTTCGGCCGCCTTCAGCAGCGCGTCGCGGGTCGGCTGGTCAAGCGCATCGAATGCCTTCTTGTTGACGATGACCGCGTTCTTCGGCAGCCACGCCTGGGTGTCGTAGAAGTTCTTGACCTGCTCGTAGACCTTGGAGTCGTAGCCGGTGGAGCCGGAGGTCATGAAGGACTCGACCACGCCCGTGGCCAGCGCCTGCGACAGCTCGGACGCCTGCACCGTGACCGGCTGCGCGCCGACCAGCTCGGCGATCTTGCTGGTCGATGGGCTGTAGGCACGCCATTTCAGGCCGCGCATGTCGGCCGCCGACTCGATCGGCTTCTTCGAATAGATGCCCTGCGGCGGCCAGGCCACCGCATATAGCATCATCATGCCCTGCTTGCCCAGCAGGTCGTTCTGGGCCTTCTTCGACGCCTTGTACAGCTTCATCGATTCCTCGTAGGAGGTGGCCAGGAAGGGAATGCCGTCGACGCCATAGAGCGGATTCTCGTTCTCGAAGTTGGCCAGCAGGATCTCGCCGATCTGCGCCTGGCCGCCCTGCACCGCGCGCTTGATCTCGGGCGCCTTGAACAGCGACGCATTCGCATGCACCGTGATCTTGAGCTTGCCGCCGGTGGCCTTGTCGACATCGGCGGCGAACTGCTGCACGTTCTCGGTATGGAAGTTATTGGCGGGATAGGCGGTTGGCATGTCCCACTTGGTCTGGGACTGGGCCGCGGCGCAAAGGCCGATGAGGGAAAAGGCGACTGCAAGCTTGCTCAAACGCATGGGTGATCCCCTGTTGACTGGCATGTTAAGGAAAGAATCGCGCGGCAAGAGTAGCGCTAACGGCTGCTTTTCTCAAGGGCAAGCGTGTTTATGCAGCTTGTGCCACCGCAAGCCGCTTTCCAGTTTCGTGCGGCTACCGCTATCATGGCCGGTGCCGGGCAGAAGACGATGGCCTGCCCGCCAACCAAACTGAAAGGGTGGTCTCGCATGCAACGCTGGCAATTCTGGGTAGACAGGGGCGGCACCTTCACCGACATCGTCGCGAAGCGGCCGGATGGCAGCCTGACGACGTACAAGCTCCTCTCCGACAATCCGGAACAGTACCGGGACGCGGCGGTGGCCGGCATACGGCACCTGCTCGGGCTCGGCGCCGGCGAACCCATTCCTTCCGATCTGGTGGAAGCCGTGAAGATGGGCACCACGGTGGCCACCAATGCACTATTGGAGCGCAAGGGCGAGCGCACCGTGCTGGCCATCAGCCGGGGCTTCCGGGATGCGCTGCGCATCGCCTACCAGAACCGGCCGCGTCTGTTCGACCGCCATATTGTGCTGCCGGAACTGCTCTACAGCCGGGTCATCGAGATCGACGAGCGCATTGGCGCCCATGGCGAGACAGTGCTGGCGCTGGACGAGGCCGGCGCGGCGTCCGCCCTGCGCGCAGCCTACGACGAAGGCTACCGCGCGCTGGCCATCGTCTTCATGCATGGCTACCGCTACACCGCGCACGAGGCCGCGGTCGAGCGGATGGCGCGCGAGATCGGCTATACCCAGGTATCCGCCTCGCACCAGACCAGCCCGATGATGAAGCTGATCTCGCGCGGCGACACCACCGTGGTCGACGCCTACCTGTCGCCCATCCTGCGGCGCTATGTCGACCAGGTGGCGCATGAAATGCCGGGCGTGCACCTGCAGTTCATGCAGTCCAGCGGCGGCCTCACCAACGCCCATGCCTTCCAGGGCAAGGACTCGATCCTGTCGGGGCCGGCAGGCGGCATCGTCGGCATGGCGCGCACCAGCGAACTGGCCGGCTTCGACAAGGTGATCGGCTTCGACATGGGCGGCACCTCGACCGACGTCTCGCATTACGCCGGCGAGTTCGAGCGGGTGTTCGAGACCCAGGTCGCCGGCGTGCGCATGCGCGCGCCGATGATGAGCATCCACACGGTGGCCGCCGGCGGCGGCTCCATCCTGCATTTCGACGGCGTGCGCTACCGGGTCGGGCCCGACAGCGCCGGCGCCAATCCCGGTCCGGCAAGCTACCGCCGCGGCGGACCGCTGACCGTCACTGACTGCAACGTCTTGCTGGGCAAGATCCAGCCGGCGCATTTTCCGAGCGTGTTCGGCCCCAACGGCGACCAGCCGCTGGACCTGGATGCGGCGCGCACCGGCTTTGCCCGCATGGCCGCCGAAATCGGCCAGGCTACCGGCAGGACGCCCTTGCCCGAGCAGGTCGCGGAGGGCTGCCTTGCGATCGCGGTCGCCAGCATGGCCAATGCGATCAAGCAGATATCGGTGCAGCGTGGCCACGACGTGACCGAATACGTGCTCGCCACCTTCGGCGGCGCCGGCGGCCAGCATGCCTGCCTGGTGGCCGACGCGCTGGGCATGACGCGGGTGTTCTGCCACCCCTTGGGCGGCGTGCTGTCGGCCTATGGCATGGGGCTGGCCGACCAGACCGCGATGCGCGAAGCCGCGGTCTAAGCCAGGCTTTCGGACGACGCGATGGTTGAAGTGGAAGAGAAGCTGGCGCAGCTGGCGGAGGCGGCCAGTCAGGAACTGACGGCGCAGGGCGTGCCGGCACAGCGCATCATTGAACTGCGCCGGGTTCATCTGCGCTATGAAGGCACCGATTCGGCGCTGGTAGTGCCGTTCGGCACGCTGCCGGAGATGCAGTCCGGCTTCGAAGCAGCCTATCGCAAGCGCTTCTCCTTCCTGATGCAGGGCAAGGCCCTGATCGTCGAGGCGGTGTCGGTCGAGGCGGTCGGGCCGTCGGATGCACCGCGCGAGCGGCCGGCATCGCGCCCGGCGCGCCAGGGGCCGCTGCGTGCGGCGCAGGCGCTGCGCTTCTACTCCGGCAGCGCCTGGCATGAGGCCGGCATGTTCCGGCGCGATGACACCCGCCCCGGCGACCTGATCCGCGGTCCGGCCATCATCGCCGAAGCCAATGCCACCACCGTGGTGGAGCCGGGCTGGCAGGCCGAAGTCACTGCGCTGGACCATCTGGTGCTGACCCGGATCGAGGCGCGTCCGGAGCGGCGCGCGCTGGGCACCAGCGCCGACCCGGTGATGCTGGAGATCTTCAACAACCTGTTCATGTCGATCGCGGAGCAGATGGGGCTGCGGCTGCAGAACACCGCCTACTCGGTAAATATCAAGGAAAGGCTGGACTTTTCCTGCGCCATCTTCGACGCCGCCGGGCACCTGATCGCCAATGCGCCGCACATGCCGGTGCACCTGGGCTCGATGGGCGAGAGCATCAAGACGGTGATGCAGGAGAACCGCGGCGCAATGCGGCCGGGCGACGTGTTCATGCTCAACGATCCCTATCACGGCGGCACCCATCTGCCGGATGTTACCGTGATCACGCCCGTATTCGACGAGGCCGGCAACGACATCCTGTTCTACGTCGGTTCACGCGGCCACCACGCCGACATCGGCGGCACCACGCCGGGTTCGATGCCGCCGGATTCCACGGTGATCGAGGAAGAGGGCGTGCTGATCAATAACTTCAAGCTGGTGGAAGCCGGCCGCCTGCGCGAAGCCGAGACCCGTGCGCTGCTCTGCGGCGCCCGCCATCCGGCCCGCAATCCCGAACAGAACATGGGCGACCTGCGGGCGCAGATCGCCGCCAACCAGAAGGGCGTGGAAGAGTTGGGCAAGATGGTGGCCCACTTCGGGCTGGACGTGGTCCAGGCCTACATGGGCCATGTGCAGGACAATGCCGAGGAAGCGGTGCGGCGCGTGATCACGGCGCTGCATGACGGCGCCTACACCTATGCGCTCGACAACGGCGCGGTGATCAAGGTGGCGATCAGGGTAGACCAGACAACGCGCAGCGCCGACATCGATTTCACCGGCACTTCGCCCCAACTGGCCAACAACTTCAATGCGCCTTCGGCGGTCTGCATGGCGGCGGTGCTGTATGTATTCCGTACCCTGGTCAACGACGACATACCGCTCAACGCCGGCTGCCTCAAGCCGCTGAACGTGATCATTCCGGAAGGCTCGATGTTGAACCCGCGTTATCCAGCGTCCGTCGTGTCGGGTAACGTGGAGACCTCCACCTGCATCACCAATGCGTTGTATGGCGCACTGGGCGTGATGGCTGCGTCACAGGGCACGATGAACAACTTCACCTTCGGCAATGATCGCTACCAGTACTATGAAACCATCTCCGGCGGCTCCGGCGCCGGCGAGGGCTTCGACGGCACCGACGTGGTGCAGACCAACATGACCAACTCGCGCCTGACCGACCCGGAGATCCTGGAGTTC
>Ga0308161_1005844_pt1 | contig 10624 bp, 10 predicted proteins | sample PhyFR2_FD_201034 | JGI IMG/M metagenome (GOLD analysis project Ga0308161, IMG submission 201034) | Phyllosphere microbial communities from UC Gill Tract Community Farm, Albany, California, United States - DLSLF.R2 | ecosystem: Host-associated > Plants > Phyllosphere > Unclassified | place: USA...
GCGTTACGGGCCCGAGGCAACAAAGTGGTCAGGCTGTGCGAGGGCAACAATGATCCACAGCGCGCGCAGACCATGACGTTGGTCAATCAGCTGGCCAGGCAGCCTTCGCCAACGGTTGAGTGGCAGGTCTGCGAGCGATTGGCCGAAAGCCGCGCCTGGATCACCCGCCACGTACTGCCGCGTCAACCTGGCGACAGCATTGTCCTGATTGACCGTTGGTACCCATCGGACGCGGCGTTTCGCCGAAACGTGCCATTCGACCAAGTGTTGCGTTTGAACATCGAACGCGGCGTGCAGGTGCCTGACCTGCACATCGCGGTGCTCACCACGGCGCAAACGTCCTGGACGAGGGCTGCGTCCCGCCGTCGGGGCCTGGGCAGCACGGTCATCCATACCTTGGAGGAGCAGATGGCGAGTACCCAGGCGTTCAAGCACGCTGCACACGAGCACGGCTGGCTGCTTTGTCAAAATGAAGGCACCGTGGCGGACGCCGTCGATCAGTTGGTGGAGGCCGTCACGCCGCTGCTGCACGCCTGAACCCATCGTTCAGGCCACTGGGTTCAGAAGCCTTCCAACACGATCTTGCCCCTGGCCTTGCCGCTCTCGATGACCGCGTGCGCCCGTTTCAGGTTGCTCGCATTGATCGTCCCGAAATGTTCGCCCACCGTCGTCTTGAGCACACCGGTGTCGACCATTTCGCTGATGCGGTTGAGCAGTTGGTGCTGCTTGATCATGTCGTGCGTCTGATAGAGCGAACGGGTAAACATCAGCTCCCAGTGCAGCGACAAGGATTTGCGCTTGAGTGGGACCACATCCAGCTGCGCAGGGTCATCGATCAAGGCAAGCTGCCCTTGCGGGCGCAGTACCTCGATGAGTTGCTCAAGGTAAGTGTCGGTATGGGTCAGGCTGATCACGTGATCGACCGCTGCGACACCGTGTGCGCTGAGCTGGGCGGCCAGTGGGGCCGAGTGGTCGATCACCAGGTGGGCACCCAGGTCCTTCACCCAGGCTTGCGTCTGGGCCCTGGAAGCCGTAGCGATCACGGTCAGCCCAGTCAACTGGCGGGCCAATTGCACCAGGATCGAACCCACTCCACCGGCAGCGCCGATGATGAGCAGGTGCTGACCCTGACCGCCGTTTTCTTCGAGGCGCAGGCGGTCGAACAGCAGCTCCCACGCAGTGATGGACGTCAATGGCAGCGCAGCGGCGCTGGCAGCATCCAGGCTAGATGGCTTGCGCCCAACGAGGCGCTCGTCCACCCGATGGAATTCGCTGTAGCAGCCGGGGCGGTCGATGGCGCCGGCGTAGAACACCTCATCCCCTGGTTGGAACAGGGTCACCTGCTCGCCCACTTCACGGACGATGCCGACCGCGTCCCAACCCAGCACTTGCGGCTGGTCACCGCCACGGCTGGCGCGAATCTTGGTGTCGACCGGGTTGACTGCGATGGCCTTGACTTCGACCAGCAGGTCTCGCGCACCGGGGGACGGTACGGGCAGGTCTGCATCATAGAGAGATTGAGGGTCTTGCAGGGGCAAGCCAGGCTGCGAGTAAACGACAGATTTCATGGGGGAGGGCCTTGGTTGAAAAGGTACATGCCTAGGCTATTACTATCGATTGCGCAGAAAAACAGGCTTGAAGAATTAATACTTTCTTTTCAGGAGTGAAAACGCGTTGGTGCTCGATCCGTGAGCATTCAAACCAGAGGCCTGCAACAATTTGAAGTCGTGAAGCGCCCGGCTCAACGGCGATGGTCTGCGGGGCAGCCCTGAAAGGTGCATGCCGCAACGCTCGCCGTCGGGGAACCCCCAGGTTGTACGACCTTGGCGCGATCAGAAATCGACCGAGGCACTCAGAGACAGCGTACGTGGTGCACCGAGTACCAGGTAGTTCGAGCCTGGATACCCGCCAGCGGAGGCCCAATAGTCACGACCGGCCACGTTGTCCAGACGCGCACGCAGGGTGACGTCCTTCTCGTCTACCTTGAAGCCGTAGCGGGCCCCCAGGTCCAATCGCGTCCACGAAGGAATCTCGAGGTTGTTGGCGTTGTTGATGTATTGACGGCCGGTGTAGACCACGCGGCTGGTCAGGGTCAGGCCGTTCACACCCGGCACGTCCCATTCGCCGCCGATGTTGGCCTGGGTTTTAGGCACGCCGATGGCCTGGTTGCCGTCGTCCTGACCGTTCTGGGTCTTGCTGAGTTCGGCATCGAGCAGGGTGACGCCACCGAGCAGACGCACGCCGGGCGTCGGCTCACCGAACACCGACAACTCGATCCCGCGGTTGCGTTGTTCACCGCCATCTTTGAACACCTGATCCTCGACGATGCCGACCGGCTTGCGCGTCTCGAACACCGCCAGGCTGCCACCCAGGCCACCGCCGTCGTACTTCACGCCCACTTCGGTCTGTTTGGCCACGTAGGGCGCCAGTGAGGCGCCGGCATTGAGCACCGGGGCTCTGGAACCATCAGGCAGGGTAGTGGTGGCGCCGGCCGTATCGCCTTTGGTCAAGCCTTCGATGTAGTTGGCGTAAACCGAGAACTGCTCGTTGATCTGGTACACCGCGCCGGCAACGGGCGTGGTTTCATAGCGGTTGTACTTGGATGTCTTGTCGCCGGAATTGTAATCGTAACCTGTCACGTTGAGCCCTTGTCGACGGGCTCCCAGGGTGATCTGCAACTGATCGTTGAAGAACCCCAGGGTGTCGGCGATGGCCAGGCTCTGGGTACGGGTCCTGGCGGTCACATGCGGGTCGGACATGTCGCCGCTGAAACTGGTGTTGTCGGGTTTGGGCACGTAGACCGGGTCATAGAGATCGTTGGCGAAACCAGTGAAATTACCCGCCCAGGCATTACGGTCCTTGTTGTCGAACATCGAACCGGACAGCACCCATTGATGCGACACCGGACCTGTTTGCAAGGTGTAGCGCATGCCCACCTCACCGGTAGCCACTGTCTCTTCACGGTAATTATCGAAGCGCGTCGATCGGGTCACGCCGTTGGCGTCGGAGGAGGGGTTGGCCAGCACGTTCTTCTCTTCACCTTTGCGCATGCCGATGGCAGCCCAGGTGGTGAGCGCATCGGAGAGGTCATACTCGGCACGGAAGGTGCCGAATGTTTGCTTCTCCTTGGAGTACGTCCAGGGCTGGCCGTAGTTCTTGTCGGCATCCGGCGGGCTAGGTACGCGGCCTGTAGGGGTGACGCTGGGCAGCGGATTGTCGATGAAATGGTACTGGTGCCCAATGTCGGCCGAAAGCCGCAGGCGTTCGCCCTGGTAGTCCAGGCCCAGGGCGAACATGTCCAGGGAGCGGTCCTGGTCCTGTACCGACGTTTCCCCGTCGCGCTTGGCCACGTTCACGCGCACGCCAAAACGGTCCTGCTCCCCGAAGCGGCGCGCCACGTCAGCCGAAACGGTACCGAAGCCGCGATTTTCAACCCCAGCGGTCAAGCGGGTAAGGGGTTCGTTCGGGGCGCGTTTAGGCAGGATGTTGATGGCGCCGCCGATCCCGGTACCGCCGGGGGCGGCGCCATTAAGGAAGGCGTTGGCCCCGCGGAATACCTCGACCCGTTCGATGAACTCCGCTGCAACGTATTGACGCGGAAGCAGGCCATACAGGCCGTTATAGGCGATGTCGTCGGAATACAGCGGGAAGCCCCGTATGACATACAGTTCCTGGAAGTTGCCGAAACCACGGGCGACCCGCACGGAGGGGTCGTTCTGCAGTATGTCCGCCACGCTGTGCGCCTGCTGGTCCTGGATCAGCTGGTTGGTATAGGACGTGGATGTGAAGGGCGTTTCCATGTAGTCCTTGTTGCCCAGGATACCCACGCGCCCGCCCCGGGCCACTTGCCCCCCTTCATACTCAGGAACCAAGCCATCCTTGGAGGCGTCTGCGCTGGCCGAAACTGCGGTTTCTTCAAGCTCCAGGACCGCGCCAGTGGTACCGGCCGTATTCACAGGTTGTGCAACCGGCACCGGGATTTCCAGCGCGTTCTGAGCAAGTGCGAGCGGTGAGGCCACGCTTGCGACCAACCCCAGGGGCAACCAGACAACGGTGTGCAGCGCAGGCTTGCGGGCAAAATTCGGGAAGGGCATGTGAGAACCTGATCAAGGAATTGGGACGACAGGGAATTGGCGTGCTACAAAGCGCAGAATTATAGCGAGTGGGAATCGTTATCGCTAAGCTTTTGTTTGCAGCTCCAGCCCAAGTTGTAACCTGGCGCTTGCTCAACAACCTTGAGGGTCCGGACGGTTAACGGTTGCGCGTTGTCTGCAGGGCAGGTGACCAACTGCGATGACCGCAGCGCATGCAGGCAATCACGTCATGCAGCTGATGCTGCACTGGCAGGCCACAGCTAACGCAGCAATACAGGCCTGGAGACGGTGGAGAGTCGTATTCTGGACGGTGCTCGGGCGGCAGCACGGACAGGCCCGGTCGAGTGTCTTTGGCCTCGTAAAAATACAGGCTCAGTTCGCCGTCCGTCTCCAGCAAACCCAATCGCACCTGGCCAAGGTGCTCAACCCCTTGTTGACGCAGTTCCATGAACAACTCGTTGGAGGAGATGTTCAGGTTGCGCAACGAGTGAATTTCATATTGGCCGTCCTTGACGACGGTGATCGGGAGCCCGTCAATCCAGGCTTCGCACATCTTGCTGCGACGCATCAGATAGATCGTGCCGCGATACAGGAGCAGTAGCGTGACGAACACCAGGGCCACTGGTAACAATGGCACATCTTCGTAGAAGGTCACATCGCCTGCAGCAGAACCCAGGGTCAGGATGACGACGAGTTCGAAGCGCGAGAGCTGCTTGATGCCACGCCTGCCGCTGAACTTCAGAAACAGAAACACGGCGAGAAAGGCCGCAACCACGCGCATCATCACTTCCATCAGAAACGTGACGGGCAAGTCACCCAGCAGCATCCTTTGCAGATCGAATGACTCCATCGAGCGCCCTCCGTCGCCACCTTGTGATCAATTGACCTGAGTTCATTAACTACGGTTCAGCCTGGCCTTCGCCATGGGCCAGGCAAGGAAGGGGGCATTTCAGGAAGGGGGCTTGTCGAGCGGGCAAAAGAAAGCCCGCTGCTAGTCGGGCTTAAGTCTTTCTCATGGGGATGAGTTGATAATCCACTCGGCAACGTGAAAATTCGGTGAAATAAAAGTCCCCATTGTGTGGAGTGCTCATTTATGCGGCACAGGCGATGAACGGTCAGATCCTCAGGTAATTTCAGGACAGCCGTGCCCGGGGCCATTCCAAACTTCGGACCAGCGCCCGCAAGCGCTGCTTGTCCTCCTCCAACGGTAATGCCTGTTCGGCCCGCTTGAGCAACAGGTCCACATGCGTGATGCAAGCTTGGCCAAACCGATCGGGCGCGATCTGCGCCAGGCTCGCCAAGGCCTTCACCAGGCGGATGTCCACTTCCAGCAAGCCAGCACCGTCCCGTGCAATCAGGGTGAAGAAGTCATCGAACATGTCGTCGACTGTCAACCCGCGCACATGCACGTTCTGCCACTGGCCGTCGGTCGTGGTGTCGGGCGCTTGCCGTGCCCAGGTGGAAAAGCAGCGTACCCCACGGCCTATGACGTCAATGACCGTGCCAGAGTCGTTGGTCGCGGGAGACAATGCGCGTGAGGCGATCTCTGCCAGCACCGAGAGCCCGAAGCGCGGGTCCTGGCCATAGGTGCGCCGTGCACCGAGCGTTACTGCAGCCAGCACCTCATCTTCAAGGTCTGTGGTTTCGGCGGCCTGGCCTGCGCGGACGGCGCGCGCCAGCACCGTACCGTGGTGCACGAAGCTGCCCGGCAGCACCTCCAGGTAGATCACGGCATTGTGCTTGTCGGCTGCGTGGGCGAGGGCACTGACATCGACGTGTTGTACATAGCCGATGTCCTCGCAAAGGACTGGGATTGCCGACGGGGCAACCTGCGTTGCATCGGTGTAGGGCTGCGCACCCAGGTAAGGCCACTGCGCACGGCGCTTAAGCGCTGCAATGGCCGCGTCTTCCACCCGATCGATAGTTTCCCCAACGCGGCCAAGCTTGGACAAGTGGTCGATCCAGCGCAGCAGGGTGTACACGATCAGTACGATCATCACCAGGGTCACTGCAAACAGCACCACACGGCCCTGAGCGCCGTAAATGCCCGTACTCAGGGCAATGATGCCCACCAGGCTGAACAGGAAAGAGCCGATGAACGTCGCCAGGGCATTCTGAGTCGTGGCGTCCTCCATCACCAGGCTGGTCGCACGAGGCGTGACGCCGCTGCTGGCGGCGCTGTAGGCCGACACCATGGTGCTGAGCGAAAACGTGGTTACGGCCAGCATGCTGGAGGCGATGATGCCCAGGATTTTGTCGACCGAGTCGGCCCCGACTTTCGCCGGCAACGACGCTGGCACCATGTCGCGCAAGGCGATGGCCAGCAGCGCGGTGAGTACGCCGATCAGGGAAAACAGGCTGGCGCGAAACCACAGCCTTTTCGTCATTTGCGCAAGTGCCCAACGCCAGCGAGCGATCATGGTGGTTATTCTTCCTCAACAGATAGGCCGTATGCAGCTGGAGCGCTGCGGCATCGCCACGATTGAGTCCAAGTCCGTGCAGATAGTTTCGCGACCCTGGGTTCAGTTTTGCAATTGATACGGAACGACCGCGGCGCTGCGGCATCCTTATACAAGGCGCTGGATTTGTATAAGTGCGAGCGCTCGACATTTTCCATCAAGCCCGATGCAGGCCGCGCCTGCCGGATGGAGTACCTGCCATGAACCTAGAGCAACTGAAGCAACTGGCCACTGCCGGCACTGTCAATGAACTCGAATTGCTGTCGCTCGAAGGCGGCTTTTACGTCCTGCGTGCGTTGACGGCCGACGGGCCGCAGACGTTCAGCGATGCCCAAGGGCAGGCAGTGCGACTGCGGTCAATGACGGAGGTGCGCGAGCTGCTGGCCGATGTACCGCCTGTGCCGTGCATGCTGGTGCAGCATGTGGTGCATGACGAGATGTGCGGTCAGCGCGATGGCCCGCTGGCGCCGCTGCGCGTGCCCGTGACGCTAGCAGAGCAGTGGTAGTACCACCCGATGCAAAGGGTAGACGAGAGCCGCCTGCACGCTTGGCAGGCCCTGTCGCAGTTCTTCCTGGACACCGAACTGACCGAGGCGAGCCTGGCGTGGGTGGCAAGTGTCATGAACCAGAGCCCCTATACACTCGATCAACTGCACAGCATCTTGTGGCATGAACTGTATCCGGCCTTGCAGTGGAATCTCAGGTCCATGGCCGGCGAGTGGGCAGGCTGGACGGACGAGTTCTTGATCGAACACGTCAGGGTGCGGTCGTTCGAGCCGGCAGTTCCGCGCAGCGGGGCGGTGGGTGATGAGATCGCCCGGTGCTGGGAACGGGCGCTGGCGAGACTCCGCGTTCAGGGGCTAGGCCGCCCCAAGTAACCGCAGCAGTTGCGCATGCTCCCAAGTGCTCATCAACGCCACCGGGTTGGTGCCGTAAGGGTGGTGAGTATCGAACTGGTAAGCACGCCCATCGGGGCTGGAGCAGCGGATGCAGTGATCCAGCGAACCCTCCTCATTGCACAAGGTAAGCATCCACCCGTCCGCCTGCACAGTCATGGACCCACACGCGATGTCTGCCCAGCGTGGCTCGCTCTCACGCTGTAAATCCCGAATCCCGAGGGCGATATCACGCAGTATCTGGTAGACCTCTCGAGGTGCAAGCGAAGGTGTCGCCACGCTGATTGTCCATTATCGATTGAGTTGAAAGTCAGTCGGCACAGGGTACCTGATCCAGCCGGTAGTCTTGGAGACTATGACACCTGCTATGTGCAGGACGCCTTTTTTTGATAGCCTCCTATCTTTTTGGAGGAATTGTATGACAGCCGATAGCGGAGCAAAACTGGTCGCTCGCTATGGTACCGAAGAGGTATCGCCGCTCAGCCAATGCAATGCCGTGATCGAGCAGTTGCTCGACCATCGCAGCGTCCGTGCATTTGCGGACCGACCGCTGCCTGAGGGGACGTTGGACGCCTTGATCGCCGCTGCTCAATCTGCGTCTACGTCCTCCAACCTTCAGGTCTGGAGCGTGGTGGCCGTTCAGGATCCCGGCCGCAAGCAGCGGTTGTCGGCTCTGGCAGGCAATCAGGCTTACATCCACCAAGCGCCGCTGTTTCTCGTCTGGCTTGCCGACTTGTCACGGGTGTCGCGCATTGGCGAGCAGCATGACGTGGCGCTCGAAGCACTGCCTTACCTGGAAAGCTTGTTGCTAGGCACCATCGATGCGGCCCTCGCAGCGCAGAATGCGGTCGTCGCCTTGGAGTCTCTGGGACTTGGGAGCGTTTACATCGGCGGTATTCGTAACGACATCGAAGGGGTGGCCGCGGAGTTGGACTTGCCCGCGCATGCCTATCCCGCGTTTGGGTTGTGTGTCGGCTATCCCTCTGCCGACCGGCCCGCCAAGGTCAAGCCGCGGCTACCGCAGGAGGCCGTCCTGCATCATGAGACGTACTCGACCGCTCAGGAGCAGAGCTTGCTGGCCCGTTACGACGAGCGCCTGGGGGCGTTCTACCAACGTGAAGGCATGAAGGCGTCGGGGTGGTCGGAGCAGGTCGTCAGCCGGCTGCGAAGCGTTGCCAGCTTGCATGGGCGAGAGGCTCTGCACGATGAGTTGAAGCGGATGGGGTTTGGGTTGCGGTGAGGCGGCATTCACCGACCGATCACTGCGCATCTTTGTTTTGGAAAACCTCATGAATAGCTATCTGCAAGAAGTCGTGGACTTGCACCAACTGATCGAAGCACGGTTTGCCCGGGGCGAGGGGTCGTTGGAAGCGATGATGGAGCACTTCGTACCAAGTTTCTCGATGGTTTCACCCGCAGGGCTGCAATTCGGGCTGCAGGATGTGGAGCAGCTTTTTGAGCGGAACACGGGTAGTCAGCCGGGGCTGAGCATCGAGCTCAGGGACTTGAAAACCCTGCATCAATGGGCCGATGGGGCGATGGTCAGCTATCGGGAGATACACAGAGCCGAGGGTAAGGACGAGACGGTACGGGTATCGACGGCACTGTTGGTGCTGGAGGCGGGGCGGGTTAAATGGCGTCATTTGCATGAGACCTGGGCGGTTGAGTGCTCGCGGTGGCTAGCCATATTTGCTTTTTTGAAGGGGCTAGGCGGCAGTAGGATGGTTGCTGCCGCTTGGTCTAACCCGCTGCGGCCTGTCAACCGAATGGGTTGGGTTTATCCAGATAACGGCTAACGCGCTTGGCAAGCAGGTATTCAGCCAGATCTTTCGCAGGAAAATAAGCGAGTAGCAGCAAGCCTCCACCGATCCCAATGCTAATCAGCCCGGCCCAAAATTCGCCTATAAGTAAAGGCGACAAGAAACAAAGCATAGCTGTGATCCACAAGCTGACGGCCACGATCGCTCCAACCCAGGCGATGACACCCTCAAAATGACCAACTGCGACTTTGTAATTGTCATCTGCAGGGTCCCATACTACAAACTTCGATAGGCTACGCAGCTGCGCGTGACTCCAGCGTCCAATGCTGTCCAGTCTGAGCATGTACTGCATCAGCGAGCGGCTGGCGCTAATCCCAGAGGCCAATCGGAACATTTCAATATCGAGCGCTTCATCCAGATATCGAGTGAGCTCGTCATCACAGGCCGCAGACCTCGCGGTCTTGAGCCGAGCCATGCGCTTGCGAACAAAATGCTTGTCATGCCAATCCCAAACTTTGGTGAGCCGATTAACCCACTTGGCGCCTTGATAAAGTATCGGCGCAACTGCAATCAACCAAGAGGCGCCGCTGCTAAAAAAGGCGCGCAACTCTTCAAAGACTTCCATTTCTCTGCTTACCCCAAATGTGCGAACACGGCATTGTGCCAGCGTTGGGCTTTCTTTTGTTCACGAATCGTCCTGTCGCCGGGATCCAGCGCGGCGCCGCCTTGTAAAGCGCTTAGCCGTACACGGAGGTAAGCGTGGCTCGGGGTCTAGAGTTACTGGAGAATGCGCTAGAGGCGTGTGTGATCTCAGGTGCTCGCCTCGGTTTGTCACTAACAATGATGGCGCTCAAAGAGCGTGAGCGCTGGGGGCAGGGCGCGTGTCCCTGGAGACAGTTTCCGACTGACCTTTCCCAAGGGCCAAGCATCGGATATTCAAGTAGCGTTATTTCGGTGCGTGGCCGTCGCTGTGATAATGCGCTCAATCATAAGGGCCTCCTCATGCTGACTATCTCCAATTCCGTACAACTGCCGGACGCTGAAATCGAACTGACCTACGTACGCGCCCAGGGCGCGGGTGGGCAGAACGTCAACAAGGTGTCGAGTGCTGTGCACTTGCGATTCGACATTCCGGCGTCTTCATTGCCTGAGTTCTACAAAGGCCGGCTGCTGGCATTACGAGACAGCCGGATCACCAGCGACGGCGTCTTGATCATCAAGGCTCAGCAGTACCGCACTCAGGAGCAGAACCGAAATGACGCGTTGACGCGTCTGGCCGAATTGATCGTGAGTGCAGGCAAGGTCGAGAAAAAGCGTCGGCCTACCAAGCCCACGCTCGGCTCCAAAACGCGCCGCCTGGAGGGGAAGGCCAGGCGTAGCGGTATCAAAGCGGGCAGAGGGAAGGTGAAGGTTTA
>Ga0308161_1005845_pt1 | contig 10622 bp, 6 predicted proteins | sample PhyFR2_FD_201034 | JGI IMG/M metagenome (GOLD analysis project Ga0308161, IMG submission 201034) | Phyllosphere microbial communities from UC Gill Tract Community Farm, Albany, California, United States - DLSLF.R2 | ecosystem: Host-associated > Plants > Phyllosphere > Unclassified | place: USA...
CCGGTCAGCCCCGGGGACGGCCCCAGGGAATATCGAATTTTGCGGGACGACCCGCATCCCTGAGAGTTCGCTTATGTTTGATACCTTACTGATTGCTAATCGCGGTGCTATCGCCTGTCGCATCCTTCGCACGCTGCGTGCCATGCAGGTGAAAGGGGTCGCTGTTTACTCTGAAGCCGACCTGAGCAGCTTACATATCCGTGAAGCGGATGTGGCGCTAAGTCTTGGCGAAGGCCCGGCTGCACAAACCTATCTGGTGACGGAAAAGATCATCGCCGCCGCGCAGCAGAGTGGGGCGAAAGCGATCCATCCTGGCTACGGCTTCCTCTCGGAAAACGCCACCTTTGCTGAGGCGTGCGAGGCTGCCGGTCTGATTTTTGTCGGCCCCACACCGCAGCAATTGCGGACCTTCGGCCTCAAACACACTGCCCGCGCGCTGGCGCAAGCCGAAGGGGTGCCGTTGCTGGCAGGCAGTGAACTGCTGGCGGATATCAGTGAAGCCCGCCGCGCCGCAGAGAGCGTTGGCTATCCGGTGATGCTCAAAAGTACCGCGGGTGGCGGTGGCATTGGTATGCGCGTCTGTCGTGATGCGAATGAGCTGTCAGACGCGTTTGAAACGGTCCAGCGCCTCGGCCAGAACAACTTCAGCGATGCCGGCGTATTTCTCGAAAAATATATCGAACGCGCCCGTCATCTTGAAGTGCAGATCTTTGGTGACGGAAAGGGCGAAGTAATCGCGCTGGGCGTGCGCGACTGCTCGGTACAGCGGCGGAATCAGAAAGTGATCGAAGAGACGCCAGCACCGAATCTGCCCGCAGGTATGGCAGAGGCTTTATGCGCGGCGGCTATCGCGCTGGGAAAAGCGGTGAACTATCGCAGCGCCGGAACGGTGGAGTTTGTCTATGACAGCGCGGCGCAGCAGTTCTATTTCCTTGAAGTGAATACCCGGCTGCAGGTTGAACATGGCGTCACGGAGCAGGTGTGGGGCGTTGACCTGGTGCAGTGGATGATTGAGCTGGCAGCTGGCGATCTTCCTCCGCTTCACGCGTTAGCCGCCTCGCTGAAGCCTCAGGGCCATGCCGTGCAGGTGCGAATTTACGCCGAAGATCCGGGTCGGCAGTTCCAGCCTTCGCCCGGGCTGTTAACCGAAGTTCTCTTCCCGGCAGCCGACGGTAAAACCCTGCGCATTGACCGCTGGGTGGAAGCGGGGTGCGAAGTCCCGCCATTCTTCGACCCGATGCTGGCAAAAATTATCACCTGGTGTCCCCTTCGCGAGGACGCCATCGCCACCCTGGCACAGGCGCTGGCGGAGACCCGTTTCTATGGCGTAGAAACCAATCGCCTCTACCTGTTGCAGATTCTGGCCTTCTCGCCTTTCACGGCTGGCGAACCCTGGACCCGCTGCCTGGAGCAGCTCGCTTATGAGGCGGCCACCGTTGAGGTGCTGAGTGCCGGAACCCAGACCAGCGTTCAGGATTACCCAGGACGTCTTGGATACTGGGCGGTCGGTGTGCCGCCATCGGGGCCGATGGATGATCGCGCGCTTCGTTTCGGCAACCGTCTGCTGGGCAATGCAGAAGGTGACGCCGCGCTGGAAATCACCCTTAACGGACCCACCCTGAAATTTAACACTGAGATTCAGGCGGTGATCTCTGGCGCGCCGCTTACTGTCACGCTGGATGGCGTCGGGCAGTCAATGAATTCTGTATTGACCATTCCGGCCGGGGCAACGCTGAAGCTGGGCGCGATAAGTGGCGCGGGCGTCAGAAGTTATCTCTGTCTGAGCGGCGGCATTCAGGTGCCGGACTATTTAGGCAGTAAAAGCACGTTCACCCTTGGTCAGTTTGGCGGACATGCCGGACGGGCACTGCGTAGCGGTGACGTGCTGCATCTTGCTCCGCGTTCCGCGAGCGCAAGCGGAACGGAACTGCCCGCTGCACTGCGTACAGACCTCGCCAGGGTACGCACACTAAGAGTGATTTATGGCCCCCACGGTGCGCCTGAGTTTTTTGCGCCGGAGTATATCGAGACGTTCTTTGCGACAGAATGGGAAGTGCACTTTAACTCCAGCCGCACTGGCGTTCGCCTGATCGGGCCAAAGCCTATCTGGACCCGCGACAGCGGCGGTGAAGCAGGGCTGCATCCCTCCAATATTCATGACAATCCATACGCCATCGGCGCAGTCGATTTTACCGGTGATATGCCGGTGATCCTTGGGCCGGATGGCCCGAGTCTTGGCGGGTTCGTCTGCCCGGTGACGGTCATTGAAGCGGATCTCTGGCAACTGGGCCAGCTCAAAGCCGGTGACAAAGTGCGGTTTGTCGCGGTAGATATCCCCACGGCCCGCCGACTGGCAGAGGGGCGGCGTACCGAGCTGAGCACGTTTCAGCCACAGGAAACACACTGGCAGCCAGCACCACTGATTTCGCCTATTGTTATGGCCTGCGGCGAAGCAGATAAACGCCTGATGGTGCGCCTCTCAGGCGATACGCATCTGCTGCTGGAGGCAGGCGAGCCGGAACTGGATCTGGTGCTGCGTTTTCGCATTCATGCGTTGATGCAGGCGCTGGAAGCGCAATCACGCAACGGCATTATCGATATCACGCCGGGGATCCGCTCGCTGCAAATCCACTTCCAGCCGGAAACACTGACGCCCGACGTGCTGCTGACATGGGTGCGGGGTGAGTGGGAGAGGGTCTGCATGAGTGACGACCTGCAGGTGCCCACACGTGTGGTGCATCTGCCGCTCTCCTGGGACGATCCGGCCTGTAAAAAGTCCATCGAGAAATATATGACCACCGTGCGGCAGGATGCGCCCTGGTGCCCGAGCAATCTTGAGTTTATCCGCCGGATAAACGATTTGCCGGATGAGCAGGCCGTCTGGAACACCGTGTTTGAAGCCAGTTACCTGGTGATGGGACTGGGCGATGTCTACCTCGGCGCACCGGTTGCCACGCCGCTGGATCCCCGTCATCGCCTGGTGACGACAAAATATAACCCGGCCCGTACCTGGACGGCGGAAAACTCAGTTGGCATTGGCGGTGCCTATCTTTGTGTGTATGGCATGGAGGGGCCAGGCGGCTATCAGTTTGTCGGCCGCACGTTGCAGATGTGGAACCGGTATCATGAAGTAGCCGAGTTTGGCGGTAAACCCTGGCTGCTGCGCTTTTTCGATCAGATTCGTTTTTATCCGGTCCCGGCCAGTGAACTGTTAAAGATTCGCCGCGATTTTCCACTCGGTCGCTACCCGCTGCGCATTGAGCACAGTACGCTGCGTCTGGCGGAATATCAGGATTTCCTCGCCCGTGAAGCGGAGAGTATCGGTGTGTTTCGCGATCACCAGCAAGCCGCGTTCAATGCGGAACGTGACCGCTGGATTGCCAGCGGTCAGTCCCATTTTGACAGTCAGGAAAGTGTGGCCGATGAAGGCGGCGACGCGCCGCTGCAGCCAGGTGAGCAGGGGGTTGAAAGCCCGATCTCCGGCAATTTATGGCAGGTGCAGGCGACGGCGGGTAGCAGGGTGCGGGCGGGCGATATTCTGGTGGTGCTGGAGTCGATGAAGATGGAGATTCCGCTTCTGGCACCGTGCGATGGCATTATTCAGCAGGTCAGCGTGCAGCCAGGCAGCGCTGTACGCGCAGGGCAACGCGTGGCGGTGATTATTGAAGATAATGCGGAAGGATGATGACACCTGATCACCTGGTGGCGCAGTGATAATCAGACCCTGCGCCCGCTGATGGTTCCAGACTGGCGGGCGCAGGCGACCCTAATCACGGTTACTGGCTATCCGCAACTCGCGCTCGTTTTGCCTAACGAGCCGATCATCGCCTCACTGCCTGGCTGGTTATGGTGCGTTGCGGCCAGGTAAAATAATCAGAAGATAGTGCGATAGATTTCCTGTCGCCGTTGCGGTTACGCTAGTTACACTGTCACGTTAGGTGCCGATAAACAATCATGTAATGGATGCGCTTATTTTCTGCTGGGGAGCGCTAAACGTTCATGCAGGAAATCTATAAACGCTCGCACTTTTTCTGGCACATGACGCGTATTAGGGTAGAGCGCGTAAATTCCCTGTCGGGGAAATTGATGATCGGGCAACAGCCGTACTAATCCACCTTTATCAATCTCATCCTGCACCAGCCAGGCGGGCAGGATCGCCACACCAGCACCGGCTAATGCAAAAGCCAGTAAAGCAGACGCACTGTCAGCCGTGATCATGGCAGGCTGGACTGCACTCATCAACACAGACTCGCCCCAGGGTGTGATCACCTGCCAGCTGAGGGGCGTCGATAAACGACTATGCGCAATCCATTTTGCTGAGGCGAGATGTGAAAGATCCCGGATAGACGCTTCTTTCAGGGTGTTGAGGTAACAAGGTGCAGCGACCGCCAGGATATCAAACTGATCGATAAGGCGGGCGTGGTAACTGGAATCGGCAAGATGACCAAGTCGTATCGCCACATCAAAGCGGCCAGCAATCAGGTCGTCGTTTTTTGATGATGACACGTGATGTATGCGTAACTGAGGGTGTTTTGCTGCAAAGTCAGCCAGGGCAGGGACGATCACTCGAGCACCATATTCCAGCGTGGTTGTAATCCGGAGTGACCCGCTTAATCCTGCGTGATCACTTCGCACATCCTCTAATACGCTCTCCGCATCCTGAAGAAGCTGAAGGCAACGATGATAAAATCGCTCCCCCGTATCCGTGGCTGAAACGCGTCTGGTGCTCCTGATGAGTAGCGAGACACCCAGCTCCTCTTCAAGATGTTTAATATTAAAACTCACAACGGCTTTGGTTAACCCGAGCGTCTGAGCTGCACCTGTAAAACTGCCTGCCTCGACGACTGCGACAAAGATCCCCAGCCGTTGCATATTGATCATCATGAACCCTCTAACGACAGCACACTGTCAAAATATTTTTGACAGTGTAACAACGGAAAGTGAATTTATCCTGATAATTTAAGCTCCTATACTGCGCGCCTTACGCTGATCTGTCTGGGAAAAAAATGAGCTATCGTGTGCGCGTAGCCAGTGTCTATTTGCTGGGATTTTTTATTGATTTGGTGAACATGTTTATCGCCAATGTTGCTTATCCTGAGATTGGCAGACATTTTGATGCCCCCGTTAGCCAGCTGGCATGGATAAGTAATGGCTACATCTTAGGCCTGACGCTGGTGATACCGCTCAGTAGCTGGCTGGTCCGGCGCATGGGAGCTAAACGTCTGTTCATGCTCTCACTGCTGGTTTTCATTGCGGGCAGTTGTGGTGTAGGTGCATCAACGTCCATTTCTCAGCTCATCGCCTGGCGCTGGATACAGGGCATCGGCGGCGGACTATTGATCCCCGTCGGTCAGACGATGACCTATGCGTTATACAGGAACAATGAACGTGCAAAGTTATCGTCAGTCGTGATGTTAATTGCATTACTGGCACCCGCATTGTCGCCAGCAGTGGGTGGAATCGTGGTTGAGAGCCTTAGCTGGCGCTGGGTATTTCTTGTGAGCCTGCCGCTCGCGGTTGGGGCATTGGTGCTGGCGGGATGCTGGCTCAAAGCTGACAATCCGTCGAACGCCTCTGAACCGCTGGACCTGGTGGGTTTGATCAGCGGTTGTGCCGCGCTCACGTTGATCCTGACTGGATTGACCTACCTGGGTGAGGCTGACAGTTTTCATCAGGGAGCGTTGATGCTGCTTGCTGGCGTCCTCACTCTGGCGGGCTATGTGTGGGACGCGCTTCGAAAAAACCAGCCACTGATTAATTTGCATCTGGTAAAGGATCCGCTCTTACAAACCGCAATGCTGATTTATCAGTTTATACCTGGCGTGTTCACCGGCGTCAGTATGCTCACCATGCTATACCTGCAAAATCAACTGGGTATGCATGCCAGCTTTGTTGGCGCGCTCATGCTGCCATGGTCTCTGGCTTCCTTTGCTGCAATCAATCTGACAGGTAAGACGTTCAACCGCTGGGGACCACGCCCGCTATTTATCACCGGCTGTCTGTTTCAGGCGCTGGGTATTGGCCTGCTGGCGCTGACTGGCCAGACAGAAGACATCATTATCTGTGTTTTTGCTTTCGCCTTAATGGGGTTTGGTGGCAGCTTGTGTAGCAGCACGGCTCAGAGCTCTGCTTTTATTCACATCACCAACAGCGAACTTGCTGATGCCAGCGCACTCTGGAATATCAATCGCCAGCTCAGTTTTTGTCTTGGCGTTACGCTGGTCAGCCTGCTTTTTAACGTGATCGCCAATAGCGGCATGTCGACAGAACACGCTTATCACCTTTGTTTTGTTATAGCCGCATGCAGCGCTGTGATTCCGGTTCTGTGCTGTTTACGCATTTCAAATCAGAAGGTTATTTCTATGCTTAAAAGGGACCAAAAATGAACCGTTATTTTAAGGAAGTACTGGACGCCCACGAATTGATTCGCAACTGGCTAAGCAACAAAGATGCACATGATGACGTTTGTGAGACACTTTTAGCGCGTTTTAGTCCTGCGTATTCCATGGTGACACCGGGCGGTGCCATACTGGATTTCACGACTCTAAGCACTTTTTTCCGCACTCAACGTGGGGCACGACCGGGTTTAGACATTGATATCAGTGAAATGCAGATAGTTGCTGAGAGTGAAGGCAACGCCACTGTGGTATATAAGGAGTTGCAGCAACTTCCGGGTCATGAGACCACGCTGCGGTTTTCAACGGTTGTGTTCGAACTAAATGATGCTGGCAAGGTTTTGTGGCGACATCTGCACGAGACTTCATTGCCTCAGCCATAAATGCTGACGATTCGTAGAGTGTCAGGCCGCGACGGGTCGCGAGCAGCAGCGTTCAGGTTGAACCGCGTTTCTTAAACCAGTGATGATCGCCGCCGTCTATCCTGAACCCTGAAGGGCTCCGTTTGGAAAACGGAAAACATTGTACGTTAAGGCTAAAAATTGACCATTAAGCTCCTGGAGGATCTTAGGAAGATCCTCCAGGGGCAACAAGTTGATTACCAATTACCGTAAGGATATTTTTTACCTTTGATAAAGTCCTCAGTATCTTTTCCGTACTCATAGCCGTTAGAAAACCGTGTTACCCCTTTGCAAATATCTAATTTAACCCCTGATACGGTTTGCAGGACTGACGGAGTGACGCGGTAATTAGGCTCAGAACCACTTCCCTGTAACCAGACGGCTACTTTTCCCTCCGGAGCCAGACCAATTTGTACTCTGTTGTAATACGCAGTTTTTCCCCGATAATCTCTATACTCACTAGGCCTGAGCATTTTTTCTAGGTCGGGTTTAGAGATCGTCAGGTGAGTTTCATAGACTTTTTTATCGATAATCGAGTCCCAGCAAAAAATAATATGTCGGGGAGGCCGCTTAACGTGATTCCAGTAGCCACCAGGCGCTCGGTCTTTGTCGTTCCACTCGCCGATAACACCAGGCAGGTCGGGCGTGTTGTTCAGCGTATTGAAGCGATAGTCCTTTCCATCAGCGTCAAGGATAGCGGCAAACGTCACCACTGCTGGCAACGCATTGGGTGTGAAAAAGTTAAAGGTCCACTCTGTCGGCACATCATTTGGAACGGTGGTGCCGGACAAAGATTTTCCCTGACAGGCCGTCAGGGTCAGCAATGGCAATAGCCAGACCACGCGGATTATTTCCATATTTTATTCCCGTCCATATCATAAACTGTACGCTGCCAGCGCTCGTCCGGCCGGTTGGTGAACGTGACCAGCTTTGACGGTCTGACCGCACCGCTGATAATACCCTCACCGTCCCGCACCATGCTGTTCCAGTTGGCTGCGCAGTGAATATATTTTTCGGCCAGCATCAGGATTTCTGGCGTGGTAAAGCCGGGGGCAGACTGACCACTTCTTATGGCACGGCCCATCACAATCGCTTTTTCACACAGGCTATTCAGTTCTGGCTGGAGTGACAGGTTGTCGTCTTTAGGTAAAATAGGATTAAAGACCACCCCGGCATCCTGCGCCGCATCGAGCATCACCCGAAGCACCACCTTCGACCAGTCATTACGCGTGGGGCGGTCAATCACCAGCGCGGCACCACTGCGTTTCTGAAGCGCTCCGTAACGGTCTGCTGGCATTCTGGCGTCATGCCAGGTATCGACGTTCACCTCTACAGAGTTCAGTAATGGCGCTATCGCCGGATAGCCATCCATCGCTTTAAGCTGTGTACAGGTCTGCCGGTAAATCCGCGTTTCTGTATCGGGGGTGGAAAGAGGGACGGTTTCAAACTCCGGGCGGGTAAGGAAGTAGGCTTCGTGCTCATCAGGGTTGTAGCCGCCGCCAATGTCGGAGTGCGCACCAGGGAGCTCCAGCTCCGGCCACGCTGGTTTCACGCTGTTCAGCGCGAAGTTAAACCTGCATTCGTGCTGCGCGGTAATGTGGAAAACCTTGTCTGCAACGTCCGGACGCAGCGTCAGATTCACTTCACCGGTATCGGCGCTGTGCGGGTTGAGGCCGTTAACCGGTGTGCCGATAGCGGCTACAGTATCGAATATCCCCAGAAAACGGATTTTACCGCCGGGCGTTCCGGAAAATTCTGTACCATCCAGCCCGACTTTAATCGCCGCGATAATCGCGCTGTCCTGGCTGAATACCCGGTTGGCAAAGTGGCGCGCCGCCGCAGCTCCCCGGCTGAAGCCGAAAATATCAAACTGCAGTTCTTTGATGGTGCAGGAACCAGCGTTGGCATGCTGGAGTAAATAATCCTGAATACCGGCAGCCAGTGCCGCGACTGCTTTATCGGTTTTTCTCACTACGCCGGTATCGCCCCGGCCGGTTCCCATCCCGTAAGTGCTGTCGCCAGCACCGTCTTCCGTACCAATTCCTTCAATATAAATAGCGTACTGACCTGCTCCTGTATCGGGCCTGATATCCTGTCTGTATAGTGTGTTCAACCAGTGTACGTTGCTGTAGTAACCAAGATAGCTTCCGGCAGTAGTGCCGCTGTAACCCCGTTTTAATCGCAAGCACTGGGAATACGCAGATCCTGCATCAGCATCATTCATCCCGTAATGTTCACCCGAACAGGCGGACTGACGGTCACCGCTGTTATTCGCGTTGTTGCCGGTGCCGTCGAAGAACACCCCAATCGTCAGTGTGATTTCCCGCTTCTTCTTCGCCGCCTGCGCACGCTGTTCAGGCTCACCGGACTGCTGCGCCTTTCTTTCCGCAGCCTGTGCCCGCTCTGCCGCAAGCCCGGCGTTGCAATCTCTCGCATAGGTGTGAGTCTCGACGGAAGGAATAAACTTCGCCCGGCAGGGACAGGAGCTGTAGCTGTCGAGAGACCCCGCCCACAATTTCAGCACGCCGCCGACTTCATAGGTATCCCCCATGCCGCCACACACGCGGAAGCGCCCGGAATGCTTCCCGCAGGTCACTGGATCGCCCTCCCTGACCTGCTGGCGCTCAATGCCGCCGATTTCATAAGTATCATCCTCCGCGCCCGACAGAATGCGTCCGCCGCAGGTGGTTCTGTCCAGGTGATACAAAAAGAATCCTGTTGCCATAATCCCTCATGAATAAAATGGTTATAAAATCAGCGCATCATACCTTAATCATGACTTAACAAAATCTTCGGCTTCTGATTGCCGGTACAATGCCTGGATACGGCAGATTTGCGAAGGGCTGTAGCCTGTTGCTTCTGAGGTTTCGCGGATACTGAGTTTTTTGATCTGCCGGTAGTACAGGACTTTCGGATGCCGTTCCTGATCGGCCTGTTTTCCCCGGTATTTACCCTGCGAATGGGCCCGTTCAATTCCCTGCTTCTGGCGCTGGCGGTGGCGGCTCAGCCAGTCTTTATGCGACATCGCGGCCATCAGGTCGATAAGCATGTTATTGATGGCGGTTATCACGGCGCGGGTGATTGGGTCAGCCTGCGAAGGATCTTTATCTGACAACGCCTGCCATGAGGTGGGGACATCCAGGCTGACAATCCGCAGCTCGTGTTTTTCGATCTGCTTTTTCAGCGTTATCGACCAATTGCTGTCACACCTGTCTCCGCTGGGCTGGGCTGGGAACATATTAATCTGACGGGAGACTATATCTGGCGAAACAATAAGAAGCTGGCTGAAGGGAAGTATCGTCCTTTACGGCCTGTTGATGTCAGCAACAACCTTAACGTACACTATTTTCCGTTTCCCAAACGGAGCCCCTGAACAGCCCGCCGGGACAAGTAAGGCGGTGGTGATGCTTCGACATCTTTCATGGCGAAAACTGCTTACCAGAATCTGACATCTCAGCGTCACCAGCAGGTTGCCCGAAGCGGCCAAATGAGATTAGTTTACAGTATTAAATACAGCGCAGCCTGATTACGCTAAGTGCGCATAATCTATCTTATGTTAAATTAACGCTGGCGCAGTTATCCCCTCTTATCCTGTCTGCTGCTAATCAATTTGATGATGCTGAAATAGTGGCGACATCTCGCTTTATGGAAGCACCAGCCCTGCATTTAACGCCCCCCTGTCAAACATGACAACCCGCGGGCAATTGTGTAATCATTCAGGAAATTTGCTGCTCTGGTTCTGCACCCATGCTCTCAGTGCCTTTTCCTGTCATTACACTTCTTGCTCTGCTGTTGCTGATGGCAACAATCTATTCCGGAAAACAAC
>Ga0308161_1005849_pt1 | contig 10619 bp, 8 predicted proteins | sample PhyFR2_FD_201034 | JGI IMG/M metagenome (GOLD analysis project Ga0308161, IMG submission 201034) | Phyllosphere microbial communities from UC Gill Tract Community Farm, Albany, California, United States - DLSLF.R2 | ecosystem: Host-associated > Plants > Phyllosphere > Unclassified | place: USA...
GAGCTGCATGGCCTCGGGATCGCCGCCCGCAGCCCTGACGGACTGTGCCGTCAGGCGGCGACGCTGTTCGATCGGATCCACCAGTTCCGAATAGGCGGTGCCGAGCTCCATCCCGAACGCCACCAGATCCCAGCGCTCGGCGAGTCCCTCGATCGTCCGGTGGGGACGCGCAAGCGGAGAGGTGTCAGACGGGAAGTCCGTGTAGAAGGTCGGAAGCATGGTCGCCGGTTCGATCAGCTCCTCATAGAGCCGTTCGATCAGCACGCCTGCCGTGTCATCGGCGGCCGGGCGCAGGCCATATGCGTTGCAGACGTCATGAAGAGCCTCAGCGCTCATTCCCACCGAGAAGGTCACGCCGACGCGGTCCGTGAGCGCATCGCAGACGGAGACGACCCGCCAGGGAGCGGAGACATCGATGCGCTCGCCGTCGGAGGCGACGATCGTCGGAGCTCCCGACACGACACTGAGCATGTCCTTAATGAGACGCTCTGCCAGCTCCCGCATATCCGTATAGTCGGCGAACGCGCGGTACGCTTCCATCGCCGTGAACTCCGGATTGTGCGTACTGTCCACTCCTTCATTGCGAAAGTTGCGCCCGATCTCGAAGACCTGAGGCAGGCCGGCGACGATCAACTTCTTCAGTGCCAGTTCCGGTGCGATCCGCAGTGACAGATCGCGATGGTAGGCGTTGATATGGGTGCGGAACGGGCGGGCATTGGCGCCGCCGTGCGTGCGCTGGAGGATGGGCGTCTCCACCTCGAGATACCCTTCGTGGAGAAGCCGGTCACGGAGTGCCCGGACTGCCTGAGAGCGGGTGCGCAGCAACGCCGTGGCCTCGGCGGAACTCGCCAGATGGACGTGCCGCTGACGCACCTGCGTCTCCGGATCCTTCAGTCCGGTGTGACGGTTGGGCGGCTGCCGCAGAGACTTCGCGGCGTAGACCCACGACTCTGCGATCAGGCTCTTCTCGCCCTTCATGCTGCATCCGATCTCCCCCGTGACCGAGATGATGTCGCCGAGCGACGCACGAGTGAGGGCGCGATAGCGAGCGGTCTTGTCTGCGCTGGCGATGACCTGGAAGCTCTCGTGGGCTTCGACGAGGTCGATAAAGGTGATTCCTCCGTGCCGACGACGCGCGACGATACGCCCCGCGATCGATGCGTGTCCTGAGGCGAAGCGCTTCAGCTCCGCGAGCGTATGCGTGCGCGGTACGGTCGTGGGGTACGGCTCCTCACCCTGGTCGCGCATCGCGCGAACGGCAGCCGCGCGGGGAGAGATCGGGACGACAGGCACATCGCCGAACCTCGACCGTGCGTGATCCATCTCGAGTGCCTCGAAGAAGGCGCGACTGCGCGGCTCCCCCGATGCGCTGTCGCCACTGGAGGGCCAGGCGAATCCCTCAGCTCGCGCGACGGCGAAGATGACGGCGCTGAACGGACTGTGACGCGACCACATCAGATAGCGCGGGCGCCACTGCGGTCGGTACTTCTCGTTGGCTCGCCTCAGCGAGTCCAGCTGCCACCGCGTCGAGAGCATCAACAGCAGTCGGCGCTTCACCCGCAGTAGAGGTCCGGCCCCGACGCGCGCACCCCGTACCAGGACCTCGCGGAACATGGCGAAGTTCAGCGAGACCCGGCGAATCCCGAGGCTCTCAGCCTCGGCGACCAGCGAAGCGATCAGGAACTCCGTCACACCGTTGACAGCGCCAGGGCGGCGCCGCATCACATCGAGAGAAACGCCATCACCGTTCCAGGGCACGAACACCAGCAGCCCTGCGATGTCACCCTCGCGGTCGTGCGCGGTGACGATCAGGGAATTGTCGTCACCGGCATCTCCACTGCGCGACAGGGTCATCGAGAACCCACGTTCGCTCTCGGCGCCCCGCCACGCGGCGGCCAGTGTCGCGATCTGCTCGAGCGCATCCTGTGCGACCTCGCGCTGGCGCCGGATCTGCACCGTGTACCCCGCACGACGAGCACGTCGTCGCGCCGCTGCGACCTGGGGCGAACGCAGCACTTCGTCGCGCTTCGTGCTGTCCAGCACGAGCAGCGCCTCGTCGCCGAGCACCGTTCCGCGCATGCCGTGGCGTGCATAGTGATCTGCGCCTCGCTCGGAGGCGGCGAGCACCGCTGGGCGCCAGCCGTACAGGTGCACGACCCTCAACCACTCGGTCGTCGCGGCGTTCCACTCCTGCTCCGGGCCCAGCGGGTCGCCGCTGGCCAGTGCGACACCGTTCACGACCCGGTACGACACAGCCGCACGATGGTCGGGGGAGAACGCGACGGACTTGTCCCGTCTCGTCGCGAAATAGGCCAGAGAATCGTCGGTGCGGCTCGTGCGCAGTATTCGGCGCACTCCCAGCTCTTCGGCTTCGGTGAGCAGTCGCCGACGCCTGGCGCTGCGCAGCAGCAGCCACAGCGCCGCCACCAGCGCGGATGCCGAGAGCGAGGTCACGACGAGTTCGACGCCGGTGCTCAGCCCGTCCGATGACCCGTCGAGCAGCCACTCGCTGGGGTAGATGCCGGTGGCAGCGTGCAATGACCACAACCAACTGTCCGATGTCGAGAGAGAACCGTCGGCAGAGCGCTGCGAGAGAACCCCGCCCACGACCATCGCTGCGCCGACGCCCGCGACCAACACGACGAGGGCGCGCAGATAAGACGCAGGCTCGCCCCGCGCGGAGAACTCGTTCCGGGCGACGATGAGCAACACGATGATTCCCGCAGCGACCGCCGCGGCCATGAGGTCGACTGTCCCGCCGTCGGCGAGGAATGCCGAGCCCCCCTCTCCGACGCTGATCAGGTTCACGAACGGCAGCAGCACGGTCGGCAGCTCGAAGAACATCAGGAACACCATCGCCCCGCGCAGACGTCGCTTCAGGGCGCCCCCGACGATGAACAGAAGCACGGCGTTGAAGACGAAAGGTTGGGCGCTCAGGCCGAACACCGCGAAATAGGACGCCGCCCAGTACACCCCTGCCGGGAGCACGACGTTGGAGAAAGCGATGAGCAGCATGGTCACGGAAACGACCTGCAGCGCCCGTCCCGCCCACAGCGGAACACCTGAGAGCACGTTCGTCCGACGCCTACGACCGCGCGGGCGAGGCCGCGGGTCGTCGCTGTCCATCACCCGCGACTCGCTCTCCCGCGCACGATCAACGGTGATCTCGCCCCACGTTGTGCCCATCCTGCGGTCCTCTCTATCGGCGACCTGATCGCTGTGCTCGGTCGTCTTGCAGACATGGTCCAGTCGCTGCATAAGTGCCGGATATGACTTCCCCTGATTCGGACGGTCTCCTCTCCCTCCGGCTCCTACGCTCGAATCGTCGGCCGCGAAAACACGGCCACGCCGCAGGGAGAACTCAGTAGGAAGGAACATCCTCATGGATCCGGACGCCCCCATCGATGTGCCGCCCGCGCTCCTGCAGGACCCGGGTGCCGATCTCCTCTCGACCTATTGGCCGGCCGCCGTGGTTCTCCTGCTGGCCGCGGCCGCGGTCGCGCTCGCCGTGCGCGCTGCCCGTCGCGCGGGCGGTCGCAGCCGCCGACGTCGTGCCCTGAGTGCGACGGGGTGGGGAACGGCGGGCACCCTCCTGCTCGCGGTATCGCTCGCTTTCGGCGTCAACACGTGGGTGGGGTATTTTCCGTCGGTGGCGACCTTCAATCGCTGGGTCGACGACAAGGTGCGTGCCCCCGTCACAGAGTTCCCGCAGACCGCCGTGATCCCGCCGTCCGGTGAGCCCTCCGTAGGGGAGAACGCCGAGCGAGTGACGACCGAAGACCGCGGATACCCGTTCCTGGCCGCCGTCCCGTCGTCGACGAAGAACGTGCCGGACACCGGTGCGTGGGTCTACCTTCCCCCCGGCTACGACAAGCCCGGGAACGCCGACCGATATCCCGTGATCTATGCGTTGCACGGCGCGCCGGGCAGCGCCGCGGACTGGTTCGCCGGCGGTCGGATCGACTACCTCCTCGACACGATGATCGGGGCGGGGAGCATTCCGCCGGTCATCGTCGTCTCGCCGGATCTGAACGCCGGTGCCGACCGCGTGGACGACGAGCCGCTCGACATCCCCGGGGGTCCGCAGCTCGAGACCTTCGTCACGAAGGATGTCGTGAGATGGGCGGATGCGAACTTCCGCACGCGTGCCGATGTCGACCACCGGGTCGTGGCAGGGATGTCGTCGGGAGGGCTCGGATCTCTGCTCTACGGCCTGCATCACCCGGACCTGTTCGGTGGGGTCGTATCGATCATGCCCTACACCTCTCCCTACACCGCAGCCGTCGTCGCAGACCCGGAGTCCAGGAAGCGCAACACCCCGCTCGACGTCATCGTTGCCCGCGGCACCGCCACCTCGCAGAAGATCTTCCTCGGGCAGGGAGACGGTGAGCAGACCACGGAGGCCACGCAGATCCGTGACGCTCTGCGGGCGCAGGGGCAGATCACCACACTCCGTGTACTTCCCCATCTCGCGCACAACTGGACCACGGCCCGCACGATCATGCCCTACGGCCTGGTGTGGGCGGCCACCCAACTCGGATGGGAGAAACCGTGAGAGCGCGCGCGTTGCTGCGGCAGCTCGCGGCGTTCGGAGCAGTGGGCCTGGTCGGCCTCGTCGTCGACGTCGGACTGTTCAATCTGCTGCGTGCGACGGTGATCGCACCGGATTCGTTCACGGGGGCGGTGCTGGTCGCGAAGATCGTGTCGACGACGGCAGCGATCGCCGTGAACTGGGCGGGTAACCGCTACTGGTCCTTCGCCGCAGAGCGGACGGCGGCGCCGGGGCGGGAGATGCTCGGGTTCTTCGTCGTGAGCGTCGCCGCCATGGTGGTGCCGCTGACCTGCTTGTTCGTCTCGCACGCCGTGCTGGGGTTCACCTCGGTCCTCGCCGACAACATCTCCAGCAACGTCATCGGTCTCGCCCTGGGGGCGGTCGCCCGGTTCTGGCTCTATCGCCGCTGGGTCTTCACCGGGACCGCGGCTCCTCGACCGACTGTTCCCCGGCAGGCGGTCGCCGCGGGATCGTGACCGCGAACGTCGTCCCCTCAGCATCCGATCGCACGCTCACTTCGTAGCCTGCTGCGTTCGCGAGCGCCTTCACTATCGCGAGCCCGAGACCGACCGTCGACTTTCGGGCGGCCGTCGTCCCGTTGCCCGCCTGGGTGAAACGATCGAACAGCGTCGGGATGGCCACAGCCGGGATGCCGGGGCCATCGTCGTCGACGGCGATGACCGTCTCGTGCTCGTGCTGCCGTATCGAGATGCATACGCGGGTGCGGCTCGGTGTGTGGTGTCCGGCGTTGGCGACGAGATTCAGCAGTATCTGCCGAATCGCATCCTCGTCGCCCACGGTGGTCACGGCGTCGTCGGGCAAGGAGATCTGCCAGGAATGGTCGGGGAAGGCGAAGCGAGAGTCTGAGACGGTCTCCAGGACGATCTGGGAGAGATCGACCTCTTCGGCACTCATCTCGGGGTCGGCGTCGAGACGGGCAAGGAGCAGGAGTTCGTCGAGGAGCGCGCTCATCCGTTTCGCTTCCGCCCCGACCCTGCCCAGAGCGCCGGCCATCTCTTCCGGGCCTGCAGGTGAGGCAGAGTAGAAGTCGGCGTAGCCACGGATCGATGCCAAGGGGTTGCGCAGCTCGTGACTCGCCTCTGCGATGAACCGTCGCATCGATTCTTCAGCGCGGTGGCGTGCGTTGAGCGAGGACTCGACATGTTCCAGCATCCGGTTCAGAGCCATCGCTACCCGGTCCGCCTCGGATCCTCGCAGGTGCGGGTCTCGCGGCGCTCTTCCTTGTGGTGCGACCTCGCCGGACGACAGCGGCGTGGCTGCGACCTGCTGCGCGATCTGTGCGACGTGCTCCAAGGGGTCCAGCTCTCGGGCGACGAGGCGGTATCCGAACGCCGCGGCCAAGGCGGCGACACAGAGTCCGACAGCGGCGATCCAGATGACGTAGGTCGTGACGACGGCATCCGTAGTGGTGAGTCCGACGCCCGTGATCACGGTATAGGTGGCCCCTTGGGGGCCCTCGACGAGATTCGCCGTGACGAGGTAGGTCCCGTGCTCCCGAAGAGTCATCTGCCGGATGTCGTCCAACGCGAACGGCTGCTCGCGGATCTCCCGGTTCTCGTTCGAAGAGAGGGGGCGATAGGTATAGTCGCGGGTGAAGAAGGCCGACAGACGTGGACTGCGCCCTTCCAGTACGAGGAAGAAGCCGTCCTGTGGCACCGCGATCGAGAAGTCGTCGAACCGGGGCAGCGCGTCGGTCCGCTCCAGCGTGCTGCTGACCTGGGTGAGCGCGCTCTCGTTCGACAGGTACAGCGTCGATTCCACCTGTGAGACGAGGCTCTCGCGCATGATGACGATGGATGTCGTCCCGAGCGCTACAAGTGCCGAGAGCAGCAGGCCGGTGACCACGACGACGAGGCGCCCCCGAGTCGTGCGCACTCTGCGGACCGCCCGCATCATCGTTCCACTTCCTCGGGTGCGGCCTCGCGGAGGATGTAGCCCACCCGGCGGAGGGTATGGATCATCGGTGTACGACCATGATCGATCTTCTTGCGGAGGTACGAGATGTAGATCTCGACGATGTTCGATTCGCGGCCGAAGTCGTACTCCCAGACGCGATCCAGAATCTGCTCTTTGCTGAGCACTCGATCGGCGTTCAGCATCAGGAATCGCAGCAGCGAGAACTCGGTCGCGGTCAGTCGTATATCGACTCCTGCGCGCGAGACCTCGTGACTGTCCTCGTTGAGCGTGAGATCTCCGATCTCCAGAATGGGTGTCGGTGCGCTGTGGGCCAGCATCGGACTTCGGCGGAGGAGCCCGCGCAGGCGCACGACGACCTCTTCCACGCTGAACGGCTTGGTGACGTAGTCGTCACCTCCCGCTGCGATACCGCCGATGCGATTCGCGACGGTGCTGTTCGCCGTGAGGAACAGCACCATCGTGTCGGGCAGGTCCCCGCGGATGGTGCGCAGCACCTGTACGCCGTCGATATCGGGCAATACGACGTCGAGCACGATCAGGTGCGGACGGATCCGCCGTGCGGCCTCGATCGCGGCCTCACCCGTGCCGGCCACGTCGACTTCCCAGCCTTGGCGACCGAGGACGGCGGACAAGAGGTGGCGAAGGTTCGGTTCGTCGTCGACGATGAGCACCCTGACAGACGGTTTCATGATGACGGGGGAGGGGTCCACGCCTCCATCATCCACTCTGTGCTGTGCGCCAGATAAGCGCCGTATGAGTGGAGCGACTCGTTGGCCGTTCTTATTCGGCGTTTAGATGGTCCGCATACGGTGCGGGAGTCATGATGTCTGCTCAGAACTCCGTACCCCCGACGAACTCCCCTTCGACAGGCCCGGCACTTTCGGCGCCACCTCGATGGCCGAACCTGCGGACCCTGTGGTTCTTCGTCGGGCCGTATCGCGCTCGACTCCTGCTCGGCTTCCTGCTCGGGCTCGGGACCACGGCCGCGGCACTGGCGACGCCTCTGGTCACCAAGCAGATCCTCGATTCTGTGGGCGCACCCGGCGACATGGTGCAGCCGATCGCCGTGCTGCTCGGCCTTGTGCTTCTCGGGGCCGGATTCGGTTTCGCGCAGGCCGTGCTGTTGGGAAACCTCGCCGAGGACATCGTGTTCTCGGTGCGCAGGCTGCTCGTCGGCCGATTCTTCCGGGGGCGTGTCGCTGACCTGCAATCTCATCCGACGGGTGAGGTGGTCACGAGGGTGACCTCCGACACGGTGCTCCTGCGGGAGGCGACATCGTCGGCTCTCGTGAACCTGGTCAATGACGTCATCGCGCTCATCGGCGCACTCGTGCTGATGGCAACCCTCGACCTGACGCTGTTCCTGGTGGCACTCGCCTGTATCGCCGTGGTCGGAGTGCTCGCGGGACGTCTGATGCCGCGGATCGGTGCAGCCCAGAGGCGCGCGCAGGAAGCCGTCGGCCGACTCGGTGCGATCCTGGAGGGCGGAGCCCGCGCCGTGCGCACGATGAAGGCGGCGCGGGCGGAGACGGTCGAAGAGAAGCGTGTGCTGGACGAGGCCCGCGAGTCGATGAGATACGGCAAGCGAGCGAATCGCACCGAGGCGTTCGCCTGGACGATCGCCTCGACGGGGATCCAGTTCGGCATCCTCGTGATCCTCTCGGTCGGCGCGTGGCGGATCGGGGCGGAGGTGCTGGAGGTGTCCACGCTCGTCGCCTTTCTGCTCTATGCGTTCCAGCTCGTCGAGCCGGTCAGCTCGATCACGATGTATGTGGCGGAGCTGCAGACGGGCGCAGCGGCTGCGGCCCGCATCCGCGAGACGGAGTACATCGTGCCCGAGGACACGAGCACCGGGGATGCAGTCCCGCGCTCGTCCGCAGAAGCGGCGGCGTTGTCATTCGAGCACGTCTCGTTCGCTTACCCGGGGGCGACGACATCGGCCGTCGAGAATCTCTCGCTCTCGCTGCCGCAGCGGGGCCGCTTCGCGGTCGTCGGCCCGTCGGGCGCGGGGAAGACGAGCCTGTTCTCGCTTCTGCTGGGGTTCTATCGTCCTGACGCGGGGACACTACGCATGTCCGGCAGCGACTATGCGGCTCTCTCGTTGCAGTCCATCCGCGAACGCATCGCCTACGTGGAACAGGAGACGCCGCTGCTCGCCGGCACTGTCCGCTACAACCTCGCGTACCGGTTCCCGGAGGCGAGCGATGAAGAGCTGTGGGACGCACTCGACGCCGTTCGACTGCGCGACCTCGTCGAGTCCTTCCCCGGGGGCTCGACGAACCGGTGAGCACGACCAGCCTGTCGGGAGGGCAGCGTCAACGGATCGGGGTCGCACGCGCCATAGTGAAGCGCCCCGACGTGCTGCTGCTGGACGAGGCGACCGCTCAGCTCGACGCGGTCACGGAAGCGGCGATCCACGACGTCGTCGACCGGATCTCGTCCGACACGCTCGTCATCACGATCGCTCACCGCCTCTCCACGGTGATGGATGCCGACTGCATCATCGTCATGGATCGCGGCGGGATCAGCGCATCGGGCACACACGGTGAACTCCTGATTTCCAGCCCGCTCTATGCGCGACTCGTCGAAGCGTTGAGGATCGGCCCCGCGGCCGATCTCCGCGCTCGCGATTGAGGGTCCGTGACGGCTGCGGCGGTTCTTCAGGTGGTCCAGGCGGCGGCGATGCTGCGGTCGACGACTCGGCGCCATCCCGCGGGGGCTGATGGGTCGTGGCTTGCGGTCCCGGCCATCCACAGCACGGCCATGAGGTCGTCGGCGGTGAAGTCGTGCGAGAGGTCGCCGGCGGTGTGTGCGTCGTCGAGCAGGTCCTGACCGAGCGCAGTCGACCGATCACATGTTTCGATGAGCGAAGTGGCGTTGGGGAAACGGCGGAGCATGGCATCGTTCAACGCGGGATCGCTGACCTGGAGGTCGATCATCCCTGCGATGAATGCCTCCAGCCGCGCGCGAGGCGTGGGCTGCCCCAGCGCCTGGTCCTTGAGCGCGAGGAGCTTCTCGCCGGCGATGGCGGGGACCACGGCGTCGATGAGGGCCTCCCGGGATCCGACTCTGTTGTAGAGGGTTCCGATGCTGACGCCGGCCTCGCGTGCGATCTCCTCCAGCGGGGCGGAGAGCCCGCGGCGCGCGAACACCGCCAGCGCGGCGGCGTGCAGCCTTTCGACGTTGGCTCGGGCGTCTCGGCGCATGCCCTTCGTGTGCGTCATGACGACTCCGATTGGATATTGAGGGTGCCCTCAACATAGACTGCGAACAACTTGAGGGAACCCTCAATCTAACCCACTCGGTGCGACATCGCGGAACGCCGGGACGTGAAAGGATGCATCATGCCCCTCATCACCATCATCGGAGTCGGCCCCGGACTCGGTCTCGGGATCGCCCGTGCGTTCGGTCGTCGAGGCTTCACCGTGGCTCTGGTGGCGCGCACCCAGACCACTCTCGACTCCCTCGCTCAGACTCTCGCGGCAGAGGGGATCGCCGCCCACGGATTCGCTGCGGACATCGGTCGGCCCGACACCGTCGCGACCGCGGTTCGCTCGATCAAGGACACCCTCGGTCCCATCGACGTGCTCGAGTTCTCGCCGGCGGACCCATCTCTTGCACACGTCGACGTGCTGGAGGTGACGATGGAGAACCTGCAGCCGCAGCTCGACTTCTACGTCGGAGGCGCGCTCAACGCAGTCGGCGCGGTGCTGCCGGACATGATCGAGGCGGGCACGGGCACCGTCCTCATCACGACCGGCGGAGGCTCCATCAGCCCGATGCCCTTCCTCGGCAATGTGAACATCGCCGCAGCGGGACTTCGCAACTGGGCCTTGAACCTGCACACCGCGCTCAAGCCCAAGGGCGTGTATGTCGCGCACATGGGCATCACCGCACTCATCGGCGGCGGCCACCCCGACGCCGAGCCCGATGTCATCGCCGAGGCGTTGGCACGTCTGCACGATGAGCGTCGGCTGTCCGAACTGCACTACGTCGCGTACAACGGCTGACGCGGAGATCGCGCCAGCGAGACGTGATGAAGCTGACCGCCTTCGGTGCCAGCGGCCGCACCGGTGGCCCTCGTCCGCGACCCGGACGCGACCCTCGCTATCGCGAGTCGCGTCCGAAC
>Ga0308161_1005851_pt1 | contig 10618 bp, 7 predicted proteins | sample PhyFR2_FD_201034 | JGI IMG/M metagenome (GOLD analysis project Ga0308161, IMG submission 201034) | Phyllosphere microbial communities from UC Gill Tract Community Farm, Albany, California, United States - DLSLF.R2 | ecosystem: Host-associated > Plants > Phyllosphere > Unclassified | place: USA...
ACCATTCAACACTGGTAACCGGATGTGCACCGTTATCTGTATCTGCCGGCCGGCAGTCCTCGTAAACAGCTCCATTACATCCGACACCAAATACATAACCACGCTCTACAGCCCATTCGTGGATATCTGAATAAAGCCGGTAGGTGATTTCAGTGCGCATGATCCAGAAGCTATTCAGCGTGATGTTGGCGTGTGCTGCATAGTCATGTTGGCCAAAAACGTTACCGGCATAATATTTGCCACTGGCAACTACGATTTCATCGGGAGACTGTGTTGCAGCGGCAAATGCGGAAAAGGCAGACAGCAGAAAGAGGATTTTATTTTTCACAGAGCCATCCTGGCTGATTGATATGGGCATTCACATAGCTGGTTTCCAGCATCGCCAGACTTTAGCAACCAGATGGATTTAAAGTTAGAAATATTAAGTAAGTAAGTTCTGAAATTTCTTACGGCAATGCCTGACTTTCAGCCTTCTTATACTGACTGACCGGTACAGGCTGTACGCTGCAATTCAACGGCATCTTCACTTACAGCTTGAAATTGCCATTAAAGGGGTATAGCAGAGAAACTGCCAATGTCCGTTTCTGGCACAAAGCGAATACTGCGAAAGCCCATGTCCGCTATGAGCGAAAAGCGGACGTTGACCATTTTGCTCACCGTCATCCCCTTCAGCTCCTGGTGTTCAGATCTTCGCGAGTTGGACCTTGAAAATAGATGCTACTTATATGGCAACTTCGAGGCTGTGTCAGCACAAAAAGAATTGTTTCCCAGACCGCTCGTCCATTCATGAGACGTTCACCCATTCTGGATTGACTATCGACAGAAGTGTCTAACCCTGTAATTTCGAAATCCGGAGGGTACAACCCGGTAACACGTATATTTTCTTCAGATAACTGTTGTGCCAGCTTGGTTGTAAACCCGCTAAGCCCGTGTTTACTGGCGAAAAAGGCTGGGTGCGCAATAGAATCCGTAAAATTCGGGACTCCACATGTAAATATAATTGAGACAATATCAGCATTTTCTGAACGTCTTAACCCAGGCAGTAGAGCCTGAGTAAGTAGAATCGAACCTGTGAGGCCTGAACTGACGGTATTGATAATTTCTGTGTCAGGCTGATCATCTAATCTCCCTGACAACCACTGAGCAGCATTCAGGATTAAAATGTCTATAGGCTTTTCTGAAGTTAACAGCTGTGAAGAAAACTGAGAAAGGGATTCAGGTCGGGTTAAATCACAGATATACCCTTTTGCAATGCCGCTTTCAGCAGTGATGATGCTGCAAGTTTTTTGAATGCTTTCAGCCCGCCGTGCGCAAAAATCCACCTCGACGCCCTCTCGTGCCAGCCACACGCACAGCGCCTGGCCAAATCCTCTGCCTCCACCGGTAATAACAGCTCGTCTACCTCTCAGCATCTTCATTATCCTTTTCCTGATGACTATGTGTGGATGTAGATATACATGAGGAAATCAGGTGACATCTTTCAGTTAATGCCTTTTTACATGAGGAACGGAAATAAGCTGCAGTGCAAGCTCTTAAGCGTATGTCAGGGGATTAGCAATGTCCGCTCCTGGCACAAAGCGGACCTTGTGTTCATATTCTCATTATGATTGAGCGGGCTGAATGCTAAGTTCATAAACTACGCAAGGCACATCATAATGCTGTTCTATTGCTTTGTAAGTCATGCCTAATCGCTGCATCACTCGTTGAGAAGCCGCATTTTCAGGGTCGGCAACAGCCACTAAATACGTCGCGCCTATCTGCTCTGCTGCGAAATCAATAATCGCTTTAGCCGCTTCTGTTGCATAGCCTTTGCCATTGTGTTCCGGGAGGAGCCGCCAGCCAATCTCTAAGGGGGCACCTTCAACGTTTGCCAGGTACTGGAGGCATGCTGCCCCAACCACGGCCCCGGAAGCCTTCTCTTTAATAGCCCACCACGAAAATCCATATTTCTGCCATCTGGCCTGAACACGCCTGATACTTTCCCAGGTCTCTTCTGGTGTTTTAACAATGCCGTTGCTGATATACCGCATCACGCCGGAATCGTTTTCCATTACCCTTAAGCCTTCATAGTGTGAGTCATGATAGGGCTCAAGCCTTAAACGCGCAGTTTCTAAGTTCATCCGGCACTCCTTTTTATCAGAAAGCATTACTTTCGCTTACTTCTCCACATAAATCACCCTTTCACGATGTAAGCAGTGTCCGCTTCGGCACAAAGCGGTCCGTTTTACCCTCCGGGTTTAAGGGGCAACCTTTTAAGAGCCTGTTCAATTTTCTCTGCGTCCTTTTCAACGATGGCTCTCTCATCGGGTGTGAGCGGAACTTCTTCAAGGTAACGTCTGACAGAGGCTTTGCTTTCCAGTACCAGTCCGCGTGCGCTCTGTTTGAGCAGGTTAAAATCGCAACCAATGCAGGCCATCCGGTGCTGACAGCTGCTCCAGAAAGGGTTCGTGCAGTATGAGTCACCCAGATCATAGTACGTCGCGGGTCCGGTCAGACTGGCGGCTTGCGGATCGTGGTCAATCAGCACGCTTATCATGTGAGCCACTCTGTCTGCTTTTACGAACGAAGCGGCCAGCTGAGTCGGACGTATACGGATATAATGCATAGTTGACTGTGGGGACGAGTGGCCGGCCCACTGCATCAGCTCATATAAAGACATGCCCCCGGCAACACCGGCCAGTGCTGTAACGGCAGAAGCACGGCCACGGTGACTTGTAATGGGACCGCGTGAATCTTTCACAGGCATACCCGCTCTGGCGCAGAGAAGCGGAATAACGGTGAGATTTATTATGCTCCTTCCCACCGGTTTACCCCGGTTCTGAAACAGATAACGAACTTTTTCACCGGTGCGTTCATCCGTAAGTGCTGCCTGCTCCTGAGGACGCTCAATGAGCCAGATATCGACATATTTTTTCACAACAGCCGAGACCGGCTTAACAAAAGCTTTAGACGTTTTGCCGGCCGGCACGCTGAGATAGCACAGAGTGCCAGCCGGGATAGCGCTGCCGTTTTCCTGCAGAATGTCATCCGCCTGCGGGGTAACGCAGTTGATTGTCAGGCGCAACAGCTCGTTCTGTCGCAGCCCGGCATGTGTCCAGATAACCGCCATAGCCTGAAGCATAGACAGGGGGTAATGAATTTCGCTCAGCAGGTCTTCCTTACGCAGATTCAGGCTTGCCCAGACCAGTTTCAGCCAGACCGGGTCATCAATGACTCGGGGGTTCACGCCCTGACGAAACAGCGGTGTGTCAGGCGTGGAAAGATGACGGGCCGGACTGAATTTTAATTTCCCCCATCCCCAGCTTTCATAATCAAGCATAAAACGGCGAACTGCATAAACAAACCGGCTGCGGGAATGGGGCATCAGAGGCTCCCCAGAGCGGCTTGAGCGCCTGCCTCCTTTATGGGTGTCCAGTGACAGCCCGTCCACTTTCAGTCTGCCGACCATTGAAATAAAGCTGGCGCAGGTTTCCATTGTCCAGTCAGACGGCTCGCATATTTCCGGCTTTTCCCGGGCAAGCCACAGGCCGCAGCGGAGAATGAAACTGTACTGAGTTTCTCTGGTGCGGGGGCGGAGTACCGACGTTTCCCTCCACTTTCGGCACCACCGGGCCCAGTCAGGCGCAATACCTTCTGTTGGCTTTTCATGCCATTCCTGATAATTACGCATTCGCAGGGGGCTTTTTATAATCCCCATAGCAGCAAGGGCATAGGATATTCTCCCTGTAACTCTTGCGATTCCCCGGTCGTGGCAGTTCTGCCCCCGCCACAGCAGGTCTGTCGTAAAAGTTTCAAGTTGCGGATCATTGTTCATCAGCATCAGAATACCCAGCATACCCGACAGGTTGTGTTTCTGATTCTGCCCGACATATCCCAGTGAGATCAGAACCTCGTTCAGCCGGTTAAGTTCATGGCTGACAAAGCTCCGGCCATAGATGGCACTGGCGTACAGCGACGGTGCGCCATGCACTGGCAGGCTGAGCGCAGAGGGAAACGGGCCGAGATGAAAGGCAAAGGCGACAAGCAAAGGCCTGCCAGAACTATATTGCTGACAGAGCGTTAACCATCTTTCCTGCGTCCACAGCCAGCAGGGTTGCCCCGCCCGGTGCGTTTCTGCCAGAACGGCAAGTATGATAATTCTGACCAGTCTGGCACTGATACTGCTGCGCGAGGCAATGTCCTGCAGGGGCAACAGTAAAGACGGCAGGGAATCCGGCTGGTCTAAAGCAGCTGACCGTCGATAGCCTGTACTTATTGCTTCCCTTTCCTCAGGACTTAAGGCGTCACTCAGCTGATAATCTGTGCGTTTAAAAGGTACATAGGTGACGCTGGCTGTCTTTTCCTTCATCAGTATGTCCCTGCCTGAAAAATAAGCCCGGCTACTTTTTTGTCGGTTTCGGCCACGGCTGCGGTTATCCGGCCAGCCAGATCGGAACCTGACAGATGGATATAAATCTGTGTGGTGCGCGGATCCCTGTGTCCTGCATAAGTCGCCAGCTCATGCAGCTTCCAGCCGGCCCGTGCCAGATGAGTCAGACGAAGATGACGGAAGGTATGTGTTGTAATGTGTGGAAGCCCGGCATCCAGAGCCCATCTGCGTACGGTTTTACTCCAGTTCCACACAGAAAGGGGGGTGCCATAATTACGATCAGAAAATGAACGGAACAACGCACCCTGTGTCCAGTCAGCCTGCTTTAGCTGCCGAAAATGGTTTGCCAGTACCGGCGCCACGTCCGGACCATAACACACAACCCTTTCCCGCCTGCCTTTCGTTGTTTCCGGACGGATACGGATCAGGCGATGAGCAGGGTCAATATCTTCAAGCGCCAGGGCTGTCACCTCTGCACGGCGGAGTGCACCAAAATAAGCAAGCGCGAGCATCAGCCGGTCACGCAGGGAGGCAGCTGAAACATGTTTAAGAAATCTCAGCCATTGATCATTTTCAGGTATTACGGGTAAGCGGGTGATACGCGGGACCAGCCCCCGCCCGGTATAAAGGGTACCAGGTAAACCCGCACGGGGCAGCGGATTGAGACTGCATATATCCTGATAAACCAGAAAGTCATACCAGAGACGGATCGCAGACAGGCGAAGCTGAAGCGTGGCGCTTGCCACGGGGAAAGGCATCCCGGGTAGCTGAGGGCTGATGTAAGCGGCCAGGTCTTCAAAGCGGGCCTTTTCAGGTTCAATATTATGCAGGCTGCAAAACGCAAAATAATGGCGGAGGGCACTGCGGTAGGCGGTAAGTGTGGTCTGCGCCCGCCCCAAATCTGATAACAGTTTCAGCCAGCGCTCGGCCAGTAACAGAACATGTTCATCAGGTGGAATCAGCATAGCGTTCACCTCTGACAGCAATATCGCTGCTTAAAGTTTACCCATTCAATGTTGCATTCCACTTAACTTACTGCAGGACGTAATTGCAGGACCGTTAATCGCCATTTTGAACATTTGATGAGCCAGAAAATTCAGATCAGCGCTGACTGTAACGTCGTCAGTGCTGTATTGATGCCACTCTGAAAAAGTTCTGCAAGGCCATCAGCGCTTTGCCGGTCATGGCTATTTCCGAAACCATCACCGTGTCATGCTGTTTCAGCCACGTCAGGAAGTCTGGGTCGCTCATGTAAGGGCTAAATGAACCAAAAAGCAGTTTCAGGTGCATCAGGTCGTTAGCCCATATCTCCAACGATCGGTACTCGCTCTCACTCAGTTGCCTGAGCAACTCATCTGTCTGCGCTTTGATTTCTATAATGCGGCGGCACTTTTCATGCATAAGGATCTTCACCTCTCATTATCTTTCTTTATTTTTGGCACAAAAGTTACCCGAAGCTGAGCGTTACGTGGCCATCAGATGAACGGCGGTCGTGAATGCATGTTAAGCACGGCCGCCTTATGCAGAAATAGCTTATACTCTAAAGTTATCAACCATCCCGCGCAGCGCGTGTGCCTGTTCAGACAGTGACTGTGAGGCGGATGAGGATTCCTCCACCAGAGCGGCATTATTTTGCGTTACTCCGTCCATCTGGCTGACGGCAATGCTGACCTGAGAGATGCCGAGCATCTGTTCGGATGAAGCCAGTGAAATATTATCCATGGCCTCGGCAAGTTCGCCCACCATACCGACAATTTTCAGTATGCTGTCTCCTGCATCTGCAGCTGCCACTACTCCGCTATCAACAACACTTACTGCTTCCGCCATAAGTTGTTTGATGTCATGCGCGGCATTAGCACTACGCTGCGCAAGTGTCCTGACCTCACCTGCCACTACTGCGAATCCCCGTCCTTCTTCCCCTGCACGGGCAGCCTCCACCGCTGCGTTGAGGGCAAGAATGTTAGTCTGGAAGGCAATGCTTTCAATTACGGACGTAATATCGCGCACCTTTGCGGCGCTCACAGATATGGCATTCATTGTGTCCGACATGCGCTGCACGTCTGTTCCGCCTGAACGGGCAAGTTGCGCCGTTTCACGGGCTGAGCCCGCTGTCTGCTGTGCGCCTGCAGTATTACTTTTTACAGTAGCCGTAAGCTGCTCCATGCTGGCTGCTGTTTCCTGCAGTGCAGCCGCCTGCTGCTCGGTGCGGGAAGAAAGTTCAGTATTACCTTGCGAAATTTCATCCGCAGCCAGCGCCACGGAGCTGGCTGAATCCTTTATCTGCGAGATAAGCCCCCGCAGATTTGCCTGCATACCATCCAGAGAAGCCAGCAGGCTTGTCGTGTCCTTGCGATGCAGAATCACCTGACTGGTCAGGTCACCAGAAGCAATTGCTGCTGCAAGTATCTGAGCATCTGCGGGCTCCCCGCCTAACTGTCGCATCAGTGTCCGGACTATCATAAAAATTGTCAGAAGAGAGAATAAGACAGAAAGAATCGTGAGTGAGAGCAATAGAATGGCGGCCTCACGTATAGATGCACTATTACGAGCCACCGTATCCCTGCTGAGCTTATTCTGTACGTCTGTAAGCCCCTTTAGGGCATCAGAGAGAGCCTGCTGCGCCGGGCGCGCCGTATTCAGCAAATAGTCAGCGGCTTTTTCTGACTGGTCGTTATCCAGCCCCATTTTTCCCGCAGTTGCAAGAGTATTCAGAGCAGCACCGTCTGAAGACAGGATATTGTCTAACGCTAGTTTTCCTTCGGGAGAAGCGTTATGCATCATGCTGGCAACAAGCCTTTCGCGATCCTGAACATACTTTTCATGTAAATCACTGACCCTTTGCCATTCATTTTTCTCCTGCTCAGGATCTTTGAGCAGAACGATGTCTCTGACTGAAACTGCCATATCATTAACAGCAGCACGCATATTCAGGACAAGCGTAAGACGCTTCATTTTATAATTTACCGTATCTTCCATGCCTCGCCTGGATTCACTGAGCGAGTGCAGGGACAGTCCGGTGCAGATTAAAAAACATATAACTAAAAGGCCGTAGCCGCTGAAAAGTCGAACCGATATTTTCATTATTTTTACCTGGTGGGCGGGGGAACAACTCATATATCGGCTTGGGGCTAGATACTAATAGCTTTGATAAGTTACCAACTGTTACTACCAGTCTCAGCAAAGATCCCATCACATCCGGCTGATGACCCGTACCGCTTAGTGGCGAGAACCGACTGCCCAACAATGAAAAAGGCACTCCGTCCGGAGTGCCTGGCAGAGCAAGGTCTTATGGGGTGCTGTTGTTTCTCTGGCGCTGCATTTTGGGTGCTGTCATTACTGTTATCGGCCCGCAACAGGAATAATCCATGCGCTGCACCACATTTTGTTAAATTTTTTCACCGGGTAACTCTGACGCTACGATGGAGTGAACAGGGGGTACGCTTGGAAAGCGGGATCTGTGGTCACTTCTGTTTGTGCAACACCGATTTTAAGGATAAGTTGGCTTGCAAGAATCTACCCGGCGTCTGTTCAAATATTATCCCCGCACATGATGAACCTCCAGAAAATATACAGCTTCAATAAGCCTTTACGTTTTACAGGTTCCTCGACAAGCCGATGGGCTAACAGTGGCGATAGAAGGGCATACGGTAATGTCCGCTGCGAAAGCACCGACTTTATCCAGGTCGAAGGGCTGCTGCTTTCAGTTCTGCCGGCGCGTGAAGGGTATCTAAAGAAAAAAAGCGCCAGTCTTCGTGGTATGTTCCGTCACGGGCGCATCAGATTTGCGCGAGGGTGTGCAGCGTTTTAAGGTTCTGTTGAAAATACGGATCAGCAAAACGGCCTGCGAGTTAGGCTTGACCCTGCCTTGCTCCCGCTTCTGGCAGGTGGTCTCGCACGTGTGAAGGTAGTGGGCAAAAACGGCCTGAGACAGGTTAAGTTTTTCCCGCACGTTGCGCAGCTCCTCCGGTACAATGGTGACTGGGGCACGTTTGCTGACCTTGGGGCACTTGAGGGTGATATTGCCTTCCTGATGATCATTAAGCTCATGCATACCCGTCATCACGAGTGCAGGGATCCCAGGAAGTGTGCGGATTGCCTGAGGACGTCAGTGATGGGAGGCGCTTTTATCTAAATCCGATTTTTCTAACAAAGCCCCACTCAAGTTAACAGGAGCTTCTTGATAGATCTGGATTTCACAAACATGGCCGTGGATCCATACAGCTAGGAATTGTAGTCAATAACCAATTAAAAAGTATGGCAGCCAATCACTTTGGCGCTGAAGTCGGAGGAATAATGGATGGGGTGTGATTATGCCACTCGACGTCAGACATTTTGCATGGCGTGAGGCACATTATCTGAATGTCAGTGCCTCACTGCTATTTTTATAATTTTTCAGAAACTTTTCCAGTTTTCCTCAAGGCCTGCTGTCTTTTTCTTCACAGGCGTACCGTGCGAAGATGATAATTTCACCCCGGAAGGACTAATCGCATCTTTGGATTTCAATTCTGACGGTACTTTAATGACAAAAGTGGCTACCAGCTCGTTAAGAACGGTGGCCTGCTCCATCAGTGAATGCGAGGCGGCAGAGGCTTCCTGAACGAGTGCCGCATTCTGCTGCGTCACGTCATCCATCTGGTTAACTGCCTGGTGAACCTGGCCAATGCCCTGCATCTGCTCGTGCGCTGCAGCGGCTATCTCATTCACCAAATCTGCCACCTGACTAATGGCCTCGTTCATATCACCCATATTCTGTCCAACCTCATCTGCCTGACCTGCCCCTTTCTCCACGAATTTTATTGATGACTCAATCAATTCTTTTATTTCACGAGCTGAAGCCGAGGATCGCTGGGCAAGATTGCGCACTTCACCGGCAACCACGGCAAACCCGCGTCCCTGCTCCCCGGCCCGTGCAGCTTCTACAGCCGCATTCAGGGCGAGAATGTTGGTCTGAAATGCAATACCTTCAATCAGCGAGATAATATCGGTGATTTTGGCAGAGCTGTTCCTGATATCAGACATCGTCCCCATCATGGCGCCTACCTTTACAGAGCTGTCTTCTGAGAGCTTGCGGGCATTCTGCGATAATTGGCTTGCCATGCCGGTATTTTCAGCGGTCTGACGTACCGTCTCACTCAGTTCTGACATGCTGGCTGCAGTTTGCTCAAGCGAAGCCGCCTGTTCTTCCGTTCTGGCTGAGAGGTCCTCATTTCCCGCCGAAATCTGTGAAGAGGCCGTGCTGACGGACTGGGAGGAAGAGCTTACGGATAACAATGAAGAAGCAACATTCGCAACCAAATTATTGAATGCTTGTGCCGTCAGGCCTATTTCGTCTTTACGCGAGTCATCCGCCCGCAGGGTCAGATCCAGACGTGAACTGGCCTGTTCCATCGTGGAACGCATAGCGTTAAGGCTTCTGCGTATACCGGCTATAGTCTTAATGGCGAAGAATCCAAGGATGAGAATTAGAATCGAAGCACCCGAAATCATGCCCCAGAACGTGGCCTGATAGACGCGGGTATTCTGATTTTTTAGCCCTTCACCAATGTCCACGTTCAGTTGCAGCTGCTTTTTGTAACCTGCAATGAGGCTTCGGGCAGCGGCACCTGCTCCGTTGCTGCCCTGAATTTCACTGAGCGAAATCGCATCATTCTGCTGCTGGGATGCTTTCAGGAAGGTAGGTAGCTTGCTCTGAATAACCTGTATCGTGGCGAACCCCGCTTCGGTCATGCGCCTGTCTGCTTCACTTGAAACATCATTATCGAGATAGAACTGATTGAGAGACTTCAGATTATTCAGCTGTTCGCCTAGTTGTTTTTCAACCTCGGCCTGCCTGCCCGGGTCTTTCGCACTCTGGTGCCTGTACATCCAGATAAGTAACTGGTTACTGCCATCCACCATTTTTCCGATATCGATAATTGAAGGCACGGTATTGCTTTGAACGTACTGAAAGCGTGACTGAAACCCAGTCACGATCATAACGGAAACAAAGACTAAAGTGATAAGAGAGGCTGAAAGAAGAGAAAAAGTCAGGAACAGCCGCTGTGTAATTGTCATTTATCGTTTCCACCTGATATGTTGCTGTGAGTTGAGGGCTGTACAACGCAAACTATGCATGAACACATAGCACTATCGGCTGAAGGTGAAAAATAGGGCACTGTTGCAAAGATCCGGCAGCTGATAGGCTCTGGTGATGAATTCGTCAGAGGGACCTGTCATGAACCTTTTCAAAGGCCGGCATTTTACCCGCGA
>Ga0308161_1005854_pt1 | contig 10615 bp, 10 predicted proteins | sample PhyFR2_FD_201034 | JGI IMG/M metagenome (GOLD analysis project Ga0308161, IMG submission 201034) | Phyllosphere microbial communities from UC Gill Tract Community Farm, Albany, California, United States - DLSLF.R2 | ecosystem: Host-associated > Plants > Phyllosphere > Unclassified | place: USA...
GGGCGGCAGAGCCTGTTGTTCAAGCTGCATAACGTGACTGATATTGCCGAACTCCCGGACGAGGGCTCTGGTGAATAAAGTCTCTTTCATGGTATATTTTCTTTCGTGTTGTCCGGTTGACAGGTTTATGATTTTTATGCAGGAACAGTATAATAGCGAAGCATTTCGCGTATCAATGCGCGATATAGATTTAAACGGTCACGTGCATAATTCAGTCTATTTAGATTATTGTGAAGATGCCGTTGTTAATGCGTTCCGCCGCGCTGATATTCTGCCCCTGTTTCGGCCGCACACGGCGGGCGTTGCCTACCATGTGAAAAAATGCGAAGCCACATTCTTTTATCCTCTGTCGGTGGATGATGTGGTGTTACCGCAGGTGTTGATTGAAAAAATCGGCAACAGCAGTTTAATTTTCACTATCCGCTTAATGCTGGAAGATAACACCACGTTGAGTGCCGAAGGGAAATTAGTCTGGGTGTGCGTGGATCTTTCGGATAATAAACCCTGCCCGATCCCCGATGAGGCGCGTCAGGCGCTGATGCAACATTTTCCGTTTGCCGGAGACTGAGTGTTATGCCGGTACATGACAAAGTAAAATATCATGCGGAAAACCACCCCGCGCGGATCGCTGTGAATATCGCCGGTGCCACCCTGAGCTGGCAGCAGCTGTGGCAGAGCGCACAGGCGTTGTACCAGACCCTTCCCCGGGACCCGCGTGCCAGCGGCAGCCGTATTATCGCTATCGCGGCCGGTAATGACATTACCTTTCCCGTTGCCTGGCTGGCCGCCAGCGCCCAGCCTTTTACTGCCGCCATTATCGACCCGCAGGCCCCCGCAGCACAGCTGAATGACATCCTGCACAGCCTGAATCCGGCACTCCTGTTGTTACGTCCCGGGGATGAGGCGCTGAAAGCGCTGGCCGATCGTTTGTCGGTTCGCTGGCAGGTGATTGACGATGGGCAACGTCACGCAAACGTCCCGGACGATGCCGCTTTTAGCGACGGGATGCAGGCTGAGACACCGTTCTTAATTAACTTCACCTCGGGCACCACCAGCCTGCCGAAAGCCTTTATCCGTTCGCGGCGATCCTGGCGGGCCAGCCTGGAGAATGGTGAGGCGATCTTTGGCCTGCAGGGAGCCCCTTCGACGCTGTTTCCCGGCCCACTTTCAAACGGCATTGGACTGTATTGCCTGAACGAAACGCTGTACTCGGGGGGCACGTTTTACAGCCCCGGCCGGTGGCAACCGGAATCCGTACTGGCGCTGATCGCCCGGCAGCAGATTGAACGGCTGGTGGTCGTGCCCACGATGATCGCCGGATTTGCGCGCGCGGTGGGGGCCGCAGCCTGCCCCAGCCTGCGTCGTCTGGTCAGTGCCGGCGCGAAACTGGAAATTAATCACTATCGCCAGGCGCGGGCGCTGTTTCCTGCAGCCCGGATACAGGAGTATTACGGGGCTTCGGAACTTGGCTTTATCGCCGTGTCCACGCCTGATGAGGCAGATATAGGCGATTCGCTGGCTGCGGTCGGGCAGGCTTTTCCCGGTGTGCACATCAGCATCCGTAATGATGACGGTGAGCGACTGCCGCATAATCAGCCCGGAACCATTTATATCCACAGTGAGCAAATTATTGACCGGTATTTATGGGGTGATGACAGCAATGCGTTCGTGAAACAGGGAGCCCTGGCGACGGTTGGGGATATCGGTTATCTGGATGAAAAACACCGTCTGCATGTGATTGGCCGCCGGGGAAATATGATCCTTAGCGGTGGGAATAATATTTATCTTGCCGAAATAGAGTCAGCGATTAAATCACTGCCTGGCATTATTGAAGCGGTGGTGATTGCCGTTGATGATGAGGATGCAGGCAAAAAGATGGTCGCTGTCGTTGAAGCATCTGCGGACGATCTGCGACTGCTCCCCCAACGCTGTCGTGACGTACTGGCAAAATATAAACAGCCCCGCCATTTTTATCATATTACGCACTGGCCGCTGACGGCGGCCGGAAAAATCAAACGCGCCGAGCTGGAAAAAAGGATCGCACAACATGGCAGCAGCACAGAGCTTACTGAGTTATCAGCCTGACGATGACGCGCAGCCGGTCATTGTGGCGGCCCGGCGCACGCCCGTTGGCCGGGCCTACGGTGTCTTTGCCGGCGTAACGATGGAAAATCTGCTGATGCCGCTTTTTGAGCAGATTACTGAACTGCTGCCGCCGGGGTTTACCCCTGTTGATGAAGTCATCATCGGCAACGCGACCGGTGGCGGCGGCAATATTGCCCGCCTGGCGGCGCTGGCGGCGGGATTGCCGCTCTCCGTTCCAGCGGTGACGGTGGATCGCCAGTGTGGCTCCGGGCTGGAAGCGGTGATCCAGGCCTGTCGGCTGGTGCAGGCCCGGGCGGGGGAGTGTTATCTGGCGGGGGGCGTCGAAAGCGTCAGTACCGCCCCGTGGCGGGTGGAAAAGCCCACCTCGCTGAAGCAGATGCCGCGCTTTTACGGCCGCGCGCAGTTTTCCCCGGACGATATCGGTGACCCTGAAATGGGTATCGCGGCGGAAAACGTGGCGCGCCAGTGTGGTATCAGCCGTGAACGACAGGATCAGTTTGCCCTGCGCAGCCATCAGCGCGCGCTGGCCGCCCAACAGCAGGGTGCGTTCCGACAGGAAATCGTACCGGTCAGCGTGAAAGGCCAGTGGGTGGCGGTGGACGAGTGCCCGCGGGCCAACACATCGCTGGAGAAACTGGCGGCGCTGCCCCCGGCGTTTGTCGCCGGAGGGACGGTGACGGCGGGCAACTGTTGCCCGCTCAATGACGGTGCATCGTTACTGCTGGTGATGAGCCGTCGTAAAGCACGTGAGTGCGGTTTCACCCGGGGGCTGCTTTTTGCCGATGCCTGTAGTGCCGGCGTCGACCCTAATCTGCTTGGCCTCGGGCCGGTACCCGCGACGCAAAAATTGCTGGCCCGCCAGCCCGGCCTGACCACCCGCCACATCGCGTTGATTGAATTTAACGAAGCCTTTGCCGCCCAGGTGCTGGGATCGCTTGATGCGCTGGGCATTGATGAGCAGCGTATTAACTTACAGGGCGGAGCGATTGCACTGGGTCATCCTTACGGTGCCTCCGGCGCAATCATGGTCACGCGACTGTTCAGCCAGCTGCTGGCGGAGCCAGACGGAGACGGCTTTGGCCTGGCCATGCTGGGCATCGCCGGGGGCCTGGGGTTAAGCGCGTTATTCCAGGCTGTATCGCTCTGAAGTCGCGCTATTTGCCTGTCCACAGCGGCCTGCGCTGCTCAGTAAAGGCACGCTGGCCTTCCTGAAAGTCTTCACTCTGCTGCAGTTGCGCTAACTCGGCCATGCTCTGCTGGCTGAGATCGACTGCCAGCGCCTGTCTGAGCAGCGCATTACAGGCCTGAACGGCCAGCGGTGCGTTGCGGTTCAGGCGGGCTGCGAGTGCCAGTGCGCTCTCCAGCAGATCTTCTGCCGGGGTAACCTGATAAAACAGACCCAGCGCGTGGGCACGTGTAGCGTCAACAGGCTCACCCGTTAAGAGCATTTCCCGGGCCAGGTTGGCAGGCAGTCGCGTCGCCAGCTGGCCGATCCCCCCACCCAGCGGTAACAGGCCGTGTTTAACTTCCGGCAGGGCGATTTTTACCTGGTCTGTGGCCACGATAAAATCACACTCCAGCGCCAGCTCAAGCCCCCCGCCAAAGGCATGACCGTTCAGGGCGGCCACCCAAATTTTTCGTCGGGGCAGATGCTGTAGCGGATTAAAGCCGCCCTGTGAGTTAAGCAGCGCTTTACCGCCATCTGTAAAGGCCTCCTGCAAATCGGCTCCGCCGCAAAACACGGTGCCGCTGCCGGTCAGCAGCACGGTGCGGATATCGGGCTGTTGTTCGCACCAGTTAAGGCACTGTTCAAGCTCCGCAATCATCACGGCATTGTAGGCGTTACCGGCAGCAGGACGGTTCAATGTCAGGCGCGCCACGTGTGCGGTCGGGCGGTCACAGCGGATCAGTTGGGTGTTAGGTTGCGGGGTATTCATAGCGGCTCGCAGCGGTTCAGCAGGGGAGGGCGAGTGTATCACGTCACGAGTGCACGGGTCAGGCACAGACAGCGCTGTCCATTAATGATTTAAAATAAATAAGAAATCCCCGCGATAATTTAATTTTCAGTTCTTTCTGATGTGGCATGAATATTGATCACCAGCGGGTTTTTCACCTTTCAGGATAATAATATCGCCTGTTATTACTGACAAATGCCGATAATATCATCAGATCGCTTCATTATGTGAGCTGGCGCTCTCTTTAATACTGATAATAATCACATGTTATTAAAAACAGTATTGACTCTGTTTTTTAAAGCAGTAGATTAGATTCCACAGCAGGCGAATATTACCCGGCTGTGATGCAGTAAAGAGTCATGAATATAGATGCGATGAAGGCCACGAAGTATTTTAGTTTGGGAAGGTTGTCGTAAGTGTCAGGTTTATTTTACTTACTTCAACGATGCTTTAAGGCCATGCAGTCAGTTGCAAAATCGCAGGATGGGAACGTAACGCGACGACATAAGGCTATGTTTTACCGATGCAAGCAAGTCTGGAGGTTGTGACGTTTGCTACTTAGTCACAACAGAAGTCGAGCCACGTATCAAAGAGTCTACGTCGCGATGGGTGTGTACTTGTTTAAACCGCCATGTCTGTTGACTGGCATGATGATGTTAACTGTCATTTATGGAGGTAAGCTAGAATTTTAGTCACTAATACTGTCCGTAATAAACACGTACATTCAACGAAGTATTAATAGCAGTAAAACTTGTTAAGTTCGTTAATGTTAAAATTTGAGTTAGCAGTAACCTAAAAGCCCTGGCGATGTTCGTCAGGGCTTTTATCATTTGACCTCAGAAGCGGTTTTTTCATTAGCTTGCTTTTTACCCTGTCCTCGGCGCTTTTCACTGACAGCAATGTCTGCCTAAAGTTCCAAAAATATAAGTGAAATGAATCCTTGCTTATTCAGGCGTATCCGGTCTACTATGTTTGCATCGGTTTGGAATACAGACCTTATGAAAGCAGTTTTAGTAAAGCAGTCCTCAGTACAAGTGTTATCACAGATATCCCTTCATCGAGAGCCTCCTCCTAAGTGCCCATAAGATAAATTCTGATGAACAGGCCATGTTCGCCACATAAAGTGGCTCAAAAATGAATAGGAAATATTATGTCTAACAAAATGACTGGTTTAGTAAAATGGTTTAACGCTGATAAAGGCTTCGGTTTTATCACTCCTGCAGACGGCAGCAAAGATGTATTCGTACATTTCTCTGCAATCCAGAGCAGCGATTTCAAAACCTTAGATGAAGGCCAGAAAGTGGAGTTCTCTATCGAGAACGGCGCTAAAGGTCCATCAGCAGTAAACGTTGTCGCGCTGTAATTCGCGATAACCTCACTGACAAAGACGATCGCGATGACGGCATAACAGCCCGAGCAGTGCAGCGTCAGTGATAAAAAAGCCGCCATGTGCGGCTTTTTTTGTTTTTGTCCCCACCCCCCTGTGCTTCTCTGTCCCCCCCGGTTTGCCCCCCTGATAAGTTATTGAACGACGCGTTATAATAAGCTGCATTTATTTCCACACCGACAGGCGGGAGATGGCTTTGCGGAACATACGCTGTTTTTTGTTCCAGCATGAAGAATAACCGGCAGAATCGGCATGATTAGGTAGTGAAAGCCGCTGGAAAAGTGCTTTTTTGCCCATGAAAACGATCAGGCTAATGATGTTGCTTTTTTGTAAACGGATTAACATGCAGCCGAAATCCTGCTATGCTGGCCCTCGCGGAACCGGGCACCATACCCTACACATGGATTGTTTCACTTTACGGTGGATCAGGTAGCCCGGGATGCCAAATACAATGAGAGCGAGGAGAACGTCGTGCTAGAAGAATACCGTAAGCACGTTGCCGAGCGTGCTGCCCAGGGGATTGTTCCAAAACCGTTAGATGCTTCCCAAATGGCCGCGCTGGTTGAACTGCTAAAAGCCCCTCCAGCGGGTGAAGAAGAATTTCTGTCCGACCTGTTAATCAATCGAGTGCCGCCGGGCGTTGACGAAGCCGCCTATGTAAAAGCCGGTTTCCTGGCTGCCGTCGCAAAAGGCGAAACAACCTCTCCTCTGGTGACTCCTGAACTGGCCGTTAAGCTACTGGGTACCATGCAGGGTGGCTACAACATCCATGCGCTGATTGACGCGCTTGACGATGAAAAGCTGGCACCGATTGCCGCTGAAGCGCTGTCCCACACGCTGCTGATGTTCGACAACTTCTATGATGTTGAAGAAAAATCCAAAGCCGGTAACCCGCACGCGAAAAAAATCATCCAGTCCTGGGCGGATGCCGAGTGGTTCCTGAAGCGCCCTAAACTGGCAGAAAAAATCACCGTCACCGTGTTTAAAGTGACCGGCGAAACCAATACCGACGACCTCTCTCCGGCGCCGGATGCATGGTCTCGCCCGGATATTCCACTGCATGCGCTGGCGATGTTGAAAAACGCCCGTGAAGGCATCGAACCCGATGATGCCGGTAACGTTGGCCCGATCAAACAGATTAAAGCATTACAGGCTAAAGGCTTCCCGCTGACCTATGTCGGTGACGTGGTCGGTACCGGTTCTTCGCGTAAATCTGCCACCAACTCGGTGCTGTGGTTTATGGGCGACGACATTCCTTACGTGCCGAACAAGAAAGGCGGCGGCGTCTGCCTCGGCGGTAAAATCGCGCCTATCTTCTTCAACACCATGGAAGATGCGGGCGCACTGCCGATTGAAGTGGATGTTGACCGCCTGAATATGGGCGATGTCATCGACATCTACCCGTATAAAGGTGAAGTCCGCAATCATGATACCGGTGAAGTGCTGGCTAACTTCGAGCTGAAAACCAATGTACTGTTGGATGAAGTGCGTGCCGGTGGCCGTATCCCGCTGATCATTGGCCGTGGCCTGACCACGAAAGCCCGCGAATCTCTTAATCTGCCGCACAGCGATGTGTTCGAGCAGGCGAAAGACGTGGCAGCCAGCACCCGTGGTTTCTCACTGGCGCAGAAAATGGTGGGCCGTGCCTGTGGCGTGAACGGGGTTCGCCCTGGTGCTTACTGCGAGCCCAAAATGACCTCGGTTGGCTCCCAGGACACTACCGGTCCCATGACCCGTGATGAGCTGAAAGACCTGGCCTGTCTGGGCTTCTCAGCCGATTTGGTGATGCAGTCCTTCTGCCATACCGCCGCCTATCCGAAGCCGGTTGACGTCACTACACACCATACGCTGCCTGACTTCATCATGAACCGCGGTGGCGTGTCGCTGCGTCCGGGCGATGGCATTATCCACAGCTGGCTGAACCGTATGCTGCTGCCGGATACCGTAGGCACTGGCGGTGACTCCCACACCCGTTTCCCGATCGGTATTTCCTTCCCGGCGGGTTCAGGTCTGGTGGCCTTTGCCGCCGCGACCGGTGTGATGCCGCTGGATATGCCTGAATCTGTGCTGGTGCGCTTTAAAGGCAAAATGCAGCCAGGTATCACCCTGCGCGATCTGGTGCATGCGATCCCGCTGTATGCAATTAAAGCGGGTCTGCTGACCGTCGAGAAGAAAGGGAAGAAAAACATCTTCTCCGGACGTATTCTGGAAATTGAAGGTCTGCCGGATCTCAAAGTTGAGCAGGCCTTTGAGCTGTCAGATGCGTCCGCTGAACGTTCTGCAGCGGGTTGCTCGATCAAGTTGAGTAAAGATCCGATTATCGAGTATCTGAACTCTAACATCGTGCTGCTGAAGTGGATGATCTCAGAAGGTTACGGCGATCGTCGTACGCTCGAGCGCCGTATTCAGGGCATGGAAAAATGGCTGGCCGATCCACAACTGCTGGAAGGCGATGCGGATGCGGAATATGCGGCAGTGATCGATATCGATCTGGCCGATATTAAAGAGCCGATCCTGTGTGCGCCGAACGATCCGGATGATGCCCGTCTGCTGTCTGACGTGCAGGGTACAAAAATCGACGAAGTCTTTATCGGTTCCTGCATGACGAACATCGGTCACTTCCGTGCCGCCGGCAAACTGCTGGATGCGCATAAAGGCCAGCTGCCAACCCGTCTGTGGGTGGCTCCGCCCACCAAGATGGATGCGGCACAGCTGACTGAAGAAGGTTACTACAGCGTGTTCGGTAAGAGCGGTGCGCGTATCGAGATCCCTGGCTGTTCGCTGTGCATGGGGAACCAGGCGCGCGTGGCCGATGGGGCGACAGTGGTATCGACGTCAACGCGTAACTTCCCTAACCGTCTGGGCACCGGCGCTAACGTCTATCTGGCTTCTGCCGAACTGTCAGCGGTCGCTTCACTGCTGGGTAAACTGCCTACGCCGGAAGAGTATCTGACGTTTATGGATCAGGTGGATAAAACCGCGGTTGATACCTATCGTTACCTGAACTTTGACCAGCTGAGTCAGTATACCGACAAAGCCGACGGTGTGATTTTCCAGACGGCAGTTTAAGCGTCAGTCTGTATTGAACAAACCGGGCCCAGTGCCCGGTTTTTTTATGCCTGCGTAAAACCGCTGCTTTTCCCGCGCCGTGCTGCGATAATGCGCGCCAAAGCTCAGTATTGTCGCGGCAGGCGCGCAAAATGGGGTTAAGCAGGCAGGCCGGGAGGAAGGCGCGATGGAATATGAATTTTTAAGAGACATTACCGGTGGTGTGAAGGTGCGCATGACGATGGGTCACGAGGCCGTCGGCCACTGGTTTAATGATGAGGTGAACGAAAACATGGCGCTGCTGGATGACGTTGAAGCGGCCATCGCAGAGGTGAAAGGCAGCGTCCGTCAGTGGCAGCGCGTGGGCAGTGAATATACCCTGCTGCTGGATGAAGAAGAAGTGATGATCCGCTCAAACCAGCTCGGTTTTGAAGGCGACGAGATGGAAGAGGGCATGAACTATTACGATGAAGAGAGCCTGGCGTTCTGCGGCGTAGAGGATTTTCTTGCGGTGATTGCCGCCTACCGGGCGTTCCTGCAGGGGCGTTAAGCGGAAAAAGAGGTCGGGCCGATCGACGATCGACCCGCACCAGTCCGCTATCGCTAAACAGGGGGCATCCCCCTTACTGCGTTTTTAACCCCACAGAGGGAATATTGCGGCCGTAATAAATCTCACGCATCTCCTTCCACAGCAGGTCGGTAATACGTTTATGCTCCTGCGGACTGAGATCGGACGGTTTGGTATTAAACAGATAGTGTTTCAGGTCGAACTCTTTCAACATCATTTTGGTGTGGAAGATATTTTCCTGATACACATTCACATCCATCAGGTCGTACATCGATTTCATATCGTCTGACATGAAATTCTGGATGGAGTTAATCTCATGATCGATAAAGTGTTTCACCCCGTTGACGTCGCGGGTGAAGCCACGCACGCGATAATCGATAGTAACAATATCGGACTCAAGCTGGTGAATTAAGTAGTTCAGCGCTTTCAGCGGCGAAATGACCCCACAGGTCGACACTTCAATGTCCGCGCGGAAGGTACACAGGCCGCCTTCAGGATGGCTTTCCGGGTAGGTATGGACGCAGATATGGCTCTTGTCGAGGTGAGCGACCACGGAATTCGGCAGCGGGCCGGGATGTTCGGAGGTATCGATGTCGCGCGGGTCGATCGGTTCTTCACTGACCAGAATCGTCACGCTGGCACCCTGAGGCTCATAATCCTGACGTGCGATGTTGAGCACGTTAGCACCGATAATCGAGCAGGTTTCGCTCAGAATTTCAGTCAGGCGGTTGGCATTATACTGCTCATCAATGTATGCAATATATCCGTCGCGTTCAGCATCCGTGTTGGCGTAACAGATATCGTAGATACAAAAACTCAGGCTTTTCGTCAGGTTGTTGAAGCCATGTAGTTTAAGCTTTTGCAATTTCACTCACCCCCTTAAAATGCCCGGCTAGTCAGCCAGCGCATTCAACAGATATTGTGGCAGGGCAAAGCTGCCAGTGTGGATCGCCGGATTATAATAACGGCAGGTCAGACCCGCGTCGGCAAAGCGTGAAGCAATGGTCGCGGTTTCAAGCTGGCGAAGCGCCGGATTATCGCTTGCCCAGGCAAAGGTCATAATGCCGCCGTAATAGGTCGGGATTGCCGCCTGGTAGAAGCTGACATCCTCAAAATAGTGGCTGAGTTTGCGATGACTGTTAACCGCTTCATCCTGCTGCAGGAAACAGACGCCATTCTGCGCCACGAAAATGCCATCCTGATTCAGGCAGCGGTGGCAACCCTCGTAAAAGTCTGAAGTAAACAGACTTTCACCCGGCCCGATGGGGTCGGTACAGTCTGAAATAATGACATCGAATTTTTCGCGGGTCTGCTTAACGAAGTTCACACCATCATCGATGACCAGCGTAAAGCGCGGATCATTATAAGCGCCCTGGCTGTGGTTGGGCAGATGTTCCTTACAGAAGGTCACGACGCCTTCATCGATTTCGACCATGGTGATCTGTTCGATATTTTTATGGCGGCTCACTTCACGCAGCATGGCCCCATCTCCGCCACCGATGATCAGAACGCGTTTAGGTGCGCCATGTGCCAACAGGGGAACGTGAGTCA
>Ga0308161_1005856_pt1 | contig 10613 bp, 10 predicted proteins | sample PhyFR2_FD_201034 | JGI IMG/M metagenome (GOLD analysis project Ga0308161, IMG submission 201034) | Phyllosphere microbial communities from UC Gill Tract Community Farm, Albany, California, United States - DLSLF.R2 | ecosystem: Host-associated > Plants > Phyllosphere > Unclassified | place: USA...
GAAGGTGGAGGCCGCCTGGTGGTCTCGGTCAACGACGCCGAGGCCAAGGAACTCCACGACGCACTCGCCGAGGTCGTCTCGGCATAGTCCGTCGAAGCACCACGTCGACAGGCCCGGAGCACGTACGCTCCGGGCCTGTCGTCGTCTGCGGGAGGCCGGGCGGACGCGCCCGACGAAGCGGCCGCGCTCGACAAAGCGGACGCGCTCGACGAAGCGGCCGCGCTCGAGAACGCGGCAGCGCTCAGGCGCGGACCGCTACGCGGACACCTTCGTCATCTGCAGCAGCCCGTCCCCGGCGGGGGAGAGCGCACTCCGCACCGCGCCCGAGGTCGACACCTCGGTGAGCAGCAGCCGGAAGTCCGTCGTCGCCCGGTCCCGGCGCACCGGGTCGGCCACGCGACCGCGCCACAGTGCGTGCGGGACGAGCACGGTGCCGCCGACACGGGCGAGCCGGAGCCCGTGCTCGACGTACTCGATCACGTGCTCGGGGTCGGCGTCGACGAGCACGACGTCGTACGACGCCTCGTTCATGCGCGGGAGCACCTGGTTCGCACGGCCGGGGATGAGCCGGATCCGGGCGGGGGCGGTGCCGGCGGCGATGTACGCGTCGCGGGCGTACTGCTGGTGGTCCACCTCGACGTCGATCGTGGTGAGGGTCGCGTCCGGGGCCCCGGCGAGCAGGTACAGCCCGGAGACGCCGAGCCCGGTGCCGATCTCGATCATCGCCGTCGCACGCGAGGCAGCGGACACCACGGCGATCTGGGCGCCGATGGCGGGGGAGATCGCCTCGACCCCGAGTTCCAGGGAGTGCTCACGCGCCCGGGCGATCACCTCGGGCTCCGAGACGAGGTCCTCGGTGAACTTCCAGTTCGACTCTTTCTCTGACACGCACACTCCGTTCGGAGGACAACTCTACGGGTGCGGCGCAGTGGGACGGGTTACGCTCGTTTGCGTGTCCATCGACTTCAACAAGATCCTGATCATCGGGATCATCGCGGTGCTGCTCCTCGGCCCGCAACGTCTGCCGATGTACGCGCAGAAGCTCGCGGAGTTCGTCAAGGCGGTCCGCCGGTTCGCGGACACCGCGAAGGACCGGATGCGCGAGGAGATGGGCCCCGAGTTCGACGACGTCGACTGGCAGAAGCTCGACCCGCGCCAGTACGACCCGCGGCGGATCATCCGCGACGCGCTGCTCGACTCCGGCGGCACGACCGCGGGTGGGATGGCGGCGGTCGAGACCGCGCAGGTCACCGCGTCGCGTGTCCGCGCGACGGCACCCGTCGTCCCGCTCGCCGCGGGCGAGCCCGCCCCCTTCGACGCCGAGGCGACCTGACCCCTCACGGCTGACGGACCCGACGCCCTGCTGACGGGCCCGACGCGCGGCTCACGAGCCCCAGGGTCCGACGAGCGGCCCACGTCCGCTACGTGCCCCGCTGACGGACGGGAGGCGCGGTGCCGGCCCGCACCGCGCCTCCCGTCCGTCAGTCCCTGGTCGCGACGACCGTGAACGTCGTCGGCATGCGGTCGCGGTCCGCCGCGGGCCAGACCCACGAGCCGTGGCCGTCCTCCTCCATGCGCGGGCTGAAGCGCCACGGGAGCGTCCGGCCCTCGTCGAGGAGTCGCAGTCGGAGGCCGGCCCCGAGCAGCGCGTTCACGACCTCGGACAGCGGGTGTGGCCACTCGTACGTGCGGGTGTTCGCGACGGTGCCCTCGCCGGCGTAGGTGCCCGCGCCCTCCCACTGCTGCGCGGTGCCGTCCGGGAAGTACCGGTACCGCGTGACGAGCTCGGACGCGGTCTCGTCGACCGCGTACAGCGCCGGGTGGCCGTCGCGGATGAAGAACACGCCGCCGGGGCGCAGGAGCGCGGCGACCTGCGCCGCCCAGCGGTCGAGGTCGTCGAGCCAGCAGATCGTGCCGATGCTCGTGTAGACGACGTCGAAGTCGCCCGTGACGGCCGCGCGGGCGTCGAGCACGTCGGACTCCACCCACGTGACGTCGAGCCCGAGCCGCTCCGCGAGCGCCGCACCGGAGGCGAGCGCGGGCGCGGAGAAGTCGACCCCGGTGACACGGGCGCCCTCGCGCGCGAGCGAGACCGTGTCGGTGCCGATGTGGCACTGCAGGTGGCAGACGTCGAGGCCGTCCAGCGAGCCGGACGGCAGCCAGCGCGCCAGCACCGGCAGGTCGTCGCGTACGACGTCGGAGCGGTGGCCGGGGTCGTCCAGCGCTGCGACGTCGTAGGCGCCCTCGTGGATCGGTACCCGGTCGTCCCAGTTCGCTCGGTTGGCGTCGCGGGCGGCGTCCCAGTCGACGGTGACGTGGTCGGTGTTGCTCATGCCGCCACGGTAGCGGGGGACGGGAGCGGTCCGCGCGCCGTGCTCAGGAGAGCGTCAACCCGAGCTTCCGCCCCGCGAGGCCGCGCCCCATCGTGGTGATCGTCTCCGCGACCTCCCGGAGCGCGCGGGCCGCGGGGTCCGCCGGGGCGCCGAGGACGACCGGCACACCGGTGTCCCCGCCCTCCCGGAGCGGCACCGACAGCGGCACGCGGCCGAGCACCGGCACCGGGACGTCCTGCCCGCGCGACAGACGTGCCGCGGTCTCGTCGCCGCCGCCCTCGCCGAACAGGTGCAGGACGCTGCCGTCGGGCTGCACGAGCCCGGCCATGTTCTCGACCACGCCGATCACCCGCTGCCCGGTCTGACGCGCGACGACGCCGCTCCGCTCGGCGACGTCCGCCGCGGCGGCCTGCGGGGTGGTGACGACGATGACCTCGGCGTGCGGGAGCAGCTGCCCGACCGAGATCGCGACGTCGCCGGTCCCGGGCGGCAGATCGAGCAGGAGCACGTCGAGGTCGCCGAACCACACGTCGGTGAGGAACTGGGCGACCGTGCGGTGCAGCATCGGTCCGCGCCAGGACACCGCGGTCGAGACGTCGTCGACGAACATGCCGATCGAGACGACCTTCACGTCGTGCGCGACCGGCGGCAGGATCATGCTGTCGACCCGGGTCGGTCGGGGTGCGACGCCGTCCGCGTCGGTCAGGCCCATCAGCCCGGGGACGCTGAAGCCGTGCACGTCGACGTCGACCACACCGACCCGCTGTCCGGCGGCGGCGAGGGCCACCGCGAGGTTCACGGTGACGGTGGACTTGCCGACCCCGCCCTTGCCGCTCGTCACGGCGATCACCCGGGTCAGCGAGTCCGGGGGGAACTGCACGCCGCGCGGGCGGTCGCCCCGCAGCCGCTCGGTGAGCGCTGCGCGCTGCGCGGGCGACATGACGGAGACGTCGACGTCGACGGCGGCGACGCCGTCGACCGAACCGGCGGCCGCGCGCACGTCCCGCTCGATCGTGTCGGCGGCCGGGCACCCGACGATCGTGAGCTGCAGGTCGACGCGCACCGTGCCTCCCGGCTGCACGTCGACACCGCGGATCATGTCGAGCTCGGTGACGGGTCGGCGTATCTCGGGGTCGAGGACGCGGCCGAGCGCAGCGAGGACCGCCGCGCCCAGCCGTTCGTCGTCCTCGTGCCGGTCGGCGGGGTCAGCCACGACCGGTCCGGCCGGCCTCGTCGGCCTCGGCCCTGCCGTGCACCGCTGCGTCGTCGGCGTCGCGCCGGTCGAGTTCCTCGAGCAGCGACCGGATCTCGGCGCGGATGAAGTCCTTCGACGCCATGTCGCGCATGGCGAGCCGGAGGGCGACGACCTCGCGGGCGAGGTACTCGGTGTCGGCGAGGTTGCGCTCGGCGCGCTGCCGGTCCTGCTCGAACTGCACGCGGTCGCGGTCGTCCTGGCGGTTCTGCGCGAGCAGGATGAGCGGCGCGGCGTACGAGGCCTGGAGCGACAGCACGAGGGTCAGCGCGGTGAAGCCGATCGCCGCCGAGTCGAACTGCCACTTCGGCGGTGCGACCGTGTTGTAGATCATCCAGACGGCACAGAACACCGTCAGGCCGACGAGGAACCAGGGTGTTCCCATTGCACGTGCAATGCCCTCGGTCGCGCGACCGAAGGTGTCCCCGCGGCCACGTCGGCGGGTCGGGAGCACGCGCGTGCGCATGCCCTTGGGCGAGTCGAGCCGCACCTGTCGTGCGTCATCCGTTCGGGCCACGGGTGGTCCTCCTTCCCGTCGTCACGGGCGTCTTGCGCGGGCGTTGGCGGAGTCGCGAGGGGGAGTCCCCCTCGCCCCGACTTCGCCAGTCGTCCGGCAGGACGTGGTCGAGGACATCGTCGATCGTCACCACCCCGACCAGACGGTGGGCGTCGTCGACCACGGGGACGGACACGAGGTTGTAGGTCGCCATGACGCGCGTGACCTCGGCGGCGCTGGCGTCGACCCGCACCGGTTCGGTCTGCTGGTCGATGAGCGTGCCGAGCCGTTCGTTCGGCGGGTACCGGAGCATCCGCTGGAAGTGCACGAGGCCCAGGAACCGGCCGGTCGGCGGCTCGTACGGCGGCAGCGTGACGCACACGCTCGCACCGAGGGCCGGAGCGAGTTCGTGCCGACGGATGAGTGCGAGTCCCTCGGCCACGGTCGCGTCGGCCGAGACGATCACCGGCTCGGTCGTCATGAGCCCGCCAGCGGTGTCCGGCTCGTACTCGAGCAGCATGCGGACGTCCTGCGCCTCCTCGGGCTCCATGAGCTGGAGGAGGGCTTCGCTGCGGTCGTCCGGGAACTGGGCGAGCACGTCGGCGGCGTCGTCGGGCTGCATCTGGTCGAGCACGTCCGCGGCGCGGGCGTCCTCGAGCCGGGTCAGGATGGCGATGCGCTCCTGGTCGGGCATCTCCTCGAGCACGTCGGCGAGCCGGTCGTCGGGCAGCTCCTCGGCCACCTCGAACCGGCGCTCCTCGGGCAGGTCGAGCAGGGTCGACGCGAGGTCGGCCGGCACCAGGTCGGAGTACGCCGCGATGACGTGCTCGGCGGACTGGGCCTCGCCGGGGAGCTCGTCCTCGGTGACCTCGTTCCAGGTCGAGAACGTCGTCGGACCCTTGCCGAACGGCGACGGGGTCGTCTTCGGCTTGCGGAGGAAGAGCTGCGAGACCTCCCAGTCGCCCTGCCCGCGGTCCTCGATCGCGACGTCCTCGATCGTGGCGCGGATGCGCTCCTTCTTGATGAGGACCTTGCGGCCGAGCATCTCGGCGATGACACGGACCTCGCCGCCGCGCTGCTCGAAGCGACGCATGTTCACCAGACCGGTCGTGATGACCTGTCCGGCGCCGATGGAGGTGATGCGGCCGATGCTCACGAAGATCCGACGCTTGCCGGGGACCTCGACGATCAGGCCGACCACATGGGGAGGGTCGACGCGACGGTAGACGACCAGGACGTCCCGGACGCGACCCACGCGGTCGCCCGCGGGGTCGAAGACGGAGCACCCGGCGAGGCGGGCGACGAAGACCTTCGTGGCGCTCACCCGGCCAGCGTAGCCGCTCGTGCCGGGGAGCCGCGGCAGCGGCGGGGGACGGGCCTGAGGAGACGCAGATGCGGCTGCGGTGGTGGCCGGGGTCCGGCGGTCGTCCGGGTGTCTCCCGGGAGGTGCACGTGCGATCGCAAGGTGCCCGGTGGATGATGGCTGGGTGAGCAACCAGAGCCCGTTCGCCGGACGCACCGCCCAGGCCTTCCCGACGCTCCCGCGCGGAGACGTCCTCGGCACCTACGACAGCTACCCCGACGCCCAGCGCGTCGTCGCGAAGCTCGCCGAGGCGGACTTCCCGGTGGCGAAGATCGCGATCGTCGGCAACGACCTCAAGACGGTCGAGCGCGTCACCGGCAAGATGACCTACGGTCGTGCCGCCATCGCCGGCGCGCTGTCGGGCCTCTGGCTCGGGTTCTTCCTCGGCATCGTGCTGACGCTGTTCTCGCCGAGCGCGGGCGGCCTCATCTTCGCCGCCGCGATCATCGGTGCGGCGTTCGGCATGCTCTACGGCATCGTCTCGTTCGCGATCACGAAGCGGCAGCGCGACTTCACGAGCGTGCACCAGGTGCTCGCCACGAACTACCAGATCGTCGTGGACCCGCAGCTGACGGGGCAGGCGCAGCGGATCCTCGGGCAGCACGGCGCGACGCCGTCCACGCACTGGAACGAGGCGCCGTCCGGTCCGCAGGGCACCCAGCCCCGCCCCCTGCAGGGGCAGCAGCCCTGGCGTCCGGGCCCGTCCCAGGGATCGCCCTACGGCGGGCACGCCACACCCCACCAGCCGGGAGGCGCGCAGCAGCCCGGGACGTCGGCCAGCGGCCAGCAGACGGGAGCGCCCCAGGGCGGGGCGCCCGGCCAGGACGCGCCACGGTACGGGACGAACGACGGCCCGCGGTACGGCACGAACGACGGCCCGCGGTACGGCACGAACGACGGCCCGCGGTACGGCACGAACGACGGCCCGCGCTACGGCGAGACCGCCGGGACCGCGCCTGCTCGCCAGCCCGCCGACCCGCGCGGTCCGCAGTCCCGACCCGACGAGCCGCCGCAGTACGGGGAGCGCGTCACCGGACCGGCGCCGACCGAGCCCGCACGTCCCGAGGACGGCGACGGCGCAGCCGACCAGGAGCGTCGGGGCTAGAGCACCTTCGAGTAGCAGATCGACCGGGCGGCACCGACGTACGGGCCGAACTGGGCGATGCGCGAGAAGCCCTCGCGCTCGTAGAAGCCGATCGCGCGCTTCTGCTCGTCGCCGGTCTCGAGCACGAGGGCCGGCGAACCGAGGTCGATCGCGGCTTCCTCGAGGCGCCGCAGGATCGCCGTCGAGACGCCGGCGCCGCGGGACTCCGGCCGCACGTACATGCGCTTCACCTCGGCGACGCCGTCCTGCACGATGCGCAGGCCACCGCAGCCGAGGGGCGTGCCGTCCTCGTCCCGGGCGAGGAAGAAGACCGCGATCGAGTCGGCGGTCGGCTTCTCACCCGGTTCGGTGTCCCCGCCGTACGCACGGTCGATCTCGAGACGCTGCGCGGCCCGGAGGCGCTGGGCGTCGGGGGAGTCGAAGTGCTCCACGTCGATGGTGATCGTGGGGCGGTCGGAGGGCGTCGTGTCGGTGGGGGCCTCGGGCGTGGTCACGCCTTCAACCTAGCGGCCGGAGCGGGCGATCCACCCCTCCACTTCCGAGGGGGTCCGGGGGATGCCCACGGACAGGTTCTCGGCGCCGTCCTCGGTCACCAGGACGTCGTCCTCGATGCGGACGCCGATCCCGCGGAACTCCTCCGGCACGGTCAGGTCGTCCTGCTGGAAGTACAGGCCGGGCTCGATCGTGAACACCATGCCGGCCTGCACCACGCCGTCGAGGTACATCTCACGACGGGCCTTGGCGCAGTCGTGCACGTCGAGGCCGAGGTGGTGGCTCGTGCCGTGCACCATGTACCGGCGGTGGAACTGGTTGTCCGGGCGCAGCGACTCCTCCGCGGTGCCGGGCAGGAAGCCCCACTCGGCGGTCTTCCGCGCGATGACCTCCATCGCGGTGGCGTGCACCTCGCGGAAGGTGATGCCGGGCTGCACGATCGCGAACGCGGTGTCGGCCGCCTCGAGCACGGCCTCATAGACCATGCGCTGCACGTCGGTGAAGGTGCCCGAGACCGGGAGGGTCCGGGTGATGTCGGCCGTGTAGAACGAGTCGACCTCGACCCCGGCGTCGATGAGGATGAGGTCGCCGGGCTGCACGGCACCGTCGTTGCGGGTCCAGTGCAGGATGCAGGCGTGGTGCCCCGAGGCGGCGATGGTGTCGTAGCCGACCGTGTTGCCGTCGGCGCGGGCACGGCGGTTGAAGGTGCCCTCGACGATGCGCTCGCCGCGGGGGTGCGCGAGGACGGCGTCGAAGTCGGCGATGACGTCGTCGAACCCGTGCTTCGTCGCGGCGACGGCCGCGCGGAGCTCCTGCACCTCGTAGCGGTCCTTCACCAGGCGCAGCTCGGACAGGTCGCGGGCGAGCACGTCGTCGGTCGCGGGGACGCCGTCGGTCTCGGACGCACCGCCGACCGCGGTGCCGAAGCGGGTGTCGAGTGACCGGGTGAGTTCCTCGTCGGCGTCGCGGACGACGAGGACGGCCGGGTCGAGGTCGTCGACCACGGCGTCGAACGCTCCGAGGTCGGCGGTCGCGATGCCGAGGTCGGCTGCGACCTCCTCGAGCGAGGGACGCGGGCCGACCCAGAACTCGCCGATCTCCGGGTTGGCGTAGAACTCCTCGGAGTCACGCCCCGCGGTCGCGCGGAAGTACAGCGTCGCGTCGTGGCCGGAGCCGGACGGCGTCATCACGAGCACCGAGCCCACCACGGTGTCGGTGCCCCAGCCGGTGAGGTGCGCGAACGTGGAGTGCGGGCGGAACGGGTAGTCGCAGTCGTTCGACCGGACCTTGGCGCGGCCCGCGGGGACCACGATCGTGCGGCCGGGGTGCAGCTCGGAGATCCGGGCACGGCGCTCGGCGGCGAAGGGGGCCTGCTCACGGGGCTCCGGCAGCGGCCGCTCGCGCTCGGCCCACTGCGAGGCGATGTGGTCCTTGAAGGTCGAGGAACCGGGGGTGGTGGAACGGTTGCTCGTCGCGCGGGGAGTCGTGTCGGCCATGTGCCCCATCATCGCACCGACCTGGACTGACGGCCTGAGCGGCTGTTCACCTGTCGGTACGATGGGCCGGTGCCCGATCCGTTCATCGACCTGCACACGCACTCGAGCGTGTCCGACGGCACCGAGCCGCCCGCCGACCTCGTCGCCGCGGCCGCCGCGGCGGGCCTCGACGGTGTCGCCCTGACCGACCACGACACCACCGCCGGTTGGGACGAGGCGATCGCCGCCGTCGCCGACCGTCCGATGACCCTGGTCCCGGGCCTCGAGCTGAGCACGCGCGTCGGGTACCGGAGCGTGCACGTCCTCGGCTACCTCGTCGACCCGACCGACCCGGACCTCGTCGCCGAGACCACCCGCATCCGCGAGGGCCGGCTCGCCCGTGCCCGCCGCATGGTCGACCGCATCGGCCGCGATCACCCGATCACCTGGGAGGACGTGCTCGCGCAGTCGAGCGAGGGTGCCACGATCGGTCGGCCGCACATCGCCGACGCCCTCGTCGCCCGCGGCCTGGAACCCGACCGGAGCGCGGCCTTCCGCGGGATACTGCACCCGGCCTCGGGCTACTACGAACCGCACGACGCGCCGTCGCCCCTGCGCGGCGTCGAGCTCATCCGCGGGGCCGGTGGCGTCCCCGTCATCGCGCACCCCGCCGCCTCGTCCCGCGGGATCGTGATCGACGAGCCGATGCTCCGCGAGCTCGTCGACGCCGGACTCGGCGGCCTCGAGGTCGACCACCGCGAGAACCAGTCGCACGGCAAGCGCACGCTGCTCGACTGGGCACGGCGCTCCGGCCTGTTCGTCACCGGGTCGAGCGACTACCACGGCACCGGCAAGCCCAACCGCCTCGGGGAGCACCGCACCGCGCGGGTGGCCTTCGACGCGATCGTCGCGCAGGCGACGGGCAGCGCCCCGGTGCACGGACCCGGCTCCCGCCTGGCCTGACCCGCTCTGCGGCCGGCTCGTCGGCGTCGGTGGTCGTCGCCGATGGAGCAGCAGACGTCGGGTCGACGCTCGGCACGCGACGTCGTCTGCTCCGTCGAGGAGCGTGTCGGCAGGCGGAGACGACGAAGGCCCCGTCGCGTCAGCGACGGGGCCCTCGGACGGGAGGCGCTACTCGCCCTCGCCGGCTGCCTGCGGTGCCGAGCTGGTCGCCTCGGCGGAACCGCCGCTGCGACGGCGACGACGGCGGCGACGCTTCGCGGCGCCGTCCGTCGTGCCGTCGGTCGACGACGCGTCCACCGCGGGCTGCGCGGTCTCGGTGGTGGTGGTCCCGGCGTCGGCCGACCCGGCGGCGCGGGCCGACGTGCCGGACTGCTCCGTGCCTCCAGACCGGTTGCGGCTGCGGCTGCGCGAGCCGCTGCGCTCACCGGTGGGGCGGTCGCCGGTGCGCTTGTCGGCGGTGCGTCGCTCGATCCCCGCCGTGGCGGCGTGGCTCGACGCGCCGGGCAGACGACCCTTGGTGCCGGCCGGGATGTCGAGGTCGCTGAACAGGTGCGGCGACGACGAGTAGGTCTCGACGGGCTCGGGGATGCCGAACTCGCGCGCCTTGTCGATCAGCGTCCACTTGTGCAGGTCGTCCCAGTCGACGAACGTGACCGCGATGCCGGTCTTGCCGGCACGGCCGGTGCGGCCCGCGCGGTGCAGGTACGTGTCGGGGTCGTCCGGGATCGTGTGGTTGATCACGTGCGTGACGTCGTCCACGTCGATGCCGCGGGCTGCGACGTCGGTCGCGATGAGCACGTCGCGCTTGCCGGCCTTGAACGCCGCCATCGCGCGCTCGCGCTGCTCCTGGTTGAGGTCACCGTGGACGGCGGCGGCGTTGAAGCCGCGGTCCTTGAGCTCCTCGACGATGCGGGCCGCCGCGCGCTTGGTGCGCGTGAAGATCACGGTCTTGCCGCGACCCTCGGCCTGCAGGATGCGGGCGATGACCTCGTCCTTGTCGAGCGAGTGCGCGCGGTAGATGACGTGCTTGATGTTCGCCTGCGTCAGGCCCTCGTCGGGGTCCGTCGCGCGGATGTGCACCGGGCGGGTCATGAAGCGGCGGGCGAGCGCGACGATCGGCGCGGGCATGGTCGC
>Ga0308161_1005859_pt1 | contig 10610 bp, 14 predicted proteins | sample PhyFR2_FD_201034 | JGI IMG/M metagenome (GOLD analysis project Ga0308161, IMG submission 201034) | Phyllosphere microbial communities from UC Gill Tract Community Farm, Albany, California, United States - DLSLF.R2 | ecosystem: Host-associated > Plants > Phyllosphere > Unclassified | place: USA...
CTACTCTTTACCTGTCGTTTGTCATTACTTTGCAAGTCTTTTACTCGATCGTTACCTTTCCCCGCTCTGCTGTGCAGTCTCTCCTTCGCGAAGCGCGAGATTCCGCGGAGGACATGACAGACTTGTTCATCGCTCACACGCCTCTTTCTCCCTCTCCTCTACCTATCTACCTTACGCCCAGTATGGAGAACGCTCAAGGCAAGACCAGCACTAGCGCAGAGGAGCATCACGCAGTCGAGGATTATTCTCGCGCGATCTCAGACTTACGCAAACACACCATGCGATTCCGGCAAACAGTTTTTCAGACTCGGGATTACGGGATGCACTCCATACTCTCTACACACGTCGAATGGATGATCTACCTCTGTGATGGACTTCGCGAATCGAAGAAATACATTAGCGAACATGATTTGACGAGTGTCCTAGTCCGAACACAAATTCTTCGTACTTGGGCTGCCTACCTCGAGCGAGGAGAAGTGGATAGACTGGTGAGCCATTCTCTATCCATTGTATCCCTCGCGTGAATGCTAACCAACGCAATTTGTCTGTAGCCGACGTGGTATGATTTGCACGGGTTTCTCGGGGCTTTCGCTCGCGAGCTCTACTCCCGCTTTGACTTCTACGAATGGGTCCTTCGAGGACTCAGAGGTCGATGGATCAGCGCACATGATGGCGATGCGAATTCGAGTCCGGCAGAATGGATTATGAACGACGATGGGCGAGGGAGTGGCAGATGCTGGCAGATGCCTCAAGAGTTATGGGAATCCGACTCGGTCAAGTTCGAAACGAGGGTAGCAATTTTGATGAGGCTCAAGTGTCCGACCATCGTCAATCGAAACTTGATTTCTCGAGATCATACTCCACGTACTGACGCCCCATCGATGTCAACGCAGGAGGAGCCAGTCCTCGAGTTTGATGCTCTTGAGCGAGATATTATCAGAGGGGTTGAAGCGACTGGGGAAACGGTGGTGAGCGTCCCTGATTTGTTTTGCAGCAGAAACCCAAGCGAGAGTCTGATTCGACATTGAACAGACGGTACCATCCGCAGAGCACAGAGCTTCCAGGACCTCTTCAAGTAGATCTCGCAGTCTATCTCTCGGAGCCGAACGTTCGGAGCACTCGCAAGCAAGCCTCTCGCACCGAGGTCCTTTGAGCTATCGTCAAGCTTTGATCTACGAGCGATAGATAGCTGTATATTATTTCCAATCTCTGAGTAGCCTGTGCAAAAAGGGTTGTGACTGCTCCCGTGAGGAGTTGCGGACGAGCGCTCAAGCGACAAGAGGACTGAATTCTCTAAATTATGCTCTCGAATACTGCAGAAGTTCGAACAGCTCAACCATCTCCCTCTGTACCCAGGGATCGTGAAGTCATTCGTCGTTGCGTGAAGCGAAAAAGCGGTAAAGATGAGTTCCAAAAGGAATCAGTGGGAAAAGGAAAGCTTGGGGCAAAAAAACAAAAATTGGTCAACGATGCCCTTACCAAGGTGTAGTGAAGGAATATGAGCGCTGAGGGTATGTTTGCGAATGCTGATACGTCGGGTATGGTGAAGATTGGGAGGTATAGGGAGAAGGGGGGTAGAAGTTTGCTGAGGGAACTGTTTGTGTCTGGATTGTTGAAGAAGAGCGAACTTTCTTGAAGTGCATACCATCAAGCCGATTCTGCTGAGGCGGTGCAACGTCTCGAGCTTCTTCGGGTGGATCGAGAAGGGGCTCGGATGTCGGAGTCGAGCTCGAGGATGACGCTCGTGACATGGCGGATGAACTAGGCGTGTCGGAGATGAGAGAGGGAAGCGAGGTGTGGGAGTGGTGTCGAATGTTCTCATCGAGGTCGAAAGAGATAATATGGTATCGATCGGAGTGGTCGGAAGAAGAAATGGGAGAACGAGGTTGAACGTCGAACAGCTGCTCGTCAGGAGGTAATTCTGTAGTCGGGGGTGATGGGGATGAGCGCAATGGCGCGCGAGTCGTTGAAGACTTCTGCTTTCGAACTTTGTGGGCGATGGGATTGAGGTTTTCGGTTTTGGGCTGTCCAGCGGGTTGCTTTCTACCTTTCCGAGCGTGCTCAGGACCAACGAGTCGAGCAGTAGCAGCTGTACGGGGTAAAGATTGCCTTGGATCAGTCGGTGTCGGTATGGACACGAGCTGAGAATGGGTAAGAACTTACCGAATCGCAATCCTTCTGGCTCTACAGCGTGCTCAAACATCTTCTGCATCTCCGCTCCTTCCATTACCATGATGTGAGAATGTCGAAGGCGGAGCTTAAGGACAGCTTTCGGACCCCTCGATTTGGGATCGATTGGGTTGTCTTGCTTTTTCTTCGCTCCTCGCTTGTTCTGCTCCTTCGGGCGGAAGCTCATGATGGCATCGCTGCCGAGCGAGATCGAGCTGACAATCGAGCCGAGACCAATTTCTCCATCGTCGTGAAACTGTTTCTCGTCAAGAAAGCGATGAGCATAACTGAGCGAGAACTGAAAACCTCGTTGTCAAACCTACGTTCATCTTGCCGCCCGTCACTGCAGGAGCGAAGAAAGACCAATCAATCTAAGTGAAATCGAGTAGCGAGAGGAAGAGAACGCACTGTAAGCTACGCTTAGAATTTCGTTGAATTGGGTTTCGTCAGCCTTGTCTTCACCGACGAACTTTGGCACATGCTTCTTCAAATACTCGCAAGCATCTTTTGCACAGGGTGCTGCAAAGTGCATAGACTGAGAAGTCGATCTGGAAGGTCCAGAGTCTGAAGGAGATCGATCGAGGAGGTGCGACTGAGTGTTCTCGAAAGGGTAAGTTTGGGCTGCGATTGCGTGAAGGTACTCCTCGCCGCCGTTCCACGTGACTATACGAGTCGAGTGATCAGCTCGCACGCGACAAGGGCTTCGAATCAAGAACAGGCTTACACTGCTGACACAGGAGAGATCCTTGAGCTATTTCCGATATTCGAATCTCATCAGCTCATCAGCTTGTCGAGCAGCAGCAGACAGAAGCCAAGCTCACATCTATGTACGGTTAAAGGGTTGCGTTTAAAGCGTGTTCCAGCCTCTTCTCCTTGATATTCGGCGAGGAGACGATCAGCTTCTTCGGAATTATCCGGCCACATCTGATGAACCTTTGAGCCATGACCGAGATCGAACGTGAATCCTTTGAATCCATCGACCCTCCTCGCGATTTGCTCGATCCCGCTAGCACAAAGCACCGGTCCCATCGGATCTTTCGGAGATCTGTTTGTCGTTTTGGTCGGTACTTGTTCGAGGATTTGTTTGATGGTGAGCTTATCTCCAGCTGCGTCGACTTCAGCGCCACATTCTTGACAAGATAGCTTCAACCATTCACTCCGACTCGAAAGTCTCCCGCATTCCGAACAGCCGAATCCACGCCAAGAGACTTTCGAGTAATCTCGAGTTTGAGAAGAAGTGGCTAGGGATTGAAGTGTTTGAGGAATGACGGGTTGAGGGATCAGGGTGGTTGAGGAGGAAGTGAGTGTCGAGGAAAGTAGCGAAGGATTGTAGTTCAAGCTTGCCGGAGGTACCATTCTACCATCGGGGAGCTGGATAGTGACGACTGTGATCAGTCTTCCTCTCAGACTTCACAGGAAGGAATGGATGGCGACGTACTCGGAAGAAGTTAACGCAGCTTTCGTCGTAACAAGTGATCGATTCGAGATAGATAGCTCGGTGCGACTTCTTGCAGGTCTGACACGTTACGTTCATCGTAGGAGAGAATGCAGGACCGTGTGAAGTTGACGACCAATCGTAAATCGTCGAACCGGTTTCGCTCATCGGCGAGCTATGGGCAGAATTCGTCTTCAGTCAGCCTCAAGATGTACAGCGAACGAGTCAAGTACGACGAACCTTTCTTTTCCCATAACGTGAGTGAACCAAGGCGTTCCTTGAGATTCGACCCATTCGAAACGAACCTTGAATCGGACGAAGTACTCGTCTTTCGCTGACGCAGTATCTTTCGACGACGGCTCGACTGGCTCACCTTCGGCCTGAGATTGCGACAGAGTCAGTTTCGGAAGATGATGCTGATGAAGAAGAAGCAGAGGCATACCCAAAGATCCGTAATAAGAAAAGCTCCGAGCACTGCATAGCGAACCTCGTTTCCTCCCTCAACATATCCCATTTCTCGTAGCTTCGGGAAGAACGAGTACTGGTTTCCAGCGAGGAGCATGACCGGAACTTGTCGATCGAGGCAATTTTGAAGTGCTCGCATTCGCATGTTGTTTCGTTCTTGCGAGGAGTGAAGGACGTATCCTGCTGTTGTCGAGTGAGAGTTTCCGCCGCCGTGACTGATGATGACTTTGCCATTCTGCTCGCAACGATCGTTTGCAGAGGGGAAACCATCGAGTAAATAACCGAAACAGCGTTCTTTGCGATCGTCTAATGTCAGGAAGAGCCAAGTCAATATTAGGATCGATCAAGCGAGACTGAGAGAGTGTGAAATCACAGTGACCACCTTGGTAAGACTTGAAGTAGTCGAGGGTTTCACATAGCTCTTGACGTCCCTGTGGACGGCGCAGAATCGTCAAGTTCAGTGACACGCCGGAGAGAACAAAAAAGAGAGGACGAAGACGTACGACAGCCCATACGGGAGGTCTACCGTTCTCTCGAATCCTGAGATCTCGTTCCGGAAGTACCCAACCCTCTTTCGAGACCAAAGCTGGATCGAGCTCTTTCGGTGGAGCAGACTTCCGTGGAGCCGTTTTCGGAGGAAGCGAGATGTTGGATGCAGAGGAGACAATTCTCTTCGTCTTCGATGAAGCTGGTTGTGGTTGCGGTCTCGGGCGTTGTGAGAGTGACGAGGTTTGCATTTTCAAGAGTGCTGACGCTGCCTCCATCGCAGCAACTCCCATGACATCCGAGGCAGACTGAGATGGACCAAAGGTGAACGGTTGAGGTGGAGCGGGTGAAGCAGCGCGCGGAGCAGTTGATGCACGAGGAGGAGCGAGAGGTACAGGTCGAATGGTGAGGGATGAGCTGGAGAGATCGAAGAGTGGAGTGGAAGCGAAGGCTTGTCGAGAATCGGTAGAGATGTTGTCGATTGTGCGGAGAGAGGAGGGTAGCGTTTCCGGGGTTGGAGATCGTGAATTCTGGACCTCGACGTTTCGATCGGTTTCGACGTTTCGGTTGACTTCGACGATGTCTCGCTGTAACTCTTTCCCGCTAGCTCGATCCTTTGCAAAGACCCTGCCCATCTTCTCAGCCTTGCTCGGTTCGACTTGAGAACTCTGCTCGTCGCGAAGATGGGGAGGCGGTCTCGAGATTCGTTTCGTGGTTATCGTTCTCACTGTTGTCGTGATGACGGCCCGAGGAGGTCGACTGGAGACTGAAGAGGAAGTAATTGCGAGCGGATCGAGAGATTCGACAGGCGAAGTCGGCGGAGTCTCCATCGCAGACTCTGTTTGCTGTTCCTCCTCTACCGGCCTCTCCTCCTCCATCATCGATACGTCTCCCGTCGGCTCCGAAGTCTCTGACTCAGGCGTTCCACTCGTATCCATCCTCTCCAATCCTTCGCTCAGAGCTCGACTTCCGTTGTCGTCGACTCCACTCGACTTGTCCACCTCCGTCACCTCCTCTTTATTTCCCTTGTTCAACTTCTCGACGACTGATCCTTCTCGAGTACTCGGATCCTGCCTTGTCTCCATCGTGTCTTCCTCAGATGATACCGACTTCTCCTCTTTCGTCTTTTCCAGTTCCTTCACAACAACTTCAACCGTTCGATTTCCCTGTTCCTCCTCAACTTTCCTCTTCCCTACTCTGACTCGCTTGCCTGATCTTTTCTCTTTGACGTCTCCGTTGATCCTCCGTTCAGCATCCTCTAACTTCTTCCGGTCAATCGCCCTTTTCTTCCTCATCTTTTCCTCCTTTCTCCTCTCTCGCTCCTGTACTTTCGGCGGCTGTCCCAATAGCACACCTCCGTTCTTCCAGCCCCATGGAATTTGCTTGCCATCTGCTGGACCTTGCGATCGCAACTGCTTGTCGTTCAAGATGGAGTGAAGAGGAGGAGTCCTTCGATGTTGTTTGAATGGTCGAGGAGGTGGAGGAGGAGATGGAGCTCGTTGCATAGTCGTCGAAAGCTTACGTTTTCGAGTCGATGATGAAGATGTAGATGTCGATGTTCGAATAGTAGAAGAGGGGGGAGGAATCGGATTTGGAAGCGGGAGAGTGGTCGTCGTAGATCGCACGAAGTTGGCAGCAGGAGCGGCCTTCCCTCGTTGCGCGCGAGCGAGATTGTCCTTGTGGTCGTTCGTCTTTATCGGTAGTGTAGAGGCTCTACGAGACGGCGGTTTCGAGTGGGTTTTGGTGATCGAATTCCGGCTGCGAACTTGCGAACTCCCTTTTGAAGCCCCCTTCACCTTGATCTGCTGCACCTTCGCCTGCTTCCTATCCAATCTCTCGTTCCTCCTTGACTTTCGTAACCCTTCACCCTGCGACTTTGACTGCTCTGCTTTTCCACCACTTTTCGCTTTTAACAGTCTCGAGCTACTCAAAACCACGTTTCCGATTGCCGATCCGCCCGTATTGCTCCTGAGAAGACTCTGTGCATACTTTGTCAAGAGTGGAGTGCTCCGTTTGGTTGAGGTGCTTGAAACTGAAAGATAACTTGAGGAAACTGTCGATAGGCTCGAGTCGGATTGCTCGCCACGGTCGTGAGGTATTGAGAGCGAGGAAGTGGCCATACTGGCCATGTCGCCAGTCGTGTGAAGCCTGAGGTGGGAGGAAGGAAAGGACGCACTTGGCTTTTCGAGGAGCACCGCTTCTCACATCCAATTAAATACGAACGAACAGCGGCTCTAGCCTGTAGAACTCCTCTCATCGTGATATGTAGACCAGCGCAGTGTCAGATGAAAGCGGAATTTTCGACAATTCCGAGATCCAAAACTTGCGAAACTTGGCTTCGCTCACTTCACCGAGCTCCCACAGCTTCTCTCGCTTATCGGAGAGAGAATGGCATACTCTCGAGCTTATCCCGCTCCACCACAACCTTACAACTCTGCTTCTCCAATTGGTGGATCTCGTCAAGTTCAACAAGCGCCTCCAGCAGCTCTCCCTCCAGTCAATATTCCACCGGGAACACTACCACCTGGTACTATAGTCCACGTCGGAGATTATCAAGTGGTCGTAGAACGTTTCCTGAGTGAAGGTGAGGAATCCGCTTCCCTCCCACTTCGGATGACGATGAACTGACTCAACTCTCTTTGATGCCCCCTTGTAACCCTGCTATCTACACTCTGAAACAATAAGGTGGTTTCGCTCATGTCTACCTCGCAAACTCGTCAATTCCCCTTCCTGTCGGCTCTCCAACCGCAACAACCAAGCATGTTCTCAAACGTATGGCAGTACCAGACAAGAGGGGTGTACACGAAGTTGGGAAAGAAGTAGAGGTCATGGTGAGCTCATCATCTTATTGTCGCTCTTCGCTACGAAATTCAGCGAGAATAATGGAATCGACAGAGTTGACTGACTCGAACTCGCTTCTTCTAAATCTGTAGCGTCAACTCAAGAATCATCCAAAGATCGTCAATATGATCGAAGCTTCCGTAGCAGACTTACCAGGAGGTGTTGATGGTTCGAAAGGTTACGAAATTTACATTTTAATGGAATGGTGTGCAGGTTCGTTCCTTCCCACTTCTCGCTTTCCCTTCGAATGTCAAGCTGACCATATCGTACGGTACTAGGAGGTGGAATTATTGACATGATGAATACCCGCTTACAGAACCGAATGACTGAAAGTGAAATCCTCAAAATCTTTGCCGATACTGTCGAGGTGAGTTCAACGATTCTTCAGCTGTCTTTTCCAAATTTCGTCTGACAAGCCGGTACCCTCAGGCTGTCGCACATATGCATTATCAATCGCCACCTCTCATTCATCGCGACCTCAAAGTCGAAAACATCCTCCTCACTCCGCCTCAAACCTACAAGCTGTGCGATTTTGGATCAACGACGAAACCTCTCAGTCGAGACAAGGTACCTACAGCAGTCGAAGGGATTCAGAAGATAGAGTTGGAGATCAACAAGACTACGACTCTGCAGTATCGAGCACCGGAATTGGTCGATGTTTGGGGAAGGAAAGGGTTCGACGAAAAGATCGGTGAGTTACAAGCTTACACGAACTCTCTGCCCGTGTCAACAAATACTGACGTTCTTTGCTCGCAGATATTTGGGCTCTCGGTGTTTTGCTCTATAAACTCTGTTATTATACAACTCCTTTCGAAGAGCATGGTCCTCTAGCGATCCTCAACGCTCAATACAAGGCAAGTCACAAGCTCTCTGCCCTCTCCCCTTCTCTTCAAGATATAGAGCTAATCTCGAACACTCGTAATAGTTCCCTCCTTATCCCGCTTACTCGCCTCAAATTCGATCCCTCGTTTCTTCTATGTTGCAAGAGCGGCCCGAGAATCGACCGAACATCTATCAAGTACACGAGATGACTTGTCGGCTAAGAGGAGTTTCCGTTCGAATCGAGAATGTGCGCCGAGACCTCTCTCTCTCATCTACTCTCTGTCATGAAGTGCTGACTCGACCTCACTCCGTCGGTCGGCAGAAATATGCGATGTCTTCCTCCTCATCAGGTGGCCTTCGCGCTCAAGCCAACCCTCTTCCTGCTCGCCCAACTTCAGCTCAACCTCCTCCAGCACCGACTGCCAACATCCTCTCCAGCAACTCGCAAGCTTCCTCCTCTACTCCAAACCTGACACAACTCTCGGGCATGCAAGGACTCGCTTCGCAAGTACCGCCAATGAGACGAGGACGACCAGGGAAGAATGGTGGAGGTATCGGCGGATCGAAAGATGGATGGGCGGCCTTCGCTTCTCCGGAACCAGATCAAGCGACGAGCCACTCTTCGACCGGAGGATTTGGAGATGCATTCGTACCGACAAAGACTGATATCGCTCAAGCGAAATCTCCCGAACTACCTCTCGAAACCGAGGTCGAAATGCCCAAGAACATGGGAATGTTTCAAGACTTGGTCAGTCCGAAGTCGGAAGCACAGTCCAGGGTCGAGCAGGACAAGAAGGCGAAGGAAGAAGATGATGAGAGGAAGAAGTTTGAATCGACATTCCCAGCTCTGATGGACGACGATCTCGCTCCCTTCGGTCCTCGCAACCCTTCGACTGTATCTCAGCAATCTCAACCGCCTCAACTTTCTTCTCAGCCTCCCTTACCGTCCGCACCCTCGCCGAAACCCATGCCTTTCCAGCTCACCGGAGAAGATGCTGGACCACCCCTTCCTCGACGACCTCCTTCCGCTTCTCCTGCCACTCCGAGGCAGGCCGCTCCTTCCGCTCCGTCCCTTCCTTCCGATTCTGCATCATCGAACCTCGCACCGTCTTCCAATCGACCCTTACTCGTTGAACGAGGATCTCAAACAAGTCCTCATCTTCTCGCAAGCTGGAAGAATGGATCTACCGCCTCGAACACGTCGTCGAGTGGAGTACAACCTCCAGCTGCGCCTGCGAATGGCCGCTCTGGATTACGACAGTCGAGTATTCCCGAATTCGATCTGTCATCTCCTTCCGAACCATCCACTTCGAAACCGCCAGCATTCGACCTACTCGGCGATGATGGAGATTCAGGCCTCGACTCGTTCGCTCCCGGCACGGTTCCCCTTCCAGCTTCTCCACAACCCAATCTTCTTCCGAAATCGCCTACACTGCCGCCGAAACCATCCTTCGAAAACTCCGTTGCCAACAAACGAACCTCTTTCCTCGCACCTTCCTCGGCGCCTCCAGGAGAAACGAAAGAAAGGGAGAAGTTCAGACCGGTCAGGAAGTCGATCGCTGGAGTTGTCGAGTCGGATGGAGACAAGTCAGAAGGGAAAGCTGAAATCGAGGCGGATGTCGAAGAACGATTCCCTGCGATTCCCGATTCAGCTCCCTCGACGAGCGAAGGCGCAAGGAGGGAGTTTGAGGAGGTTGTCGAGCGGAATGAGGAAGGACCTGATTCGAGCGACGACGAAACACCAACTCCGGTTCCATCTTCCAAAGTCGAAAAGCCTAGCTTCTCCGACGATGAAGACTTTGCTCCCCGTCCGATTCGTCAAAAGGCTGCGACTGCTCCAGTTCGACCAAAGTTTGGAACGAAACCTTCTTCGCAATCATCGCTCGCTGCCGCAACAAATCGAATGTCACTAGCTGCCTCACCTGCTCCTCTCGACACGCGATCTGCCTCGACAGAGTCTCTCCCTACCACACTGAATAGACCCTATCGCTCATCAACCATGGGTTCAGTAGCGAGTAGTGAAGGAGGTGGACAAGGAGATATCGATCTGGGGCCAGCTCTCGCCTCGATTCGCAAGTTCGCACCCTCGAGCAACGACAAATCACACTCTATACTCGACGAGCAAGACGAAGACGACGAATTCCTTCCTTCTACCAGAATCGCATCCTCTCTCTCATCGGCACCTTCCTCCGCTACACCTACTTCAACTCTCCCTCCTCTCACTTCTACCACGCCTACTATCGCTACTCCCACTCCCACTGTTACCTCTCCCACACCTGCAACTCGATTCGTACCTACTCGACCAACCTCCACCCAATCTCCCCTTCTCGCGCCGAAACCTCGCAAGCCAGCTGGTATCAACTCCCTAGTCTCACGCTACGAAGGACTAGGC
>Ga0308161_1005860_pt1 | contig 10608 bp, 9 predicted proteins | sample PhyFR2_FD_201034 | JGI IMG/M metagenome (GOLD analysis project Ga0308161, IMG submission 201034) | Phyllosphere microbial communities from UC Gill Tract Community Farm, Albany, California, United States - DLSLF.R2 | ecosystem: Host-associated > Plants > Phyllosphere > Unclassified | place: USA...
GAGTCCTCCATCCAGACCGCCGGTACTGCGGCGCGCCAGGCCTCGCGCGGCGCCTGAGGTTTCCCGCCGCTGACGGGCTGGTTTGCCTGCCGCCGTAGAATGGATAGGCAAACATCGTTTCCGCCGCCGTGGTATGCAGTCCGGCTCCGGAAACCAAGCACCCCCAACAGAAAGCCAGCATGCGAGTACTAGCAGCCATGAGCGGCGGAGTTGACTCCGCTGTTGCCGCCGCCCGCGCAGTGGAGGCCGGGCACGACGTCGTCGGCGTCCACCTGGCCCTTTCGCGCATGCCCGGCACTCTCCGCACCGGCAGCCGCGGCTGTTGCACCATCGAGGATTCCCGCGACGCCTGGCGGGCCTGCGACGTCCTGGGCATCCCCTATTACGTGTGGGATTTCTCTGAGCGTTTCAAGGAAGACGTCGTCCAGGACTTCATTGACGAATACGCAGCCGGACGGACGCCCAACCCCTGCATGCGCTGCAATGAACGGATCAAGTTCGCCGCCCTGCTGGAGAAGGCCATTGCGCTGGGGTTCGACGCCGTCTGCACCGGCCACTACGCCAAGGTGATCGAGGACGCGGACGGCAACCGGGAACTTCACCGTGCCGCGGACTGGGCCAAGGACCAGAGCTACGTCCTTGGTGTCCTCACCCATGAACAGCTCAAGCACTCCATGTTTCCGCTGGCGGATACCCCGTCCAAGGCGGAGGTCCGGGCCGAAGCCGAACGCCGCGGCCTGTCCGTGGCGAACAAGCCGGACAGCCACGACATCTGCTTCATTCCCGACGGCGACACGGCCGGCTGGCTTGCCGAAAAGATCGAGATGACCACCGGCGACATCGTGGACGAGACCGGCGCCAAGGTAGGGGAGCACCCCGGCGCCAACGCCTTCACTGTCGGCCAGCGGCGCGGACTTAAGCTGGGAACTCCTGCCGCTGACGGCAAGCCGCGCTTCGTCCTGGAGATCCGGCCCAAAGAGAACAAGGTGGTGGTGGGCCCCGGGGCGCTCCTGGCCATCGACGAGATCCGCGGCATCAAGGTTTCCTGGGCCGGCCTGCCCATCACCGAGGTGGAAACCGGCGCCGAGTTCGACTGCTACGCGCAAGTCCGCGCACACGGGGACCCCGTTCCTGCGACTGCACGGATGGAACCCGCCACTGACGGTACTGGTGCCAGCCGGCTTGTGGTCCGCCTGGTGTCGCCGTTGCGGGGCGTCGCTCCCGGCCAGACCGTCGTGTTGTACCAGGGCAGCCGCGTGCTGGGCCAGGCCACCATCGACACCGCCCGCTCACTCCAGCGCGCCGCTCTGTAGCAGGACCGATTCCAGGGAGCCGTCCCGGCTGTTGCCGGGACGGTTCTCTGCCGTGCCCTGGATGCCCCCTGCCAAACCCCGCTGCGCCGGCCGCCTGATGCAGAAGGGCGGCCGGGTTGGTATCAACGAGATAAATTTTGTGTTTCAACTCACAGGATTGGCCGTCCTGAGTGCGGACTCTCTGATTGAATCTAGGGATCAGCACTGTGTGCCGGGCCATATGCATCCATGTGGCCGGCGCGCGCGTACTCATCGGACAGAAAGTTCACAGATGATCAAGAGCACTACTGGCCTGCACCGCGCCATCGCGCTGGCAGGCATCTCCGCCCTGGCCCTGACAGCCTGCACGGGGCCATCGGGCGGCGGCGGTGGAACGGCCAGCGGCGGCAGCGCCGGTGGCGGTGCCATCACTTTCGGAACCACGGACAAGGTCGTCACCCTCGACCCCGCCGGCTCCTACGACGCCGGATCCTTCCTGGTCATGAACCAGGTGTACCCCTTCCTGATGAACTCCAAGCCCGGTTCTGCCGAGGTCAGCCCGGACATCGCGGAGTCTGCCTCGTTCACTGCTCCCACCGAATTTACGGTGAAGCTCAAGCCCAACCTGAAGTTTGCCAACGGCCACGCCCTGACTTCATCAGACGTCAAGTTCTCCTACGACCGCGTCATGAAGATCGACGACCCCAACGGCCCTGCTTCCCTGCTCTCCAACCTCAAGTCGGTCGATGCCAAGGACGACACCACCGTGGTCTTCAACCTGAAGCAGGCAAATGACCAGGTGTTCCCCAGCGTCCTGGGGACCAACACCGGACCCATCGTGGACGAGGAAGTCTTCCCGGCCGACAAGATCATGAGCGATGAGGACATCGTCGCCGCCAAGCCCTTCGCCGGCCCCTACACGATCGACTCCTACAAGAAGAACGAACTCGTCAGCCTCAAGGCCAACGCGGACTACAACGGACTGCTGGGCAAGCCGGCCAATGACAGCGCTGTCATCAAGTACTACGCCGACTCCAACAACCTCAAGCTGGATGTCCAGGGCGGCAACATCGACGTTGCCGGCCGCAGCCTGACCGCAACCGACGCCGCGGACCTGGACAAGGATTCCAAGGTCAAGGTCTACAAGGGGCCCGGCGGCGAGCTCCGCTACATCGTCTTCAACTTCGACACCATGCCCTTCGGCGCCAAGACGCCCGAGGCCAACCCGGCCAAGGCCCTTGCCGTGCGGCAGGCAATGGCCGACATCGTGGACCGCCAGGCCATCTCCGACCAGGTCTACAAGGGCACGTATGTTCCCGCCTACTCCGTGGTCCCGGACGGCCTCCCCGGTGCAACCCAGCCGCTGAAGGACATGTACGGCGACGGCAGCGGCAAGCCCAGCGTGGACAAGGCCAAGAAGACCCTGGCGGACGCCGGCGTTACCGGGCCCGTCAACGTGAAGCTGCAGTACAACCCGGACCACTACGGCAAGTCTTCCGGTGACGAGTACGCCATGGTCAAGGAGCAGCTTGAGAAGTCGGGCCTCTTCACCGTGGACCTGCAGTCCACCGAATGGGTCACGTACTCCAAGGCCCGTACGGCCGATGCCTACCCCGTGTACCAGCTGGGCTGGTTCCCGGACTACTCGGATGCGGACAACTACCTCACGCCGTTCTTCATTCCCGGAAACTTCCTGAAGAACCACTACGAGAACCCGACTGTCACGGACCTGATCCAGAAGCAGCTGACCACCCCTGACAAGACCGAGCGCCAGAAACTGATCGGCGATGTCCAGACCGCAGTTGCGAAGGACCTCTCCACGCTGCCGCTCCTCCAGGGCTCACAGCTGCTGGTGGCAGGAAAGGACGTCAAGGGCGTCGAAAAGACCCTTGACCCCTCCTTCAAGACCCGCCTTGGCGTCCTGTCCAAGTAAGCACTCCACCCCCATCCGGCTCTGACGGGCCAGAGGCGGGACGCCGCAACGGTGTCCCGCCTTTTGCCGGTCATCAGCCAGCATCGAGGGGACTGCTGGCTCCCGGTCACCACGAATACAGGTACCGATGACAACTTTGATTGACGCGCCACCCAGTGACGCGGACGCACTCCTTCCGCCCAGGAAGAAACAGGCAGGCGGAGGGCTGGGCCAGTATATCCTGGTCCGCTTCCTGCTGATTTTCCCTACCATCCTCATACTCGTCACCATGGTGTTCTTCCTGATGCGGATCACCGGTGACCCCATCACCGCTGCAATGGGCGGCCGGCTTCCTCCGGACCAGCTGCAGGAAAGAATCCATGCGGCCGGCTACGACAGGCCGCTGTTCGTGCAGTACTTCGAATACCTGGGCCAGCTTGCCACGGGGAACTTCGGCACCACCCTCTCGGACAACCGCAAGGTCACCGAGATGCTCACCACGTATGGAGCGGCCACCCTGGAACTGTCGATCAACGCCCTGATCGTCGCCCTCCTGGTGGGAATCCCGCTGGGCATGCTCGCCGCACACCGTCGCGACCACCTTCCGGACGCGGTCCTCCGGATCCTGGCCATCCTCTTCTACGCCACTCCTGTCTTCTTCGCCGGCATGCTGCTCAAACTGATCTTCTCGGTATGGCTGGGCTGGCTCCCGGTGGCCGGCCGCGCCGGCACCAGGACCGAACTGTCCCTCACGGGGCTGGAGGCGCCCACCGGCATCTACTGGCTGGACGCTTTGCGCAGCGGCAACATGGCAGCCTTCAGCGACGTGATGTCCCATGCTGTCCTTCCGGCCCTGGCGCTCGGCCTCCTGACAGCAGGCGTCTTCCTGCGCCTGGTCAGGACGAACGTCATCGGCACCCTCGGCAAGGACTACGTCGAAGCCGGCCGCTCACGCGGCGTCAGCGAGTTCCGGCTGGTGACCAAGCACGCCTACAAGCCGGCGCTGATTCCTATCATCACGGTCATGGGGCTGCAGATCGCCGTCATGCTCGGCGGCGCCGTGCTCACCGAAACCACCTTTGAGTGGAAAGGCCTCGGATTCCAGCTGGCCAACTACCTCACGGCGCGCGACTTCGTCGCCGTCCAGGGCATCGTGGTGCTGCTGGCCGTCATCGTCGCCGTCACCAACTTCATCGTGGACATCATCGCCGCGCTCATCGACCCCCGCGTGAGGTACTGACATGTCTGCCAACACCACTATCGAACCCGTCACCAACCCCCGGGCACCGATGTTCCGGCGGCTGCCTGTCGTGTCGCACTTCAACAAGAGCGTCGGCCTGCAGCGCTTCATGCTGGTGGTGGGCCTGGTCCTCACCGGGATCTTCCTGCTCACAGCGCTGGCTGCACCGCTGCTGGCACCCTACGGCTTCGCGCAGCTGTCCGATGCCGACGGCAGCTTTCCCACCCAGCAGGCCCCGGGCGGCAAGCATCTCCTCGGCACCACCGTGGGCGGATACGACGTCCTGTCTCGGGTCATCTGGGGTACCCAGACCGCCCTGCTGGTCATCATCGTGGCTGTAGTCCTTTCCATCTTCGCCGGCGTTATCCTCGGCCTGGTCAGCGGGTACATCGGCGGATGGCTCGACCGCATCCTGGTGGTCGTTGCCGACGCGATCTACGCGTTCCCGTCGCTGCTGGTGGCCATCGTGATGGCCATCGTCATCAGCGGCGGCCAGTCCAGCCTGTTCGGCGGCATCCTGGCAGCGGCCATTTCCATCACCGTGGTCTTCATCCCGCAGTACTTCAGGGTGATCAGGGCCGAGACCATCCGGCTGAAGGCAGAGCCTTTCGTTGAATCCGCCAAGGTGGTGGGCGCATCGAACATCCGCATCATGACCCGGCACATCTACCGCAACGCCACCCGCACCCTGCCGCTGATCTTTACCCTCAACGCCTCTGAATCCATCCTGACCCTGGCCGGGCTGGGCTTCCTGGGCTTCGGCATTGAACCAAGCTCCGCGGCCGAGTGGGGATTCGACCTGAACAAGGCGCTCGCGGACACCACCTCAGGAATCTGGTGGACGGGTCTCTTCCCGGGCCTCGCCATCGTCTGGACGGTCCTTGGGCTGACGCTGGTAGGCGAAAGCATCAACGACCTGAACGATCCGCGCCTCCGCGGCCGGAAGCGGACCGGCCGCAAAGCTGCGGCCGCCGCACCGGCCACTCCCGCCGGTTCCGGCCCCGAAACAGAATTGAGCAACCCGTGAGCGAAAACCTCGGTTCCCTGTCCGACCAGCAAGACCGGGACCGGAAGACCGTCCTGGATATCGACCACCTGAAGGTCACCTTCGCCACCGACGGGGGAGACGTGTACGCCGTCAAGGATGTCAGCCTGGAGGTCAAAGCCGGCGAGGTGCTGGCCATTGTGGGCGAATCCGGCTCCGGCAAGACGGTCACGGCAAAGACCATCCTGGGGCTGCTCCCCGAGACCGCCGTAAGCTCGGGAGCGGTGCTGATCAACGGCACCAACGTCATCAGCCTCAGTCCGGGCCGGCTCCGCCAGATCCGCGGACGGGACGTGGCCATGGTGTTCCAGGAGCCCTCCACCGCCCTCAATCCCGTGTTCACCGTGGGATGGCAGATTGCGGAGGGGATCCGTGCGCACACCGGCGCCAACGGCGGGGGACGGGTGTCCGCCAAGGAAGCGAAGGCCCGGGCCATCGAGGCGCTGCGCAAAGTGGGGATCCCGGATCCCGAACACCGGGTCAACTATTATCCACACCAGTTCTCCGGAGGCCAGAAGCAGCGTGTGGTGATCGCTGCCGCCCTGGCGCTGAACCCTGGCCTGATCGTGGCGGACGAGCCCACCACGGCCCTGGACGTCACGGTCCAGGCGGAAATCCTGGAACTCCTCCGGGACCTAAGGGACAAATACGGCACCTCGATCGTGCTGATCACGCACAACATGGGCGTCGTGGCGGACCTGGCGGACCGGGTGGTGGTGATGTACCAGGGCGATGTCGTGGAGGAAGCCTCGTCGAAGACACTGTTCGCCGAGCCCCGGCAGGACTACACCCGCCACCTGCTGGCTGCAGTGCCACACCTGGGCCGCAACTCGGCGTCGGAAGGCCTCACCGAGCGGCGGCACCAGGATGAGGAGGTACTGGTGGCTGCCGACAACCTGGTGATTGAATATCCCGGGCGGTTGGGCTCTCCGGCCTTCAAGGCCGTGGACGGCGTCAGCTTCACCCTGTCCAGGGGCGAGGTATTCGGCCTGGTGGGAGAGTCCGGATCCGGAAAAACAACTATTGGCCGCGCCATCGCCGGGCTCAACCGCACCACGGGGGGCAGCCTCAAGGTGCTGGGCTACGAGATGCTGAACCTGCGCGAACGCACCTTCAAGCCGCTGCGCAAAGACATCGGCTTCGTCTTCCAGGACCCCGCTGCATCATTCAACCCGCAGCTGACCATCGGCGAGTGTATTGCCGAGCCCATGCTCATCCACACCCGGCCCAGCGAAGCGCAGGCGCGCAAGCGCGTCGGTGAGCTGCTTGAATCAGTCCAGCTGCCGGCGTCGTACGCAGGCCGGTACCCGCACGAACTGTCCGGCGGACAGCGGCAGCGGGCATCACTGGCCCGCGCCCTGAGCCTGAACCCCCGGCTGCTGATCGCGGACGAGCCGACGTCGGCCCTGGACGTTTCGGTGCAGGCAAAGGTCCTGGAGCTGTTCCGGGACATCCAGGAGGAGTTCGGGTTCGGCTGCCTGTTCATCAGCCACGACCTTGCCGTGGTGGACATCCTGTCCTCCTGGGTTGGCGTGCTGTACAAGGGAAAGCTGGTGGAACAGGGGATCGGCAGCCAGGTCATGGGCAATCCCCAGCATGACTACACCCGGCGGCTGATTGCCTCCCTGCCGGTGCCGGACCCTGCCGAACAGGCCAAACGCCGGGAGGAGCACCGCGCACTCCTGGGGACCTGATCCCGCAGGAATCCCATGCTGTGGACAGCGCCGGTGCCGGCAGCCCCGGCACCGGCGCTTAACACCCGCGGCTATTCGATCGGCTCCCATAGACTGGAGCCATGACGCAGCACAACCCCAGTTCTCCTGGCTCCGACGATTTTGATCCATCCGCCAGCTCCCTGGCAGGCCACGTGGACGATTCGGTGATGGCTGAACTGCTGTCAATCCGCTCCAGCATCGACAACATTGATGCCACCTTGGTGTACCTGCTGGCAGAGCGCTTCAAAGCGACCCAAAAAGTGGGGTTCCTGAAAGCAACCCATCGCCTGCCGGCCGGCGATCCGGGACGTGAGGCAGCGCAGATCGCACGGCTGCGGCGTCTCGCCGAGGACGCGCACCTCGACCCTGCGTTCGCGGAAAAGTTCCTCAACTTCATCATCGGCGAAGTGATCCGCCACCACGAGGCCATCGCCGAGGACCATCAGGCCACCTCCGGCCAGCAGCCCCAGACCTCCGCACTGGCGTGAGCCGGGAACAGCAACAGCCCGGGTCCGCCCCTCTAAGTGCCTCCCGCCCGCCCAAGGAAGCCATGCCCCTGCAGGTAACTGCCACGGGCCTCGGAACCTGGCCTGGGGAAGATCCGCTGGAAGCCGCCCGGATCATCCGCGGGGAGCTGGGCAGTCCGCACCTGCCGTTCCTGGCGGAACTGCCGGACCGCGGGGTTGGTTCCGATGCCCTGGGACGCACAGCGTCGCTCCTGGAAGATCTTGCGGTGGACGTCCAGCCCCATGGGTGGCGGCTGGTCGATCGGCCCGGCAAGGACATGCGCCGCGCGGCGTCGGCCCTGTCCACAGACCTGAACGTCCTGGCAGATGTTGCAGGGGCGGAGGACGTGTCCGCCGGTGAACTGAAAGTGCAGTTGGTGGGTCCGCTCAGCCTTGCGGCCGGACTGTACCTGCACAACGGAGAGCGGGCCCTGCTGGACTACGGGGCCCGCCGGGATATCGCGGCTTCCCTTGCCGCAGGGGTGGCCGGCTTCCTCACGCGGGTGGCTGCCGCCGTTCCGGACACCCGCCTTGTGGTGCAGGTGGATGAGCCGGCCATCGCCGCCGTACTTGGTGGGACCATCCCCACAGCGAGCGGCTACCGCACGCTAAGGGCGGTGGCAGCATCGGAAGCACGCGAATCCTGGCGCGTGGTCCTGGATGCCCTTCACTCCTCCGGTGCAGACGGGATAGTGATGGCGTTCCCCGAGATCGAGGCACCCATCGAATTGGCCCTGGCGGCAGGGGCGGACGGCGTGGCATTGCCGCTCAAGGCCCTGACCAACCGTCAGTGGGAGCAGGTGGCGGGCGCCGTGGAGGCAGGAAAACAGTTTTGGGCCGGTGCCGTGGATGTATCGGCCAAGGGCCCGCTGCCCAAGGTGGCCGACTGCGTGGACTCGGTATGGCGTCCCTGGCGCCAACTGGGCCTTCCGCCCTCGCTGCTCGGTGCCGTGCGGGTCACGCCCTCTGCGGGACTGGCCGGACTTACGCCGGCGCGGGCCACGGCGGTCCTGGGAAGGCTGACGCACGTGGCCGACGGCCTGAACCAGCAGGCACTGGGGTAGGCGCTACACCCGGTTTTCCCACCGCTCAGGCTGCGCATAGCGGGGCAGGTAGCTTTGGGCGGAACTGCCGCCAGTATAGGGGCGCAGCCGGTAGTCGAACGCCCCCGCATACACCAGGACCAGTCCAATCTGTGGCTGGATGACCTTGACCTGGATACGGTGCCGGCCGTTGTGGCCGGCGGCCGGGTCCCACCACTGCTCGGCGTACGCTTTGGCATCCAGGGCTTCCGGGAGCGGTACCCGCAGCGGTCCAAGGAAAAGCCGGGACGCCTCCGAGACTCCGCGCAGCCTGCCGTCAGGTGTAACGCCGAGGTTGAGGTCTGTGACCAGGCGCCGGTACCGGCCCACGTAGTCAACCAGCTGCGTCCGGCCGCCCTGGTCGGTGGCACTGGTGGTGTCCTGGAAGAGCCGGGTCCGGCCGGGGAACCGGATCTCGCGGCGGGCTGTAAGGCTGGAGCGGCCGAAGGGGTCCTGATGGGCGTGGTTCTCGATGCGGAAAGGAATGTTCTCTCCGTACTCGGGAAAGAAGGCTTCCTCACCCCCGGCGAGCCGAAGCAAAGGGCGCAGCCACCGCTGGCGGCACCCCACGACGTCGAACGTTCCTTCCCCTACGCCGTACTGCCCGGACCCCGGCGCCAGCGAGAAGTACTCCTGCAGTTCGGGCTGCAGCCGGGAAAACCCCGTGCCCAGGGCCTGCTGGTAGATGGGGACGCTCATGAAGTGGACCTCTCGTTGCCTGGGACTGCGCTGACTGCCTGTGGGTTCACAATTTACCGGCTGCCTTGAGCCGGATGTACATGTCCGCCAGCCGGGGTGGCAGCTCCTGCGGCTCGGCGTCCACCACTTCCACCCCGCAGCGCCGGAGTTCGGCGGTGACCGCTGCCCGCTGAAGGAGAGCCCGTTCCGCGGCAGCAGCCCGGAACACCCCGGTGGCGTCGCTTCGCTCCCGGAGCATGGTTCCCAGCTGAGGGTCACGGACGGCCGCCACCACAACGACGTGCTGGGTGGCCAGCCGTTCCGCCACCGGCAGCAGGCCCTCCTCCGGGGCTCCGCCGTCCAACGACGTCAGCAGCACCACGAGTGACCGGTGCACCGAGACCGCGCGCACCTGCGCCGGAACTGCAGGCCAGTCCATTTCGATGAGCTCCGCGTTGAGGGGAGCCATGGCCTGGACCAGCCGGGCCAGGATGCTGCCCTGCCCGGCCGAGCCGGCACGTGCCCGGGTCCTGCGGTCAAAGGCCACGAAGTCCACACGGTCGCCGCCCCGTTCTGCCAGGACGGCCAAAAGGAGCGCAGCCTCGAGCCCGGTGTCAAGGCGCGTTTCGTCACCGATCCTCGCCGCGGACGTGCGGGAGGTATCCAGGACCAGTACCACCCGCCGGTCCCGTTCGGGGCGCCATGTGCGCACTACGGTGGCGGAGCGCCGGGCCGTGGCCCGCCAGTCGATGGACCTGACGTCGTCGCCGCGGACGTAGTCGCGCAGGGAATCGAACTCGGTACCGGCCCCGCGGATCTGGACCGCCGCCTTTCCATCGAGTTCGCGGAGCTTCCGCAGCTTTGAGGGCAGGTGCCGCCGGGAATGGAAGGGCGGCAGGACGCGCACCGAGCCCGGGCATTCGATGGTCCGCTGGCGGGCAGCCAGTCCCAGCGGACCAAACGAGCGAAGAGTCACGTGGTGTGCAGCAAGGTCTCCCCGCCGGACCGGCCGGAGCCTGACGGTGAACCGCCTGCTTTCGCCAGCAGGAACGTTGATGTCCTGGACCGCGTTCTGCGCCCCGGCAGAGGGCTGCCAGCCATCGCGCAAAGTTCCCCGGACTGGGCGGGCGCCCCCATT
>Ga0308161_1005864_pt1 | contig 10601 bp, 4 predicted proteins | sample PhyFR2_FD_201034 | JGI IMG/M metagenome (GOLD analysis project Ga0308161, IMG submission 201034) | Phyllosphere microbial communities from UC Gill Tract Community Farm, Albany, California, United States - DLSLF.R2 | ecosystem: Host-associated > Plants > Phyllosphere > Unclassified | place: USA...
TTTACCGCTGCGGGGAATAATTTCGAACTGGCCCTTGCTGTTGCGATTGCAACATTTGGCTTGGCTTCACCTGTGGCTTTTACAACGGTGATTGGGCCATTGGTTGAAGTTCCTGTGTTGATTGCACTGGTTAGTGTGTCTTTGTGGTTAAGAAAGAGATTATTTCCTCAATCAAGCGGCTAAAAGAAATATTAAAAAAGTTAAAAAATTCAATCAGCTAAGTTTTATTTTTGGCATAAATTGTAAATCGCTTGAAATTTAATCCATTTAGATTATTATTTTAATCTAGATGGATTAGATCATAAGTGAGCAAGATCCAGAATCATAAGTATGAAACCAGTGGATAGGTTGATTAGAAATTGATTAAAAAGGAAAAATTTATGGAAAAACGCAATAAAGTAAAAACGGCAATTTTCTTAACGGTGATGGGTTCTGCTGGGCTAACAGCATGCAATGACAATGATCATTCAAGTTCGGCCAGCAATCCGCCACCTCCAGTGACTGAACTCACTGATTGTATGTGGCAAAACTCGGTTACCAGTAAATCACATACTGGCGAAGATCCACTTAATTTTGCATTTCCTGATACCAATGTAAATTACTGGTCATCTGAGTTTACGGTACCAGAAGGTGCCAAAGTGATGATTGATGGGGATTATCCTTACTCTCGTCATTTTTCTCTGGTCAGCTATACCGCAAAAGGAGAGCGGGTCAATTCGTTGCTTGATCGGGCGATTGAACCAAATCAAGGGGCGACCAATCCTTTTGTAGAAGGCAATAATCGATTAGGAAAAGACCGAGCATATTCAGCACAATTACAACTGGCAGACTTACCTGCTACACCAGCCAAAAACACCCTTTATGCGCCTAAAACAGCAGATAATAAAGTTGCCATTTTATATCGTGTCTATGTTCCTAACAAAAATATGAATGAGAAAGGCAATGTAAGTTTTCCACGTTTTAAAGTTCAGCTTGCCAATGGTGAGGTGAAAAAGGGCAATGAGGTTTGTAATATCTTACAGGTTAAGCAAGGACCGATTGATCGTACATCAACACTGCCTTTACAAGCGACTTTAGCTGCATTCAATCAAAATCGTTATGAAGGTTTTCCTGCACAACAGGAACCGAAGTGGTATAAAGCCTTTAGTGCGTTAGATAGCTTCAAATGTATTTATAAAATTGATCCAATCACTAAAACACCAATCGATAAATGTGAAGGGATGGCGGTCACACCAAAGTTGGGTTATTGGGCCACTCCTGACAATGAATATGTCTATGCTGCGACCAGTAGACGATTGGGTGAAGTAATTGAGCTACGGGCTAAAATGCCAAGTACAGAAAAAACCTTTAATAATGATCAGTTTGTGAAAAAAACGGATGTACGTTATTGGTCGATTTGTACCAATGAAGTGATTACCACAGCAACCAACTATTGCCTGTATGATGAAAATATTCAGAAAGTTGATAAAGATGGGTTCTATACCATTGTCGCATCATTAGCCGAAGACAGACCTGCAAATGCACGTGAAGAATGCGGTGTATATTTCCTTGAGCTAAGTCCGAGAGGTTCTGGTTATACTGCTGAAGATGGAAAAGCATTTGGACACCCTGACTTTGGTCTATTGATCATGCGTAATTTATTACCTGATCCTGAATTTAAGCACGCCGTACAAAATGTCAAAGCATGGGGTGATGAAAAAACAGTGATGGGGGATTACTTACCAGATATTCGCTATACCTCTAAAGCTGCTTTTGAAGACAAAGGCTGTGTTTAAGCTGTTACATCTACCTCACGCATTAAACCAATCTTGTTGAAAGATTGGTTTAATTTTGATGCCTTATGATATAAAAGCAATCGATTCAAATCTTTCCCTGTGAAATAGCATGACCAATCAAACGAAAGAGAAGCTGATCGAAGCAGCTATTGTTCTTTTTTCGCAGAACAATGTTGAAACGCTTTCTGTTCAGAAAATAAATGAAACTGCTGGGGTTGCAAATAAATCTGCACTTTACTATCACTTCAAAAATAAGTGGGGATTGGTCGAAGCTGCATTGGCACATGTGATGCAACCTTACGTCAATGATAGCTTGGCTCTGCTCAATGCAATACAGCCAGAACAGGTACAAGTCTCAGATGTTGTCGATGCGCTCATGAAGCCTATGGTCAACATCCTCTTACAGGAAAATGGTATTCATTATCTGAAATTCTTCTCCAAGACAATCAGTGCAGGAGATGAGGGGCGAATGATCGTTGCCAAGACACTGGTACCCATTTCAAATAAAGCAGTTGAACTTCTAATGCTTGCTTTACCTGAAGCAGAGCAGGATGCGCTATCGCTCAAAGTGTTGTTCACCTTCAATACAATCTTAAATATTATTAGTGACATTGGGCTTGAACATTTCTGGCCAACCAATGTGAAAGATCATCGATTGATTGGTAAATATTTGAAAGATTATATTGAGGGGGCAATACGTTTCAAAGCAAATCATACTTATTGATTTTCAACCGCAAATATATAGATTGTTAAAGTTGAGTTTATCATTTTTTATCGAATTTAAAGTTTGATAAAACGAAATTGGAATAATCTGTCTGGTTTATAATCTTGGTTTTTATTTTACCAAATGGTTAAATTAAATAATTGTAAAATATTAATAAGATTTTCTCTGTTCTTTTTGGTTCTGTCGATCTAATTTAATATTTTTGAATTTAGTAGGTTGTATGAGAAATGTTGGAAATTTTTCATTAATTAAGTAATAGAATAAAAGATCTAAAATCATGCTGTGAAAATAAGAGCTAAAAATAATAATAAAATAGGTTTCTTAATTTGATTGACGAATATGGAGATTTTTTAAAATTTTTAGCTAGATTTTAGGGTTTTTATAGAAATAATTTAGCCATAAAAAAACCTCAGCTAACGAAAAATGCTGAGGTGAAAAGGAGGTTGCATCATAATTATATTGCTATTTATTTTTTAATTAAAGGGTTTTGGGTTATAAAAGCATAATGTGTTTATTTTTAGAAGCAAAAGTGTTTTTAATTTTTTGTCTTAAATTTTGCTTCTGTTTTAATCAAGAAATTTTTTTAGACTGTTTTAGATAATAGTCTTTAAAAGAGACTCTTTGTTCACGGATATAATCACTAGGTTTCTTTCCTGTCCAGCCAATAAATGCTCTTGAAAAAGCACTAATATGGCTATAACCCAATAAATCTGATATTTCCTGAATATTTCGGTTCGAGTTAATTAACTTTTTAGCTAACTCAAATTTTTTGGATTGTAGCAAGGATGAGAATGTTGTATTGGCGCTTGATAGTTCCCGCTTTAATGTTCTTTCAGAAATTTTTAACTTTGTTGCGACATCCGTTAAGCTTGGAAAACCAAAACCAGGTATGAATTTAAGTTGTTGATTTACCTTTAAAATAATCTTGTTGTCTTGATCTTGATAGAAAAGGTATTCTTTATTGACCAGTTCCATTGCAATCATATAAGCACTAGGTGAGCTAAACGTTAGGGGTAAATCCAAACACTTGGTATCAAAACTGATCTGGTTATATTCTTCATTAAAATGAATAATTGGTAAGCGCTTTTCATAGAATTGATGATAGTCCGCTTGATCCCAAGTGACATTAATGTTTATGCCTGTTAAGTTGTAATTGGTAATAAGTTGAAGATTATTTACAATGTCAATTAATGCACTTTCAATAAAAAACTTATTAACAATATTTTTTTGCTTTCATTTAAATGGTTAGGTAGTTGGTAGAGTGGGTTGAGTCGAATAATGATTTTATTGTTTTTATTTAAAATGGATAAATCCATTTTGTGAAGACGCATATTATAATATTTTTGCAAGTCAACTAAAACTTTTCCAATGGTATTGTTGGTCAGTAAAGCAAAGCCCAAAGCACCATGAGTTGTAAGCTTACAGTTAAAACCTAACTGATAACCTAAACCTTTTTCTGGTAGGAGCTCTAACAGGCGAATCACAATATCAATCCATTGATTGAAACTCATGCGTTCATTCTGATTGACGTCAGTTAGCAAAGATAGAGGAATTTGACAATATCTGATGATTTCCCCTTTAGGGATTCCAAATCTAGAAGCTGTGTCGACAAGGATTTTTAGATAATCATTATGAACATTAAGTAACTGTTTTTTCATAGCAAAAAGAAGATATTGACCTAAAAATCCTTATACATTAGGTTATTATATTTTTTATGCTTTTATAAAACAAAGACCTATTTTGTTAACTCCTGAGGTTTTTAATGTTTATTAATATTCCTTTGAGGAATAATGGATGAAAAATGATAAAAAAATGTCTTAATTGTTAAAACAGTGTATTAATTGTTAAATGTGTATAGGTTGTATTTCATTAGATTTATATGTGCTTGATCCCTTTTAAGGCACATAATTATGAATAAAATATACCGTTTAGTCTGGAATAAAAGTCTAAGTTTATGGACAGTTGTTTCTGAAAATGCACGAGGCGTCACAAAAAAACGTAATGTGACTACAATTCAAACAGTTACGGAACTCACGTCCTCATCTCTTCAACAAAATAATAAACTCTTGAAGCTTAAGCCAAGCTTAATTGCACTGACCATCAGTACAGTGTTCTTGAGTACTGGTGCCTTTGCAGGAGCGAATATGGGTGGGGGTACATCCAACCAAGGCTCCAGTACTGCGATTTCACCGACCAATGACCAATGTGGTAGTGCTGGGCAGGCGACTGTCAATGGCATGCCAAACAGCGTCGCGATTGGTTGTGGTTCGCGCGTTAACCAAACCAATAATCAGGTACAGGGTATTGCACAACGTCGCGGTGGTGGATCCAATGAACCATACCCTGATGGCACGGCGAATCATGTTCCAAGCGCAGTTGCAATCGGCAATAAAAATGTGACAGGAGCGGGTGGCGGTGTTGCTATTGGTAATGCTAATGAATCGAACGCAACTTTCGCCAATGTTGCGATTGGTCAGGGTAACCGTGCTATTGGTGGAGGTTTTGGTACCGCATTGGGTATTGGTAACTTAACAGATGGAAGCTCCAACGTCGCGATTGGTGTCGCTAACCGAGCACGTGGTAATACTGCGATTGCACTGGGTCGTCAGACGTATGCTGAGGCAGACTTTGCGATTGCACAGGGGAACACTGCAACTGTAGCAGCAGGTGCTACCGGTGGTATCGCGATGGGTAATGCTGCGACGACCAAAGGTGTGCGTGGTATTGCGATTGGTAGTGGGACGGGTGGTGCAAACTACGATGCCACCACAGCAGCAAATGCAGATGGTGCTGATTCGGTTGCGATTGGTACTGGCGCAAAAGGTACAGGAGATGGTTCAACGGCTGTTGGGCGTCAAGCGATTGCTTCTGGTGAAAGTTCAACCGCAATGGGTGATAAAGCGAAAGCCGAAGGAAATGGTGATGTTGCAATTGGTACAAATGCATATGCAAAAGGCCCCAATAATTTATCAGCCACAGCAGTAGGTCGTAACTCACATGCAGAAGGTGAGGATGCTTTAGCTGTCGGAAATAGCGCAAAAGCAACCGCCAATTATGCAGGTGCTTTCGGTAACTTTGCCCAAGCATCAGCTCAAAATGCAATGGCAGTAGGTAACTCAGCCAAAGCATCAGGTGATTTCTCAAGTGCATTTGGTAATTTCTCAGAAGCTGCGGGCCTACAGTCAGTTGCAAGTGGTAACCGGGCTAAAGCAACTGCCGACTACTCAAGTGCCTACGGTAATTTAGCAGAGGCTTCTGGTATTCAATCGACAGCATTGGGTAATGGTGCAAAATCAACCGGTCTTCGTTCAACTGCTGTGGGGCATGTTGCAACAGCTTCTGGTGCTGACTCCGTTGCGACAGGTCCAAACGCTCAAGCAATAGGTGATTCAACGATTGCAACAGGGAATAATGCTCAAGCACAAGGCGAAAATGACATTGCAATCGGTCGTGATGCTGCAACTTCAAGTGGCACAACTGACAACATCGCGATTGGTCATGGTGTCACCACAGGTGACACAGGTCAAAATGTGGCGATGGGTTCTGGTACAACCAGTGCCAATGCTGCTTCTTCAGAAGGTGGCGCAGTTGCGATTGGTCGTGATCAGGTGGCGCGTGGTGATGGTGCCGTTGCGATTGGTGATCCGAACAATGCCAATGGTAATGGTGCAGTTGCTTTAGGACGTAACAATACTGCCGCAGGTAATGATGATGCGACAGAAGCTGCAAATGGTGCGGTAGCAATTGGTAATGAAAACAAGGCGATTGGGCAGGGTTCAGTTGCTTTGGGTAATCAATCTACAGCAGCAGAAGCGGGTGCAATTGCCTTAGGTGATTCAGCAAATGCACAAGCAGCGCGAGGCATTGCTTTAGGTTCAAATGCGGTAGCGACCAATGCTGATGATGTTGCTTTAGGTGCAGGTAGTGTTACCTCTACAGCAACAGGTGAGGGTTATTTAACAGGTACAGCAGCACCAGCTTCTGTTGTTTCGGTTGGAACAGCAGGCAATGAACGTCGTATTCAACACCTTTCTGACGGTGCAGAAGACACTGATGCTGTGAATGTGCGTCAATTAAAACATGTGAAAGGCGTGGTGGATGAACAGGGCGAAAGCACAGCCAATGCTTTAGGTGGCGGTTCTACTTATGACCCAGAAACAGGTGCAATCTCAAATCCAACTTACAATGTGAATGGAAATAACGTTAACAATGTCGGTGATGCATTAGCTGAGTTGGATAAAGGCTGGACATTACAAAGCAATGGTGAAAATGCCGATGCAATAAAAGCGGGTGATACCGTTGATATCGGTACAGCCGACGGTGAGGAAAACTTACAGGTTGAGAAAGAAGGCAATGACATCAAGTACAGCCTGAACCGTGATCTGAAAGTGGATAGCGTGACTGCTGGCGATACCGTGATGAACACCGATGGTATGACCATTGCAGGTGGTCCAAGTGTAACTAAGTCTGGTATCGATGCTGGCGGTAACAAAATCACCAATGTTGCAGAAGGAACAGAAGGCACAGATGCAGTTAACAAAGACCAGTTAGACAGTGCAGCAGCGGCAGCAAAAACTGAAGTTGAAGCTGGCAAGAACATGACTGTTGAAAGTGAAACAGGTGCCGATGGACAAACCATTTATACCGTTGCAACAGCGGATGATGTTGAGTTCGATTCAGTCAAAGTCGGTGATGTGAGCATTGATGGTGCAACAGGCAAAATCACAGGTGTGACAGCAGGTGATGTGAATCCTGATTCAACCGATGCCATCAATGGTAGTCAATTGGCGGGTACAGCACAAAGCGTATCAGATGCCTTGGGTGGTGGGTCAACTGTAAATCCAGACGGTACAGTGACTGCACCAAATTATAATATCAATGGCACTGACATGAACAATGTCGGCGATGCATTAGCTGAACTCGATAAAGGCTGGACACTACAAAGTAATGGTGAAAATGCCGATGCAATAAAAGCAGGTGATACCGTTGATATTGGTACCGCAGATGGAGAAGAAAATTTACAGGTTGAGAAAGAAGGCAACAACATCAAGTACAGCCTGAACCGTGATCTGGATGTGGATAGCGTGACTGCAGGCGATACCGTAATGAATAATGACGGGATGACGATTGCAGGCGGTCCAAGCGTCACTAAAGATGGTATTGATGCAGGCGGTAATAAAATTACCAATGTCGCGAATGGTACTGATGCTAGTGATGCAGTCAATAAAGGTCAGCTTGATCAGGTAAATGATGACTTAACCAATAAAGGCTTTGGCTTAACCGCACAAGACGGTACTACTGTTCAGAAGAAACTGGGTGAAGCAGTTGAGGTCATTGGTGCAGACAGCAATATCAGCACCAAGGTTGAAGATGGCAAAGTTGCAATTGAACTTGCCCGTGATCTGGACGTGGACAGCGTGACTGCCGGCGATACAGTTATTAACAACGAAGGACTAACTATTACTGGTGGCCCAAGTGTGACCAAAGATGGTATTGATGCCGCAGGTAATAAAATAACTAATGTCGCTGCAGGTGATGTCAATCCAGATTCAACCGATGCCATTAACGGTAGCCAATTGGCAGGTACAGCACAGAGTGTATCGGATGCCCTAGGTGGTGGTTCAACTGTAAATCCAGATGGTACAGTCAGTGCGCCGAATTACAATATAAACGGAAACAACGTCAACAATGTCGGCGATGCATTAGCTGAACTGGACAAAGGCTGGACGTTGCAGACCAATGGTGAAAATGCCGATGCAATAAAAGCAGGTGACACCGTTGATATCGGTACCGCAGATGGCGAAGAAAACTTACAAGTTGCGAAAGAAGGCAATGACATCAAGTACAGCCTGAACCGTGATCTGAAAGTGGATAGCGTGACTGCAGGCGATACCGTAATGAATAATGACGGGATGACGATTGCTGGCGGTCCAAGTGTGACTAAGTCTGGTATTGATGCAGGCGGTAATAAAATTACCAATGTCGCGGATGGTACTGATGCTAGTGATGCAGTCAATAAAGGTCAGCTTGATCAGGTAAACGATGACTTAACCAATAAAGGCTTTGGTCTCACAGCGCAAGACGGTACTACTGTTCAGAAGAAGCTGGGTGAAACAGTTGAGGTCATTGGTGCCGACAGCAATATCAGCACCAAAGTTAAGGACGGCAAAGTTGCAATTGAGCTTGCCCGTGATCTGGATGTGGATAGCGTCACTGCTGGCGATACTGTCATCAACAATGAAGGACTAACCATTGCTGGTGGTCCAAGTGTCACTAAAGATGGCATTGATGCAGCAGGTAATAAAATTACTAATGTTGCGGCAGGTGATGTTAATCCTGACTCAACCGATGCAATCAACGGTAGTCAATTGGCAGGTACAGCACAAAGTGTATCGGATGCGTTGGGCGGTGGTTCAACGATCAATCCAGATGGCACCGTCAGCGCACCGACTTACAATGTGAACGGAAATAACGTCAATAATGTTGGCGATGCATTAGCTGAACTGGACAAAGGCTGGACATTACAAAGCAATGGTGAAAATGCCGATGCAATAAAAGCGGGTGATACCGTTGATATCGGTACCGCAGATGGCGAAGAAAACCTACAGGTCAGCAAAGAAGGTAATGACATCAAGTACAGCCTGAACCGTGACCTGAAAGTTGATAGCGTGACTGCTGGCGATACCGTGATTAACACAGATGGTATGACTATTGCAGGCGGCCCAAGCGTGACTAAAGATGGTATCGATGCGGGTGGTAGCAGAATCACCAATGTGGCGGATGGAACAGAAGCTAGTGATGCAGTCAATAAAGGTCAGCTTGATCAGGTAAATGATGACTTAACCAATAAAGGCTTTGGACTAACCGCACAAGACGGCAGTACCGTTCAGAAGAAACTGGGTGAGGCTGTTGAGGTTGTTGGTGCAGACAGCAATATCAGCACCAAAGTTCAGGATGGCAAAGTTGCAATTGAGCTTGCCCGTGATCTGGATGTTGATAGCGTGACTGCAGGTGATACGGTCATCAACAACGAAGGATTAACCATTGCTGGCGGTCCAAGCGTGACCAAAGATGGTATCGATGCTGCGGGTAACAAGATTACCAATGTTGCTGATGGTGATGTTGCTGCGGGTTCTAAAGATGCAGTGAATGGTGGTCAGCTCAATGACAGCGTAGGTTCTGTCGGTGACATGCTTGGTGGAGGTGTAACCAATGAAGGTGGTAAGCTAAACGGTCCATTCACGGTCAATGACAATGGCTATGCCAACGTTGCCGAAGCGATTGAAGGTGAAACTGCGGCAGCGAAAACTGAGGTTGAAGCTGGTAAAAACATGACCGTTGAAAGCGAAACAGGTGCCAATGGACAAACCATTTATACCGTTGCGACAGCGGATGATGTTGAGTTCAATTCAGTTAAAGTGGGTGACGTGAGCATCGATGGTGCAACAGGCAAAATCACTGGCGTGACTGCAGGTGATGTCAATCCTGATTCAACCGATGCGATCAACGGTAGTCAATTGGCAGGTACAGCACAAAGCGTATCGGATGCATTGGGCGGTGGTTCAACTGTAAATCCAGATGGCACCGTCAGTGCTCCGAATTACAATGTGAACGGAAATAACGTTAACAACGTTGGTGATGCATTAGCTGAACTGGACAAAGGCTGGACATTACAAAGCAATGGTGAAAATGCCGATGCAATAAAAGCAGGCGATACCGTTGACATTGGCACAGCAGATGGCGAAGAAAACTTACAAGTCGCGAAAGAAGGCAATGACATCAAGTACAGCCTGAACCGTGACCTGAAAGTGGATAGCGTGACTGCTGGCGATACGGTCATCAATAACGAAGGACTGACCATCGCAGGTGGTCCAAGTGTCACTAAGTCTGGTATCGATGCAGCTGGTAATAAAATTACCAATGTTGCAGAAGGAACTGAAGGCACAGATGCGGTTAATAAAGACCAGTTAGACCAAGTTGTCGCAGATAATGATGCTCGTAATAGTAAGTTAGGTGAAAGTACTGCGAATGCATTAGGTGGCGGCTCAACTTATGATCCAGAAACTGGCGCTATTTCAAATCCGAATTACAGCGTAAATGGC
>Ga0308161_1005865_pt1 | contig 10599 bp, 8 predicted proteins | sample PhyFR2_FD_201034 | JGI IMG/M metagenome (GOLD analysis project Ga0308161, IMG submission 201034) | Phyllosphere microbial communities from UC Gill Tract Community Farm, Albany, California, United States - DLSLF.R2 | ecosystem: Host-associated > Plants > Phyllosphere > Unclassified | place: USA...
CGTGGACGACGCGCGAGAAGTCGATCCCGGCGTCCGGCTCCGCGAGGAGCTGGGCGAGGGTCGCCTCCTGCACGACGACGGCGAACGTCGGCGGAGCGACGACGTCGGCGTACCCGGCGGCGCGGGCAGCCTCGGGGTCGAGGTGGATCGGGTTCGTCGCGAACACGGCGCGCGAGAACTCGCGCACCTTCTCGCGCCCGACGAGGTAGGGCTGGGCCGGCGGGAACGTCCTGCCGACGAGCTCGGGGTTCACTGACACGTGCGGGAGTCTACCGAGCGCCCGCGACACCCGGCCCGGGCCGCAGCTGGAGCCGAGGAGTCGTCGGATATGCTCGGAACGCGACTTCGGGGGAGGTCGCGGCTCCCGGGGAAGACGCGGGAGCGCTCTGCGGTTGGGGAGGGACGATGGAGACGACGACCGAGTTCGCGGTCCACACCGGCGACCGGTGCGCGGCCATGGAGGTGGCCGGTGCTGCGCTGCGCCGGACGGGCCACCGGGTCGAGACCACGGGCGGGACGATCACCGCCACCGCGGGCAGCCGCGTGTTGACGATCCTGCTCGGGGCGCTCGTGCACCCCTCGCGGGAGTTCCGGCGGTACGAGCTGTCGACGACGGTGACCGGGACGTCCACCACGATCACCCTGCGACCCGCCGGGAGCGGCACGGCCGTGTCCGGCGGTGGCATCGGCGCCGAGCGGCGACGGTCGGCGTGGCAGCAGGTCAACGCGGTGCTCGAGCGGGCGCTGCGGTCGGCCGGGGTGCTGACCGGGCCGCCGCGCTGAGCGGCGTGCGCTGCCTGGGAACCGCGGACGAACGGGACGGGCCAGTCGGCGACGACGCACGCCCGGGAACGACCAGGACCTGGGAACGACGCGCTCCCGGGGACGACACGCGCCCGGGGACGACACGCGCCCGGGAACGGCGAAAGCCCGGCGAGCGGATCGCCGGGCTTGTGGTAGCGAGGACGGGACTTGAACCCGTGACCCCACGATTATGAGTCGTGTGCTCTAACCAACTGAGCTACCCCGCCAGAGATCCGGAGCGGTAGCAGCTCCGGGTCGGAGCCCCGAGTCAGGATTGAACTGACGACCCCTTCCTTACCATGGAAGTGCTCTACCACTGAGCTATCGGGGCGAGTGCCGCTCGGCGGCACCAGATGAGAGTAGCAGACTCGCGACGGTGGTCAGGAACCGGACGAGACGCCCGGGCGTGCCGCCGCTCCCCCGCTAGCTCGCGTTGGCCTTGAGCCACGCCAGCGGGTCAACGGGGACGCCGTCGACGTGGATCTCGAGGTGCAGGTGCGGTCCCGTGGAGTTGCCGGTGGAGCCGACCTGGCCGAGCACGTCGCCGACCTCGACCTCCTGCCCCTTGACCACCGTGAAGGTGTTGTCCTTCATGTGGCCGTAGACGCTGACGAACCGCTTGCCGTCGACGTCGTGCTGCACCCAGACGTCGTTGCCGAAGCCGCCGTCGTGCGCCTGCACCTTGATGACGGTGCCCGCCGCGACGGACCGGATCGGGGTGCCCTCGCCGGGCGCGAAGTCGATGCCCATGTGGTTCGTGGAGCAGAACGAGCAGCCGGCGACCTGGCGCCCGCCGAAGCCCGAGGTGATCGGCACGCCGGTCAGGAACGGCCACTGGATCGCGCCGCCGGGGTCGTTCGAGAACGCCGACGAGTCGACGTTCTTGTACTGGGTCGTCGCCGACACCGAGTACTGGTCGCGTGTGGTCTCGGCTGCCGCGGTGCTGCCGCCGACGCTGAGCGTCTGCGCTGCGCGGGCCGGGGTGCGCTCGGTGGTCGTGTCGCCGTTCGCGACCCAGAGCGCCTGCGCGGGCAGCGAGGTCGAGACGACGAGGCCCGCCGCGAACAGGAGCGCACCGACGGCCGTGACCCGCGAGGCGTTCCGACGGAAGGACGTCCCACGTGCCGCCGACTGCGCGACCGGGGTCGTGCGCGCGGGAGCCGTGCCACGACGACGTTCCGGCGCGGGGCCCGTGGTGCGGGCAGCGCGTCGACCCGCGGGGACCTGCCCGAGGACACGGCGGGGGCCGGCGTCGGTCGCGGACCGGCGCTCCGGCGAGGTCCGGCCCTCGGGCGAGCCCGTGCGCTCGGGAGCGACGTGCTGCTCCGGCGCGGGCACGGGCGACGTGGGGGCCGGCGGCGTGACCGCCCCGACCACGGGCTCCGGCAGCACCGGCGACGCGGGCGCGAGGTCGACCGGGGACACCGGCGCGGCTGCTGCTCCCGGTGCGGCGGGGGCACCCGGTGCGACGAGACGGTCGAACTCACCGGTGTCGAACGTGGTCCGACCGAACGCCGATGCGTCGAGACCGCCCTCGTCGGACGCCGCGGTCTCCGGGACGGCGGCCGTCCGACGCTCGGCTTCGATGCGAGCGCGTCGGGTGAGGTGCACGACCGGCTCGGGGCCGGTGGTGGCGTCGGGACGGGTGGACGGCAGCGGAGCGTGGGGCATGCGGTTCGGTGGTGATCCTGATCGGGGCGCGAGGCGCTCGTTGGTAACGAGCCGGTAACGGGACCTCAGCACGCTAGCAGGGGCCGTCCCGCCTCGCCAGTCCGCTGCACGACCGTGCACGATCGTGCCCCGTGGCCACGGCGCGGCGCGGTCGGGTGCCGGGACGGGAGCGGGTCAGTCGCCGAGGACGTCCCGCTCCGCCCCGCGGACGAGCGACTCGAGCGCGTCGGCGATCGACGGCGCCGCGAACAGGAAGGAGCGGATCCCGCCGGCCTCCCAGATCCGCACGACCGCACCGGCCTCGGCCGCGACGACCGCGCCGGCGGCCATGTCCCACGGGTTGATGCCGCGTTCGTAGTAGGCGTCGACGGTGCCCGCACCGACCGCGCAGCAGTCGAGCGAGGCCGCTCCCCCGCGGCGGATGTCCCGGACCTCACCGATGAACCCGGCGAGCACGGCGACCTGCTCCCGGCGTCGGTCGGCCGTGTAGCCGAACCCGGTGGCGACGAGGGTCTCGGCCAGGGTCGGCGGGGCGGAGACGTGCAGCGGCACGCCGTCCCGGGTCGCCCCGGCGCCCGCAGCGGCACGGAACACGGTGCCGGTCGCGGGGACGACGACGACCCCGGCCACCGGCTCCCACGTGGCGGGGTCCGGGGCGCCGCGCACGACGCCGATGCTCACGCCGTACGCCTCGCTGCCGTAGAGGAAGTTGACCGTGCCGTCGATGGGGTCGACGACCCACGTGTAGCCCGAGGAGCCGGCTCCCGAGCCGGACTCCTCCCCGTGGAAGCCGTCGTCGGGACGGGCCTCGGCGATGCGGCGCCGGACGAGCTCCTCGACCTCGCGGTCGGCAGCCGTGACGACGTCCACGATGCTCGACTTTCGGTCGGCGACCTCGACCCCCGCGGCTCGGTGTCGCGCGGCGAGGGCGGCGGCTTCGAGGGCGATGGTCTCGGCGAGGTCGGCGAACCAGGACGGGGCGGGTGCTTCGGGCATGGGTCCATCCTCGCGGATGCGACACCGGATGCCCTCGCAGGTGCGCGGGAACCCAGGACCGACGCGCACGGTCGACCCGGCCCCGATCGGCACGACACGGCCCCGGGAAGGACGAACGCCCCAGGAACGACGAACACCCCGGGAACGACGAATGCCCCGTCCGACGGACGAGGCACTCGATGTGGTGGCGAGTGAGGGATTCGAACCCCCGAAGGCTACGCCGGCTGATTTACAGTCAGATCCCTTTGGCCGCTTGGGTAACTCGCCATGTGCGCACCCGGCTCGTGTGATCACCAACCGAAGGCGCTCCAAGAGCATAGCGGATAGCGGAGGGTGGTCGTGACCACCGTCCGGGCGGCGACGAGCACGGTCCTTCCTGCACAGCGGGCCACAGGAGCCGCCTCCTCCACAGGCCCGCCACCGGGCCGAACCGGCCGACCCGCGCGCAGTTAGGCTGTCCGGCATGGCAGACAGTTCCTTCGACGTGGTGAGCAAGGTCGACAAGATGGAGGCGGAGAACGCCGTCAACCAGGCGGCCAAGGAGATCGAGCAGCGCTACGACTTCAAGGGCGCCGGCGCCTCGGTCGCGTTCAGCGGCGAGGACGTCCTCATCAAGGCGAACTCCGAGGAGCGCGCCAAGGCCGTCCTCGACGTGCTGCAGACCAAGGCGATCAAGCGCGACATCAGCCTCAAGAGCCTCGACGCGGGCGAGCCCTTCGCCTCGGGCAAGGAGTACCGCATCGAGGTGAAGTTCAAGAACGGCATCGAGCAGGACGTCGCCAAGAAGATCGGCGCCTTCCTCCGGGCCAACGCCGCGAAGAGCGTGAAGAGCCAGATCCAGGGCGACGAGCTCCGCGTCTCCTCGAAGAGCCGCGACGACCTGCAGAACACGATCCAGCTCCTCAAGGGTGAAGAGTTCGACGTGCCGCTGCAGTTCGTGAACTTCCGCTAGCGCCCCGCCCCGTGGAGCACTGGCTCGGCGTCGCACTCACGATCCTCCTGGTCCTGCTCGACCTGGCGATCCGCGTCTTCTCGATCATCTACGTCCCCTACAACCGCAAGCCGCAGACCGCGACCGCGTGGTTGCTCGCGATCTTCCTCATCCCCTACATCGGCTTCATCGTCTTCCTCGTCATCGGGTCGACGAAGCTGCCGCGGGCACGGCGCGAGAAGCAGACCGAGATCAACGCGTACATCCTCGAGCAGACCGAGGGCATCGAGCGCGTCCGCCGGGACCACCCGTGGCCGCCGTGGCTCGAGAGCATCACGAAGCTGAACCGCGAGCTCGGGTCGATGCCCCTCGTCGGCGGCAACTCCGCGGAGCTCTACCCCGACTCGTACGAGTCGGTCCAGGAGATGACCCGCGCGATCGACCAGGCGCGCCGGTTCGTGCACGTCGAGTTCTACATCGCGACGATCGACGACACGACCCGTCCGTACTTCGAGGCCCTCGCCCGCGCGCAGGCCCGCGGGGTCACGGTCCGGTTCCTGCTCGACCACTGGGCGAGCCGCGGTTACCCCGGCTACAAGGACACGCTGGCCTTCCTCGACGATGCCGGGATCGAGTGGCACCTGATGCTGCCCCTCCAGCCGCTCCACGGCAAGTTCCAGCGGCCCGACCTCCGCAACCACCGCAAGATCATGGTGATCGACGGCTCGGTCGCGTTCACCGGCTCGCAGAACCTGATCGACCCCTCGTACGACCTGAAGTCGCACATCGAGCGCGGGATGGTCTACAAGGACCTGTTCGCACGGTTCGAGGGCCCCGTCGTCGCCGGACTCAACGCCCTGTTCGTCACCGACTGGTACAGCGAGACCGACGAGCTCCTGCTCCGCGAGAGCGACCCGGTGCACCGGGCCGACCGCGACGACGCCCTGGACTGCCAGGTCGTGCCCTCCGGCCCCGGCTTCGACGGCGAGAACAACCTGCGCCTGTTCAACGCGCTGCTCTACGCGGCCCAGGACAAGGTGTCCATCACGTCGCCGTACTTCGTGCCGGACGACTCGATGCTCTACGCCATCACGACGACCGCCCAGCGCGGCGTCGCGGTCGAGCTCTTCGTCGGCGAGATGGGCGACCACGCGATGACCTGGCACGCCCAGCGGTCCTACTACGAGGAGCTCCTCCGCGCCGGGGTCCGCATCTGGCTCTACCGCGCGCCGACGATCCTGCACGCCAAGCACTTCACGATCGACGACGAGGTCTCGGTGATCGGGTCGAGCAACATGGACATGCGCTCGTTCAGCCTCAACCTCGAGGTGTCGGTCATGGTCCGCGGGCGGAAGTTCGTCGACGCCCTGCGCGGGGTGCAGGACGCATACAAGGAGGCCTCGTTCGAGCTCACGCTCGACGCATGGCTCGAACGACCGCGCCGGTCGCAGGTGCTCGACAACGTCGCGCGGCTCACCGCCGCCCTGCAGTAGCCCCGTTCGGGAGGCGCGCCCAGCGTCCGCCCCGCTGCTCGGCGGGCTGCACGGGGCCGGCACGGCAGCGGGCGGCGGACCGTCCGTTCGACGGTCCGCGTGGCGGCGACCCGGCCCGGCCCGCGACCACCCGGGTCACCGCCCGGCGGGCACCAACCCGGTCAGGCGCGTCCCGGTCCGGCACGCGACCACCCGGGTCACCGCCCGGCGGGCACCAACCCGGTCAGGCGCGCGACCAGGCGTTCCAGCGGACCGCGCCCGAGGAACGCCCGCCACACCACGGCGACGAGCACCGAGCCGATCGCGAACAGCGCCCACGCCGTCCCCGACGCGGGCAGTTCCCCGAGGGCGGCGATGACCACGAGGTGCCCGGCGTACACCGTGAGCGGCATCGACCCGACCGCCGCCAGCGGGTACGCGACCCTGGACACCGCCCGCCCGCGCCCGTCGACCAGGAGCGTGCAGAGCGCGATCACGGCCACGGCGACGCCCGCCGTGCCGACCACGTCGACCGTCGACGAGGAGTGGTCACGCGGCGAGAGGAACAGCTGCGCGACCAGCCCCGCCGGCGTGGTGTCCTCCGGCAGGAACGGCAGGCCCGCGAAGCCGTACAGCGCGGCCTCGTCCGGTACCGGTGCGAGGAGACCGCCGACCACGTAGGCCGTGACGGCGGCCAGCGTGCCGGACGCGAGGAGCGCGACCTGGGTGCGCCGCGCCTCCAGTCCGGCCCTGGCGACCGCGAGACCGACGAGCACGTACGCCAGGAAGGTGACCACGGGGTACACCAGGCCGAGCTGGATCCCGAACATGTCGGCGTCGGCGGAGAGCGGGACGACCGCGAGCGCAGCGAGCGGGGAGACGAGGGCGCACACCGCCGCGACGACGACGAGCCAGCGGGCGCGGAGTCGCAGCACCGGGACCACGAGCAGGAACAGCGCCCCGTACGTCGGCAGGATCACGTACACCGGCGTGTCCAGTGCCATGAGGAGCAGTCCGATCGCGACGACCACGACCGCCCGGACGGCGAGCCGCGCCCGCACCCGGCCGATCGCGGGCGGACCGGGCGGGCGCGTCCGACCGCTCGTGAGCCCCACCGACACCCCGGCGAGCACCGCGAAGAGCGCCGCCGACCGGCCGTTCACGACCGCCGACCACGTCGCCGGGTCGCCCCAGTCGACCCCCTCGCCGACACCGCCGACGTGCGCGGCCATCATCCCGAGGAGGGCGAGCGCCCGCGCGACGTCGACACCCTGCAGACGCCCGGGCGCGACGAGCACACCCCGCATCGCGGGGGGCGGTGCGGGGTGTGCGGCGGTCATCGCGGTGCGTCGGCTCAGCTCGCCGGGGCGTCCGCGCGGCGGAGGGAGACGTCGACCATCTCGTCGCGCGGGACCACCTTGATGCGCTCCCGCCCCTCGGCGGCACCGAGGGCGATCTCGTGCTGGTCGAGGGCGTGCCAGCCGTCGAGGTCGGTGAACGCGACGCCGCGCGCACGGAGGAGGGCCGGGACCGCCTCCGGGGACGGGTCGGCCGGGGTCCACCAGGAGGCCTGGTCGTTCACGATGTGCTGCACGGTCTCCATCGCGTCGGACTTCGTGTGGCCGATGAGGCCGACCGGGCCGCGCTTGATCCACCCCGTCGCGTAGACGCCGGGCAGCTGCGAGCCGTCCTCGCCGAGGACCTGGCCCTCGTGGTTCGGGATGACACCGTAGCGCTCGTCGAACGGCACCCCGGGCAGCGGCGAACCGAAGTACCCCACGGCGCGGTAGACGGCCTGCACGGGGACCTCGCGGACCTCGCCGGTGCCCTCGACGCCGCCCTGGCCGTCCGGACGGGTGCGCTCGTAGCGCAGGGCGGCGACGTGGCCGTCCTCCCCCACGATCTCGAGCGGCTTCGCGTAGAAGTGCAGGTGCAGTCGGCGGCTCGCCTGACCGACCTCGCGGCCGCGCCACGACTCGAGCACGCGGTTCATCACCATGACCTGCTTGTTCGTCTGGATCGCGGTGCGGGACGCCTCGTCGTGGTCGAAGTCCTCGTCGTACACGACCATGTCGACGTCGCGGAGCTCGCCGAGCTCACGGAGCTCGAGCGGCGTGAACTTCACCTGCGCCGGGCCGCGACGGCCGAACACGTGCACGTCGGTGACCGGGCTCGCCCTGAGGCCCTCGTACACGTTCGCGGGGATCTCGGTGGGCAGCAGGTCGTCGGCGTGCTTGGCGAGGATGCGGGACACGTCGAGTGCGACGTTGCCGTTGCCGATCACCGCGACGCTCTCGGCGTCGAGCGGCCAGGTGCGCGGCACGTCCGGGTGGCCGTCGAACCAGCTGACGAAGTCCGCCGCGCCGTGCGAGCCCTCGAGCTCGACACCGGGCACGTCGAGGTCGGCGTCCTTGATCGCGCCGGTCGAGAACAGCACCGCGTGGTAGTGCTGCTTGAGGTCGTCGAGGGTGATGTCCTCGCCGAAGCGCACGTTGCCGAACAGCCGCACGACCCCGCGGTCGAGCACGTCACGCAGCGCGTTGACGATGCCCTTGATCCGCGGGTGGTCCGGCGCGACGCCGTACCGCACCAGCCCGTACGGCGCGGGGAGCTGCTCGAACAGGTCGATCGACACGTCGTAGCCGTGGGCTTCGCGCAGGAGGATGTCGGCCGCGTAGATCCCGGCCGGGCCGGCGCCGACGATGGCGAGTCGGAGGGTGGGCACTGATGTCTCCAGTTCGTTCGGCCGGGATCGTCCCGGCGGACTGTCCGAGGGTACGTGCTGGCGGGTGCGTGCCGGCGGCTGCGTGTCGTGGACCTCGCCCGGCGGGTGGACCCGCGCCCGGTGGGGTCGTCAGCGGCTGCGGTCGACGACCGTCTCGGCGAAGCGGGTGAGCGCACGCTTGACCGTGCCGTCGGGCAGCGGGGCGAGGGCCTCGACCGCTTCCTCCGCCCAGCGCACCGCGACGGACCGGGTCGCGGTCGTCGCCTGGTGCTCACGGAGCGCGGCGACCGCCGACTGGTACGGCGCGGACTGCACGGCCTCGTCCGGGGCGTCCTTCACGTCCCGGTCGATCCGCTCGAGCAGGGAGGCGGCATCGACGTCGGACACGGCGAGGCGGCGCAGCTGCAGCAGCGGCAGCGTGTCGACGCCGGCGCGCAGGTCGTTGCCGGCGATCTTGCCGGTCTTGTCGGTCGCCGGGGCGAGGTCGATGACGTCGTCGACGAGCTGGAACGCGACGCCGACCTTCTCGCCGAACGTCCCGACGGCGTCGAGGTAGGCGCGGTCGGCGCCCGAGAACATGACGCCCGCGCGCGCGGCGGTCGCGATCAGCGAGCCGGTCTTGTCGCTGAGCACCTGGATGTAGTGCTCGACGGGGTCGTCCTCCGGCTGCGGGCCGGTCGTCTCGTGCAGCTGGCCCATGCAGAGCCGCTGGAAGGTCTCGGCCTGCATCCGGATGCCCTCTGCGCCGAGGTCGGCGGTGATGAGGCTGGCCCGGGCGAACAGCAGGTCACCGGTCAGGATCGCGACGTTGTTGCCGTAGGTCACGTGCGCGGCCGGGACCCCGCGGCGCACCGGCGCCTCGTCCATGACGTCGTCGTGGTACAGCGACGCCAGGTGGGTCGTCTCGATGCTCACCGCGGCCTTCACCACGGCGTCCGTGACGCCCTGGCCGAGCTGCGCGATGAGGAGCGTGAGGGTCGGCCGGATGCGCTTGCCGCCGGCGGACAGCAGGTAGCGGCTGGTCGTGTCGGCGAGGGTGTCGGTCGACCGCATGGCGACCTCGAGGCCCTCCTCGACGAGCTCGAGCCCGTCGTCGACCGAGGCGATGAAGCGCCGGTCGGCGGGGCTGGCGAACAGGCGTTCGCCGATCCCCAACGACTTGCGGAGACTCGGTGCGCGACGTGCGACCGGGACGCTCGGGTTCAAGTGCTGCTCCGTGTTCGAAGGGTGGGGGCCGTCAGGCGCCGGACGGCTCGGAGCCCGAGGACGTCGTGCCGGTCTGGTCGAGGCCGGGCTGCTCACCCGTGTGCTGGTGGGCACGGCGGGCCTTGGCGCGACGGGCCGCCGACTCGCGGACGGTCCCGGCGACGGGCTTGCGGCCGCGGTGCAGCGCGACGATGCCGGCGGTCAGGTTGCGGTGGGCCACCATCGTGAAGCCGACGCCGCGGAGCCACTGGCTGAGGACCTGCTGGTCGGGCCACGCCTCGATGGACTCGGCGAGGTAGCGGTACGCCGCGGGGTTGCTGCTGGACAGCCGCGCGATGCCCGGGAGCACCCGCTTGAGGTACGCGCCGTAGCCGACGCGCAGCAGCGCCAGCGGCGGGGTGGAGAACTCGCAGATGACGACACGGCCGCCGGGCTTGAGCACCCGGAGCATCTCGCCGATCGCCTGCATCGGGTCGTTCACGTTGCGCAGCCCGAACGAGATCGTGACCGCGTCGAACGTGTCGTCGTCGAAGGGCAGGTGCTCGGCGTCGCCCTCGACGAAGGTGATCTCGGGGTGCCGCTCCCGCCCGACCGCGATCATGCCCGCGGACAGGTCGAGGGCCGTGACGTCCGCGCCCTTCTTGGCGAGCACCGCGGCACTCGTGCCCGTGCCCGCGGCGATGTCGAGGATGCGCTCCCCCGGTTGCGGGTCGATCGCGCGGACCGTCGCGACACGCCACAGCGGGGCGTTGCCCGCCGAGAGGATGTCGTTCGTGAGGTCGTACTTCGCGGCG
>Ga0308161_1005868_pt1 | contig 10594 bp, 9 predicted proteins | sample PhyFR2_FD_201034 | JGI IMG/M metagenome (GOLD analysis project Ga0308161, IMG submission 201034) | Phyllosphere microbial communities from UC Gill Tract Community Farm, Albany, California, United States - DLSLF.R2 | ecosystem: Host-associated > Plants > Phyllosphere > Unclassified | place: USA...
CACAACATGCAGCAGGCCGCGCGCGTGTCCGATTACACCGCCTTCATGTACCTGGGCGACCTGATCGAACACGACCGCACCGAAGTGATCTTCTCGCAGCCGTCCAAGCAGCAGACCGAGGATTACATCACCGGCCGGTTCGGCTGATCGGCGCTGACGCTTCGTCACCTGTCCCAGCCAGGCCCGCCTGGCTCTACCTGGATTGCAGAACATGAACCTTCCCAACGACCACATCGTCAAAAGCTACGACGAAGAGCAGCAGCGCCTGGTGGCCGAAATCGTGCGCATGGGCGAGATGGCCGTCGCCCAGCTGGAGGCGTCGATGGACGTCATCGAGAAGCGCGATGAGAACGCCGCCCATCGCATCATCGCCAACGACGAAGCGATCGATTCGCTGGAACAGCAGATCAGCCACGACGTGATGCGCCTGGCGCTGCGTGGCCCGATGGCCCGCGACCTGCGCGAGATCCTCGCCGGCCTGCGCATTCCGGCCGATATCGAACGCATCGGCGACTACGCGGCCAACGTCGCCAAGCGCTCGATCGCGCTGGGCAAGGTGCCGCCGCTGCCGCAGATCCAGGGCCTGCGCGCCCTCGGCCGCCTGGCCGCACAGCAGGTCCGCCGCGCCATCGCCGCCTACCGCGACAACGACGCCGATGCCGCGCTGGAACTGCGCGAGGACGACGCCCGCCTGGATGCGCAGTACACCGCGCTGTTCCGCGAGCTGCTCACCTACATGATGGAAGACCCGCGCAACATCACCCCGTGCACCCACCTGCTGTTCATGGCCAAGAACCTGGAGCGCGTGGGCGACCATGCCACCAACATCGCCGAGAACGTGTGGTTCCTGGTGCACGGCGAACAGCCACTGCCGCCGCGCCAGAAGCGCGACGAGACCTCCAGCGCGGGCGATATCTGATACTGCACTGCAACACCGGATTCGACTCCAGGGTGGCCGCTGTCCTCGTGACAGCGGCCTTTTTGTTGGCGCTGCAATACTTCTCACGAAAATTTGAATTCCCGGCGAGGATTCATTGAGTAGGATCGCTGCACCATCGCTTCACCACGGGCACCCCCGCCCACCACCCAGGAGCACGACCGATGAGCACCTCCAACAAGACGCTGTCCCTGCTGACCGCCACCGCCCTGGCCGCAGGCCTCGGCATGACCGCCTCCGCCTCGGCCCTGAGCATGACCGACCTCGCCCAGGGTTACCTGTTGGCCGGCCAGGCGGCCAAGGCCACCGATGCGAAGGCCACCGATGCAAAATCCGCCGATGCGGCCAAGCATGCCGAAGGCAAGTGTGGCGCCGACGGCAAGAGTGCTGAAGGCAAGTGCGGCGGCGACAAGGGCAAGGCAGCGGCCGGTGCGGACACCAAGGCCAAGACCGGCGGTGACAAGAAGTCGGCCGAAGGCAAGTGCGGCGAAGGCAAGTGCGGTGGCAAGCACTGACGTCCGCGCCGGCGTCGTCCACCCGCGGTCGCCGCTTCCTGCGGCGGCCGTGGGCCTGGGCCTGCGCCGTGCCCTGCTGCAGGACCTGCGCGATGCACCGGCCGGCGATTTCGATTTCCTCGAATGCGCGCCGGAGAACTGGATCGGTGTCGGTGGTCCCGCAGGTGACGCGTTGGCCGAACTGGCGGCGCGCCATCCGCTGAGCTGCCACGGCCTGTCGTTGTCGCTGGGCGGCAGTGCGCCCCTGGATACCCAGCTGCTGGCGCAGGTGGGTGCGTTTCTGCACCAGCATCAAGTGCCGCTGTACAGCGAACACCTGAGCTACTGCAGCGACGAGGGCCACCTGTACGACCTGCTGCCGATTCCATTCACCGATGAAGCGGTACGCCACACCGCTGCCCGCATCGCCCGGGTGCAGGACATTCTCGGTCGCCGCATCGCCGTGGAAAACGTGTCGTACTACCTGGCGCCGGACCCGACGATGGACGAACTGGCCTTCACCACTGCCGTGCTGGCCGAGGCCGACTGCGACCTGCTGCTGGACGTCAACAACGTCTACGTCAATGCCTGCAACCATGGCTACGACGCCGATGCCTTCATCGCCGGCCTGCCCGCACAACGCATCGTCTGCCTGCACGTGGCCGGGCACCTGGACGAGGCGCCGGACCTGAAGATCGACACCCACGGCAGCCCGGTGATCGACCCGGTGTGGGACCTGCTGGCACGCACCTACGCCCGCATCGGCCCACGCCCTACCCTGCTCGAACGCGACTTCAATTTCCCGCCCTACGCCGAGCTGCGGGGCGAACTGCAGACCATCCACCGCCTGCAGGCCGCGCATGCCGGAGCCGCCCATGGCTGACGCCCCCGAACGCCTGCGTGCGCAGCAGCACGCGTTCACCGCGCACCTGCGCGACCCGGCGCAGGTACCGGCGCCGCCCGGCATGGACCCGCGTCGGGTGGCCGTGTACGAACGCCTGCTGTTCAACAATCTGCTGGGATTGTTGAGCAACGGCTTCCCGGTCTGCGTGCGCCTGCTGGGCGAACCGGACTGGAGTGCACTGGTGCGCCACTATTTCGCCAGCCACCATTGCCACACCCCGTTGTTCACCGAACTGGCTGCCGAGTTCGTGCAGTGGCTGCAGGTGCAGCCGGAGCTGCCGCATCCGGCGCTTGCCGAACTGGCCCACTACGAGTGGGTGGAGACCGCGCTGTATCAGCTGCAGGCCGATCCGCTGCCGGAACCGGGCGACATCGATCCGCTGCAGGTGCCGCTGCGCCGCTCACCGCTGGCCTGGCCGCTACTGTACCGCTGGCCGGTGCATCAGCTGGGTAGCGAAGATGCACCGTCGCAACCACCGGCAGAGCCCACCGGCCTGCTGGTGCGGCGCGATGCCGATGGCGCGGTGCGATTTGCCACACTGACCAGCCTGGCGGTGCATCTGCTGACCCTGATCGGCGAGTCCCCCGGGGCCACCGGCCAACAACAGCTGCAGCAACTGGCCGCCCTGCACCACCTCGATCCTGGGACATTGGCCGCCCCTGGCGCGCACCTGCTGCAGCAGTTCCTGCGTGCTGGCGTGATCGGTCCGCTCCCCGCTTCACCCTGACGTCCCTTCCAGGAGATACACCGATGAAGACCCCGCCCCTGGCCGCCGCACGCGGCCAGCTGGACCGTTTCGCCCCGTGGTTGGCCCCGCTTGGCCTGCGCCTGCTGCTTGCCTGGGAATTCTTCGAATCCGGGCGCGAGAAGCTGCACGGGCAGAACTGGTTCGCCGATCTGCAGGATGCTTTCCCGTTTCCGTTCGACCAGCTGCCCGCTGCGCTGAACTGGCAATTGGCCACCTGGTTCGAACTGGTGGGCGCAGCGTGCCTGCTGTTGGGCTTCGGCACCCGCTTTGCCGCCGCCAGCCTGCTGGTGCTGACGGCTGTGGCAACGTACGCGGTGCACTGGCCGGCCGAATGGAGCTCGCTGGGCGATCTGGCGATGGGCTATGCGATCAGCGATCAGGGCTTTGGCAACTTCAAACTGCCGCTGCTGTTCATGGCGATGCTGTTGCCGCTGCTGTTCACCGGTGCTGGGCGCCTGAGCGTGGATGCAGTGCTGGCGCGCTGGTATCCGTCGGGCCCCACGGCGCGGCCTGTGCTCCGGTAGAAGCCGACCCTGGTCGGCGCGCAGGGTGCCAACCAGGGTTGGCACCTACCAGGATCCCGGGCGCCCTGGTCGGCGCACGTCGCGCCGTCCGGTAGATGCCGACCCTGGTCGGCGCGCAGGGTGCCAACCAAGGCTGGCACCTACCGGGATCCCGGGCGCTCAGGGTCGCTCTGCTAGAATCCGTACATGACCGACCCCACTTCCGCACCTGCCGCCCTCCCTGTTTCCGACGTACCCCAGGCGCAGCGCGCGATGTCACAACGCTTCCGCGGCTTCCTGCCGGTGGTGGTGGATGTTGAAACCGGCGGCTTCGACAGCCAGCGCAACGCGCTGCTGGAAATCGCCGCCGTGCCGATCGAGATGGACGAGAACGGCCTGCTCTATCCCGGCCAGACCGCCAGCGCCCACGTAGTGCCGGCCGAGGGGCTGGAGATCGACCCGAAGTCGCTGGAAGTGACCGGCATCATCCTCGACCACCCGTTCCGGCTGGCCAAGGAAGAAAAGGCCGCGCTGGACCACATCTTCACCCCGGTGCGCGCAGCGATGAAGAAGTACGGCTGCCAGCGCGCGATCCTGGTCGGCCACAACGCCCATTTCGATCTGGGCTTCGTCAACGCCGCGGTGGCCCGTACCGGGCACAAGCGCAACCCGTTCCACCCCTTCAGCGTGTTCGACACGGTCACCCTGGCGGGCATCGCCTATGGCCAGACGGTGCTGGCGCGCGCGGCCACGGCGGCCGGGCTGGGCTGGGATGCCAACGAGGCGCACAGCGCGGTGTATGACACCGAGCAGACGGCGCGGTTGTTCTGCACGATCGCCAACGCCTGGCCGCGGTGAAGCAGCCAACGGCGGAGCCCCTCGTGGCGGGCTGACAGCGATTCCTGGGCGGGCCGGGCGGGGGGTGTGGGGGGGGGGGGGGGGGTGGACTGCGCAGGGGACGCTGCAAGTACATCCCTGTAAGCTCGGTCGCCGCATCCATGCGGCTCACGCCCCTGCGCAGCCCACCCGCCCGGCCACGGACAGTTTCCCGGGCGCCACGGGAAGATCAGAAGAGCGGGAGCAACAGTGGGTCGCTGCGCTCGATGGGTGCCGACTGTTGGTACGGCAATGCCAGTAGATCCACGCCATGCGTGGATGCTTTGCATTGGATCAACCGATGCTCGTGCGATCCCTGCCGTCACTCTTCGCGCGGTACAACGCGCGGTCGGCGCGCTGGTACAGCAGTGCCGGGGTGCGGTCGTCGCCGTCCAGTTCCACCAGGCCGGCGCTGAAGGTCACCCGCAGGCCGGGGATGCCGGCCCAGTCCGGATGGTCATGGAACAGGCCACGCAGGCGCGCGCACAGCTGCGCCGCTTCCTCCAGCCGGGTGTCATTGAGCAGCAGCGCGAATTCTTCGCCGCCGGTGCGTGCCGGTAGATCCGAATCGCGGCTGGCGGCGGCGATCACCTGGGCCACTTCCACAAGTACCGCATCACCGATGCTGTGGCTGTGCTGGTCGTTGACGTCCTTGAAGTGGTCGATGTCCAGCACCACCAGGCATAGCGGATGGCCACTGCGCTGGGCGCGGGCGAAGTCGCGGGCCAGCGCCTCGTCGAAGCCGCGACGGTTGGCCAGCCGGGTCAGCGCGTCTTCGCGGGCCTGCCGTTCGAACGCCTCGGCCTGCCGCGCCAGGCGCTCGGCCAGCTCGGTCTTCTCCTGGTTCAGCGCCTGCAGGTGCACGGTCTGCGCCTGCAGGTCGAAGGTGGCCTCGTCCACGCGCCGTGCCAGGCGCAGGTTGCTGGCCTTGTACTGCTGCAGCAGGAAGCGGTACAGCGCCACCAGCGCGGACAGCAGCACCAGCCCGATCAGCGCCTGCACGCTGTGCCGCTGCCACCAGAATGGCTCGACGGTAAAGCTCCACACTGCTTCCTGATGCCCCCAACTGCCACCCGGGTGCGCGGCGGCCACGTGCAGCGTGTAATCACCCGGCGGCAGGCCGACGAATTCCACGCTGCGCTGCGGGCCACGTTCCACCCAGCCGTTGTCCAGCCCCTCCAGCCGTGTGCGGTAGCGGATGCGGTCGGACATCAGGTAGCTCAGGCCCACGTAGCTCACCGCAAGCCGTCGCCCACCGGGAATCAGGTTGCGCTCGGGGCCTTCCCAGTGCACCGGCGCACCGTCGACCTGTACGTTCTCGATTGCCGCAGGGGGTGCGGGACGTTCACGGAAACGCTGCAGCCGCTGCGGATCGACCGTGCTCAAGCCACCGGCGGTCACCACCCAGAACGTGCCGTCCTGGCGCAGGATCGCCGAGGGACCGGAGCTGCCGTTGGCCTGCGCATTGGCCATGCCGTCGATCTCGTTGTAACGCTCCACCGTGACCCGCGGCGCGCGTCCGTCGGCCACGGCGTTGAGCGTGGCCATGTCGGTGCGCAGTACTCCGCGGTTGCTGCTGATCCACACGTTGCCCAGTCGGTCGGGCACCAGCTGGAACACCGCGTCCACCGGCATGCCCTGCTCCAGGCCCACCCGTGCCAGCGTCCCCGCCTGCCAGCGGTACAGCCCACGGTCACTGCTGATCCACATCGCATCGCCGATCTGGTGGAAGCCGAACACGCTGCGGCCCCCGCCCAGCGGCGCCAGGTCGATCGACTGCACCCGGTCACCGCGCAGCACGCGGACGCCTTCAATGGTGCCGATCCACAGATTTCCCTGGTGATCGTGTTCCAGCGCGGTGGTCAGGCCTCCCGGAATGCCAGCAACCGTGGGCACGGTTACCTGGTCACCCTCGATGCGGACCACGCCCTTCTGCGTCCCCGCCCAGACCACGCCGTCAGGCGCGATGCTGATCGCACGGATGTTGCCGCCAGGCAGGCCATCGGCCGCCGCGTAGTTGTGGCGAAGCCGTCCATCGGCGTGCAAGCGGTAGATGCCGTCGCCGAAGGTGCCCACCCACAGATCGCCGCCGGCATCCTGCGCCAGGCTCAGCACCGAAGGCGCCTTGCCACCGCGGTTGTGCAGCGGTATCGCACGGAATCGACCGTCGCCGGTCTGCAGGTCCAGGCCGCTGGCGCTGCCCACCCACAGGTGGCGGTCACGGTCTTCGAGCACCGTGCGCACGTAGTCGCCGCTGAGGCCATCGCGTTCGGTGTAACTGCTGAACAGGGTTTCGCGCAGGCGGTACAGGCCGCCATTGGCACCCACCCAGATGCTGCCCTCGGCGTCTTCGCGCAGGCTGACCACGCGCCCGCCGGGCAGGTTCAGGCCCGCTGGCAGGCGCTCCAGGCCATGTGCCGAGATGCGCAGCAGCCCTTGGTTCTCGGTGCCCAGCCAAAGGTCGCCATGGCGGTCCTGCAGCATGGCGGTCAAATGCAGCTGGCCAGGCAACCGGTGCACCAGCACCAGGCGATCATCCTCCACCCGGTACAGGCGCTCGCCCGCGACGATCCACAGCGTGCCATCGGGTGCGCGATAGGGCCACGACAGGCCCTTGTCCACGCCCCACGCTGCTGGCGCGCGCTGCAGTACGCCGGCGGTGTCGCGCAGCACCAGGCCGTCGAGGGTGCCGATCCAGACCCGGTCCTGCGCGTCGACCGCCATCTTGGTGAAACTCATCGCCAACGGCAGGTCCGGCGGCGGGCGCTGGTAGACGATGCCCTTGTCCGGGGTCAGATAGCCGATGCCCTTGCCCTCGTACAACAGCCACAGGCGCCCTTGGCTGTCCATCTGCATGGACTGGATCAGCACCTGCGGCGTATCCGGTTGATGTTCCCAGACCCGCCACTGGCCGTCGCTGCCGCGGTGGCTGACATTGCCGCGCGAATCGCTGATCCACAGACCGCCCTGCGGATCGACCAGCAGCGCGCCGATGCCGTTGTCGCGCAGCCCCGGCCGGGTGCTGCGGTCGAACACGGTGAAATCCAGGCCGTTGTAGCGCACCAGGCCTTCCCAGGTGGCGAACCACAGGTGGCCTTCCGGGGTCTGCGCGATGTCGCGCAGCGAGTTGTGCGGCAGACCATTGCGCGAGGTCCACACGTCGATGGCGTAGTCGCGCAACGGCGGCGCGCCACTCTGCGCGGCCACTGGCGTGGCAATCGCCAGCAACAGCCACAGCACACCCACCTGCAGCAGGCGACCGATGTTCTCCGCGTGGCGCCCCGCCCGGCGCCTGCCCGCCCCCTGCCCGCCCATCAGCGCAGCGGCGGCGGCCAGCTGCAGATGCCGGTGGCGGCAGCAGACGCGAACAGGGACAGCCGCACCGCGCAGGGCGGCATGCCGGCAGGAACAGGCAGGCTCATCGGACGAAGAATGGGGAAGTACGCAGATGATAGGGCAAACCCTGTCACCGGCGTCACCGTGCCTGGACAGCCCGGCGCAACCGGGCCGGGTCCTGGATCGATGCTGCTAGCGCGCCTCGGCGCTGGTCGACCACTGCACCACCGCTTCCAGCCCACCTTCGGGGCGGTTGCGCAACCACAGTCGGCCCCCGTCCTTCTCGGCCAGCGCGCGGGCGATGGTCAGGCCCAGGCCGGCACCGCCGGTCTCGCGCGAACGGGATGTCTCCACCCGCACGAACGGGTCGAACACCGCTTCCAGCTGGTCATCGGCCAGCCCGGGGCCATCATCGGCGATGACCACCGTGATCGTGCCCTCGCCGCGCTCGACCCGTACCCGGGCGCGTTGCGCGTACATCACCGCGTTGTCCACCAGGTTGGAGAACAAGCGATGCATCGCCAGCGGCCGCAGCATCAGCACCGCGCCGCTGCGGCCCTCAAAGACAACGTCGGCGCCGTCCTCGGCGGTGTCCTCGACGATGCTCCCCAGCAGTGAATCCAGGTCCAGCGCGGCGCGCTGTTCGGCACTCTCCGCACTCCGGGCCAGTTCCAGCCCCTCGCGTACCAGTGCCTGCATCGCAGCCAGGTCGCCGATCAGGCGCTCGCGCAGCGTCTCGTCGGTCACGTTTTCCAGGCGCAGGCGCAGCCGGGTCAGCGGCGTCTGCAGGTCGTGGGTGATCGCCGCCAGCATCTGCGTACGTTCGGCCAGGTGGCGCTGCAGCCGATGCTGCATGGCATTGAAGGCTTCAGCGGCGCGCTGCACTTCACGCGGCCCGCGCAGCGGCAAGGGTGCCCGCTGCAGGTCATCGCCCAGGTCCTCGGCGGCGGCCGCCAGCTCCTGCAGCGGCGCACTGGCCATGCGTGCAACCACGTAGGCCAGCACGGCAATGGCCAGTACCAGCAGGGTCAGGAACAGCGGGTCCACGGCGAGGATGCCGTTGTGCGCGATCGCCGGCGAATCCAGGGCGAGCTTCAGCAACGTGCCGTCGTTGAGCACCACGTCCACCGCCCGGCACTTGGGCGGGATGAAGGTGGGATCGCGTTCGTGTGGCGGCTTGCGGTGGCCCGGCGGCGGCGGCGGCAGCAGGTCCTGCAGCTTGGGAATGCACGAACGGAACGAGGCGAAGTGCACATGCGCCCGCGACACCGGGCCCGGGCGGTCTTCCAGTACTTCCATCAGCGCCTTGTCGGCCCGCCCGATGCGCGCGCCGGGCTGCAGTGCCCGCACGCTGGGGCCACCGATCTCCAGCAGGCGCTCGCGCAGCTCCGGGTTGCCGTCGAGCAGGTTGATGTAGCCCTGCAGTCGGTCGGCGATGCGGTTCAGGTTCTGCCGCTCGAATTCCTGCTGCCGCTTGGAACTGGCCAGCATGGTCGCACCGATCGCGGCCACGCTCATGCCCAGCAGCAGGATCACGAACAGCCGTCCGACCATCGAGGACAGGAAGTGGCGCAGGCGCTTCATCGCGGCTTATTCCAGGTTGACGGCCGAGGCCAGCACGTAGCCTTCGTTGCGCACGGTCTTGATCAGGCCATCGGGGCCACCATCATCGGCCAGCTTGTTGCGCAGCCGGCTGACCTGCAGGTCGATCGCCCGGTCCTGCGCTTCATAGTTGCGGCCGCTGCTGAGGGCCACCAGCTGCTCGCGCGAGAGCACCTTGTTGGCATGGGCGATGAACACCCGCAGCAGGCGGAATTCGGCGCCGGACAGCACCACCACGCGCCCGTCCGGATCGACCAGGTGGCGATGCTCCAGGTCGAAGATCCAGCGTGAGAAACGCGCACGGCGCACCGCCAGCGGTTCCAGGTTGGCCGGCAGCGCTTCGGTACGGCGCAGCACGTTGCGGATGCGCGCCAGCAGTTCACGCGGCTCGAACGGCTTGGCCAGGTAGTCGTCGGCGCCCATTTCCAGGCCGAGTACGCGGTCGATCGGCTCGGCGCGCGCGGTGAGCATGATCACCGGCGTGTTCGAGCGCGCGCGAAGGTCGCGGCACAGGGTCAGGCCATCCTCGCGCGGCAGGTTGAGGTCGAGCACGATCAGGTCCACGTGTTCGCGTTCCAGCAGCTGGCGCATGCTGGTGCCATCGGCGGCGGTGCTGACCTGGTAGCCAGCACGGCCGAGCTGCTCGGCCAGCAGGGTGCGGATATCGTTGTCGTCATCGACGATCAGCAAACGGTGCATCGGGTTTTCAGTCTCCATGTCGCGAATCATCCCGTGTCGGCAGCTGAACCGCATCCAGGCCAATGCGTACCACTGTATCCCCCGCAGTGCGGGATACCTGCCGATACGCAGTCTCGCAGACAGTGTTACATAGAGACACACCCCGAGGATTGAGCACAGCGTCGCTCGATCTTCACAATGCCCACCAACGCCGCCGCTGCGGCCCCCAGAGTGAAGCCGCCACGTGATCTCCCGCCTGTTGCCCGCGACCCGCAAGGGTCGCCTGATGTTGATCGCCCTGATTGTCCTGATCGCCGCTGTATCCGCCTGGTGGCTGCTGCGCAAGCCGGCCGCACCGGCGCTGGCGACCACCCCGGTCAGCCGCGGCGACATCGAGCAGACGGTGGAAGCCACCGGCGTGATCGACGCCTACAAGCTGGTCAGCGTCGGCGCGCAGGCCTCCGGCCAGATCAAGTCGCTGAAGGTGCAGCTGGGCGATACGGTGAAGGAAGGCGA
>Ga0308161_1005869_pt1 | contig 10594 bp, 6 predicted proteins | sample PhyFR2_FD_201034 | JGI IMG/M metagenome (GOLD analysis project Ga0308161, IMG submission 201034) | Phyllosphere microbial communities from UC Gill Tract Community Farm, Albany, California, United States - DLSLF.R2 | ecosystem: Host-associated > Plants > Phyllosphere > Unclassified | place: USA...
GGCCGGTGAGTTTCCTGAATTAATTGATCCTGTCATACACTCGTTGGATGAAGCCCTGCGAGCGCTGGACAATGCACGCAGCGAAATCGACACTGCGATGCGCGCGATTCAGTTTGACCCGCATGATCTTGAAAGCGTGGAAGAAAGATTGTTCGCACTTAGGGGTGCAGCTCGAAAATACCAGGTTATGGTGGAAGAATTACCAGCATTAAGAACAAAAATGGACGCGGAGCTGGCAGCAATTGACGCAAGCGAAACAGCCTTAGAACAGTTAGAAAACGAGGCAATTGAGGCGCGCCAGGCCTATGATACCATCGCTGCAGAACTATCCTTGAAAAGGCATAACACTGCCCAACAGCTGAAATCCGCTGTCGAATTGGAATTGCCCGCACTCAAGCTTGAGCGTGCTGAATTTATCATCCAGATAAGTTCGCTGACCGAGGCGCGAACTGCTGACGGAATTGACAAGGTGGAGTTTTGGGTAAAAACTAACCCGGGAACCCAAGCAGGGCCACTTTTAAAAGTTGCATCTGGTGGTGAATTATCGCGATTTCTGCTTGCTCTTAAAGTCGCATTAGCCGACCGTGGTTCGGCACCAACATTGGTTTTTGACGAAATTGATACTGGCGTAGGTGGCGCCGTTGCCGATGCTATTGGGCAAAGATTAGCGCATTTGGCAAAGCGCGTTCAGGTTCTATCGGTCACCCACGCTCCACAAGTTGCTGCCCGCGCCCAAACCCATTTTCTCATATCGAAAGCGACGACCGAAGACGGCGAACGGATCGCCACGAGAATACATAGAATGAGCAGCACCGAGCGTGCAGAAGAGATTGCACGAATGTTAGCTGGCAGCGAAATCACGTCTGAAGCACGTGCTGCAGCGCGCCGCTTGTTAGATGCTGAAAGCTAGTAAAACTTAGATCAGATTTAATATTTTACGCGTTTAGATCGCCGCTCGGCTTGCCACAACATTGAAGTCGACGACATTGGTACGATCGCCGTTGCCAATGCTATTGGTGCTTTCTGCCACTCAAACTGCACAATTTGTGCGGGCACACAGATCTATTTTTAGCCTTTTTCGGATGGACTCGTTGTCGATTTAAGATTCGATTATATTTTTTAGGTTAGACCGAATGCAAAAAGAGGGAAGCCTATGATACGAGAAATTGCGGTAGAACAACTCTCCGAAAAGCAAGCAGTTTCAGAACTCGAAGCTCTGGCGAAAGAAATCGCGCATCATGATTATCTCTATAATACTCAAGATAACCCCGAAATTAGTGACGGAGAGTATGATGCACTGCGCCGGCGCAACTCAGCCATCGAACAACGCTTTCCCGATTTTATTCGTGAGGATTCACCGTCGCATAAAGTGGGTGCCGTCGTCTCTGAAAAATTTGAAAAGGTTAATCATGCAATCCAAATGTTATCGTTGGATAACGCTTTCACTGATGAAGATGTTGTTGAGTTTGTCGCCAGAGTAAGGCGTTTCTTGAAGATTGAACCCGAGCAAAAATTGGAAATCACGGCGGAACCAAAAATTGACGGCTTATCGCTTTCCTTGCGCTATGAAAATGGTGTGCTCGTTACGGCGGCCACCCGCGGTGACGGTACTGTAGGAGAAAATGTTACAGCCAATGCGCGCACAATTAAAGACATTCCCCAGCAGCTTTCCGGCGACTTTCCTACAGTCCTTGAGGTGCGCGGTGAAGTGTATATGGCCCATAAAGACTTTGAAAAGCTAAACCAAAATCAATTAGAATTAGGGAAGATAACGTTCGCCAACCCGCGCAACGCCGCAGCCGGATCTCTTCGCCAACTTGATACAAGAATAACAGCCGAGCGGGCATTGCGGTTCTTTGCTTACGCCTGGGGCGAGATGAGCGAGACACCAGCAACCACCCAGATCGGTATGGTTGAAATGTTTCGCAACTATGGTTTTACTGTCAATCCGCTCACCCAACTATTCGATAGCGCTGAAGGTTTGCTCAGCCACTATCATCTCATCGAAAACCGCCGGGCTGATCTTGACTACGATATCGATGGGGTTGTCTATAAGGTGAATGACCTCGCTTTGCAGCGAAGACTGGGCTTTGTGTCGCGCTCTCCGCGGTGGGCAATCGCGCATAAATTTCCGGCGGAGCGAGCGATTACGGTGTTAAGAGCCATTGATATCCGAGTAGGGCGGACGGGTGCTTTGACCCCCGTTGCCAGGCTAGTACCAATTACTGTGGGCGGTGTTGTCGTTACCAATGCTACACTCCATAATGAGGACTTTATTAAAGGCATTGACAGTAACGGGGAGACGATACGAGGCGGGCGGGATATTCGTGTTGGCGATCACGTCATTATTCAACGTGCTGGTGATGTCATTCCCCAGATCGTTGATATATTACCCGATCAACGACCGACGGGAAGTCAGCCTTTCGCTTTTCCTCATCTATGCCCTGCCTGCGGCAGCCATGCAGTTAGGGAAGAGGGTGAAGCTGTCCGCCGTTGTACGGGCGGCTTGATTTGTCCAGCACAAGCGGTTGAGCGTATTCGCCATTTTGTATCACGCAATGCATTTGATATTGATGGTTTAGGCGAAAAACAAGTTGAATTTTTCTTCAACTCCAGCGATGAAAGTGTCATGATCCGATCACCAGTCGACATTTTCACATTGCGGAAACGTCAGGAAAATGCACACAATAAGCTGATAAATCAGGAGGGTTTCGGTGAAGTTTCGGTCAATAAACTTTTTGACGCCATTGATGCGCGAAGACAAATACCATTCAGCCGTTTTCTATACGCTTTAGGTATACGCCATATCGGAGAAGTCAATGCGCGGCGCTTGGCGCGCACATATATCAGTTTTGATCGGTTCAATAACCTAGCAAAGAAAGCGCGTTTACCGATGATGAGAGAGCTAGATCCATCGGCAATAATGCCGAAACAATCGCTAGCTGCAATGTCTCAAGCGGATGGATATGAATTCTGGCATGAAATCACCAATATTGAGGGGATTGGTCAGGTAGTGGCCGAAGCAATCGTTGATTTTTATGGGGAACCGCATAATGTCGTTGTCATAGAGGAGTTATTGAAACAGGTGACCGTGTTGGATGAAGTTTTACCAACGGCGGATGGATCTCCTGTCGCTGGTAAAACGATTGTATTCACTGGTAGCCTTGAAAAAATGTCGCGTGATGAGGCCAAAGCGATGGCGGAGCGGTTGGGTGCCAAAACATCGGGTAGTGTATCAGCTAAAACCGATCTGGTTGTAGCTGGCCCTGGTGCGGGCTCAAAATTAACCAAAGCCCGAGAGCTTAATATTGAAATTATTGATGAGGACGAGTGGTTTGCATTGGTTGGTAGCGACCTGTAGTTACTAGCGGTTGCGAACCCATCTATTGAAATCGACTTGGTTGGTCGTAGATCGAAACGTAACGGTTAGGACCTGCAACAGATAAAGTTTTTATTGGGGCGGAATGACAAGAAGTTATCGTCGGAATCAAAATACGATTCGTGGGAGATTGCCAATGGCATTCAACCCAAAATAATTTTAAACATTAGGTGCGAATAGCTCGATTGAACCTCATTATGTAGATTTCGCATGCTTTTATTGCTTAAAGTCAAAAGGGTCGGTAGCAGAAACTATAACCAACCGTCGCAAATTACTCAGTGAAACGAATAAACAAAAACCATCGCTACTATAACTCTTATAGCGACACCAGCAGCGTTTTGTTTGGGAGCGAGGTCGGTTTGTTTAAAGGATAATTCGGTTAGATCAAAAAGCTAAGCTATAGTGCTGCCCAAAGTTAATGTTAGTTTTCAATGTTGGCTATCAAATATTAAATCGTTTTTCCAAATTTACGGATTATTGTGGCTTAGCTTTTGAATGTTTAAAATGCACTTCGTTGACGAAGCTATACCTTCTTTGATGTGCTTCTTCGCTTCTTCTAAGCAGCGTTAATTATCAGTGAAGCCTCTTCAACTTAAATTGTAATACAGAGATCGCATTTTGCCGATGAAGGTGAGCGTTTCTTAGCTCTATAAGTTCCACCGGCCTTTTATTTCGAACATCGTTGTCGTAAACAATCTTTTGTTTCATGAGTGGGTATCTTATCCCAAGCAATAGATATCTTGGATTAAGCAATTGCTATCTTTCCTCGGCCAATCTTTAAAGCAAGCGTCTTACGATCAGAATAACCCGGGATGCCATTACTTATCTGCATTATAGCAGTAAACAGCAAGGCAAATTAACCGCAGGAATAAAAAATCAATGTTGCAGAATTAGATGGCTAAAGTGGACGTGTCGCATTTTTTAGCCATTCCTTTTCTCTCTCATCAAGAAATGGCGCAAGCGCCTTCCATACATTGCCATGATAATTATTGAGCCAATCCAGTTCTTCGCTGCTCAAATACTCAGCCATGATGAGGCGGTTATCAATCGGGCATAGGGTTAATGTCTCAAAGCCCATCATCTTTAATTCGCCGTCAGTAATCGGTCGAGCCTCATGAACGTGAACGACATTTTCTATTCTGATACCAAAGGCACCCTGGCGGTAATAGCCTGGTTCATCAGAGACCAGCATACCAGGAACAAGCTCCTGCGCCCCATAACGTGAAATAGATTGAGGCCCTTCGTGAACGGCGAGATAAGATCCGACGCCGTGTCCCGTACCGTGAGCATAGTCAAAGCCGGCGTTCCATAACGCATTGCGTGCGAGAACATCTAAGTCGCACCCCCTAGTTCCCTTGGGAAATCTTGCCAACGCCAGTCTTATTGTACCTTTCAACACCAGCGTGAAACAATATTTTTCTGTCTCGCCGATTTTGCCAATTGGCACCGTCCGCGTGACATCCGTCGTGCCATCCTGATATTGGGCGCCAGAATCTACCAGATAAAGTTCTCCATCTCCAAGCATACGGTTAGATTCAGTGGTCACGCGGTAATGAACTATCGCGCCATTCGGGCCAGAGCCAGATATCGTATCGAATGATAAATCTTCAAGCACAGTCGAAAAATCTTCAGCAGTCGTAGCGCGAAAACGCTCTAACGTTTCTGCCGCTTGAATTTCGCTGATGCTACCTGGGGGTTGTTGGTCAAGCCAGCAAAAGAAGCGAACTAGCGCAACGCCGTCGCGCAGATGGGCTGCGCGCGCACCATTCACTTCTGCTTGGTTTTTGACCGCGCGCATAAGAGTTATCGGGTCAGCAAGTTCAGTAATCCTACCGCCATTTTCAAGTATAGTTGTCCGTATAATGTCGGCCACCAACCGAGAATCAAGTCCAAAGATTATTTGATCGCCAGCAAGGGTTTTAACTTCCTTTAGAAATTCAGCCGGTGATTTTATCTTGGTACAGTTGTTTAGATAGGCTAGAACATCACCGCTGAGTTTGCGTTCATCAATAAATAACGTCGGTTTTTTATCTTTCTGAAAAATGCAGAAACATAAGGCGAGCGGAGTATGCAGTACATCTTTGCCGCGGATGTTAAACAACCAGGCGATGGAAGCTGGACAGGTAAAGATTGTTACATCGCTGTCATGGTCGCCAATACATTTGTTGATCTCGAGGATCTTTTCTTCGGCGCTTTTACCGGCATATTCAAGGGGCTGAATACTAACTGGCTGCAGCGGAGGTGATGGTTGATCAACCCAGATTTCGTCCACTAAATTATGTTTTACGGCAACGAGGTCGCCACCGAGTTCCCCTTCGATACACTTTCGTAATTGCTCAACATTTTGTATAGAGTGTAGCCATGGATCAAACCCAATTCGTTGAGATCCTTGGTCAATTAAATCACTTTTATTGGCAACCAGCCAACTTAAAAGCGGATTTTTGGTCGAATCCTCATAGGAGAATATCAACGGATCTGTCTGTTGACGGACTTGGATGGTGTACCGGCCGTCGGTAAAAATAACAGCTTTCTTTTTAAGGATTAAAGCAACGCCCGCTGAACCGGTAAAACCGGTTAACCAACTTAACCGTTCCGCATAAGGTGCAGTATATTCGTTTTGATACTCATCAGTCAGCGGCACGATGAAGCCACCAAGATTATATTTTTGCAAAAGTTCGCGAAGTCTCGCGACTCTTTTGCTGCCATTGCCAGGCTCAGTTTTTACCTCAAACGATTGAAACATAATACACCTAACGCTTTAAATGAAGTGTGACCCAACCTTCCCGATGAAGGGTATCACAATGCTGAAAACCTTGGTCTTGATAGGCCGCGAGAACTTTTTCGCGTTGGCTGTCGAGAATGCCCGATAATATGATAGATCCGCCTCCTACAAGGTGGCAAGCGATTTCCCCTGCCAGTTCGATAAGGGGCGTTGCTAAAATGTTGGCCACGATAAGGTCATAAGGCGAACTGTTTTCAATTTTTGTATCTCGGAAACCTGTTGCAGTGATCACGTCAACGCTACTCGAAACATTATTTAATTCGACATTTTTACGAGCGGTATCTGCAGCAAGCGGGTCAATATCACTGGCAATAATTTTGATCGATGATAATTTTGCCATGGCAATCGCCAACACTCCGCTACCTGTGCCGAGATCAAGCGCGGTCTTCGGCTGTTCTAAAAGCATGACTTTATTGATCATTTCTAGGCAGCCGGCAGTGGTGCCATGGTGCCCTGTCCCGAAAGCCATACCAGCCTCAATCTCTATGGATAGGTCGCCTGGCTGCCGCTTATCTTTATCATGGTGGCCGTGGACAAAAAATCGACCAGCGCGGACAGGCTTTAACCCCTCCAAACTATGCTTGACCCAATCAATATCAGGGAGCTTTTCAACTTGAATAGCGCTAGGAGCAAGTTTTAAAATAGACGCCATTTCTTGGAGAACCGATTCACCTTCTGCCTCATCGGTATAAAGTGCGATTTCAAAAAGCTTCTTGTCTTCGTTTATTTCAGTTATCGCAATCGGGTAGGCATCATCTTCGAATGCCACATCTAGTGCCTGATAATAAGTTTCAGCAAGTGTTTTCGTTGCACAGAAATAGAGGCGAATTTGTGACAAGATGATATTCCGTTCAATTAGGTTTTTGGATGAGGTTTTTGAGCTTATCCATGGCAATGCCGTCTCTTTCACTTGCCGATCCGACATCTGGTATGTAGGGAATAATGCCAGCAGCCTTTCCGCCTTTACGCAATAGAATTACTGCTGCAGTATGATCGTAGGTGTATTCGCCGCCGGCCCCGGGAACCTTTATGGCAACGATATTAAAACTTTTAACAACATCATGCACTTTTTTAGGGTCTCCGCTAATACCAATTATTTTATCGGAAAAATTGCTCAGATAGTCGTGCATGACCTGTGGCGTATCGTGCTCGGGATCCACCGTGAAAAACCAAACACCTAATTTATCAGCATCGGGCCCCAGCTCAGTTAACCACCGTTGCATATCCATCAGAGTCGTCGGGCACACATCAGGACACATGGTATAGCCAAAAAATACCACTGCTGGCTTTGCACGTATATCTTTTTCAGTCACCACTTTGCCGTTTGAATCTGTTAATTCAAACGGGCCTCCCACTGGCCCCGGCTGCGTATATCTATTATAACCAACCGCTACAGCGATGAAAACAACAATGAGTGCGATGAATAAGACAAAGGTTTTCATGGATAATCTTTTCTATCTTTAGTAAACGGTAAAGAATAAAACGAAAACTGTTTAAATCCCTATCATAGGAGACAATTGCAGTTTGGGCAACGAGAATCTAATCAATTGCAACATAACAAGCGCCTGCGGCAATAGCCTCGTCGTCAAGCCTTAAGAAAGTCAGTTTATGGTAAAAAGCGACACGAGTGACATTGGTGGTTTGAGGTTTCAAAAGCCGGATCCTCGCATTCACCCGTCCGCTAAACTCAAGAATTGTCGCTTAGGCGCATACGCAGAAATCGGCGAACGGGTGATTTTACGGAATGTGTCCGTCGGTGATTTCAGCTATTTTGAACGCAATAGTGAAGCGATCTATAGCGATATCGGCCGTTTTTGTTCGATTGCCGCACATGTCCGTATCAACGCACTGGAACACCCTCTTGAACGCTTATCGACTCATAAATTCACTTATCGTCCAAATGAGTATTTCAGGTTTTTGCCACTCGATAAAGCCTTCCGCCAACGACGGATGAACAAGAAAGTTACGATCGGGCATGATGTGTGGATCGCTCATGGTGCCGTCATTTTGCCCGATATTACAATCGGCCATGGTGCAGTCATTGCGGCCAACGCAGTTGTTAGCCGCAATGTTGAGCCTTATCAAATCGTTGCTGGCGTTCCCGCGCAGCCGATAAAAAAGCGTTTTAAAGACGACGTTGTTGCTGCTTTGTTGGAGTTGGGTTGGTGGGATTGGCCGAAAGAACAAATATATGAGGCTGTAAGCGATATGCAAATTCTAACGATTGAACAATTTCTCGAAAAATGGCGTTAAGATTATAATATTGGTTCTACCAGCTAATTCAATAAAGCTGTGTTAGCCAACATCTGATCGATATAACGGAGTACAGCCGACCGATGGTGACGAACCAATGGCACCACGCGTGGGAACGGTTGCGCATTGCCAGTAATATCTGAAAGCCTCTTTAAAGCTTGCCGCATTGATGGAAAGTTGCAGAGGAAGTCCGCGGAAGTAACCAAGATCTTATCCTCCGCAGTATCTCGTGAAATTGATAAGCGATCACGATGATGATGAAGTGGTGACCGCTGATAGTGGTTCTCCTATGGTTTGGGCACTGCGTCATTTCGACACCAATGGCAAACGTCGTACTGTTGCAAGCTGCTTCATGGCACAATGGCCAATGCCATGCCACAAGCACTTTAAAAAGGCTTATCCAGGCCGGCAAGTTATTTCGCTTTCTGGCGTGGATGATTGGCGATGCTCAGTGCTTTCGTTAATGAGAATTTATCTTTCGTGATTTTGATCTTAGTGTTCTGCTCAATAGGGATCGCGCTTTAAGCTCTCATAAGGTTTTGCTGCTTAATTAACGAACTTTTGGTAGGTAGTCGTTGAATTGCAATCTACCAGTTTCCATAACCCACAATTTGCAGCTGTTTCTGGTGTTTATAGGTTTCGCATTTTTAGGTATGGAGATTATGTTCAAAATCGCGGTAGCGCCAATGCAAAGGCTGAAATTTAATATATGAACGGATATAATGCAAAACAGTAAACTGACGCCAGCTCCGTGTTTGATTTGGCTTACCTCTTTACCAGAATCTGAGACGGAATGGCGATAATGCTTACTCGTTGATCGCATAAACTTTGCGATGGCGTGATAATTTGCCGACACGTTCCGCACCCAAGTCACGTGCATCAAAAGGTCTACGCTGCGTTCGTGCTAAGGCCCAACAATTGCCGCTAAACGGCGAAGTGTCGTTCGTCGCTTATTTTATCGTCAACACTAAAGCACTGGTATTGCGATGCCAATGTGACGGTTATTTTTGTCAAAGGTGGGCCATTTCATAGATTTAGCTCTTACGTTGCCGTAAGCGAACTCAATTTTTTGCCTCGACGCAATGATAAATAACGTTTTGTTCTCAACCTCTTTCACATCGATTGATGCAAAAAATGTGCTTCATCATCTGCAACTGTTTCAGCCGGCTCTACCGCCGCGCTTCAAAGGCTTGAGAAATGATCAAATGATTGTTTAAAGATCATTAGACGGCATCTAGTTTACCTAGCTCTTTAGCAAGCAGGTAATAGAATGTTACCCGGCTTTTATGGCGGGTGCCTGCCATTTTATGGGAGACTGATTCGACAGCTTTCATAGATTTCGTTTGGTCGACACCGAGTTTCTTTTCAGCAAAATTTTTAATAATGCGGTCGATTTCAGCTTTGTCACCAGCGGCTACGTAACGTGCATCACTATTATTCATGACGAGACGAAGATCGCTCGCGATTTTTTTCACAGCGGCTTCGTTAGGTTTTGGATCATATTTTTTAATATCTTCAAGATGGTTTTCCAAGATAAACATCCTTTGCTATTTTTTAATGAACTTAATGTGTATTTGGGGTAATGCGCCACCTTGGCAAGATGAAAACTTTGTCTTTCAAGTGATTGTGGTCTTTTAAAACGCGATGCGATCACTTATATAAACGCTGCTGGCTTGCCAGCTATGGTAATAAATTGGCAGTGTAATAAACCTATTGGACCCGGGGGCGGTACCCGGCGCCTCCACCATAATGCAAGAACTTAAGTTGCACTATGGCGGGGGCGAAACAGGATCGACAAGGGCGTAAAGATTGTTCTTTTACTCGGTATTGTACCACCGTTATCGGGCTAAATCAGTAGTTGCAAATGACAACTATGCGGAAGCTCGTCTCGCTGCTTAATTGCGGTGCGATAGTTTCAAATTAAGTCTTAAGCCGTCGCAGGTTTAAGCGGGGTTCGGAGGCACCTGGCAACAGAAGCCTTCACTTCCATTTTCTTAGATACTAAATTGTTATTTGTGTGTATATTTTCGGTGCAATCGATTGCAAATACTGCTAGCTCTGGTAGTCACACGGGTGCTCGTTGGTAATTGACACGTTAAGGATAGGATAATGGTTCACGACCAAATTCGCTATGATATTTTAGTGCAAGAAGCGTTAAGAAGCGTCATCCGTAAAGTTTT
>Ga0308161_1005875_pt1 | contig 10590 bp, 7 predicted proteins | sample PhyFR2_FD_201034 | JGI IMG/M metagenome (GOLD analysis project Ga0308161, IMG submission 201034) | Phyllosphere microbial communities from UC Gill Tract Community Farm, Albany, California, United States - DLSLF.R2 | ecosystem: Host-associated > Plants > Phyllosphere > Unclassified | place: USA...
CCTGTAAACCCGAAGTGATTGTCATACAGAACAGGATCGTCGTGTAGCACGTTGGGGGCAAAGCGACTAAAACTTACCCAACTCGTCCAAAGCACCCTGCCACTCGGGCGGCTGCGGATTAACTTAATTGAGATGGCTACGCATGTAGTACCGACAGCGGAGTACTGGCGGACGGGGGTTCAAATCCCCCCGGCTCCACCAAAATTCCAAAGAAGAAGACGCCTTAGGGCGTCTTTTTTTGTGGGCGCTGCTACGTATTTTGAACCTACAATGTTGTTTCGCTTTGTAAAAAAGCCGGGATTGGGATGCGTTTTCTAGGGCTAGTCATTAGCATGACGCTGATCGTCGGATCCCATCGGAGCGTGGCTGAGCAATTCCCTGCCCTACGCCCTGCCGACTTAAAGGACATCCCACTCAGCTCAACATCACAGTATCGGTGAGGATACATTTCGCAGCTCTACGCGATCAGGCGCAGGCTGTGTAACAATGCGAGGATTGCCCTGAGATAGGCGCTGTCCACAGCGACTATGAGGAATTATCGCTCAGAGTTTGAGTCCGCTAATGGCAGCTACCGCTCCGAAAGATATGATAGGGCGGCCACCTGCTTCCAAGGTGTTCGTCAGGGGAGAGCCTAAGTATCTGTCTATAAACAATATTTATACCAATTGGACTTGCTGTAAGAAAGGCTGCTGGATCTCATTACTTGCTGAGAGCAAGCGCTGCAAGCGATGATTTATTCGAATCCGCCTAGCAAGGCAGAATAACTACCTGCGTGCGCGTCGAGACACCACGAGCAATACAAAGGAAGGTATTAGTCAATGATGAAACGAACGATTTCCGTGATAGGTAGTTTCAGGAAGCACAACGAGCTAATTCAGCAGATCTGCGAGATGCTTCGGGGAGCAGGTATGACCATTGCTTCGCCACAAGGCAACCAGTTGATTGACGAAAACATTGAGTTTGTACGTTTCGACAGCGACTGCGCGACCTCATCAGACGCCGCCATTCAGCTACTCGCGCTTCACCGCATTCTTCGTTCGGACCTCATTTACGCTGTCGTCCCCGACGGTTACATCGGGAAAACTACAAGCTATGAAGTTGGACGCATTCTACAAAGTGGCACCCCGATTTATTTTAGCGAACGCCCGCTAGACCTTCCAGTGTACATAAATGACCTATTTATAATGAACGCCGATGTATTACTGGGACACCTTTGCGAGCCTCGATGGCAGCCAAAGTGGTTATTCGCTGATGATGACAGCCGAGAAGCAAATCTCGAAAAGCTTCTAATTGAGCGAGCATTCTTATATGATTAAATCAAGTTCCAGCACTTTAAAAAAGAGGAGAAGAAGGCCCTTCCCAGTTAAAAGACCCAAAGCGGTGCAGCGCCAACTGGTACTGATAGGCAGCATGAGCGTTTACACTGAACTCTGCTCGCTAGCTGATTTTCTGAATTCCGCGGGCATACAAACTGTTGTGCCAGAAGCGGAGCAAGAGGCGGTTAGCAATTTCTCTCTCAATGACTTTGAACAATTCAAGCGTGAAGTATCTCTCAAGCATATAAGGCAGGTTAGGCACCCCGAGACTTGGGGTGTTTTAGCTGTGAATATTGACCGGCATGGAATTATAAACTATATAGGTCCAAACACTTTTGCGGAAATTGCAGTTGCCTTTGCACAGTCTAAAAAAATATACCTACTTCAAAACATTCCCAACGCGTATTACGACGAGTTATCAGCCTGGCAGGCCATCCCATTGCAAGGACAGCTGGACATGTTGATTCAGGACTATCTAAAGTCCACAAATACTCCCAGCAAACAATTGAAATTATTTGAGTGACACGGATATGTCGCCACAACCCCCGGTAAGGCTGGAAAACCTTTTTCTTCATTTTTTTGATACGCATTTCATTGAGGAAAAGGGACTGACTGCTAAGACCCCGCAATTCAAAAAAGAAATGCGACTAGCGACAAGAATGGCCGTAGCCACCGCCCAAACTGTTTATATCCCGGCTGCTTCATATTTTGAGTCCGAATTGTGCCGCTCACTTCTTAATGAGCTTGACGAACTCATCGAACTTGGTGTGATCGTGCTTGTTGGGAGCTCAATTAACGTTGAAGAATACTTGCTAGAGCGGCAGGACGTGAACTTTTATCGCGAGGGTAGCGAGCAATATAGTTGGTACCGGGCTCAACACTCTTTGGAACAGCTACCTGCTTACTTAAGACGTAGTCGCAGTGCAACGAAAGACATTGGTGAACACTGGCGATCCCTTGTTTCTGACGACACGCTATCGCGCAACCTTCATGATGCCTCTATTGAACTTCCGAAAGACTTAGATACGCGCCTTGAGCGTATTCCGGAAGAACTGGGTCGCTTAGCGTTCATTCCTCAGCACGTCCTAGAGATTCTAGACTTGAAACAGGCGCCCTCGTTGGTTCAGGCCCGAATAAGAGATGCGATTAATGAAGGTTACTTTGAAAGCTACGTCAGAGACTTAGATGCCGGGGTGATTGTAGACCTGAGATATTTATCAAGCTCTTTTAAGATGCCATCTTATGGTCATAACCTTTCGTACACCCGCATGAGTCGTTTGCTTAGGGAAACTAATCTGCTTGCTGAGTTTAACAGTTGTCATCCCGCAGCTTTAGGCCCAATCAGTGACAAAGTCGGTTGGCAAATCGCTTCCCAATATATAGCAAATTACCCAGTCGAGCATCATAGCGTAGTTGCACATGCTCAAACAACCTCACCCCCCAGGAATCTGATAGTCATGACCACGACGGATCCATCCCATGCCACCAAGTCTGCACCAAAAAAGATTCTTTGCATTGCTGCTGCTAAGGTGGAGTTGGATGCCATCCGTGCTAAATTTGTAGAGATGCTTGGGGTGACGCCTAAAATTCGATACATTGATAGCAATAGGCAGTATCCCGCCGTCCACATGGTGGATCCCGAATCAGGGGCCGAATGGTTTTTGGCGACACTGGCTCTCCAAGGCAATAGCGACGCTGCGGGCGGGGCATCTCTGCTCTACCACAATTTGAATCCTGACTTAATTTTGATGGTGGGTATGTGTATGGGGATGCCCAGACGGAAACTTGAAATAGGTACTGTAATCATACCAGTTGAAGTTATTGGTCTTGACCATTCACGCCTGACAGAAGATACCAGCCAAGCCCGGCCGCACTTCAACGACCCTTCAAATAGTATTCAGCGGTTAGCACGCTTGTTGGATCACTCCGAGCGCCCGTACCCTATTGTAGCTGATAAGGCCGTCGCAAGCGCAACTGTGAAGATCGAAGACCCTGAAGCGGAATTGATTGTCAAAATCCACAGTTCCTTCCCTGATGTAATTGCGTTTGATATGGAAAGTTTCGGCTTATATCGCGGGCTACCGAGAGAAGCACAATGTCTTTGGATTAAAGGGGTAGCTGATAATGGGGACCCCCAGTCTGAGACTATGGGGGGACGCGCTGACAAGCAGATTGCGCAAAAGCTTGCCACTGGCAACGCCGCCGACTTCGCTTTAGAGTTAAGCAGGCAATGGATCCATGCTACTGAAGAGTAGAGAGTCTACTGAGATATTGATTACTGGCAATGTGGAACTATCAGCTAAGTTTGATAGTTCTTTTTTATCCTTACCACTGGAACGCGCCAACGGCTGTCTGGGCCACTGATTTGCAGTTTTAAAGCCCAGCGGTGGTCATTTTCAGCACATCACCTTTCGTAGGCAGATCAGCCTTAGGTGCTAGGCTGCTCACTGAAAAAATCTCAGATTAAAAATCGAGCAATGGAGAAATACTTCACTGCCCTCTCCACTTACAGTAGTTTTCACTCAGTAAGCCCTACAACTCCTGTCTGCAGATAATTGCTGAAATAATCAAATAACGCAAACTATATAATATGATTCTAGCGTAGTAAGCGCACACTCTAGGAAGTCGTGCAGACACTACTGGCGTATGGCGATAAACCTTCAACCTCGATAGTCCGAAGCATCCAATCGAGTCAACACGTCATTGAGGCATGCATACAGATCATGGCTTTCACACTAAGGTTTGCGTCGCTACCTCTGAAGCATCTATTATAGACTATGACTATCATGCCGCTCTGCAACTGAGCGGAGCTAGGCGAAGATAGCCCGGCTTGGGTCGAAAGCTGACAGACACTATGACAGTTTTCGACCCAAGCGGGACTTACTGAAGCTTTGCAAATTGATAGTTATTCACCTAATTGAGTTTTTCAACCCGATTCCCCAGGAGACAACGTGATTTGAAACCGTTATTAACTTAGCATCTAGTATAGGATCAATGCTTTCGCAAAGCTTGGCAGAAGATAATAGCCGCATATGCTCTATGCTATGACTTAGGAATCTATTGCCGAGGGGTGGACAAATCTCCCCATTTCGTGGAGGCCTAGATGATATTAATCGCTCCCAATAGTTGACACCATGGATCTCATCCAACTTTAGAGCAGCCTCTTGCTTCAGTCCAAGTTTATGGTCAGCATAATCTCTGAACTCTGGAGTGATACGCAAAAAAGAATCAAGACTCTCAGGATTATTCCTCGAAATTACCTCTCCAGCAACACTGAATGGCACCAGATTTTCCGCCTCGGTGCAATTTAGAACTTCCAGCTGGTAACCAGGGCCATATCCTTTACCGATTTGATTGAATCTGGATGCCGTGTCACCGAGGGCGCCACTGGGGTGTTCTTTGTCACTATCAAGAATGCAGAGCACAAGTTCTTTTGCCTCAGTAAGGCGTTCAAACACATTGAAGGTTGTGTTACCTCCACCATTTTCGCTACGTAACCTAATAGAATATTCGGAGCTGAGCCTTTCTCTATACAGCAAAGAATTAGCTCCAAGCTTGTAAAAGTCGGAGTCCGATAGATTCTCAACAAGAAACTTACAGGACTGCAAAGCTTCAGTGTCTATTACTTTTCGATATCCTACGAGCATCTTTCCATCGCCAGCATGCTCAAATGCATCTGCCACTTCAAAGTCTATTTCTAAATATGGTCGAAGCTTTTCAGCCAATGCCTTCGTAAATCTTGATTGTTCCTTTACGTGATGAAGCACACGCAGAGGGTAGTTTATAAACTGGCCTGAATTAATTAGCTCTTCTGCCTTGCCCGAGGGCATCCAAAGAACATGTTTTCCTTCGCCACAACAGGTAAGAATATTGGTGAGCGCTCTAATCATGTCAGGATTATCAGAAAACCCGGGGAAATCTCTAACTACGATTATCATGGCGACAAAAATCCAGCTGGCCAATTTTTCAAGTATCCATCTTCATCAAATCCTGAGAGCGAAGTACTTGTGTAACCAGAAGAGTCTTTTTCAAACGTAGTTATATTGACATCATTATGATCCAATATTTTATCTTCGATACTTTCTCCAATGGCGTCCACGACGTGCTTACTATGGGTTTCAATCATAAAGCAAAAGTCTTCTCCTCCTTGCAACTGAGCTATTTTACTAATCGCCCTACCGAATTTATGCTGCAATTCAGGATGAAGATGAAGCTCCGGCTGTTCAATGACTATTACAGACTGCTGTTTCCTACCAATAAGTCGATTCGACGAGTGCCGGCTGCGCTTTTTCTCGTCCAGCTCCGCTCGTTCCTTTTCCAACCATATAGAAACGATGACAGGGAGTATTTGAGAATACCCAAAACCCATGTCGCTCACATTGTGGAATGTAGTAGACTCAGGTTCCTTAATGGAGATAGCGTAATGTAGGTCGGTTTTGGTAAGTTCAAGAGTGAATCCGAAGCTATCCTTAATCCACTGGTTCAACCGCGCCCTTGTCGTCTTATCGAGAGAATTTAAAACCATTGGCAAGTTTGCGCCCGTATGGTCGACTTCCGCAACCTGAAGGTCTTGATGCCGATAGAATCTTTCCGCAGAAGCCCGCACAGGGCCTAAGTACCTAACTCCAGAGTAAAAGTACTCAAGAGACTTATCCGCGGCCTCTAATAGCCGCTCGTAGTTCACTCCAGCAAGGTAGAAAAAAACGTTACTCGAGATCTCCTCGGAATTAACTGCGAGGTGCTGCCGTATAGCTTTGTCGCTACTAAATACACTTAAAATTCTTTTAGGTACATCTGACTCTAGGCAAAATCTAAGCTGGGAAAATTGCTCATTGATACTTTTCTTTAGCTTGCTCTTGTTTTTAGCCAAGAAAGGAGTCAAATAAGAAATCAGTTTTCCCCGCATTTCCTTGTTGATAGCCCGCAAACTATTAGGCCGAAAATTTGTCAAGGTCGACATATCGCCTTCTTTGACGAACTCTGTAGGAATTAGTCGCCCTTTCCTGATAACCCGATAATCCTCGAAATATTCTTTCTTCCCCAACAGGGTTGACTCTACGAAAAATTCGACAACTTCACTACCCTTATATGTATAGGAAATTGATATATGTGAAATATGAAGTGAAACCTTCGTTAGGATTTCCCCATTTTCTTCAGATATTCCAAGTGATAGCTCAGCGGGAATCTCAGTAGCAACCCCATCGAAGTCAGAGTAGAGGAACTTAGCATAATTCCAGCTAAGCGATTCCCACAACTCCGGGGTCGGGGTCATATTAATGTTTATCTTAAAATCGAATGTAACTTCTTGAGCGGATGAATTTGTGGCTGTACGGAGATCGCCGAAATCAACATAGCTGCCATACCATAAAATAGGGCTTCGTGTATCAGCCTGAACTGACTGACGGAGTAGAGGAAAAGTTCTGAGGAAAGTACTTTTCCCGCAACTGTTCCTTCCTACTAGTATATTAAGCTTTTTGAATGGTATGTAATCGCCTGAAGAGCCGAAGCTTCGCAGGTTCCTAATCCTCAGTGACTCTACTGTTTGCACGTTGCGATCCTTGGCAGGTGATGAATTTCAACATTAAGATAAATTTTCTCATGACTAATTTCAAGGATTGTTTCTAGTCATTATTAGCCCAAGAAGTTATTTTTGGTAACCTCAGCCTATTACTGTCCTAGGCCGATTCACGATGGGAGCTTTACCTTTATTTTTTGACCCATTCTGCGAAAATTTTGGTTGGAAAAACACCCGGAATTTGGTAGCCAGAATCACCATTCCTGAGGGAATTCGTGAAACCTAATGCTAAATATTTATAGGACGATACTAGATTTCAATTTCGTACAGATATCTTTCCATCGTGGAAACCAGATATCGCTTTTTCGACTGTATCAGCCGATACCCTACCTCTGCTTAAACGCAGTTGGGAGCTTTAACAGACCTCGCGCACGTCCACTAACGACCGCTTTCTGCCAATTAACCTGAGCGGCTATCCCACATGCCGCCCAGCGCGATCACCTATCGAAATTTTTGTAACAGTGCAGTCTTTATTTAATTAAAAACAATTCGTAGGCCATAAGGTGCCATTCAGACTATGACCGTACTAGCCAGCCACTAATGGGCTGCCTATAACACGAGGTCACCACAGGCATCACGTTGGAATAACCCGCGAGATTTGACGTAATCGTAGCCGGTGCGAAACGCCAGATAAGCAGCTTCACGCTGAAGGTATGACACTGTCTGTCCAGCCAATAGCGTCTTCTTGGGGAGCGCTCTCGCCTGATGGTGCGCTGCACCGACCTGGCCAATGCACCATACCGTTCACCTATAGAGCCCTTTCTTGCTACCATCCCATATCGGAGCCTGCGTATAGGAATTGGTAGATGGCTGTTAGCGAAAAGACAATAATCATTGAGCGAATTTTCGACACGCTTTACGACGAGAGCACGGAGAGTTTTTCGCGCACGGTGGTTACCGCCGCGGATGTTCAAGATGCGAAACGTTTTTGCGCAGAGCACCATGGCATCAAAATGAAGCTGGACGGCAACCCCTTTAATTTCATGAAGGATATAGTCCGGGGTAAAAGCGCCTCAAAGATATGGCCTCAGCGGCTAAAAGATCTTCAGATTGGAGGAGTTCAGAGAACTGGCGACGGCGCGATTTTTGAGTTTGTTCACGGCATAGAAGGAGCGCTGGATAGTCTTGATGAAGATTTTCTTCCGTCTGAGTCCACGCCCAGTTTTCCTATACAAAGCCTCAGCCTACCTTTAGCTTCAAAAGCGCTAGGCCGGACTGACGAGTCATGGCTGCTTCAGGTGGCCGTGAACCTACGGATAGTAGAGAGCCATTTCGCGAACGCCGAAAACATGCAGATTGACGCATTGGAGCTCACGCACCTCCAGATGGACATCAAACTTAGGAAAGTTCAGATAGATGCGTTATTTCGAGCGCTTCACGAAGAAATTGATGGAAAACAGTCAGATGTCATTATCACCGTTGAAGCAAAACAGGGAAATCAGCGCATTCTTACCGAGCAAATTGGCCGCCAGGTGTTAGCCGCCTTCGAGTCAACAGATACCGATCTCGTGATCCCAGTCGCAATTGCGGCAATCAAAAACAAGGGGATTTACGTGGTCGAATTCGCAGCAGTAACCAGAGCAACACTATCTAATTTTAGCGCCCCGAAATTCCATCGAGACGCTATGTTTGTGCTTCAGCCTAGGGTTAAAGGAATTTAACTAAGCGGACTGGATGAGGGATTGCCTGGGTTTTGGAGTTCCCTTGCGGTCTCGTTGCTTGATCGGAATGTTAATCTCAAAGTAACGGGACGCTTGGCCCATATCCATCGAAAGCAATCTCTCATCCCCCATTAAAAGTACATCGGAGGGACTGAACGGCTGCCATCCAATAGCCTTAATGATACTTGACGCAACTGCCCGGGCTAACGGAGGCGGGACAGCGTTCCCTACCTGTCGAGCACCATGCCATTTTGTTACATGCGTGCGGAACCAATCAGGGAAACCATGCAAGCGAAGCATTTCTCTGACTGTTATACAGCGCGGATACGCATAATGGATAGGCCTCGGGCTAGTGAACGCGCCACGTGCTGAATCAGTACCTGCACGGAGAGTGTTAGATACACCATGCGCATGAAGCTTAAAGAAACGCGAGGTCGGCTCCACTTGCCCCATTTCTGTAGAAGCAAAACGAGCACGAGAAACTTCTGAGTGATTGGTCCGAAGACTACTTGTCAGTACTTCTTTATCCCACTGCCTTTTGTAAGCATAGGAAGACTCAGGCACCATATCGCGAAGAAGCATAGCATAAGGACTTGGACGTCCCCACTTAACTTTGGCTGAATCGTTTTCAACCAACCCTTCATAATCTTCTGCATCCGGAATATCTCCGAGGGCGTCTTGGCATGACGGTCCCTCAGGCAACTGAGTATCGAGTAACAGACGTGATCTGGGCGACCTAGTTATGGCCTCTGGATACTCAGGTAAGCGGAGCCCAAACTTGGAACCGATTAGAATCAAACGTTCGCGCTCTTGTGGCACTCCATAATTCGCAGCATTGAGTACTCGCCAAGGCAGGACATTGTAACCATTTACCTCAAACTCCTCGATTAATTCCGCCAGAAATTGCTTGTGGCGCCCAACCGTAATGCCTTTAACATTTTCAAAGACGAAGAAAGATGAGTCTAAATCTACAACGATGCGAACGAAATCTTTGACCAGCGCGTTACGCGGATCATCAAGAGCACGCTGCCCCATTAGGCTAAAGCCCTGGCAGGGAGCACCACCAAAAACGACATCTACATTTCGAGCGCCGATATTTGCAGCGTCACGAATATCCGCAGCACTCAAAGACGATACCGATTGTGGGATAACCGTGCATTGAGGGAAATTGTAAGAGTGCACGGCTGCATGGACCGGGTCGATCTCAACGGCAGCTACAACGTCAAAGCCCGCCTGTTCGAAGCCAAGGGACATGCCGCCAGCCCCGGCAAAGAGATCTATTCCTATTGGTCGTGTCATCTGAATTCCTCCTACGGCGAGTAGAATCATCGCCTTTCGTACCAGGCGTGAAATTTACGCGATTCCGGATCAGATGTCGATCGGTTTTTTCGCAGGCCCACGAAGCGCCGACAAACGACGCTGGGAAAGCAGAGGCCCCTAGCTCTGATGACCAGCGTTAATTCTTCCTGGCCCTTGAGCTGAAGGCCCCCTCACCCCCCACTCTTCGGCAACAACGTATGCGGCGCCACCCCAAACGCCTTCCGAAACGCATGACTAAAATGCGAAAAATCCGAAAACCCAAACTCCAACGCCGCCTGCGAAACACTCCTGACCTGCCCACACTCAATAGCCGCCCGGCTAGCATTCAGCCTTTCCTTCCAAATCTCCGCCACCGGCGACTTCTGATGCCGAGCAAACGCCCGTGTCACCGTCCGCGTGGACACATGATGCGCCACCGCAATCGTCTCGATCGACAGCTCCGGCTCAGTCAAATGCCGTTGTATGTAGTTCATGATCCGCCCATACAGATCCAGCTCTTGATGGGTGGTCTTCAGGTCCTGCAGCTCCAGGCTGAGCACCAGCAAATCAATGATGGTGTTGGAGTAGCGCCGGGAGATGCCTTCATCCTGCAGCAGCGCGACTGAGCTGGCCGCCTGGCCGATCATCTGCCGCAGGGGGATCACGCCGGGGCGGGTTTCGTCGAGCACCAGTGCGGTGAAGTCGCCGATGCGCGGCAGGCGTTGGGCGAGCAGTGGGC
>Ga0308161_1005878_pt1 | contig 10589 bp, 14 predicted proteins | sample PhyFR2_FD_201034 | JGI IMG/M metagenome (GOLD analysis project Ga0308161, IMG submission 201034) | Phyllosphere microbial communities from UC Gill Tract Community Farm, Albany, California, United States - DLSLF.R2 | ecosystem: Host-associated > Plants > Phyllosphere > Unclassified | place: USA...
ACGGTCATGCGCCAGAGCGTGCGCAGCACCGCGCCGCCGGCCAGCAACGCTTCGTAGGGCAGACACGCGACCTGCGTGGCCGCGCGCAGCAACGACTGCAGCGTGCCGCGCCCGACCATGATGTAGTGCGCTTCCAGCGGCGTGTCGTCCGGAACGCTCAGCGCATCGCGCAGCATGCCGATCAGCGGCGGTGCGAACCACAGTGCCAGCACCCATGCCGTCCACGCAGCCGGTCTTTCGGCATACAGCCAGCCCGCCACCAGCAAGGCCAAGGCAGCGATCGGCACCAGGCTCCGGCGCAGGTTGTCCAGCAACTTGCCGCGCGACAGCAGGCTGAGCCGGTTGCGTTCCCATCCCGATCCCGGGCGCGGTGTCCACGGCATCAACCAGGGCAACAGCTGCCAGTCGCCGCGGATCCAGCGCGCACGGCGCTTGGCATCGGCGGCGTAGCGTTCGGGATAGTCCTCGTACAGGCGCGCATCGCTGACCAGGCCAGCACGGGCATAGCAGCCTTCCAGCAGGTCGTGGCTGAGGATGCGGTTCTCGGGCAGGCGGCCCTCGAGCGCATGCTCGAACGCTTCGACGTCATAGATGCCCTTGCCCACGAACGAGCCTTCGTCGAACAGGTCCTGGTAGACATCCGAGACCATGCGCGAGTACGGATCGATGCCGGGCTCGCTGCCGAACATCCGCGCAAACCGCGAGGTGCGGCGCGTGCCCAGACTGGTGCCGACGCTCGGCTGCAGGATGCCGTAGCCCTCCACCACGCGTTGCAGCGCCGGATCGAAACGCGGGCGGTTGAGCGGGTGCGCCAGGGTGGCGACGAAGGCGCGTGCGGCATCCCGCGGAAGCTGCGTGTCCGAATCCAGGGTGATGACGTAGCGGACGCCGACCAAGGCGGCCGTATCACCGACGGTGCGCATGAATGCGGCTGCATCGCCTTGGCGGAGCAGGGCGTTGAGCGCTGCCAGCTTGCCGCGCTTGCGCTCGTGTCCCATCCACACCCCTTCGCCCGGGTTCCATTGCCTGGGGCGGTGCAGCAGGTAGAAGCGATCGCCGCGCTCGGCCGCGTAGCGACTGTTCAGCTCCTCGATGCGCTCCGCGGCGTGCGCAAGCAGGGTGTCGTCCGTCGGCGTCTCGGCGGCCGCAGCGTCGAGGAAGTCCGTCAGCAGCACGAAGCGCAGCTGGGGATCGCGGTTGGCCAGGAAGCGGACCTCCAGCGCCTCGGTCAGGACATCGATGCCGTCGATACTGGACAGCATCGAGGGGACCGCGACCACGGTGGAGCAGGCGGCGGGGATACCTTCGCTGAAATCGAGCTTGGGCAGCGGCCTGGGCGTGACCAGTACCGTCGCCGTCCAGTTCACCAGGACGATGCCCAGCTCGCTGAACACCAGAAGCCCGAACAGCGCGGCCAGCCAGATGGGCACCGCGCCACTGCCCGATGCCAGCAGGCCGCCGGTGGCCACCACCGCCAGCAGGGCAATCGGCAGCAGGTACAGGGCAAGGGGCACGCGGTGCGCCAGTCGCCGGGCCTTGCGGTGCCGTGGCGCTGCCTCGGCCACTGCGTCGACGGTGGCCGAGGCGCCTTCGCCCACGAGCCAATAGCCCACGTGCGTACGTGGCCCATCGTGCGGCGCAGCCGCGCGTGCCAGATCCAGCGCGATGGTCGCAACGCGTTCTTCCGCAACGCGGCTACCGCGCGCGATCTTCTCTACGACGTGGCGATAGGCGTCGCGGGTGCCGAAATCCATCTGCGGATAGACGGCCATCGGGTCTTCCCGCAGCCGCTGCTCGACCACACTCATGTCTTCGACAAAGGTGCGCCAATCCATGGTGGAGAGGAAGCGCAGGCTGCCGATGCTGTTGCCGATGGAGACCTGGTCGGCCGCCTGCTGCTGGCCCTCGGCGGCGACCAGTTCGTCGATGCGCTGCCCGGCTGCGGCGGCCCACTGTTCCAGCCAGGCGATGGGCATGGCCCACGCGCCGCCGCGCCCCTGCAGCGAGCGGGTCAGCTCGGCGATGAAGGCACCGGTCAAGGGCGGCTCGGAGCGTGCCATGTCGGCCACCACGAGGACGACATCGGTCGGGGTGTCGGACGCCGCGCGATTGAGGTTGTCCGCCCATTGGGCAGCCAGGCCACGGTCCGTCCCGTCGCGCATCACCCGCGCAGCCATGCGCCGCAGATTCTCCAGCAGGGCCAGCCGCAGCATGATCGGAACGGCCCACAGTTCGCCCAGGCTCAGCGGCGCGAGCGACTGGTACGAGGCGATGAAACGGCCCAGCGTATCGCCGTCAATGCGGCCATCGCCATGCGCGATGGCCTGCATCGACAGCTCATACACCCGCGGCAACCCGGCCGAGGGGCCGGCGACCAGCGAAGGCAACTGCCGGCTGTAGCCGCGCGGCAGGTGGCGTCGCGCGGTCTGGATCTGTTCTTCGATCAGGTAGTAGTTGTCGAGCAGCCATTCCCCGGCCGGGGTCACCGGCCGCTGTTCGCGCACTACGTTGCTCAGCAGCGTGTTGGCATCTTCCAGGACACGCTCGTTGGCCTGCAGGCGATCGAGCAGGCGCTCTGCGCCAGGACGCATCCGCACCCGGTGTTGGCGCGCGAGTGCGCGGCCGTACACCTCCATCTGTTCAACGCTGTACAGCGCCGCACGCAGTGGGACCTCGGTGGCTTCGATGGCCGGGACCGAGGCCTGGCGCTCACGCCAGCGCCAACGGACAAGACGACGCAGGCGGAGCCAACGACCAAAAAGACGGCGAAAGTGGGGCATAGGTTACCGAGGGGGGCAGGTCGCGTCCTTGCATAGTTGCATTCGGGGTGGCGTGATAGCTGTGAAGGTGGGGAGAGGTCGAGCGGCCCGGGTGGCCGTGGCGAAACCTCAGGCCGTCGGTACAGTGCAGCCGGCAATCGTCAGCGGCCTGTAGGTTCGAGGGCAGGGCAGTGCCGACTACCCACCACAACGAGGGGCATGAATGGGATTACGCTGTATCCAAGGACTTCAACTGGTCAGTCAACAGGCGAGTCAGGCTACGGCGCGCAAAGTACCCCTGCAGCTGGCGTGCTTTGACGGTTCTTGCTCTCAGTCGAGCGCTGCCACCGGCGCGTTGCTCGATCCGGTAGCAGCGCGAAGCGCCACACAGCTCTGCCTGGCTCGCCGTGACTGTCACCACGGTGACTTCCAGACTGGTGAAGGCGTTCTCGGCGGCGATGTCGGGGTTCTCCATGCTGGCGCGCTCGATCAAGGTCCGGAATCGCCCCAGGTCTCGTTCGCCGCCGCTGCTGAGCGCACCCACGTTGGTCGCACGGCGGACATCGTCGTCGTCGCCGGGAATCGCTTGGCTCCAACGCTCTGTGCGTTCGGGAATGATCGCGCGGACCACCTTCCCAGTAGGCTCAATCAGGTCGATGACCACATCGAGCAGGTAGACCGGTTCAAGCCCCAGATTGGTCACGAAGCAGTGCGCATCCAGGTCTTTGCCCGCGCCCGACGTGATCAGGATGGAAGGACGCTGCTGGCGGCGGTAGCTGCGCAGGAAGAAATTCAGATAGACGACCCAGATCAACGCCGTCACGCAGGTCATGGCTGCGGTTATCAGTGGGGCGAAATGAAGCAGGTTCTGAAGCACGTTGAGGCTGATCCGGTCGAGTCGACGCATGTAACCACTGATACTCATCATCGCCCTTGAACCGCTTGCGTCCTGTGAAGCGCCTGGCAGCAGCCTTGCCGCTCGGTTCGATGTGACCTGTCACGGCCGCCGCAGCTATGATGCCACCAGCTATAGGGGGCTACATGGACGTGAGAGCTATTCTGTTGCTGGTCGCTATGGCTGCCGGCCCGGCATCTGCACAGCAGGTGCATAAGTGCGTTGAAGGTGGGAAGACCAGTTACCAATCTGCACCGTGCGCCAACAGCGTGCCTCAAAAGACGTGGGATGCCACGCCGCAATACGACACATACGAAAACCAGCTGCGCCTGGAGCGTATACGGCAGGACATGCGTCAGCGTGATCAACGGCAGTCTTACCAGGCATCGTCTGGTGGTGGTGTCAGGGGTGTGGTGGTCAGCCAGTACAAAGAGCCTGATCGCTGCCAAGCGGCCAAAGATCATCGGGATGCGGTCTACCGTGCAGCTGGCATCAAGCGTTCGTTTGAGCTTAGTCGGCAGATGGACGACAAGGTTTACGCCGCCTGCAAGTGACGGCGTGTTGGGGCGATGCCTATGGCGATCAAGGTGGGGCCGGTCAGGTCGTGGCCCGTGCATCAAAGCTCGTTTTTCCGTGGAGCGGCGATGAGGCAAGAGCGATGCTAGTAGGAGCTTGAGCAGGCCCAAGTGGTACCTCACTACGGCCGTCAGCGGCTTTACATAATATACATTCCGGCCTTAGCCGATCCCGGCGAAGCCGTTGCAGCAGTAGGCGTTGCGCCGAATCCTACGGCCATCAGCACCAACATGGCCACACTCGCCAGCTTTTGCGCAATTCGACTCCAAGCCGCCTTTTCGTCGGCTGAGTTGCTGCGCTCGGCCATCACCACGGCCGACCACATTTCCGGACTGTCGCCGATGTCAACGGCCATGCGTTCGACGTAGTGGATTTCTGCGTTTTTCCCTTGTTTCCAGAGGGAAACCGTCGCGCGCGACACACCCAATGCGATAGCTCCAGCGTTGTCACTCTGGATTTTCTGCACGTGCTTCCACCGGCAGAAAAGGTCGTAGCTGGCGCTCATTGTCGATACCTACTTGACAGGGGTGTATAGGGGTACTTTACAGTTCGCCCCGGTGTCGAGGAATGCTTGACACCACCCCGTCCCGGCTCCCCTAGGCCGTGGCGGGGGTTCTAGGGGCTGGGGGCAGGGGTAGGGGATGCACGGATACATGTTCGCCGTAGCGGCCGTTGCAGCGCTCAGCGTTGTGATCGGAATTGCACGTCTCGTTGCGTGGGTCATTGACCGCCGAGAAGAGCAGGGCACCAAGGCAATCCGTGACGCCGCATTCGTCGCCCAGGCACGCGCTGAGGTGCGCGATGTCTGACTCGCTTTCGTGCACCTCACCCGACCTTTTGGCGCATGGCGACGGCGTTGTCATCGTGTTCTCGCTGCTCATGGCTTCTGTCCTCATCGGCTGGCTGTGGGGCGTCCTGACCTCGTGGCTCGCCTTGCCTTTGGATCGCGCCTATCGCTGGATCTGGCGGCTACCCGAGTGCAAACCCGGCCACTGCTTCTGCCGACGCACCTGCATCTGTCTGATTCAGGAGCCGCTGGAATGATCATGTCCCCCGCAGAGATGCTGCCGTTCTTCGTCGGCCTCGTAGCGATCTTCTTCGTCGGCTTCTTGCTGCAAAGGCGCAAGAAATGAGCGGCCATTGCAACTTCTGCGGTGAGCCAACCGTCTACTTCTTCGCAGGCGGTCTTTGTGCTGCCTGCACCGGCAAGAACGCCCGCATCAAGCTGGAAGGGATGACGCCTGCGCCGCTTCCTGAGCTTGCCGCATTCGATGACGCCATAGGCGTGATGCATGCCTCTGCACGCCGCACCGAGATGGCTACGGCCAAGGTGCAGCAGCACGGATTTTCGGCGGCGGCCGGAGGCCGACGCCTTGGGCTTGTCCATTCTTCAACAAGTGACACGCACCGCGTGTCGATGACGCTTGATCCGAATCACATCAGGGCACTGCGTCTCAAGAAATCAATCATCACGGGTGCAAGGCTCCATGACCAAGAGGCGAAAGCAGGATCATTCCGTGGCGCGTGGTACATGCTCACCACGACTTACCGAAATGGAAGTGACGCTGGCCCTCGTGACATTAGCGAGGCACTTAAACGCGTCCGGGGCTTCTTCAATCGAGCTGTACGACTACGATTCCGGAGCTACCGTCCGCGTTTCCGTTACCTCTGGTGCGGCGAACTCACTCAGGCCGGTGTCCCCCATTACCACGTCCTGATCTGGATCCCTCGCGGAATCTTCATTCCGAAGCTGGATCGTCAGGGCTGGTGGCCGCACGGCCATACGCAAATCCAGAAAGCCCGCAACGCTGTGGGCTACCTCGCGAAGTACGCGAGCAAATTTGTTCCCGACATGGCCGCAGCGTTCCCCAAGGGATTCCGCACGCACGCTATCGGCGGACTCAACGAAGAATCAAAGCGTGAGTTGCGGTGGTGGAAAGCCCCGAAAACCGCACGCGAAGTACTCGGCGCACTTGCCGATATCCGCAAAGCCCTGGGCGGCTACGTGGACAAGATCACCGGCGAATTCTGGCCCTCGCCGTGGAAGGTCATCACAGACAGGGGCCGGATCATCGTTTGGAAAATGGAGCTACCCGCATGAGCAAGATCATCATCCGCACCGCCGTCTCACACCCGCGTTCGATCCGCGGCAAGAATAACGGCCCGAGCTTCAACTTCAATGAGCAGAACGCCGCGATCATGAAGGATGGCGAGGACTTCCCGCATCCATTCCGCATCCGCTTGGATGACGGTCAGCCGCCGTACCCGGTGGGTGAGTACACCGTCGACGGTTCCAGCTTCGTAGTGGGCCAGTACGGCGATTTGCAGATGGGTCGTCGCGTCGTGCTGGTTCCGATTCCGTCCGCTCCGGCCGCCGCTTCGGCTGGTCGCAGCGCTTCGGCCGCCTGACATGGCGCGGTACGTCTACGAGTGCTTGCAGTTCGACCAGCAGACCGGCACCTGCACGCAAGCCGCATTCGTGCCGCGCACCGATTTTCCCGATCTGACACTTGCCCAGGTCGGGCAACTCTGGTCCGCGATCGCTGTGTGCTTCGCAGTGTCGTGGGGCTGGAAGCAACTAGGCAGGACCATTCGTTCATGACCTCAAAAACTGGAGAAGCACAATGGAATTCGATGTCGGCCCCGCTGTAACCGCCCTTGTGGGCATCACCGCTGGCATCAGCCTGATCGGTGCCGCAAAGCTGACTCCCGCCGCCGTCGCGGTGGGTTGGAAGTGGCTGAAGGCGACCATCTTCGGCTGATAGTGCAACACGGGGCCGGGCAATCCGGCCCCTTCTTTAAGGGGAAATCGTGATGCTTGGTTTGTTCATTCTGGCTGTTGGCACGGTGGCTCTTTACATCCTCTTCGGGGATTGAACGTGCAGCACTTCCGCGGTTTAACAACCATCATCTTGGCCTGCTTCGCGCTGCTTTCGTGGTCGCCGCGTGCGTACGCAGTTGACATTGGTGATGCCATGCAGCAGTGCCAGAACAGTTCTGTCTTCAACTCCAGCAATTCGACTAAGAGCTGCGTTGATCTGGGAAAGCAAGCAAGCACAGGGCAGTGCCGCGTGGGGCTTGGCGCGAAGAGCGGGGGTTACATCAGATTTGACCCGTACAGCTGTAACGAGAATTGCTCTGCGCGTCCGGAAGAGATGGGTTGGAAGGGAAGTGGCTCTAGCGGCACGGGGGCGGTATGTCACAACGGCTGCGCATATGAGGGGTCCGTGTATGCAGGCTCGCCGACTGGCCGGCTTTTCACCGCTACGGGAAACGTCTGCATGAAGACGGACCTTCCTGCCCCTGAGGCTGCTGATCCCGGCGATGGAGACGGCGGCGGTAGTGGTGAAATCCCCGGCGATGGTGGTGGAGATGGTGGTGGGGGTGGAGATGGCTCGGGTCCAGGCAACGGCGGCGGCGACGGTGGTGGCGGCGGAGGCGGTGATGGGGACGGCGACGGCGACGGGGACGGGGACGGGGATGGTGGCGGCAATCCCGGCGGAGAGCAGCCCAACGTGCCCTCTCCGGAGTACGAAGGAGACATCCCTTTTCCGTGGCTTGATGGACAGATTCCGTCGAGCAGTGAAGGGCAGTGGAGCAGTGGCCTCGGTAATGGCTCTTGTCCTGCCCCGAAGACGGTGTCGGTAGGCATCGGCGGATACGCGACGAGTGTCGAATTCTCCTTCAGGCCGCTGTGTGACTTCGCGATTCTGATCCGGGGTCTTGTGCTGGCTATCTCTGCCGTTGTATCGGCCTACATCATCGCGGGAGTTCGTCGCTAATGCCTTGGCTTGCATCCTTCCTAACGTCCCTTCTTGGCAACTCATTGGCTCGTGTGCTTACCGGTGCTGGGATTGGCCTCGTTACCGGCGCTACGCTGCTGCCTATTGTCAAGTCAGCCTTGAATCTGATCGTTTCTAAGTTCGGCGGCATCCCCGGGGACATGGCGAATGTGATCCTCCTCTCGGGATTCGGAGAGGGTCTGTCGCTCATCGGATCTGCCATCGTTACTAGGGTCGGCATCGATGCCGCCAAGGTGGCAGTAGCAAAAGGAGCCAAGAAATGATGTACCTAATTTCCGGTCAGCCCGGCAACGGGAAGACCTTGCGCGCACTGTCGTTTATGCGCGAGACCTATGAGGCCAACATGGCCCAGGTCAAGGAAGGAAAGGCCGAGCCGCGCCGGTTCTTCACCAACGTCGCGGGCGCTACCTGCGAGGAAAACCCGCAAGCCTTTCCGTGGGTGGAGAGGATTCCGGAACACAACGACTGGACCAAGCTCCCCGATGGATCGTTCGTGCTGTATGACGAGGCCCATTCGGACGGAAATACCACCGGCCTTGAGCGCTACGGCAAGTTGTTCCCCTCGACCGGCAAGCCCGGTGAGTCGGACGATCCACGAATCCGCTCGATGTCCACGCACCGGCACCGTGGCTTCGACCTCGTATTCGTGACGCAGTGGCCCAGTAAGATCCATCATCAGGTGCGCACGCTGGTTGGCTCTCACGTGCATATGAATCGTGCATTTGGCTTGCAGCGCGCTGGCGTCCTGACGTGGGGCAGGGTGCAGCCCGATCCTTATGACGAGCGTCAACGTGAAAAGGCTGAGGAGGAGATTTGGACGTATCCAAAGGACGTATACCCGCGTTACCGCAGCGCCACGGTGCACACGGCCAGTCACAAATTCAAGGTACCTGCCAAGGTCTGGCAGGCTCTCTCGATGGTGATCATGTTCGTGGCTGTTCTATGGGCCGGGTGGTACTTCTTCGTCAAGCCGAGCGCTAAGACCGAACAGCCTAAGGAGAGTGCTGCAGAAAGCGCGCCGGCGGCGGCTCTTGCCCTGGCGCCCGTGGGCGCGGGCGAGCCGGCGGCGCAAACCACCTTGTCACCTGATGAGTACGCAAAGCGTCAACTGCCCCGAATCCCCGCACAACCATGGTCAGCGCCACTGTTCGATGATCGTTCGGTTGTTTCGTCGCCCGAGCTTTACTGCATGTCGTCAGGGGAGGGCGCTGATACCACCTGTACGTGCCTCACTGAGCAAGGTACCAAGGCTCCTGTGAAGCTCGACATGTGCAAGCACCTTGCGCGTCACGGCCCTTCATATAACCCCTATCGCGCGCCTAGGGAGCCTTCCTCCAGTTCCACCGCAATGGCCTCAACCGAGCATTTTGGCGGTGGCGAGACGCGCACACAGGGTGGGCCTGTCGGTGCTGTGATCGGGGTAGCCAATCGGGCTATGGGAACATTCCCCGAGTCGGCACAGAACCGCTACAGCGGCAATTAGCGTGACCCACGACGTGTTAGCACGGTTCGTTGATTTGTTTCCAGCCGTTCTCCACACGCTCAAACCTGCGCCCCTGCATGCACCTCTCATTCGGTCGTAATGGTGCTGGCCGGTGTTCCTGTTGAACTGGCACCGGTCGATTCACCACACCCGGTAGCTTTTTCAGTTCGGCATCGAGCTGTCGTGATACCTGCTGCATTTGGTATCGCGTGTAAGCCGCTTCGATCAGGCTGTGGGCAGAGAGGGCCAAGAACACCCCTAAGCCCACCTGCCACCAGATCGTGTGAATGGCGTCCGCTGTCCTGTGGTCAGTCAATTCCGTTCCCCGGTGAATGGTCCGCGCATTCTAGCCGGGGTGTAGGGGCTGAGCCCCTACGGTTACGCCTTCAACCTGCTGACCGCCCGAAGTGGCGATCGCGGAACTCGCCCAAGTCAACAACGACGACCTTGACCATTTGGCGCTGACCGGCTTTTCGTTGACCGTCCTCGGCCTTGCGCCGGGAGGCGAACCCGGCGACCCTCAGTTCCATCTGGTCCCGCCACGCCAGACCGGCAATACGTTCCGGGGTCATCCGGTCACCGTCAGGGCTGACGAGGTAGTTGCCACGGATGCTCCAGCCCGAGAACGGGCCGCTTAGGTACTGGCACATGCATCAATGCTCGCTTTGTCCTTGGAACCACGGAGAGGCAAGAGAGATGCCAGCAGCAGGCGGATCAGGCCCGCGTAGTACCGTCCAACGTTTAACATAATATACATTATGCGAAATGACGTTTGGCAGTCTGAGACTGGTCTGGCTGTGGATCCGAGTCTTGCCTCCCTTGACGAAGCAGGTAAATCTGCAACCCGGCGCCACGTAAATCTGCAATTACTTCAAGCAAAGTGCGTTCAAAGACGGCGCAGCAGTTCGTTTGTGTTCCCACAATGGCAGCTCGATCCAGCCGTGCTTCTGGACATGGGAAGCGCCAGAATGGCCAACAGGTAATAGCTGCTGGCCCACGCAATGATCTGGCCCACTCCCAGCGCAACGATCAGCCGGGGCAGCTTTTGCGGCTGCTTGGACGCGCTTTGCATG
>Ga0308161_1005879_pt1 | contig 10588 bp, 4 predicted proteins | sample PhyFR2_FD_201034 | JGI IMG/M metagenome (GOLD analysis project Ga0308161, IMG submission 201034) | Phyllosphere microbial communities from UC Gill Tract Community Farm, Albany, California, United States - DLSLF.R2 | ecosystem: Host-associated > Plants > Phyllosphere > Unclassified | place: USA...
TCCCCGAGTGGTACGCGACGATGTTCTCCGGCTTCTACCTGGCGCTGCTGCTCATCCTCGCCGCGCTGATCCTGCGCGGGGTGTCGTTCGAGTACCGGCACCAGAACAAGCACCTGGCGTGGAAGCGTCGGTTCGACCTGATGATCGTGGTCGGCAGCGCGGTGCCGTCGTTCCTCTGGGGCGTCGCGTTCGGCAACGTCGTCCGGGGGATCCCGATGGACTCCGGACACAACTACACCGGCACGCTGTTCGACCTGCTCAACCCCTTCGCACTGCTCGCCGGTGCCACCACGCTGCTGGTCTTCTTCACCCACGGCGTCGTGTTCGTGGCGCTGAAGACCGAGGGCGAGATGCGCGAGCGGGCGATGCGCCTGGCGAAGCGCGCCGGCGTGGTCACGATCGTCGTCGCGGCGGTCTTCCTGGTCACGATGGCGCTCGTCCGGTCCACCCCGACGTCGCTCGTGCTCTCCGCCGTCGGCGCCGTGGCCCTGGTCGTCGCGGTCCTCTGTGCCGCACGCGGCCGGGAGGGACGTGCCTTCGCCCTGATGGCCGTCACCATCGCGGCGGTCGTCCTGGCGATGTTCACCGCGGTGTTCCCGGACGTCATGCCCGCCACGAACGACCCGGCGAACAGCTTGACCGTCGCCAACGCCTCGTCCGGCACGTACACGCTGACGGTGATGAGCTGGGTCGCGCTGGTCTGCATCCCGCTCGTGCTCGCCTACCAGGCGTGGACGTACTGGGTCTTCCGCAAGCGGGTCTCGCGCGCCACCGTCGCGCAGGCCGCGCACTGACCAGGAGGCACGTGTGAAGCCGCTCGACCCCCGCCTGCTCCGTCTGTCCCGGACGGCACGCGGCTTCGTCGTGGCCGCCGCCGGCACCGGCGCGGTCCGGACGATCGCGACCATCTCGATCGCGTGGGGGATCGCGGCCGCCGTGACCCAGGTCGTCGACGCGGTCCGTGCCGGTGTCGTCCCCGCGACGTTCGCCGGGACGCTCGCGCTGCTCGGCGGTGCGTTCCTGCTGCGGGCGGTCGCGTCCTGGGCGACGGACGACCTCGCCGCCCGCGCGGGTGCTCGCGTGAAGAGCGAGCTCCGCGCCGCCGTGCTCCGGCGCGCGGCCGACCGGGGCCCCGGGTGGCTCGCCGGTCGGTCGAGCGCCGGCTTCGCCACCACGCTCGGCCCCGGGCTCGACGCGCTCGACGCCTACTTCGGCCGCTACCTGCCGCAGCTCGCCCTGACCGCGGTCGCGACCCCGATGCTGCTCGTCGCGATCGGGTCCGGCGACCTGACGAGCGCGGTCGTGATCGTGTGCGCGATGCCGGTCATCCCGGTGTTCATGGTCCTCATCGGCCTCGCGACCCGCTCGCTGCAGCAGCAGCAGGCGGACGCGCTCGCCCGACTCGGCGGGGCCTTCACCGAGGCCGTCGAGGGACTCGCGACCCTCAAGGTCTTCGGCCGGGCCCGCCGCCAGGTCGGTCGCATCGGACAGGTCACCGACGAGTACCGCCGGGGCACGATCGGCGTGCTCCGGCTGTCGTTCGTCAGCGGCTTCGCCCTCGAGCTCGCCGCGAGCCTGTCCGTCGCGCTCGTCGCGGTGTCGATCGGCATCCGGTTGGTCGACGGCTCGCTCGGCCTCGGTGCGGCGATGTTCGTGCTGGTCCTCGCCCCGGAGGCGTTCGCCCCGCTCCGGCAGGTCGGCGCCGACTTCCACGCGGCCCAGGACGGGGTGGCGGCGTCGCAGGCCGTCCTCGACGTGCTCGACGACCCGGACGGGTCGGCTCCGGAGGGTCCCACTCCGGTGGGTTCGGCTCCGATCCGGTCGGACTCCGCCGCCCTCGTCCTCGCCGGACTCACCGTGCGCCGCGCCGACACCAGCATCGGGCCGGTCGACCTCACTGCCCCGGCCGGCACCGTCGTCGCCATCGCCGGCCCGAGCGGCTCCGGCAAGTCCAGCCTGATCGCCGCGATCCGCGGGGTCCTGCCCGCCGACGGCACCGTCACCGTGCCCGGCCGCGCCGACCTGTCGGTCCGTGACCGCACCTCCTGGGTCGACCAGCGTCCGCGCCTGGTGCGCGGCACGGTCGCCGAGAACGTCGCGCTCTCCGCCGACCCGGACACGGCCGACGTGCGCACCGCACTCGGTGCGGTGGGGCTGGGAGTCGACCCGGGCCTCCCGGTCGGCAGCGGCGGGTCCGGACTGTCCGGCGGCCAGGCCCAGCGTGTCGCCGTCGCCCGCGGCCTGTACCGCGCGGCCCGGCAGCAGACGCCGCTGGTGCTCCTCGACGAGCCGACGTCGGCCCTCGACGCCGAGTCCGAGGCGCAGGTCGTCGCCGCCGTCCGCCGCCTGGCGGACGCGGGGGCGGTCGTCGTCGTCGCGAGCCACCGTCCGGCCGTCGTGGCCGCGGCCGACGTCGTCGTCGCGATCGGCGCCTCCGGCTCCGTCACGGTCTCGTCCCGGCGATCCACCCAGGAGGTGTCCGCATGACCAACACCACCGGCCGGGAGGCCCGCACCCGGTCCGTCCTGCGACTCGCCCTGCCCCGTGGTCGCGGCTGGACCAAGGCCGTCGCCGCCGGCGTGCTCAGCGCGCTCTGCGGCGTCGCCCTGCTCGCGGCGAGCGGCTACCTCATCACCCGGGCCGCCGAGCACCCGCCGATCCTCTACCTGACGCTCGTCATGGTCGGCGTCCGCGCCTTCGCACTCGGGCGTGCCGTCTTCCGCTACGTCGACCGGCTGGCCGGGCACGACGCCTCGTTCCGGCAGCTCGCCGTCGTCCGCACCGAGATGTACCGACGGCTCGCCTCGGTCGCACCCGCCGGGCTCGGGTCGACCGGGCGTGGCGACCTGATGACCCGGCTCGTCACCGACACCGACCGGCTGCAGGACCTGCCGATCCGGGTCGTCGGACCGCTCGTGTCGGCGGGCGTCACCGCACTGCTCTCCGTCGTCGCCGTCGCGTTCGTCTCCGTGCCGGCCGCCCTCGTGCTGCTGCTGGCGCTCGGCGTGGCGGCCCTGGTCGGGACCCTCGTGACCGCCGCCGTCGCCCGCCGCTCGGACGTCGAGACCGCGGCCGACCGGGGGCGCGTCGCCGACCTGGTCCTCGACACGGTCCGCACGCTCGACGTCTTCGTCGCCTACGGCACGCTGGAGGAACGACTGACCCACATCGCGCGTCTCGACGACCGGGTCACCCGGGCGGTTCGCCGCCGGGGTGCCGTCGAGTCACTCGTCGGTGCGCTCGTCGGGCTGGTCGGCGGGGTCGCGGTCATCGGTGTGCTGGCCGTCGGCGCCCCGGCCGTCGTCAGCGGCGCCCTGGACGGTCCGCTCTGGGCGCTGGCGGTGTTCGTGCCGCTCGCCCTGTTCGAGGTCGTCGGCGGGGTCCCGCTCGCCGTCCTGACGCTCCGGCGTGTCCGGGCGGCCGCCGACCGGGTCGAACAGGTCGTCCCCGCGGAACTGCCGGCCGGACTCGTGCCGGAGCCCGAGGACCCCGTCGATGCCGACGAGCTCGTCGCGCCGGCCGCCGTCGCCGTCCGGGTCCGTGACCTGTCCGTCCGTTGGCCGGGCGCGTCGACCCCGGCGGTCGACGGGGTCTCGTTCGACCTGCAGCCCGGCGAGGTCGTCGTGCTCAGCGGCCCGAGCGGGTCCGGCAAGACGACCCTCGTGGACGCCCTCGTCCGCTTCGTCGACCACACCGGCAGCTACACCCTGGACGGGACGGAGGCGCGGGACCTGCACCCCGACGCCGTCCGCGCCCGCATCGGGCTGATCGAGCAGGACCCGTTCGTCTTCGACCAGTCCGTCCGGCAGAACCTGCTCTTCGCCCGCGAGACCGCGACCGACGACGAACTGCTCGCCGTGCTCGACCGGGTCGGGCTCGGCGACTGGGTCCGCCGACGTGGGGGACTCGACGCCGGAGTGGGGGAGCGCGGCTCGCTCGTGTCCGGTGGACAGGCCCACCGACTGGCACTGGCCCGCGCGCTCCTGCACGCGTTCCCGGTCCTGGTGCTCGACGAACCGACCGCCGACATCGACCCCGACCTCGGCGACAGCGTGCTCCGCGACCTCGTGACGACCGCCCGCGCGGCCGGACGGACCCTCCTTGTCGTGTCGCACGTGCCGGTGCCCGCCGACCTCGTCGACCGGACCCTGCGGATGCGGGGCGGACGCCTGCTCGACGGGTGAGCCGACGCACGGACGCGGGACGGGCCTCCCGGCTTGTATCGTTGACGACCGTGACCATCGAGCAGCACGTCGAGGACCCGCACACCTACGACTTCCGGCGCATCCAGCAGAAGTGGCAGGCGCGGTGGGAAGAGCTCGGCCTCTTCACCGCCGACCCCGACGACAAGCGCCCGCGCAAGTACATCCTCGAGATGTTCCCGTACCCCTCCGGCGACCTGCACATGGGCCACGCCGAGAACTGGGCGCTCGGGGACTTCGTCGCGCGCTACTGGCGCCAGCAGGGCTTCAACGTGCTGCACCCGATCGGCTGGGACTCGTTCGGCCTGCCCGCCGAGAACGCCGCCATCAAGCGCGGGGTCGACCCGAAGGAGTGGACCTACGCGAACATCGCGCAGCAGAAGGCCTCCTTCAAGCGCTACGCCCCGTCGTTCGACTGGTCGACCGAGATCCACACCTCGGACCCCGAGTACTACAAGTGGAACCAGTGGCTGTTCCTCAAGATGTACGAGAAGGGCCTGGCGTACCGGAAGGACAGCTGGGTCAACTGGGACCCGGTGGACCAGACCGTCCTGGCCAACGAGCAGGTCCTGCCCGACGGCACCTCGGACCGCTCCGGCGCCGTCGTCGTCAAGAAGAAGCTGACGCAGTGGTACTTCAAGATCACGGACTACGCGGACCGGCTGCTCGACGACCTGAACCAGCTCGAGGGCCGGTGGCCGTCGAAGGTCATCGCGATGCAGCGCAACTGGATCGGCCGCTCGGTCGGCGCGGACGTCGACTTCGTCATCGAGGGCCGTGACGAGCCGGTCACCGTGTTCACCACGCGCCCGGACACCATCCACGGCGTGACCTTCCTGGTCGTCGCCCCGGACTCCGACCTGGCCGCCGAACTCGTCGCGGACCCGTCCGTCGACGACGCCACCCGTGCCGCGTTCCAGGACTACCTGGTCGCGACACAGAAGACCTCGGACATCGACCGGCAGAACGCCGACCGCCCGAAGACGGGTGTGCCGCTCGGCCGCTGGGCGATCCACCCGCTGACCGGGGAACGCCTGCCGCTCTGGGCCGCCGACTACGTGCTGGCCGACTACGGCCACGGCGCCGTGATGGCCGTGCCCGCACACGACCAGCGCGACCTGGACTTCGCCCGGGCCTTCGACCTGCCCGTCAAGGTCGTCGTCGACACCAACGCCGCCGTGACCGGTGCGATCCCCGTCATCCCGGAGGGGGCGACGCTCGACGACTTCGACGTCCCCACGCTCGACCCGGTCGCCACCGGCGAGGCCCTGACGGGTGCCGGTCGGATGATCAACTCCGGGCCGCTCGACGGAATGAGCAAGCAGCACGCCATCACCGCGGCGATCAGCCTGCTCGACGAGCGGGGCACCGGTCGCGCCGCCAAGACCTACCGTCTGCGCGACTGGCTCATCTCGCGTCAGCGCTTCTGGGGCACCCCGATCCCGATCATCCACGGCGAGGACGGCACCGAGTACCCGGTGCCGGAGGACCAGCTGCCCGTCGTGCTGCCCCCCACCGAGGGCCTCGACCTGAAGCCCAAGGGCACGTCGCCCCTGGGCGGCGCGACCGACTGGGTGAACGTCCCGAACCCGGTCGACGGCACGCCCGCCAAGCGCGACGCCGACACGATGGACACGTTCGTCGACTCGTCGTGGTACTTCCTGCGCTTCCTGTCCGCGAACGACGACACGCAGGCCTTCGACCCGGCGCTCGTCAACAAGTGGGCACCCGTCGACCAGTACATCGGCGGCGTCGAGCACGCGATCCTGCACCTGCTCTACGCGCGCTTCGTCACGAAGGTGCTCTTCGACCTCGGCTACCTCGACTTCACCGAGCCGTTCTCGGCGCTGCTCAACCAGGGCATGGTGCTCTCCGGCGGCTCGAAGATGTCGAAGTCGAAGGGCGGCGTCTCGCTCGGTGACGAGCTCGACGCCCACGGTGTCGACGCGATCCGCCTGGTGATGGGCTTCGCCGGACCGCCCGAGGACGACATCAACTGGGAGGACGTCTCGCCGGCGGCCTCCGCCCGGTTCCTGGCACGTGCCTACCGGATCGCCGTCGACGTCACCTCGACGCCCGACGCCGTCTGGTCCACCGGTGACCGCACCGTCCGGCAGGCGACGCACCGCTTCCTGGCGGACGCCCCTGGGCTCATGGAGTCGTTCAAGTTCAACGTCGTGATCGCGCGGCTCATGGACCTGGTGAACGTCACCCGCAAGGCGATCGACAGCGGCCCCGGTGCCGCCGACCCCGCCGTCCGCGAGGCCGCTGAGACCATCGCCCTCGGCCTCAGCGTCTTCGCGCCCTACACCGGCGAAGAGATGTGGCAGACGCTCGGGTACGACGCCCCGGTCGCGACGTTCGGGTGGCGGAAGGCCGACCCGACGCTGCTCGTGCAGGAGACCCTGACGGCCGTCGTGCAGGTCAACGGCAAGGTGCGCGACTCGTTCGAGGTGTCGAAGTCGATCGAGGCCGACGAGCTCGAGCAGCTCGCGCGGTCGTCGCACGCGGTGCAGCGGTACATCGGGGACCGGGAGATCGTGAAGGTCATCGTCCGGGCGCCGAAGCTGGTCAACATCGCGATCAAGGGGTAGTCGGCTCCGGGGGCTGGTTCCGCTGGGGTCGGTCCGCTTCGGTCGGTCCCGCTGGGGCCGGTCCCGCTGGGGCCGGTCCCGCTGGGGCCGGTCCTCGGGGGCTGGTTCCTCCACAACTGGCGGGGTGCGGGCGCTCTCCACAGCTGTGCCTGACCGTGCCCGGTCGACCGGCCGGGCTCCCTAGCGTCTCGGGACATGTCCCGGTTCACGCTGTCTCCCCGCGCTGCCCTCCTGCTGGTGGGGGTCGTCGGCGTGCTCGCGCTCGGGGTCATCGTCTCCGGGTGGTGGGGCGGCGGTCGTGGGGGTGGCACGGACGAGCCCGGAGTGTCCATCGTCACGGGAGCGCCGACCGCTGGGACCCCGGGTCCGCCCGGGACGGCGTCGGCGCCTTCCTCGGCGCCTGCTTCGGCACCCCCGGCTGCGTCCGGGTCGGCGTCCGCAGCGCCGGACGTCGCCGTGCTGTACGTCGTCGGGGCGGTCGAGCATGCCGGGGTCGTCCGCGTCGCCGCCGACGCCCGGGTGACGGACGCCGTGACGGCTGCCGGGGGAGCAGCTGCGGACGCCGACCTGTCTCGCCTCAACCTGGCGCGCCCGGTGGTCGACGGGGAGCGGCTGTACGTGCCGCGGATCGGCGAGGCGGAGGTGCCCGCCGAGTTGCCGCCCGGCGGTGGTGCCGGTGCTGGTGCCGGTGCCGGCGGCTCGGGGTCTGGGGCCGACGGGGCGGGTGGCGGTGCGGGAGCGGCTGCGCAAGTCGTGGACCTCAACACCGCGGACGCCACCGCGCTCGAGACACTGCCCGGGATCGGCCCGGCTCTGGCGGAGCGGATCCTCGCCTGGCGCGACGAGCACGGCGGCTTCCGGTCGGTCGAGGACCTGCTCGAGGTCAGCGGCATCGGCGAGGGCCGGTTCGCCGAACTGCAGGACCGGGTGACGGTGTGAGCGCCCCGGCCGCGCTCAGGGCCGTTCCGACGCCGACGCCGGCGCCGACTCAGACTCAGACTGTGTCCGGTGCCGCGCTCGGTGGCGCGTTGCGGCCGTCGCTGGCCGACCTCCGGCTCGCCGGGCCGGCGGCGGTGACGTGGATCGTCGTCGCGGTGCTCGTCGGCGAGCCGGACGCGGTCGGGCCGGTAGCGGCCTCCGCGGCCGTGGTCGGACTGGCGTCGCTCGTCGTGCTGCTCCGGCCCGGGCTGTCCGTGCCGGTGCGGGCGGTCGCAGCGCTGGTGCTCACGACGGCCCTGCTGGTCGCGCTGACGGCCGCAGCGGTCGCCGCCGGGCAGGAACACCGACTGCCGTCGATCGTGCGGCAGACGGCCGGTCACAGCCTGGAGGCCCGTGTCCGGCTCGACCGCGACCTCACGCCGGGCGACCGGTCCGTGGTCGGGACGATCGAGGCGGTGGTGGGGCGTGCCTCCCGGTCGGACGGCCTGCGGGTGCCGGTCCGGCTCGTCCCCGCGCTCGACGAACCGCGGCGAGCCGTGCTGGCGGCCGGGACGGTCGTCTCCGTCCGCGGTCAGCTACAGCGCGACGAACCCGGTTCCACGACCAGCGTCGTGCTCTTCGCTCGCGGAGCCGTCGCGACGCGGGCCGGACCGACCGGGGTCCTCGGCGCCAGCTCGGACGCCCGAGCGGCGTTCGTCGCCGTCACCGCGGACCTGCCGGAGCCGGGCGGGCCGCTCCTCCGCGGGCTCGCGATCGGGGACCGGTCCGGGCTCGACGCCGAGACGGAGCAGGCGATGGAGACCTCGGCGCTGACCCACCTGACGGCGGTCTCGGGGTCGAACTGCGCGGTCCTGGTCGGTTTCGTGGTGCTGCTCGGTCGGGTGACCGGCGCACCGAGGGTCCTCCGTGCGGCAGCGGCCGTCGTCGTGCTGCTCGGGTTCGTCGTGCTCGTCCGGCCTGACCCGTCGATCACGCGCGCGACCGTGATGGCGATCGTGGTGCTCGTCGTGCACCTCAGCGGACGGCCGGTGCGGGGCGTGCCGCTCATCGCCCTGGCGGCCGTCGGCATGCTCGTCGCCGATCCGTGGGTGGCCCGCTCGTTCGCCTTCGCACTGTCGGTGCTGGCGACCGTCGGCATCGTGGTCCTCGCCGCACCGCTCACCGACCTGCTCGCGCGGTGGCTCTGGACACCCGTCGCGGCCGCCGTCGCGGTCCCGAGCGCAGCGCAGGTGGCCTGCTGGCCGGTGACGATCCCACTCGCCCCCGCCCTGCCGACGTACGCGGTCCCCGCGAACCTGCTCGCCGAGGTGCTGGCCCCGGTCGCCACCGTCGTCGGTCTCGTCGCGTGCCTGCTCGCGCCGGTGTGGCCGGTCGGGGCCGGGTTGCTCGCGACCGTCGGGTGGGTGCCGGCCGCCGGCATCGGGCTCATCGCACACGGGGCAGCCGGGTTGCCGGTGGCCTCGGCGCCGTGGCCGTCGGGACCCGGCGGGGTCGTCGCCGCCGGGGTGGTGAGCGCCGCACTCGCGGTCGGGGTGCTCGTCCGGGCACGGCCCCGACGGCTGCTGTCCGGCGTCGCCGTGCTGACGGTCATCGTCGGGATCGGGTCGGTCGCCGTGCCTGCGGTCGTGGTCCGGGGCAGTGTGCCGACCGGCTGGACCATCGCGATGTGCGATGTCGGGCAGGGTGACGCCACGCTGCTCCGGAGCGCTGGTCGGACGGCCCTCGTCGACACCGGGGACGATGACGCCCGGCTGACGGCCTGTCTGGCCCTCCTCGGTGTGGACCGGATCGACCTGCTCGTCCTGACCCACTTCGACCGCGACCACGTCGGCGCCGTGGCCTCGGTCGCGACGCGGGTCGAGACCGCCCTGGTCGGTCCGGTCGGCAGGCCGGCGGACGACCGCGTCGTCGGTGACCTGCGGAGCGCCGGGGTCGACGTCCGTCAGGCGGCCGACCGGACCACCGGGCTGCTCGGGGACCTCCGCTGGCAGGTGCTGTGGCCGCCGGAGGGCGACGAGCGAGCGGGCAACGCGGCGAGTCTCGTCCTCCGCGTCGATCCCGCGCCGGAGCGCCCCTGCCCGGGGTGCGTCAGCGCGGTGCTCCTCGGGGACCTCGGTGAGGACGCCCAGCGTCGGCTGTCGCGGAGCGCGCCGCCGGGGGCGCTGGCGCCGGTGGACGTCGTGAAGGTCGCCCACCACGGCTCGGCCGACCAGGACCCTGAGCTGTACCGGGCGCTCGCTGCCAGGGTCGGGCTCATCGGCGTCGGCGCGGACAACGACTACGGGCACCCGACGCCCAGCGCGCTGGAGATGCTGGCCGCCGCGGGGACGATGCCGTACCGCACGGACCGGTCGGGGACGATCGTGGTGCGCGGCGGGAGCGAGACGGGGGACGGCGGGGAGGCGGGGGCTGCGGCAGGCGGGTCGGCCGTCGGCGGTGATGGTCGTCGGCCCGTCGAGGTGTGGACCGAGCGCGACGACGGGGCGTCGGTTGCCGGTCAGAGGAGTGGCGGCGGTGGGGCGTCGGTCGCCGTTCGGAAGGGGGCCGGGGGCGGGGCGTCGGCTGCCGCCGGCCGGACTCGCGACGCCGGGGCGTCGGCTGCCGCCCGTAGGATCGGTGCGACGCCGACCGGCACCGCGCCGCCGATTGCACGGGCCCGGACGTCGTCGTCGCCCAGCACCACCGGAAGGACCCGCATGCCCGCCAAGAAGCCCGCACGCGCCGCCGCGAAGATCGACCAGATCCCGTGGTCGGCGATCCGCCCGGCTCCGGTCGTCCTGGTCACCGGCGCCGAGACGTTCCTGGCGGAGCGGTCGATCGGCATGCTCCGCGACCTGCTCGTCGGCGAGGACC